>Ga0209415_10001810_pt1 | contig 40363 bp, 36 predicted proteins | sample PeaSoiSIISIP2007_FD_187696 | JGI IMG/M metagenome (GOLD analysis project Ga0209415, IMG submission 187696) | Peat soil microbial communities from Weissenstadt, Germany - SII-SIP-2007 (SPAdes) (version 2) | ecosystem: Environmental > Terrestrial > Soil > Wetlands > Peat | place: Germany...
ATGGCCCAGGAGGACGACGACTACCACCTGGCCGGGCTCGAGGCCTACAACACCTGGATGCACGACGAGTTCATGGCGGCCGATCCCGAGCGCCTCGTCGGCCTGGCCCAGATGCCGGGCGTGGACGTGCAGACCTCGGTGAAGTGGCTGCACGACGCCAAGGCGGCGGGCTACCGGGGCGTCATCATCTCGGCCTACCCGTCGGGCAACGACGAGCTCTCCGCCGAGGACGACCCCTTCTGGGAGGCCGCCCAGGAGGCGCAGATGCCCGTGCACGTCCACAGCGGCCTGCGCCAGGCGGGCAAGCGCACGGCCGGCTCGTTCCAGAAGGCGGCGGCCTCGATGGGTCGCGCCATCGGGCTGGCCGAGATGGGCGGCCCGGTGGGCGACGCCTCGCAGTTCATGTCCAGGTTCATCTACTCGGGCATCTACGACCGCTTCCCCGACCTGCAGATGGTGGCGGTGGAGTGCGGGGTGGGTTGGATCCCGCACTTCCTCGAGCACATGGACGACCACTACTGGCGCAACCGCACGTGGACGGGGACGACGCTGCGGATGCTCCCGAGCGAGTACTTCCGGCGCAACTGGAAGGCCACGTTCATCCGCGAGCCCTTCGCCGTGGCCGTCCGGCACTGGATCGGGGTCGACAACTTGATGTGGTCGACCGACTACCCCCACCACCGCCACGACTGGCCCTACAGCCGGCGGATCGTGGAGGAGTCGATGGGCGGCGTGCCCGATGCCGAGCGACGCCGCATGGTGTGTGACAACGCCCGGGAGTTCTACCGCCTGGGCTGAGCCGACGCAGGGCGTGGCCCGTCTTCGGGGCCATCCGCGCACCGCACGGAGCACGGGCTCGCTGACGGTACGCGGGTGGCGGGCGGCCACCGGGGACGAGACGAAGGGAAGCGAACGCGATGGGACTGCTCGACGGCAAGGTGGCGATCGTCACGGGGGCCGGCCACGGCATCGGCCGGGGCGAGGCGCTCGAGCTCGCCCGACAGGGGGCGAAGGTCGTGGTCAACGACGTGGGCGGGTCCGTCCACGGCGAGGGCGAGGACAAGCTCCCGGCCGAGGAGGTGGCCGAGATCATCCGCAGCCGCGGGGGCGAGGCCACTCCCAACGACGACGACGTGGCGGACTGGGCGGGCGCCTCGGCGCTCGTGCGCCAGGCCGTCGACGAGTTCGGCCGGCTCGACATCCTGGTCAACAACGCCGGCATCGTGCGCGACGGGATGATCTTCTCCATGACCGAGGACGCCTTCGACGCCGTGGTGCGGGTGCACCTGAAGGGCACCTTCGCCACCACCCACCACGCCTCGGTGTACTGGCGCGAGGAGTCCAAGGCCGGGCGCCAGCCCCGGGCCGCCATCGTCAACACCGTGTCGTCGGCCGGGCTCCAGGGGAACGTGGGCCAGGCCAACTACGGCGCGGCCAAGGCGGGCATCGCTGCGCTCACCGTCATTTCGAGCCTCGAGTTGTCGCGCTACGGCGTGCGGGCCAACGCCGTGGCCCCCGGAGGGATGACGCGCATCACCGCCACGCTGCGCAAGGACGCCGAGGTGCGCGAGCCCGATCAGCTCGACGGGGGCGAGTACGACCCCATGAACCCGGCCAACTCGGCCCCCATGGTGGCCTGGTTGGCCTCCGACGACGCGCTGCACGTGACGGGCCAGGTCTTCCGGGCCGTCGGGCACCGCATCACGCACTACGTCCCGTGGTCGCTCGGTCCCACGATCGAGCCCAAGGGCAAGCCGGCGCGCTGGGAGCCCGAGGACATCGGCCCGGCCGTGAACGCCCACGTCTTCCGGTCGCGGGCCCCGGGCCTGCAGATGGGCGGCTGACGGGGCGACAGCGGTCCGCCGGCCGGGCCACACTGATCATCTGCGGCGCGAAGAGAGGACGACGATGGCGAGCCTGTGGAGCTACGAGGGCAAGCGGGTGCTGGTGAGCGGGGGGGGCGGTGCCGGCATGGGGGCCGCCGCGGTGCGCGACCTGCTCGAGCTGGGGGCGGAGGTGCACGTCTTCGACGTGAAGGAGCCGACGTCGGAGGTGGCGAGCTACCGCTCCGTCGACCTGCGCGACCCCGACGCCATCGAGGCCGCCGTGGCCGACCTGGGCGGGCCCCTGCACGCGCTGTTCAATTGCGCCGGGTTGCCCGGCCCCCCCTTCAGCGGGCTCGACACCATGGTGGTGAACTTCGTGGCCGCCCGGCACCTCACCGGCCTGGCCGCCCGGCACATGAGCAGCGGGGCGGCGGTGTGCACCATCTCGTCGGCCGGGGCCTTCGGGTGGGAGAACACCATGGACCAGGTGGCCGGGCTCATCGCCACCCCCGGCTACGCCGAGGCCCGGGCGTGGTGCGAGGAGCACGCCGGCCTGGTGGGAGAGGGCTACCTGCTGTCGAAGCAGGCCATCATCGTGTGGACGCTGCACGCCGCGCTCGACCTCGCCCCGCGCGGCATCCGCGTCAACAGCACGAGCCCCGGGCCCACCCAGACGCCGATGATGCCCTCGTTCGAGGCCTACATGGGCAAGGACTTCATGGACCGGTTCCCCAAGCCCCTGGGCGGGCGCAACTCCACCCCCGAGGAGCAGGCGCACCTGGTGGTGTTCCTCAACAGCGACGCGGCCGGCTACATCACGGGCACGAACGTCTACGCCGACGGCGGCTTCACGGCCGGCATGCTCACCAGCCGCCTGGACTTCTCGGTACTGGCCGGCGAGACGCCGAGCTGACGGGGCGGTGGTGGTGCAGCGACGCACGGACCTGGAGGAGTTCTTCCACCCCAAGGCGGTGGCGCTCGTCGGCTCGGTGAACAGGAACGCCAAGCCCGAGCGCCTGCGGGCCGCCTACCGCGAGCGGTGGGGCGACCGCTGGTACCTGGTCAACGCCAAGGGCGGCACCATCGGTGACATCCCGGTGTACGAGCACGTCACCGACATCCCGGCCGACATCACCCTGGCCGTCGTCAACGTGGGCACCCGCCTGGTGGCCCAGACGGTGGAGGAGTGCGGCAAGCACGGCGTGCCCTACGTCCTCGTCTTCACGGCCGGGTTCAGCGAGGTGGGGGAGAAGGGCGCCGCCCTCGAGCGCGAGGTGGGGGAGGTGGCGGCCCGCTACGGGATCCGCATCTTCGGCCCCAACACCAACACCAACGCCTTCGAGACGCTGCCCGAGCCCCCCACCCGGCGCGGCGGGCGCATCGGGCTCGTGACCCAGAGCGGGCACCAGGGCCGGCCCCTCGTGCAGGGCACCGAATTCGGCGTGGCCTTCAGCCGGTGGGTGCCCACCGGCAACGAGCTCGACCTCGAGGCCGCCGACTTCATCGAGTACTTCGCCTACGACGACGACACCGCCGTCATCGCCGGCTACTTCGAGGGGTTCAAGAACCCCGCCAAGTTGCGCCGGGCGCTCGAGGCGGCCAACGCCCAGGGCAAGCCGGTGGTGGCCCTCAAGATGGGGAGCACCGCGGCCGGCACCCGCATGGCCAGCTCCCACACCGGCCATCTGGCCGGCAGCGACGCCGTGGTGGAGGGATTGTTCGCCCAGTACGGCGTGGTCCGGGTACGCGACCTCGACGAGCTGCTCGAGACCGCCGCGCTGTTCGCCAAGCTGCCGGCGGGGTCGGGGGGCCGGTGCTGCCTGTACTCCATTTCGGGCGGGTCGGGCACGCTCATGGCCGAGGTGGCGGAGGCGAGCGGCGTGCCCGTCCCCGAGCTCGGGGCGGCGACGCGCGCCGCGCTGCGGGAGATGATCCCCGACTACCTGACCGTGTCCAACCCGGTGGACAACGGCGCCCAGTTCCTGGTGTCGGCACCGGTCGAGCACAGAAAGCGCGTCTTCGACGTGGTGGCCGCCGACCCCGGGATCGACGTGGTGGTGATCGGCCTCACCGGGGCGCTCGGCCGGCTCACCGACCGCTTCGCCGCGGACATCGTGGCCTTCATCGACGACGTGCCCAAGCCCGTGGTGGTGACCTGGAACTCGTTCAAGACCGACGAACAGGGCTTCACCACGCTGGTGCAGGCGGGCGTGCCGCTGTTCCGGTCGTTTCGCAACTGCTTCGCCGCCCTGCACGCCTTCGCCCGGTACCAGGCGGCCGCGCCGACGTTCAGGGTCCGCAAGCCCATGCCGAGCCGCCTCCCCAAGGAGGCGGCGTCTGCACTCACCGACGGGGGCGGTACCGGGCCCGGACCCCTGGGGGCCGACGCCTCGCGCCGGCTCCTCGAGGCCTTCGGGGTCCCGCTGGCCGGGGAAGCCGTGGTCCACTCCGCCGCCGAGGCCGGCCGGGTGGCGACGGACATCGGCTTCCCGGTGGTCATGAAGATCGCCTCGCCCGACTTCCCCCACAAGTCCGACGCCGGCCTGGTGCGCCTGTCGGTGGGGACGGCGGCCGAGGCCCGCGCCGTGTACGGCGAGCTCGTGGCCCGGGCGACCGAGGCCAACCGCCGGGCCCGCATCGAGGGCGTCCAGATCCAGCAGCAGGTCGAGGGCGGCACCGAGATGATCGTGGGCGTCACCCGCGACCCCGTGTTCGGGCCGGCGGTGCTGGTGGGTACGGGCGGCGTGTTCGCCGAGATCCTCGCCGACGTGGCGGTGCGGCCCCTCCCCATCGACCGCCGCGACGCCGAGGAGATGGTCCGCTCGCTGCGCGGCTACCCCCTCCTGACCGGGGCGCGGGGCCGGAGCCGGTGCGACACCCGGGCCCTGGTGGACGTGATGCTGGCCGTGGCCCGCCTGGCCTCGGCGTGCGGCGACCGGCTGGCCGAGCTCGACCTCAATCCCGTGGTGGTGCGGGCCAAGGGTGCCGTGGCTGTCGACTCCCTCGTGGTGAGGGGCTAGTCCCGTGGAGCTCGAGCTCTCCGACGACCAGCAGGCCCTGCAGGACGCGGTCCGCGCCGTCCTCGAGCGGGAGTCCCCCGTCTCCCTGGCCCGGCGCGTGGTGGAGGAGCACAAGGACGCGGTGGAGCTGTGGGAGCGCATGGTGGCGCTCGACTGGCCGGCCCTGGCCGTCCCCGAGGAGGACGGCGGGCTCGGGCTGGGCTTCGTGGAGGTGGCGGTGGTGGCCGAGCAGCTCGGCCGCGTGCTCGCCCCGGCCCCGTTCCTGGCCACGGCGGCCCAGTACGTGCCGGCCGTGGTGGCCGCGGCGGGCAGCGCCGAGCAGCGCGCCCGGTTCCTCGCCCCGGTGCTGGGCGACGGGATGGTCGGCACCCTGGCCGTGGCCGAGCCCTCCGGCCGCTTCGACGCCGCCGGCATCGCCACCGTGGCCACCCCGAGCGGCGGCGACTGGGTGCTCCAGGGCGAGAAGCGGTTCGTCTTCGACGGCGAGCGGGCCGGCGAGACGGTGGTGGCCGCCCGCCTGGCCGGGACGGCCGGGGACGACGGCATCACCCTGTTCGTGGTGCCCGCCGCCGCGCTCGACGTCACGCCCATGCCCGCCCTCGACGGCACCCGGGGTTACGCCGCGCTGTCCCTGGACCAGGTGCGGGTGGGCCCCGAACGGCTGCTCGGCGCGCCCGGCGAGGGCGCCCCGGCCCTGCGTGCCGTCCTACAGCAGGCGGTGGTGTCGTTGGCGGCGGAGATGGTGGGGACGTGCCAGGGCGTGTTCGACATCGTGCACGCCTACGTGGGCGAGCGCGAGCAGTTCGGCGTGAAGATCGGCTCGTTCCAGGCCATCAAGCACAAGCTGGCCAACATGTTCGTGGCCCTGGAGTCGGCCCGGGCCACCGCCTATTTCGCGGCCGCCACCATCGCCGAGGACGACGACCGACGCGACGTGGCGGTGGCCATGGCCAAGGCCAGCGTGGGGGACTGCCAGAAGCTCGTCGCCCAGGAGGGCATCCAGTGCCTGGGGGGCATCGGCTACACCTGGGAGCACGACATGCACCTGTTCGTGAAGCGCCTGAAGACGGGAGCGGCGCTCTTCGGGACGGGGGCGGAGCACCTCGAAGCGCTGTCGCACCTTCTCGGTCTGTAGCCCGACGTTCCCCGGGGCCGGGACGGGCTCCCGGAGCGGAATTGTAGTTATCGAACCCCTGTTCCCCCCTCCGTCGGTGTGCGGCCCCGTCCTGACCGCCGCGACCGGGTGGCGGGTGGGCGGAGAACGGTGGGCATCGTCCCAGGTCACAGCGCTTCGCCGGTACCTCCGGCACATTTCCCCTCGACGCGACTCACTGCTCACGACAAACTAGTGACCAGTGTCGTGTGACTGGAGAGTCTGGCGAGGCGGGTGGGTTCGGTGACGGAGCAGGTCGACGTCGTCGGCGAGCTCCTGTTCGGTCGCCGCCTGCGGCTGCGAGTGATGCTGTGGGTGGCCGACCAGACGTCCACCTTCAACCAGTCCGAGGCCGCCCGGGGCGTCGGCTACAACTCGTCGGGCGAGGTGGCCAAGGAGCTCGAGCGCCTCGTCCAGCTGGACATGGTGCGCAAGTACGGCCGACCCACGCGGGTCGGGCCCCAGAATTACGTGCGGGCCGAGCATCTCGGCTGGGGCGTGGTGGAAGCCGCCCGCCGCATGGTGGAGATGGTCGAGGCGGAGCGGGCCGACGAGCCGCCGCACGACGCCGGCTTCGAGGTGCTCGACGTGGTCGACGGCACCCGCCGCCCGCACGGCACCCGCCGCGACTCCTGACACGGCGCCGCCGGGCGTCCCCCGGGCGCGGTCGGCGCCGGCCCTCCTCAGTGTCCGGCGCCGGGGTACCCGCCCCCGCCGAAGCGCTCGTCCAGGGCGTCGTAGTCGACGGCGAACCCCTGGCGGGGCAGGGCGTCGACGAACTCCACGCTCTTGGGCTTCTTGTAGGAGGCGATGCGCTCCCGGCAGTGCTCGATGATGTCCTCGGGCGTCGTCACCTCCCCGTCGCGCACCACCACCACCGCCTTGACGTTCTGGCCCCAGGTGCGGTCGGGCACGCCGATGACGGCCGCGTCGGCCACGGCCGGGTGGGCGCGCAGGCAGCCCTCCACCTCGGTGGGGTAGATGTTCTCGGCCGCCGACTTGATGAGCCGGGTCTTCGGGCCGACGAACGTGAGCGAGCCGTCGGGCTCGATGCGCCCCAGGTCGTTGGTGTGGTGCCAGCCACCGGCCTGGCGCACCTCGTTGAGCTCGGGGCGGTTGAAGTAGCCGTTCATGACCGTGGGCCCGCGCACCACGATCTCGCCCGTCTCGCCCGGGCCGAGCACGGTGCCGTCGGGGTCGATCACCGCCATGCGCACGAACGGCGCCGGGCGCCCGCTCGAGCCCAGGCTGGGCTGCAGGGCGTTGAAGGTGGCCAGGCCCATCACCTCGGTCTGGCCGTAGCCGGCCGGGCGCCGGCCCCACGGGCTGTCGTCGACGGTGATCATGGCCGTCCATGCCGGCTTGCCGGCGAAGCCCCGCAGGCTCTTCAGGTCGTAGCGGCCGTCGGCGTTGAGCTCGATGATCTGGTCGGAGGTGGGGGGCATGACGAACGCCCCCGTGCAGTGCTCGTCGGCGATGAGCCGGCACAGCTCCTCGGCGTCGACCCGGGGGGTGAACACGTTCGTCCCGCCCGACAGAAAGGTGGCCAGGGTGGTCATGAAGGTGGCCACGTGGAACAGCGGCCCGCAGTTCAGGTACACGTAGTCGGACCCGATGCCCTGGATCATCGCCACGAACGAACCCTGGATCACCAGGGCCGGGTGGGCCAGCAGGGCCCCGTTGGGGCTGCCGGTGAAGGCGGCGGTGTACATCATGAGCACCGCCGCCCGCACGTCGGTGTCCGCGCCCGGGTCGTCGGGGGACCCCGCCGCCAGGAAGGCCTCGTAGCCGTCGTCGCCGGTCCCGTCGTGCTGGAGCCACAGGGCCTTCGAACCCGTGTCCTGGCGGGCCTGGCGCAGGGCGTCGCCGATCTCGGCCTCCTGCCACAGCACCACGGCGGGGTCGCTGTCGGTGATCACGAAAGCCAGTTCGGCCGGGCTCTGGCGCCAGTTGGCGGGGCAGAACACCGCCCCCAGCTTGGCCGCCGCCAGCAGCCCCTCGAGCAGTCGGTGGCAGTTCTGGCCCAGCCACAGCAGGCGGTCACCGGGGCCCACGCCCGCCCCGGCCAGCGCGTTGGCCAGCCGGTTGACGCGCTCGTCGAGGGCGGCGAAGGAGTGGCGATGGTCCCCGCACACCACGCCCAGGGACCCGGGGCGGGTCCCGGCGTGGGTGCGCAGGACGTCGGCCAGGGTGAGGTCGTGGAGGTCGTCTCTCGGTGCGACCGTCATGCGTCGATCACCCGGGCCGCCTTGTAGCCCGAGCGGGGGATGGACTCGCGCTCGAGCACCTCGACCGTGGCCTCGATGCCCAGGCGCTCGGCGATGGCCGCCGCGCACTTGCCGGCCACCTCGCCGTCGTCGGCCGACGATCCCGTGCCCCGCTCCACCCGCACCTTGAGCGGCGCCACGTCGTCGCCCGGCCGCACCATCTGCCACTCGAGCGACGGCTCGCCCACGTCGGGCACGTTGCGCAGCGCCGCCTCGACCTCGTTGGCCTGGAAGCGCTTGCTCTGCACGGTGATGAGGTCCTTGAAGCGCCCGCCCCACAGCCCCCGGATGGTGGTCTCCCCGCACGGGCAGGGCTCGCGCAGGATGGCGCACGCCTCTTCGAGGTCGTAGCGCAGCAGCCCGTTGTCACGGTCGAGGGTGGTGACCACCAGGTCGCCCCACTCGCCGTCGGGCACGTCCTCGCCGGTGGCGGGGTCGACGGCCTGCACCACGGCCCAGTCCTGGTTGATGTGCGCCCCGGGCAGCTGCCCGCACGCGCCGCCCACGTAGGCGTAGCACTCGGCCCCGGCGGTCATGAGGGGCATCCCCTTGCCCATGCCGAACCCCGGCATCCCCTTGAATTCGAGGCCGGCGTCCTTGGGGTCGATGCCCACCTTGGCCGCCACCTCGAAGAAACGACCGGTGGAGAAGCCCATGAACGGGATGTCGGGCGTCACCCGGGTCCAGAAGCGCAGGCCCTGCTCGGCCAGCTCGTCGGTGTCGGGCGGCGGGACCCAGATGTTGAGCATGCCGAAGTACTCGTAGGAACCCGACAGCATGGGCCCGCCCCCGTAGAGGTAGGCGGGGTGGGCGTGGGTGGCGATCATCCCGGGCCGGTAGCCGTAGCGCCACCACGTCCGGGCCGACGACTCGTACTCGATCCACAGGTCGCGCCGGGTCCACAGGGAGATGGTGGGTGTGCCCGTCGTGCCCGTCGAGGTCCCCACCCGCACCGCGGCACGGGGGTCGGTGAAGCGGTAGCGCCCGAAGGGGGGCTCCTCGGCCTCGGAGTCGCGCAGGTCCTGCTTCACCGTCAGGGGCACGTGGCGGAGGTCGTCGACCGTCTTCACGTCCTCGGGGGCGGCGATGCCGGCCGCGGTGAGCTTGTCCCGGAACAGGGGCACGGGGATGTCGAAGACCTTGCGCATGAGCTGGCCCAGGCGCTCGTCCTGCAGCGCCCGGATGCGCTCGGGGTCCATGGTCTGGACGTCGGGGTCCCAGTACTTCTGTTCGAGGTCCCGGGGCGGGGGCCCCAGGACCTCGGGTCCGTAGCTCGGCATGTCCCCTCCTGTGTCGGCTCGTGACGCGCCCGGCGGCGCGCCCTGTGTGCGTGGTGCGTACGCCGGCGCGTTACTTGCGCGGCAGGCCGAGCACCCGCTCGGCGATGATGTTGCGCTGGATCTCCGACGTCCCGCCGGCGATGGTGCCCGAGAAGCTCTGCAGCCAGTGCACCAGCCACGCCTCGGCGTCGCCCCGTCCCACCGACGGGGCCTCGTGGCGCGACATGTCGATGCCCTCGGCGCCGAGCGCCTCGCCCACGTCGAGGGCCAGGTTGCGGCGCAGCTCGCTCCCGAGGAGCTTCAGCACGGAGTGCTCGGGCGAGCGCATGCCCTTGGCGAACTTGGCGAAGCCCCGGTAGCCGAGCAGCTTGAGCGCCTGGGACTGCACGTAGGCCCGGGCCACCGTGGTGCGCAGGGCGGGGTCGTCGGCCAGGCGCCGCCCGCCCGGGAGCGGGGTGGTGGCGGTGGAGATCACGCGCTCGAGGATCTTCTCGGTGCCGGTGGCCTCGTTGATCCACAGCATGCCCCGCTCGTGCGCCAGCGACCCGCCCGCCACCGACCAGCCCCGGTGGAGCTCGCCCACCAGGTTCCCCGCCGGCACCTCCACGTCGGTGAAGAACACCTCGTTGAAGTCGGCGTGCTCGCTGTCGGTGAGCTCGGCGATGGGGCGGGTCTCGATCCCCGGCGTCTTCATGTCGATGATGAGCACGCTGATGCCGGCGTGCTTGGGGGCGTCGGGGTCGGTGCGCACGAAGCAGAAGCAGTAGTCGGCGTGGTGCGCGCCCGAGGTCCACACCTTCTGCCCGTTCACCACGAAGTGGTCGCCGTGCAGGTCCGCCCGGGTCCGCAGCCCGGCCAGGTCGCTGCCGGCGTTGGGCTCGCTCATGCCGAGGCACCAGCTGATCTCGGCCCGCAGCGTGGGCAGGGCGTAGCGGGCCTTGTGCTCCTCGGTGCCCCAGTCGAGGATCGAGGGGGTGATGATGGACAGGCCCTGGGGGTTGCAGCTGCGGGGGACCCCCAGCTGGGAGAGCTCCTCGAAGTACACCATCTGCTGGACCGGGGTGGCGTTGCGGCCGCCGTACTCGGGCGGCCACCCCGGGACGAGCCAGCCGTTGTCGAACAGCTTGCGCTGCCACGCCCGGGCCCACTCGGGGATGTGGGCGGAGGACCGCACCCGCTCGGCCCGCTCCGACGAGGGCGGGAGGTTCGCCTCCATCCACGTCCGCAGATCGCGGCGGAACGCCTCGGTCTCCTCGTCGTAGTGCAGCCGCACGGGGGGATCGTAGCTGGCTGACATCCGTGTCAGCTCAGCGCCGCCGGCGATGAGCAGGCGGGGCCGACGGTTGTCAGCCGGGCGGGCCCGGCCGGTGACCGGGCGCCGGTCCGACAGGGGTCAGCTGGCCGGGCCGCGGGTGAGGAGCATGCAGCCGGCGATGGGCCCACCCCCGGCGGCCACCGCCGCCACCTCGGGCGAGCCCGGCACCTGGCGCTCCCCACCGTCGCCGCGCAGCTGGAGGCACGCCTCGTGCAACATGCCGAAGCCGTGCAGGCGGCCGGCCGAGAGCTGGCCGCCGCTGGTGTTGAGCGGCACCGCCCCGTCGAGGGCGATGCGGGCGCCGCCCTCGACGAAGGGCCCGCTCTCGCCCTTCGGGCACAGGCCCATCTCCTCCAGCCACACCATGGTGAGGATGCTGAAGCCGTCGTAGAGCTCGGCCACGTCCACGTCCGACGGGCGCAGCTCGGTCCGGGCCCACATCGAGGCGGCGGCGTCGCGGGCCGCGAAGGTGGTCATGTCGTCGAACTGGTCCCAGCTGGGCCGGCCCCGGATGGCGGTGCCGATGGCGTTGACGTGGAGCGCGGGCCGGGGCGTGTCGGGGGCGTAGTCGGCGTGCGACACCACCACCGCCGTCGACCCGTCGCACGGGGCGTCGCAGTCGTAGAGGCACAGGGGGGTGGAGATCATGCGGACGTCCAGGTAGTCCTGGAGCGTGAGCGGGTCGCGGTAGATGGCCTTCGGATTGCGGGCCGCGTTGCGCCGGCCGTTGAGGGCGATCTGGGCCAGCTGCTCGCGGGTGAGGCCGAACTCGTGCATGCGGCGCTGGGCGATCCACGCGATCCAGTTGACGGCCGACACCGCCCCGTACGGGATGGTCCACTGCAGGAACCCCGAGAAGCGCGGCACGCCCCGGCTGCTCGCCCCACCCCCGCCGCCGCCGATGCCTTGGCGGCCGCCCTCGCCCTGGGCCGTCGACTCCGTGACGGTGCGGTACACCAGCACGTGGCGCGCCAGCCCGGCCGCCACCGCCAGGCAGGCGGCGAAGACGGCGCGGAGCTGCCCCGGTCCTTCGAGCCCGCCGTCGTGCCAGTTGAGCTTGAGCCGCAGGGCGTCCTGGACCTCCGGGCTCGACGGGCCGGCGAAGCCGCCCGTGCCCACGCCCGCCCCCGGGAACGTGGCCAGGCCGTCGATGTCGTCGCGCTGCAGCCCGGCGTCGGCGATGGCCTGCAGGCAGGCGTCCACCGTCAGGTCCAGGTCGCTGCGGCCGAGACGGCGGCCGACGTCGGACTGGCCGATGCCCGACACGACGGCCCGGCGCTCGAGGAGGTCGGGGCGGCTCATCGTGGCGGCAGCTCGACCGGGCGGAACAGGGGAAGCCACACGTCCTCGCTGCGCTCGAACGTCACCGCCACCGGCATGCCGACGTAGAGGTCCTCGGGCCCGCAGTCCACGATGTTGGTGGTGAGCCGCACGTCCTCCTGCTCGGCGATGGTGACGAGCCCGATGATGTACGGGGCCGACCCCGGGATCCACTGCTGGTGGTTGACGGTGTAGGAGTGCACGACGCCGCGCCCGCTCACCGGCTCGGGCACCAGGGGGCCGTCGAGGCAGTAGGGGCAGCGGGGCACGGGCGGGTGCACGTACATCGCGCAACCGTGGCAGCGCAGGAAGCGCAGCCGGCCGTCCTCCCCCGACGTCCAGAAGAAGCGGTTGGCGTCGTCGAGGCGGGGCAGCAGGCGCAGCACCGGGCCGGGGGCGAACGCGGCCGGCGCGTCGCCGGGCGCGTTCACAGGGCTGGTCGGGAGTGGGTCACGGGGTGCGATGCTACGTCACGGGTGAGGAACCTGACGGCGTCGTCAGGGTCAACCGGGTTAGGCTCGCCCTCGTGCCGCCGCCTGCTGGTCTGCACGGGCGCCGGGTGCTCGTCGTCGGCGCCTCGTCCGGGATCGGGCGGTCGCTCGCCCTCGCCGCCGGCGCCGCCGGGGCCAAGGTGGCCGTCGCCGCCCGCCGACGCGACCTGGTCGAGGAGGTGGCGTCCGACATCCGGGCGGCCGGGGGCGAGGGCCGCGCCTGGCGCTGCGACGTCACCGACGAGACCGACTGCACCCGGCTGGTGGACGAGGCCGCCTCCTGGTTGGGCGGCCTCGATCTGCTGCTCTACATGTCGGGCCGCTCGCCCCTGGTGAAGGTGCGCGACGCCACCCCGGCGCAGTGGGCCGAGCTGTTCGCCACCAACGTGGTCGGTGCCGCCCTGGTGGTGTCGCGGGCCATCGGGCACCTGCACGCCGCGGCCGAGCCGGTGGTGGTGGTGACCACCCACTCGATGGGCGCGCCCTGGCCCTGGCTCGGTGTCTACGGGACCACCAAGGCGGCCCTGGCCGAGCTGGCTCGGGCGCTGCGGACCGAAGAGCCGGGGCTGCGCGTGCTGTGCGTGTCGGTGGGGAACACCGCCACGTCCTTCGCCGACGCCTGGGACCCCGAGATAGCCGGAGAGGCCTTCACCGAATGGGCGGGCGCCGGCCGCCTGCGCTACGAGGTGCTGCAGGCCGACGACATGGCCGACGCCATCCTGGCCGCCGTGCTCGAGCGCGACGGGCCCGACGACCTGCTCATCGCCGGGGCCGAGGTGTCGTCACCTCCCGTCGGTTGAGCGCCCGTCGCTCGGGCGGTCGTCGGCCGGGCGCCCGTCGGCTGGGGGGCCCGCCCCCTCGACGAGGTCCCGCAGGGCGCGGCGGTCGATCTTCTCCATGGCGGTGCGGGGCAGATCGTCGGTGAGGACGAGGGCCTCGGGCAGCTTGTAGGTCGCCAGGCGGGACCGGGCCCGGTCGCGCAGGGACTCCAGGGTGAGGTCGCCGCCGCCGGGCCGGGCCACCACCACGGCCACGCCGATCTCCCCCATGACCGGGTCGGGGCGCGCCACCACGGCGACGTGGGCGACGCCGGGATGGTCGGCGAGGACGTTCTCGACTTCGAGCGGGAAGACGTTGTAGCCGCCCCGCACGTACATCTCCTTGGCCCGCCCCGCCAGGTGCAGCCGGCCCCGCTCGTCCACGAAGCCGAGATCGCCGGTGCGCACCGCGCCGTCGGCCGTGAGCGCGGCCGCGGTCGCGGCCGGGTCGCGCCAGTAGCCGCGCATCACCGCCGCCGAGCGCAGGCACACGTGCCCGGTGGTGCCGGCGGGGAGCACCTCGTCGTCGTCCGAGCGGATGGTGAGGTCCACGCCCAGCCGGGCCCGGCCCACCGTCTCCTCGGCGTCCTCGGGGGGGTCCTCGGCCGCCGTGCCCACCCCCACACCGGCCTCGGTGCAGGTGTAACGGACGACCACGGGCACCCCGAAGCGCAGCCGGGCCTCGCGCACCAGGGCGGCGGTGGCGGGGCCGCCCCCCATGGCGATGGCCCGCACGCTGCTGGTGTCGGTGGACCCGAAGCGCTCGTGGCGGAGCATGAGCGCCACCTGGGTCGGGATCCCCCCCAGGGTGGTGACGCGGTGGCGCTCGACCATCTCGAGGGCATCACCCGCCGACCACCGGTCCATGAGGAAGGTGGTGCCCCCGCCCCGCAGCACCTGGGGCAGCTTGGTCATGTAGCCGAGGTGGGCGAACGAGGTGGAGGACAGGCCCCGGCCGCCTCCCCCCCACCGTCCCCCGCCGTCGATGTCCCCGATGGCCTCGAGCTGCGAGGCGCCGAACACCGCGCCCTTGGGGTCGCCGGTGGTGCCGGACGTGAACACCACGGCGATGGGCGGGTCGCCGTGGGCGGACCCGGTGGACGGGGTCACGCCGCCGGCGCGCAGCTCGGCCAGGACCTTCGCCGGCGCCACGTCGTCGACGGCCACCTCCAGGAGGTCCCCGACCCCGGCCACATCGGCCACGCCCGTCGTGCTGGCCAGGGGGGCCGAGGTCACCACCAGCCGCGGGCCCGCCACGGCCAGGCACCGCCGGCGTTCGGGCGGGGAGAGCCGGTCGTTCACCCCGGCCGTGACCGCCCCCGCCTTGGCCGCCGCGGCGTAGGCGACGGCGTACGCCGGGCCCGACGGGAGCAGGAGGGCGACCACGTCGCCCGCGCCCACGCCCCGGGCCTGCAGCCCGGCCGCGGCCTGCTCGGACAGGCGATCGAGGTCCCCGTAGGTGAGCACCTGGCCGTCGGGGGTCACGTACAGGGGCGTGTCGCCGTAGCGGGCGCCCGCCCGGCGGACGACGTCGGCCAGCACCGTCAGGTCCGGACGGGCCCCGGGAGCCCGTACAGCTCGGTGGCGTTGTCCCCCAGGATGCGGGCCTGCGCCGAGGGCGGGAGGGGGGCCATGGTCCGGCGCAGGGCGTCGACGGCCCCGGGGAAGGTGGCGTCGTGGTGGGGGTAGTCCGATCCCCACACGATGCGGCGCTCGCCGATGACCGGCGCTAGGGCCGGCAGCGTCTGTTCGTCGATCTCGTAGCTGATCCAGCACTGGCGGGCGAAGTACTCGCTCGGCGCCAGGCGCAGCTCGGGGCAGTACGCGCCGAAGCTCTCGGCCTGCTCGTCGAGGCGCTCCAACCAGAACGGCGCCCACCCGCCCCCCGACTCGAGGAACACCACGCGCATGCCCGGATGGCGCTCCAGCACGCCGAAGGCGATGAGCTGGGCGCACGCCAGCATGCTCTCGAAGGAGTGGGACACGGCGTGCAGCACCAGGGGGTTGAAGGGCCGGTCGGCGCCCAGGGTGGGGACGATGACCGAGCTGCCCTCGTGGACCGCAACCGCCGTGCCGGTCTCCTCGGCTGCTTCCCACAACGGCTCGTAGGCCCGGTCGCACAGCGAGCGGCCCCGGCAGGGGTTGGGCCGGACGAAGGCGGCCACGAACCCGAGCTCGGTCCGGGCCCGGCGCAGCTCGGCCACGGCGGCATCGGGGTCCTGCACGGGCACCATGGCCGCCCCGAACAGCCGGCCGGGATCGGCGGCGCAGTACGAGGCCAACCAGTCGTTGTAGGCACGGGCGATGGGGACGGCGGCGGCGGGGTCGTCGAGCGCCCAGAAATAGAGCCCCACCGACGGGAACAGCACGGCCCGGTCGATGCCCTCGGTGTCCATGTCGGCCAGGCGGGCGGTGGGGTCGGCGCCACCGGGCCACGCCTCCTCCAGGGCCAGGAACGACCCGGTGTCCGAGAAGCGGGCCCCGGGGGTGGCGAGCGTCCCCAGGGGGACGGCCAGGATCTCGGTGTCGTCCACCACCACGTGCTCGTAGCCGTGGGCGTCCCGCTCGATGCGAGGCCGGTAGGGCTCGGGGACGCCCGCCCACGCCCGGCGGGGCTCGACGACATGGCCGTCGGCGTCCACCACCAAGCCGGCGGGGGCGGTCGGGGCGAGCGGGGTCACGAGGTGCCACCGACGGGGGTGGCACCGGCGGCGGGGTGGCGCCAGTCGTCGCGGGCGGGCAGGGGATGGCGGAACAGCTTGGCGGCGTTGCCGGCCGCCACCATGCGCAGCTCGTCGTCGGGGAGGTGGCCGAAGTTCTTCTCCAGCACGATCTGGGTGTCGGGCCAGGTGGAGTCGGCGTGGGGGTAGTCGCTCTCCACCATGATGTGGTCGATGCCGATGCGGTGGCGCAGCTCGATGACCGACGGGTCGTCGATGGTGCAGAACCAGAAGTTGCGCCGCAGGACCTCGCTGGGGCGCAGGTCCGAGGGCCAGGACGTGCTGTCGCTCCCCGACGCCGAGTGCTCGAGCACGTAGTCGACGCGGTCGAGGAGCATGGGCACCCAGCCGATGCCGCCCTCCGACATGGCCACGGCCAGGCCCGGGAAGCGCACCGGCACGCCCGACCACAGCCATTCCGCCGCCGCCAGCAGCGCGTTCACGGGGAACAAGGTCGGGAACAACTCGAAGGGCGGATCCGGTGACGGCAGCGGCGCCCATGCCGAGGCGCCGGTGTGCAGGCACACGACGGTGGCGGTCTCCTCGCACGCCGCCAAGAACGGGTCCCACGCCCCGGAGAAGATCGACGGCAGCCCGAGCCGGGCCGGGAACTCGGGGAAGCTCACCGCCTTGAACCCGCGTGCCGCGTTGCGCCGCACCTCGTCGGCGGCCACGGCCACGTCCGGGAGCCACGGCAGCTGCAGGGCGATGATGCGCTCCGGGTAGGTGCCGGCCCACACCTCGGCGTGCCAGTCGTTCCACGCCCGCATGCAGGCCAGGCCGAGCTCCGGGTCGTCCGAGCTCGAGAACACCGACCCGCAGAACCCCGCCACCAGGGAGGGGAAGCACAGTGAGGCCCACACCCCGTTGATGTCCATGTCGGTCACCCGGGCGTGGATGTCGAAGCATCCCGGGCGCATCTCGTCGAAGCGCGACGGATCCATGCTCCACGTGTCGCGACGCCGGCCCACCACGGCGTTGAGCCCCACGTTGGGGTAGGTCCGCCCCTCGTAGAGCCAGTGCTGCACGCCGTCGTCGCGCTCGACGATGCGGGGGGCACGCCCGGCCAGCCGGGCGGGCACCCGGCCCACGAACATGTCGGGCGGCTCGATGAGGTGGTCGTCCACCGACACCACCGGCACCCGCACCGGTCGCGGGGCGGGATCGGGCAGCAGGACGCCGGTCACGGTCGCAGAGCCGCCCGGCAGAACGCCCACAGTTCGTCGGCCACGGCGGTGGGCGGCTCGTCGATCTGGTGGCAGATAAGAGCGTGGAGGTGCGACAGCACGAGGTGGAACAGCGTCCGGGCGTCGCGCCGGGCGTCTCCCGGCCGCACCGCCCCGTTCGCCTGGGCGTCCGTGACGACCTCCTCGAAGATGTCGACGAAGGGTTGCAGCACGCCGCGCAGCTGGTCGGGATGGGACTCCGCCAGGCGCAGGTGCTCGCGCACCAGGGCGGCGGCGTAGGGGAGCCGGCCGTCGACGGTGATGAAGCGGAACAGCCCGACGACCGCGGACCGGAGGCGGGCGGTGGGATCGGGCTCCTGGCCCACCATGGCGGCCAGGGCCGCCGCCCCCCGGCGGGCGTCGTCGGCGAACAGCGCCACCAGCAGCTCGTCCTTGCCGGGGAAGCAGCGGTAGAAGCTCTTGAGCGACGTGCCGGCCCCCGCCACCACCTGGGCCACCGTGAACGCGGGTCCGCCCGCGTCCCACACGAGCTCCCGGGCCGCCTCCACCAGGCGGGCGGCGACGTCGTCGGTGACCACCAGCGCACGCGCCCCGACCGCCATCGTGACGGGAAACTATCATCCGCCGGAGAACGGCATTCTCCGAGGGAGGCGAGCGGTGGGCGAAGCGATCGGGCTCGTGATCGACGGCGGCGTGGTGCCCGGTGGGGCCGGCACCTACCCGGTGACCAACCCGGTCCGACCGGCCGAGGTGGTGCTCGACGCCCCTTCGGCGTCGCCGGACCAGCTCGACGCGGCGGTGGCCGCGGCCCGGCGGGCCCAGCCGGCATGGGCGGCGCTGCCGCTCGAGGAACGGGCGGAGCAGGTGGGCAAGGCGGCCGCCGCCGCCGGCGCGGCGGTCGAGGCCCACGGCCTCGCCACCCTCCTCACCCGCGAGCACGGCAAGGTGCTGTGGGAGGCCCAGTTCGACGCCGGCACCATCGGCGGCATGGCCGGCGCCTTCGCGCCCCTGGTGGCCGACGCCCTGGCCGGGCGGACGCTCGCCGGCCGGGGGCGCAGCACCCGGGTGGTGCACCAGCCCTTCGGCGTGGTGGCGGCCATCCTGCCCTTCAACTGGCCGGTGTCGGTCTTCGGCAACAAGGTCCTCCCCGCCCTGCTCACCGGCAACACCGTGGTGGTGAAGGCCCCCCCGACCTGCCCTGGCGCCGTCCTGGCGGCGGCGGCGGCCCTGGCCGACGCCCTGCCCCCCGGGGTGGTGAACGCCGTCAACGGCCCCGGTGCCGAGCTGGGCGAGCGGCTGGTGACGCACCCCGGGGTGGACATGGTGTCGTTCACCGGCGGCGTGCCCACCGGTCGCGCCGTCATGGCCGCCGCCGCCGGGGCCGTGCGCCCGGTGGTGCTCGAGCTCGGGGGCAACGATCCGGCCATCGTGGCCCCGGACATCGAGATCGACGACGCGCTGGCCGACCGGATCGCCGGCGCCACCTTCATCACGTCGGGCCAGGTGTGCATGGCCGTCAAGCGCCTGTACGTCCCGGCCGACAAGGTGTCGGCCATGGTGGAGGCGCTCGTGGCCCGGGTGGGCAACGAGCTGGTGGGCGACGGCCTCGTCCCCGAGGTGACCATGGGGCCGGTCCACCTCCCCCAGGCGCGCCAGCGGGTCGAGGAGATGCTGGCCGACGCCGAGGACCGGGGTGCCACCGTGCACCGACCGGCGCGGGTGCGTGACGAGGACGCCGGCGCCGGCGGCTACCTGGTGTCGCCGGCCATCGTCGAGGGCGCTCCCGACGACGCCCGCATCGTGTGCGAGGAGCAGTTCGCCCCTGCCCTCCCGGTGCTCGGCTACCGCAGCGTCGACGAGGCGCTGAGCCGGGCCAACGACTCGCCCTACGGACTGTGCGCCTCCATCTGGACCGGCGACGCCGACCTGGCGGCCGACGCCGCCGCCCGACTCGAAGCGGGCACGGTGTTCGTGAACAACCACGGCACCGCAGCCATGGACCACCGCGCCCCCTTCGGCGGATGGAAGCAGTCGGGGTACGGGCTCGAGCTCGGGCCCGAGGGCATTGTCGCCTTCACCCGTCCGAAGACCATCCTGGAATTCCCCGCCCCGGCGCGGTGAGGGACCGGTCGGGTACCGCGACAGCCGGGAGGCGCGCATGCTGGACCTGTTGATCCGGGGCGGCACGGTGCTCGACGGCACGGGCGCGCCGGCGCGGCACGCCGACGTGGCGGTGCTCGACGGGCGGGTCGTGGCCGTGGGCGACACCCACGAGCCCGCGGCGCGCACCATCGACGCGTCCGGTCTCATGGTGGCGCCCGGGTTCGTGGACCTGCACACCCACTACGACGCCCAGCTGTCGTGGGACCCGGTTGCCAGCCCGTCGCCCCTGCACGGCGTCACCACCGTCATCGGCGGCAACTGCGGGTTCTCGCTGGCGCCGTCGGGACCCGACCACGCCGGCTACCTGGCGCGCATGATGGCCCGGGTGGAGGGCATGCCGCTCAGCGCCCTGGAACACCTGGACTGGTCGTGGTCGTCGTTCGGCGACTGGCTCGGACGCCTCGACGGGGCGGTGGCCGTGAACGCCGGGTTCCTGGTGGGCCACTCGACGCTGCGGCGCGCCGTCATGGGCGACGCGGCGGCGGGCGGCGCCGCCACCGACGGGGACGTGGCCGACATGGTCGCGGCCCTGCACCACGCCCTCGAAGAGGGGGCGCTGGGCTTCTCCACCTCGCAGGCTCCCACCCACAACGACGGCGACGGCATGCCCGTGCCGTCGCGTGCGGCCCGGCGCCCCGAGCTCGAGGCGCTGTGCGCGGCGCTGTCACGGCATCCGGGGACCACCCTCGAGCTCATCGTGCCCGGGTGCCTCGACGGGTTCAGCGAGGACGAGGTCGACCTCATGGCCACGCTGTCGCTGCTCGCCGACCGGCCGGCCAACTGGAACGTGCTCGGGGTGTCGGCCATGAACCCCGGGGGGCTCGAGCACCAACTGGCGGCGTCCACGGCCGCCGCCGCCCGGGGGGCGACGGTGGTGGCGCTCACGCTGCCCCACACCATGAAGCTCCGGTTGTCGTTCGCCCACGGTGCGATCCTCGACGGCCTGCCGGGTTGGGGCGAGATGTTCGCCCTGCCCGTCCCCGAACGCATCCGGCTGCTGTCGGACCCGGCGGCGCGCGCCCGGCTCGACGCCGCGGCGAAGTCGGAGGAGGCGGGCATCATCGGCGCCCTGGCCCGGTGGGAGAACCTGGTCGTCGACGAGACCTTCAGCCCCGCCAACGCCGCTTACGAGGGCCGGTCGGTGCGCGACATCGTCGGCGACACGGGCAAGGACCCCTTCGACGCGCTGCTCGACGTGGTGATCGCCGACGACCTGCGCACCGGGCTGCGTCCGCCCATACCGGAGTCGGAGGCGGACTGGGAGCTGCGGGCCACCGTGTGGCAGGACCCGCGCACCGTCGTGGGCGGGTCCGATGCCGGCGCGCACCTGGACGTGATGTGCGGCGCCATCTACTCCACCTCACTCCTCGGTGACGGCGTGCGCAAGCGCGGGCTGCTGTCGTGGGAGGAGGCGGTCCGCCAGCTGACCGACGTCCCGGCCCGCCTCTACGGGCTGCGGGGGCGCGGCCGGCTGGTCGAGGGGTGGCAGGCGGACGTCGTGGTGTTCGACCCCGAGCGCATCGGGCACGGGCCCGAGCGCACGCGCGCCGATCTCCCCGGCGGTGCGAGCCGGCTGTACGCCGAGGGCGAGGGCGTCGAGCACGTGCTCGTGAACGGTGCCGAGATCGCCACCGCCGGTTCGTTCACCGGGGCCACACCGGGCACGGTGCTGCGGTCGGGATCCGACACCGACACGGTGCTCGCGGGCGCGCCGCGGTGAGCGCGCCGGGTCCATCGCGGACCGCGGGCGTCGATCGACGGGTGCGGGCGGCGGTGGTGCACGACGTGGGCGGCCCGTTGGTGGTGGAGGACATCGAGCTGGCCCCGACGGGACCGCACGACGTGCGCATCCGCATGGCGGCGAGCGGCGTGTGCCACTCCGACCTGTCGGTCCAGAACGGGTCGATCCCGTTTCTGTTCCCCACCGTCCTCGGTCACGAAGGTGCGGGCGTGGTCATGGAGGTGGGCGAGGCCGTCACGCGCGCCGCACCCGGCGACCACGTCGTGCTGACGTGGATGCCGGCCTGCCGGCGGTGCTTCTGGTGCCTGTCGGGCCAGGCCATGCTGTGCGAAGTGGGGCTGGCGGAGTCTCTGTCGAGCCCGTACGCCACCGTGGGGGGGACGCCGCTCGTGCGCGGGCTCGGCACCGCCACCTTCGGGGAGCAGACCCTCGTCCCCGAGGGCGAGGTGGTCCGCATCGACCCGTCCGTGCCCCTCGAGCTGGCCGCCCTGGTGGGGTGCGCGCTGGCCACCGGCGTGGGCGCGGTGTGGCGCACGGCCAAGGTCACGCCGGGGTCCACCGTGGCCGTCATCGGCTGCGGCGGGGTGGGGCTGTCGGTCATCCAGGGGGCGCGACTGGCCGGCGCGTCGGCCGTGGTGGCCGTGGACCGCGTAGCCGCCAAGCTCGACATGGCCCGGGCCATGGGGGCCACCGCCGCCGTCGACGCCTCGGCCGAGGACGCGGTGGCGGCGGTGCGGGCCCACACCGCGGGGCGCGGCGCCGACTTCAGCTTCGAGGTGGTGGGCCGGGCCGACACCATCCGCACGGCCTTCGCAGCGGCGCGCCGCGGTGGCACCGCCGTGCTGGTGGGGGCGGGGTCGCCGGCCGAACAGGTGTCGTTCTCCGCCTTCGAGCTGTTCGTCGACGCCAAGACGCTCGTCGGCTGCGTCTACGGCTCGAGCGACGGCGACCGGGACTTCCCCGTGCTGGTCGAGCTGGTCCGCAGCGGCGCCATCGACGCGGCGGGCCTCGTCACCCGGCGCATCGGCCTCGACGACGTGGGCGAGGCGTTCCGGGCCATGGAGGCGGGCGAGGTGGCGCGCAGCGTGATCGTGTACGACGGGGAGCTGGCAGGGTCGCCAGGCGCAGGTGTCGAGTCCGGCGTGAACGGGAAGGGGAGCTGATGGCCAAGGACCTGTACGTGGTGGACGCCGACGCCCACGCGGTGGAGCCCATGGAGTTCTTCGCCGAGCTGATGGGCCGCTTCCCCGAGCACGTCGGGCTCCGACAGGACACCAAGTTGGGCGTGCTCATCGAGGGCCGGCCCTATCCCCAGTACGAGGGGCCCGGTGCAGGGTGCCCGCCCCAGCACGGGCTCACGACCGCCCAGGGGGTCGACCCCGGCAGCGTGGAGGGCGTTCTCGCCAACGCCGACACCGACGGTATCGACGAGATGGTGCTGTTCCCCAGCTTCGGGCTGTGCGTGCCGACCATCGACACCCCGGACCTCGGCACCGGGCTGGCCCGCATGTACAACCGGTGGGCGGCCGAGTTCTGCGCCAAGAGCGGGGGCCGGCTCCACGGGGTGGCGGTAGTCCCGATCGAGCACGGGCCCGAGGCGGTGTCGGTCATGGAGGAGGCCAAGGAGCTGGGCCTCGTGTGCACGATCGTGCCCCCGGCGCTCAAGCAGCGGAACCTCGACCACCCCGACCTCGACTCCTTCTACGACGCGGCGGCGGCCATGGACATGCCCCTCGGGGTGCACGGGGCGCCGGGGATCCACCTGCCCAAGATCGGCGTGGACCGGTTCGACAACTACATCCAGGTCCACTGCATCAGCTTTCCCTTCGACCAGATGACGGCCATGACCGCGCTCGTGAGCGGGGGCGTGTTCGACCGCCACCCCACCCTGCGGGTGGCGTTCCTGGAAGCGGGGGCGGGGTGGCTGCCGTGGTTCGTGGAGCGCCTGGGCGAGCACTACGAGTCGCGCGGCGACTGGATCCCCGGCGGGTGGGAGCGACCGCCGCGCCAGTACGTCGAGGCCGGCAACGTGGTGGTGACGTGCGAGCCCGACGAGGACGCCCTGCCGTGCGTGGTGGAGCTGCTGGGCGACCGCTGCGTCATGTTCGCCAGCGACTACCCGCACTGGGACGGGGCGTGGCCCCGCGCCACCACCGAGCTGCGCGCCCACGCCGAGGGGCGCCTCCGGCCCGAGGCGCTGGCCCGGGTGGCCGGCGCCAACGCCCGCGCCTTCTACGCCCTGCCCGACCGCCCGACGAGGAGCGCCCCATGACGGCCACCGGCGCCACCACCGCCGTGCAGGGCGGGCTCTAGACACGGGCCGGCCGGCCGGGCCCCCGGGCCCCCGGGAACCCTCCGGTAGTGTCGGACCGATGTCCGACTGGCGCCGCCATGCCCCCCGCAACATCGCCCTGGGGCGCGTGGCGTTCGGGCTCGCCCTGATGATCGCCCCCGGGCCGGCAGGACGGGTCTTTCTGGGTCGGGAGTCGTCGCGCCCGAGCGTGCGCTTCATGAGCCGGATCTTCGGGGGCCGCGACCTCGCCATCGGCCTGCTGCAACTGCAGGCGGTGCGCCAGGACCGGCCCGAGGTGCTGTCGAAGGCGCTGTGGCTCGGGGCGGGCTGCGACGCCTGGGACGCGGTCGCCGCCTGGCGCGGTGGCGAGCTGCCGCTGTGGAGCCGGGCGGTGGTGACCACCCTGGGCTCCACCACCGCGGCCATGGGTGTCGCCGCGGCCTTGGCGCCGCCGCCCGCATCCGGACCGGGGCCCGCACCGGCAGCGGCGCCCGCGGCCTGATGGCGGCGTCGGCCTGATGGCGGCGCCGGCCGGCGCCGGTTCCAGCGGCGTCCTGCAACTCCGGGTGGAGTCGCTCGTCCGTGACGTGGTCGACTTCCCGCAGCCGGGCGTGACGTTCAAGGACATCACCCCGGTGCTCGCCGACGCCGAGGCGTTCACCGCCGCCGTGGCGTGGCTGGGCGCCCCCTTCGCCGACCACGTCGACCTGGTGGCCGCCATCGAGGCCCGGGGATTCATCCTGGGGGCACCCGTCGCCTACGCCCTCGGGATCGGGCTCGTCCCCGTGCGCAAGCTGGGCAAGCTGCCGGCCGAGACGGTGACCGAGGCCTATGCCCTCGAATACGGCGAGGCCACGCTGGAGATGCACATCGACGCCGTGAGGCCCGGCCAGCGCGTGCTCATCGTCGACGACGTCATCGCCACCGGGGGGACGGCCCTCGCCGCCGCCGGCATGCTGCGCCGGGCCGGCGCCACGGTGACCGGCGTGGCGGCCCTGCTCGAGATCGGCGCGCTCGGGGGTCGCGAGCGCCTGTCCGGTCTCGACCTGCACGTCATGCTGTCGGTGTGACGCCGCTCACGTCCGACACCCTCGACGCCCAGGAGGAGCGCTTCGCCGCCGCTTTCGCCGCCGGCGACGTGGCCGCCACCCGCCCGCTGTACGAGCCCGACGTCGTCTACGTGAGCCCGACGACCCGCCTGTACGGATGGCCGGGGCGCATCGAGGGCGTCGACCGGACGCTCGAATTCATCGCGCTCACGGTGGCCGCGGCGGGAAACATCTCCTACGCGGCACACGAGCGGGCCCTCGTCCCCCCCGACGCGGCCTTCGTGAAGGTGCGCTTCGACTTCGACATGGACCGCGCCCGGCTGCGGTCGACCTATGTGGTGTTGTACCGCTTCCGCCACGGGCGCATCGTGCGCCAGGAGCTGTACTACGACCCCAGTGGCGAGCTCGAGCGTCTCGGCCCGGCGCAGGGCGCGGGTTCCTGATCACGCGCCTGCGCCGCCGCCGTGACGCCGCCGGTCGGTCCTACATGACGTCCAGGGCTTCGTAGATCTCGACGGCGCCCCCGCCGGCCAGGACCGGGCACCCCTTGGCCTTGTCGGCCGCGTCGCCCAGGCCGTCGGCCGAGATGACCGAGTAGCCACCGAGGCCCGAGGCACCGCCCGGGGTCGACGACCCGTCGGCGGCGACGGTGGTGGCGGCCCCGAAGGGGTTGCCGGGCTCGACCACGGCGGCGCCCAGCGTGCCGAACCAGCCCATCCAGGCGTCCATGGCCTCCTTCTGGGCCTCGGGAGTGTCGGCCATCTGGCCGCCGGTGTAGATCAGCACGAACTTCGCCATGTCTTCCTGCCTTTCGTGTTGGTGGGTGGAACGGTGGTTGTGGGTGAAGCGGTTACGAAGGACCGGGGTCGGGGCCGGGGTCACCTCCGCCGCCGGCCACCGACAGCCGGGCCAGGTAGTGCACCCACCCCGCGGCGTGGGAGCCGGTGGCTTCGGTGGGCAGCCCGGTGTGCACGAGGCGGACGATGGTGTCGTCACCGTCGGGCGTGAGGGTGACCTCCACCGTGCTGGCGCCGGGCGGGACGAGCTGCCCGTCCCCCTCCCAGCCCCAGGTGAAGCGCAGGCGGTGCGGCGGGCTCACCTCGAGGTACTCCCCGTGCGCCACGTGCTGCCCGTCCATGTCGACCCGGTAGGTCCCGCCCGGTCGGGGGTCGAGCTTGTGCTCGACGCCCTTCCAGCGCCGCATGCGGTCGGGGTCGGTGAAGTACGGAAAGACGACCTCGGGCGGTGCGGCCACCCGGATCTCCTGCTCGACGACGTCATCGCCGTTCGCCACGCTCGTCCTCCATCTCTCGTTCCACGGCCAGCCGCAGACGGCGGAGCCCGGTCGACCAGAAATCCTCGAGGTACTGGCGCAGCTCGGCCAGGCCCTCGGGGCGCGCCCGGTAGATGATCCGGGTGGCGTCGCGGCGCTTGTCGAGCAGCCCCGCCTCCACCAGGACCCGCAGGTGCTGGGATACCGCGGGCCGGCTCATGTCGAAGTGCGCGGCGATCTCCCCGGCGGCGAGCTCCTCGTCGGCCACGAGGCGCAGGATCTCCCGGCGGTGCGGTTCGGCGATGGCTCGGAGGGCGGCGTCCACCCCCCGAATGTAAGCAGAGTCTTACGTAAGTGGCAAGTGAAGTTCGGCCGTCACCGCCGGGGCATCTTGATGGCCCGGTCGGCGATGATGTTCTTCTGCACCTCGGTGGTGCCCGCGCCGATCGAGGTGTAGCGCTGCCACACGTAGTTGTGGCCCCAGTGACCCTTGTCCACGGCGTCGGGGCCGCCCCGGGAGAGGACGCCCATGGGCCCGAGGACGTCGACACCGAGCTCGGCGATGGTCTGCGACAGGTAGCTCCACTGCAGCTTGGCCAGGGGCACCTCGGGCCAGTTCTTCTCGCCCTTCAGGATCTTCGACAGCGCCCGGGCGTTGAGCAGGCGGGTGAGCTCGAGCTGCGTCCACAGCCGGGCGATGCGTTCCCGGATGCCGGGGTCCTCGAGCGCCCCGGGGTTCTGGGCCCGGGCCGTGGCGATCAGGTTGTCGAGCTCGATGCGCATGCTGACCGACAGGCCCGACGTCCCCACCCGCTCGCTGGCGAGGGTGCCCATGGCGACGTTCCAGCCCTGGTTCTCGTCGCCCAGGCGGTAGGCGGCGGGGATGTGGGCCCCGTCGAAGTTGACCTCGCAGAACAGCTCGCCGCCGGTGATGTCGCGTATGACGTGCACCTCGATGCCGGGGAGCTCCATGTCCACGATGAGGGCGGTGATGCCCTCGTGCTTGGCGCCGCGCTCGATGGCGGTGGGGTCGGTGCGCACCAGGAACAGGCCCCACTTGGCCAGATGGGCGGTCGAGATCCAGATCTTGCGCCCGGTGACCACGTACTCGTCGCCGTCGCGCACGGCCAGGGTGCGCAGGTTGGCCAGGTCGGAACCGGCTTCGGGCTCGGTGAAGCCCTGGCACCAGTGCACGTCGGCGCCCAGGATGCCCGGCAGCCACATCGTCTGCTGCTCTTCGGTTCCCCAGCGCAGGATCATGGGACCGATCTGCCAGATGCCGTTGGCGTTGTAGATCCCCGGCGTCTTGGCCCGCGCCATCTCCTCGGAGTAGATGGTGTTCTGCATGACGGTGGCCTCGCGCCCGCCCCACGACAGCGGCCAGTTGATCGCCGCCCACCGGCCCTCGTGCAGCCGCCGCTGCCACGCCTGGCGGCGCAGCATGGTGCGCCGGTCGGGGTTGTTCTCGTCGCCGATCTCGCCCGAGGCCATGAACTCGGGGAGGTTGGCGGCCAGCCAGCTCCGCAGCTCGGTGCGGAAGGCGTCGTCCTCTTCGGTGTAGGAGAAGTCCACGACACTCAGCTCCCGAGGACGCCCGGGTTCACGATGTTGCGGGGCGTGGCCCCGGCCAGCAGGCGACACAGGTCGTCGGCGATGGTCTGGGTGTGGTTGGCCTCGGTGTCGTAGGTGGCACCGCCGATGTGGGGGGTGAGCACGACGTTGGGGAAGGTCGTGAGGGGATGGTCGGGGGGCAGGTGCTCCCCCACGAAGTGGTCGAGGCCGGCCGCGCCCACCTTGCCCGAGCGCAGGGCCTCCACCAGAGCGTCGCCGTCGTGGAGCTGAGCCCGGGCGGTGTTGAGGAAGACGACGCCGTCGCGCATGGCCCCGAACTGCTTGGCCCCGATCATGCCGGCGGTCTCGTCGGTGACCGGCGCGTGCAGCGACACCACGTCGGACACCTCGAGCAGCTGCTCGAGGGTGTAGGTGGCGTCCTCGGCGTAGGGGTCGTAGGCCACCACCCGCATCCCGAGCCCTTCGAGCCGCCAGCGCAGGGCACGTCCCACCGCCCCCAGGCCGACGAGGCCGGCGGTGCGCCCGGCCAGCTGCCAGGCCCGGTAGCGCTGATAGGGGATGGTGCCGTCCCTGTACACCTCGCCGGCCCGCACGTCGCGGTCGGCGCCGAGCACGCCCCGGGTGGCGGCCAGGAGCAGGGCCACCCCCAGCTCGGCCACGGCGTCGGCGTTGCGGGCCGGGGCTCGCAGCACCGGCACACCCGCCGCGGTGGCCGCCGCCACGTCGACATTGTTGGGGTCGCCCCGGGCGCTGCACACGGCCACCAGGGGCAGCTCGAACAGGGGCCCGGCACAGCGGTCGGCCTCGACCAGGAGGATGGTGGCATGCTCGGCCGCGGCCCGCTCAGCCAGTTGCTCGGCGTTGTAGATGCGGAGGGGCTCGTGGTCGATCCAGGGGTCGATCACGAGGTCGGCGATCTGGCGCAACAGCTCCAGCCCGGGTCCCCGCACCGGGGCCGTGACAAGGGCCCGTGGACGCGTCCGCTCCATCGATCCTCCTTCGGCCGCCGCAGTCATTCATAATGGCCGATCATGACGACGGTGTCAGGTTCGGTGACGGTGGGTATCGACATCGGCACGACGGCCGTCAAGGCGGTGGCGGCTGACGCCGCCGGCACGGTCGTGGCCCGGGCCCGGGTCCCGCATCGGCTGACCTCGCCCCTCCCCGACCAGCTCCAGCACGACGCCGGCCGGGCCTGGCGGCGGGGGCCGCTCCAGGCCTTGGCCCAGGTGCTCGGGTCGTGGGACGTGGCCGGCGTGTGCGTGACCAGCATGGTCCCCTCCCTCACGGCCGTGGACCGCCGGGGCATCCCCCGCTCCCCGGGCCTGCTGTACGGCGACGCCCGCGGCGGCCGCTCCGGTCCGGACCCCACCGCCCCCGAACCCGGGGCGAGCGCCACCGACGCGGCCATGCCCGACGCGGTGGGTTTCGTCCGCTGGGCGGCGCGCCACTACCCGGGGGCCGACGGCTACTGGCCGGCACAGGCCGTGGCCACCTACGCCATCGGCGGGGTGCCGGCCATCGACACCGGGGCGGCCATGTGCATGGGATCGCTGCGCCGCGGCACGGGCTGGGACGAGCAGATGCTGGCGTCGGTCGGCGTCACCGAGGGGCAGCTCCCGGTGGTCGTCCCCATGGGCGAGGTGGCCGGCAAGGTGAGCGGCAGCGACGCCGCCCTGGCCGGGGGCACGGTCGACGCCCTGTGCGACCAGATCGTGTCGGGCGCCGACAACACCGGCGACGTCCTCGTGATCTGCGGAGCCACCCTCATCGTGTGGGCGGTGGTGGACGACTGGATCGAGGCGCCGGGGCTGTGGACGCTGCCCCATACGGTGCCGGGCAAGGTCCTGATCGGGGGGCCGAGCAACGCCGGGGCCCTGTTCGTGGACTGGGCGCGCGCCCTGCTGCGGGGCAAGGCTCACGGCGCGCCGTCGCGCTCGCGGCCGGCCGCCGACGCTCCGGCCGGTGCGGAGCCGGGACGTCCGGGGGACCCCGACCGGGTCCCGGTGTGGACGCCCTACCTGCGGGGGGAGCGGGCCCCGTTCCACGACCCGATGCTGCGGGCCGGGCTCCACGGCCTCGACATCACCCACGACGCCGCCGCCGTCGAGCGGGCCGCCTACGAGGCGAGCGGGTTCGTGGTCCGCCACATCCTCGAGCGGGCCGGGGTCCAGGCCCGCAGGATCGTGGCCAGCGGGGGCGGGACGAAGGTGGTGCCGTGGATGCAGGCCATCGCCGACGCCAGCGGCCTGCCGGTGGACACCGTGGCCGTCCCCGAGGGCGCCGCCCTGGGCGCCGCCTACATCGCCCGCTGGACGGCGGGTCTCGAACCGTCGCTCGACAACGCCCGTCTGTGGGCCCGACCCGGACGGCGCGTCGAGCCCGACCCGCGCTGGCAGGCCGCTGCCGCCGAGCGCTACGGGCGGTTCATCGCCCACGGCCCCCCGGCCTGAGCGTCGGCCCGGCGGCGCGCCGCCGCCCCGCCCCGCTTGGGCCGCGCCCGAGCCCTCTGCCATGCTGGGGCCCGGAGGTGACACGGTGGGTCCCAAGGCACTCGGGCACGACGGCGGCGACGACGGCGACGACGGCGACGGCGACGGCGACGGCGACGGTGCGGTCGGCGACGGTGCAGCCGGCGACGACTGGCTCTTCCCGCTCGAGTCCGAGCTGCACGCCGTGTCGCCGGCCCTGCACGAAGCGCAGAACTCGTGGTTGTCGCAGATCGACTCGCTGCGGGCCCCCGACCGCAAGACCCACGAGCTCATCCGCATGGTGTGCACCGTGATCCTGCGCAACCCCCCCGGCATCCAACGCCACGCCATGCTGGCGGCCGAGGTGGGAGCCACGTGGGAGGAGGTGGCCGGCAGCATCGTGCTCACGGAGCCGGCCTTCGGCCTCCTGCAGGTGTTCGAGGCCATGCCGTGGGCCCGCCGGGGTTGGGAGCGGGGTCGGGCCGCCGTCGACACGGGCTCGGACCAGTCCGCCTCGAATTAGGGACCACCACCGGACCCGGCCGTCGGGCGCGGGCCCACGGGGCAATCGGTCATCACGACCGGGGCCGCACCCCCGTGTCCATCTTCATCTTCCCAGCAACTTCTTGGCTGTCCCCGACGCAGTGGTCACGGCAGTCTTGGCCCGGCCGACCGCCCGAACGGCACTCTGGCGGGTCCGGTACGGAAGCAGTTGTGCCGCGGAGTGGAAAGGCAACAATCCCCGGCGGGCGAGCACCATGTGCTGCAGCACGACGGCGTCATCGGTGAAGCGGTACTTGTACGCTTGATCACCACCGCCGAGATCGAGCACGTCATCTTGTCGGCGTATCGACTCCTCCACGCTCAGCACCAGGTTGACCCTCGTCGGTCCCAACGACACCCATGCGTCATCGAAGCCCGACATCCAGCCACGCGACAATCCTCCGGCGCTGAGGAATATCAACCCGGACATCATCTCGTCTGAGCGTTCGAGCGTCGAGAGCCATACTCGCCCGGGTGGTGAGGTACCGATGGCATCGACCAGCATGAGGCTGAGCGAGTCGTCGAACACCACGCCGGCACCGTCGCGCATGCGACGTCGTCCCTCGTAGAGCCGCTGCAGCGAGGGCAGACGCGGCGCGATGTCCGCCGGGGTCGACGACACGCGATGCTCGAAGCCATGTGCCTGGATCTTGCGGTAATCGGAACGGAAGACCTGTCGAAACTTGGCGGAGCGACCAGCGAGCCATGTATCGAAATCGCAATTTCGATGCACCACCCGTGGCGACGGAAGCAAAGCTCGCTCGATGAGCGACGGTTGGGGGCGGCCCCACGCCATGCGTACCGCCTGCGAGAATCCGGAGGTCGCGGGGAGCCAGTCGAGTGCGACGATATCGGGCACCGGATCGCACGAGGCCAATGCCTTGCCGATGGCACGGTGCACCTCGTGCTCGCGCCCTCGAACGGCGAGAGGCTCGAGCCCGCACAGCGACGGGGCGGCCAGCGCGTAGCGATACAGGCCGAAGCCGGTGCGCACGACGAACATGGGGCAGATGCCGATCAGGTCGTCGCCTTCGGTCACGGTGATCACACGGGGCGCCGCCCCGGCGGGCAGCCCGTGGCGATACCAGGCCAGTCCCCATGCAGGAGCGGAGTTGGGCGACGAGGCGGCAACGGCCAACGTGTCCCACACTGGAATGAGCGGCTCGAGCTCATCGGGTGAGATCCGTACCTCCACGCGCAGCTCGGTGCTCGGCGTGCTGCCGGCAGCCCGGTGTGTCGTCACGAGCTGGTGCGTCCGGACCTACATTCCATGGTGACGCGATCCTACCGAGCCGGTCACGTTGGTCGGTTGGCTTTGCCATGCGCCGGCGCGCCCACGGCCCCGCATGGGGGTGCGAAGACCCGATGCAGCCGACATGCACGGGCGCATGGCGAGTATCGGGTTCGCCAGGTCAGGGTGGTGTCGACTGCCCCCTCACCGCACGGGTGGGTCGCCCCCACCGAACAGGGCCCGGTGGACCATGGTGGTGAGGGTGTCGAGGGCGGCGTCGTCGATGGGCTCGCCCGCGAACTGCCGCAGATAGTGGAAGCGGTCCACCATCGCCACCACCGCCTCGGCCGCGGCGTTGGGGTCGATGCCGGGATGGGGCCCGGCCTGGTCGATCCGCCGGGCCAGGGTGTTCGCCACCCCGCCGGCGGCGGCGTGGGCCTGGGCGCTCAGGACGGTGTCGCTCATGACCAGGTCGGTCCAGGCCCGCAGCACCGGCGCGTACCGCTGCCACGCTTCAGAGAAGCGTCCCATCCAGGCCCGCAGCTCCTGCCACCCCTGCGCGTCGGGACCGACCGGCCCGAGAGCGTCGTCGAGGGCGGCCACCACGGCGCCGGCCTCGGTCACGAGCGCCCGGAGCAGGTCCTCCTTGTTGGAGAAGTACAGATAGAAGGTGCCGTGCGACGTGCGGGCCACCTTGACGATGTCGTCGACGCGGGCCGCGTGGTAGCCGCGCCGGGCGAACACGACCATGGCGGCGTCGAGGAGCTTGCGCATGGTCTTGCGCCCCTGGCTGCGCAGGGCCCGCTTGCTGGCCGGCTCGCCGGCCACGGGCACGGGCACGGGCACGGGCACGGTGCGTGTTCGCCGGGGGCCGGACCGGCCGCCGGGCCCCACCGGGAGGGACGGAGTGGTGCCCGGGCCCGTCGGGGGGCTCACCGGGCCGCCTCCGGACCGGGCGCCGGACGTCGTGGCCGGTCCCATGTCCGGGCAATGGTAGTCACGGACCGCCGGCGGCCGGCTCGAAGGCGACCTTGACGGCCCCGCTCCTGTCCTGGTCGGCGAGGGCCGTGAGCGCGTCCCACCACCGCTCCAGGGAGAAGCGGTGCGTGAGCATGCCCGTCAGGTCGACGCGGCCCGACGCCGTCATGTCGAGGTAGTGGGCGATGGCGTGCTTGCGCACCCCCTCCACCTCCTCGACGGCGAAGGCGTTGGAGCCGGCGATGGTGAGCTCCTTGAAGTAGATGGGTGTCCACTCGAAGCGGCCGGGGGTGGAGACGCCGCTCTGGACCAGGGTGCCCCGCTCGGCCAGGACCCGCACCCCGACCTCGAGCGTCTCGGGCTTGGCGATCGTGTCGTAGACGACGTCGATGCCGCCGGGGTGCGCCACCGGCAGACCGTCGAACGGGGCGTGCAGGACGCCCCCCGACCACTCGGCCAGTTCCTCGACCACCTGCCGACGTGGCTCGTGGGCCACCACCTTGGCGGCGCCGAACCTGGTGGCCAGGGCGGCCTGGGCGGGGAAGCGCGCCACCACGGCCACCTCGACGTCGGGGTACAGCGCCCGCAGCGCGGCCACGCTCGTCACCCCGAGGGCGCCGGCGCCGTAGACGAGCGCCTTGCCGCCCGGCGGCGGGGGGTGGTGCACCACGGCGTGCATGGAGACGGCGAACGGGTCGGCCAGCACGGCCAGGTCGTCGGGGACGGCGTCGGGGACGGGGAAGAGCATGGAGTCGTGGGCGGCCAGCAGATCGGCCCACGCGCCGGGGGCTCCGGTGGTCACGCCCACGTGGACGCCCGGCCCGAGGGCGCCCTTGGTGAAGCTCCAACACAGGTTGAGGTCACCGGCCCGGCAGGCGGGGCAGGGCGGGTCGATGCCCCGGGGCCCGCACGTCAGCCAGGGGTTGAGCACGACCCGGTCGCCGACCTCCACCCCCTCGGCCTCGGGCCCGAGCTCCACCACCTCGGCCACCACCTCGTGTCCCGGGATGTGGGGCAGCGACGAGAAGGCGGACATGGGGTTGTCGACGTCGCCCTCGCCGAAGTCGCCCAGCACGAGCTTGGCGTCGGATCCGCAGATGCCCGACAGGATCGGCCGTGTCACCACCCAGTCGGGTCGCAGGGGCCGGGCGTCGTCCACCACGTGGAGGCCGAACGGCAGCGACGCCAGCTTGCGCTCGAGGTCGGTGGTGCCGACCGGCCGGACCTCGTCGGGGGCGGGCGGGGCACCGAAGACGAGCGCTCTCATCGCGCCTCCCCCGTACCCCCGTCCCCGGGCGCGCCCGGGGCGCGCTCTCGGGAGTGCTCCCGGGAGTGCTCCCGGCAACGCAGCGTCCTCGTCGTCATGGCGTCCTCCACGGTCGCGGTGCGCCCGGTCGTCGGGCGCCCGTCACACGATCCCCTTGGCCTGCAGGTCGTCCAACTCGGCGGACGACAGGCCGACCATGTCGCACCACACCGCCCGGTTGTGGGCTCCGAGGGCGGGCGCCCCCGCCGGGGTGGGTGCGTCCTCTCCCACCAGCCTCGGGTACGGAGCCTGCTGGCGCAGGGGCCCGAGCACGGGGTCGTCCACCGCCACCAGGTCGCCGCGGGCGGCGAAGTGAGGGTCGACGGCGATCTCGCGGGCGCTGTAGGCCGTCGCCACCGGGACGTCGTGGGCCACGCACGCCGCCTCCAGCTCGTCGGCGCTGTGGCCCGCGGCCCATTCGGCCACGATGCCGTTCACGACGTCGCCGTGGCGGGCCCGGTCGGCCAGCGTGGTGAAGCGGGGGTCCTCGAGCAGGTCGAGGCGGTCCATGGCCCGGCACAGGCGGGAGAAGTTGGCGTCGGACCCCGCCACCACGCACACGTAGTGCCCGTCGGCGCTGCGGTAGTTGTCGAGGGGCGCCGAGTTCGACAGTCGGTTCCCCTCGCGGGTGCGCACCGTGCCGAGGCGGTCGTAGGCGGGGATCGTCCATTCCAGGATGCGCAGCACCGCCCCGTACAGCGAAGCGTCGACCACCGCGCCCGCCCCCGACGGACCGGGCGGCGTGTCCTTGTCCGCGCCGTGGCGCCCGCGGGTGGCGCGGGGAGCGGCGTCGCGCCGGTACAGGGCGGCCAGGGCCGCCTCGGCGGCGAAGACCCCGGTGAGGTAGTCGGCCACCGTCACGCCGGGGCGGACCGGCGGCCGGTCGGGCTCACCAGTGAGATGCAGCAGCCCGCCGTAGGCCACGCCGAGGCGGTCGAGGCCGGGGCGCCGGGCGTAGGGGCCGTCCTGGCCGAAGGCGCTGATGCGCACGAAGACGAGGCCGGGGTCGAGCTCGGCCGGTCCGAGCCCCCACCGCTCCATGGTCCCAGGGCGGAAGTTCTCGCACACCACGTCGGCGGTGGCGGCCAGTCGCCGGAACAGGTCCTGGCCCTCGGGGGTGTGCAGGTCGCACGTGGCGCTCATGCGTCCCCGGCCCTCCACCGCCCAGAACAGCGAGTACCCCTCCACGAAGGGGCCGATGCCCCGCATGAAGTCCCCCGACCCGGGTTGCTCGACCTTCACCACCTCGGCGCCCCACTCCCCCAGGAGGCCGGCGCAGAAGGGCGCGCCGATGCGCGTGCCGACGTCGATGACCCGCACACCGTCGAGGGGGAGGGGCATACGCCAGGTCAGTCGGGCGCCGCGGTGTCGTCCCCGCGGTCGCGGGCGGCGAAGACCTCTTTCATGGACCGAAGCTGCTTGCGCTGCTCGAGCGCGTCGCGGGCGGTGGCGGTGTTGTGGACCCACTGGTGCGCCATGAAGTGGTACCGCCACGAGGCCTGCTTGCCCATGAGCTCTCCCACGTGGTTGATCGAGCTCTTCACCACCTGGGCCGTGACGGGGGGGACGAGGGCGATCCGCCCGGCCAGCTCGAGGGTCCGGTCCATGAGCTCGGCGCGGGGCACCACCTTGTTGACGAGGCCCAACCGCCACGCCTCGGCCGCGTCGAGCTCCTCGGCGGCGAGGAGGAATTCCTTGGCCTGGCGGATGCCCATCTCCCACGGCTCCACGAGCAGCTCCACCCCGGCCCCCGTCATGCGCAGCACGGGGTTGGAGAACAAGGCGTCGTCGGCCGCCACGATCAGGTCGCACATGCAGGCCAGCATGAGCCCGGCGGCCACGCACTTGCCCTGCACGGCGGCGATGGTGGGCTTGCGGAAGTCGTGGATCTTGCGGCAGCGGTCGACGTACATCACCTGCTCGTGGCGGAACTTCCCTTCGGGCGTCTCGCGCAGGGCCACCCAGTGGTCGCCGTCCTCCTGGCCCACGAGGGCCTTCAGGTCGTGCCCGGCACTGAAGTGCTTGCCCGCACCGGCCAGCACCACGACGCGCACGTCGTCGTCGGCGTCGGCCCGGTCGAAGGCGCCGTCGAGGGCGTCGATGAGGGCGGTGTCCTGGGCGTTGGCCACCGCCGGCCGGTTCATGGTCAGCGTGGCGACCGGACCGTCGACCTCGTAGCGCACCACCGGCTCATCGCCTGCCATCGCCAGCCTCCTTGGCCGGGCCGCTGCCCGCCGGCTCGCGCGGCAGGCCCAGCACCCGCTCCCCGATCACGTTGCGCTGGATCTCGTTGGTCCCGGCGAAGATCGAGGCGGCCTGATAGTAGAGCCAGGCCCGTTGCCACGATCCCGCCCCGGGGTTGTCGGCGGCGTCGCGCCACAGGGGTGCGGCCGGGCCGAGGACGTCCATGGCCAGGCCGTGCAGGCGCTTGCTCATCTCGCTCCAGTACAGCTTGAGGATGCTGCCCTCGGGCCCGGGCTCGAGCCCGCGTTGGAGCCTCGACAGCGACCGCCAGTTGAGCAGCTGGAACAAGCGGACCTCCACGTAGGCCTGGGCCAGGCGTCGCCGCAGCCGGGTGTCGTCGAAGGCGCCGCAGGCCGCCGCGGTCGACAGGAGCTCCTCCAGGTGCTGGAGGTGGATCACCAGCTGGCGGGGGTTCACCCCCCGCTCGTGCGACAGCGTCGAGCCGGCCACGCGCCAGCCGTCCCCGGGACCTGCCACCAGCTGGTCGTCGGGCACGAACACCCCGTGCAACTCCACCTGGTTGAACTCGGCCTCCCCGGTGAGCTGCACCAGGGGACGCACCTCGACGCCGGCGCCGTGCATGTCGAGCACGAAGTACGACAGCCCCTGGTGCTTGGGCGCCTCGGGGTCGCTGCGGGCCAGGCACACCGCCCAGTCGGCGAACTGGGCGTACGACGTCCACACCTTGGCGCCCTCGACCTCCCACCCCCCCGTCACCCGGCGTGCCGCGGTGCGCACCGCGGCGAGGTCCGACCCGGCGTCGGGCTCGGAGAACAGCTGGCACCACAGCGCCCGGGCTCCGAGGATGTCGGGCAGCCAGCGGGCCTTCTGCTCGTCGGTGCCGTGGGCGAGCAGGGTGGGCCCGGCCAGGTTGACGCCGATGCGCCCCACCAGCTCGGGGGCCCGGGCCCGGGCCAGTTCCTCCTGCACCACGAAGTTGTCGCCGGGGCCGAGGCCGCGCCCGCCGTAGGCGACGGGCCACGTCACGCCCACCCACCGTGCCGCGGCCAGGTCGGCCTGCCAGCGCCGGCCGAAGTCGACCTCGTCGGCCAGGTCGTCGAAGCGGGGGGGCAGGCCCACCCCGTACTCCCACGGCAGGTTGGCGCGCAGCCAGGTCCGCAGCTCGGCGCGGAGGCGATCCTGTTCCGGCGTCGTCGTCAGGTCCATCGGCCCGGGCCAGCATGACACACACGTCAGGCTCCCGACGCGGGCGGTCGGTAGGCTCCGGCGCCGTGGACTTCGACCTCTCCGAGGATCAGGTGGCGCTCCGGGACGCGGCGTCGTCGCTGCTGGACGGCCGCTGCCCCGTGACCCGCGTCCGCGACGTGGCCGCCGGGCCCCGCCACCTCGACGACGACCTGTGGGCGGCCATGGCCGAACAGGGATGGACGGCCGTCGAGCGGTCGGCTGACGACGGCGGGCTCGGGCTCGGGCTGGTGGAGGTGGCGGTGCTGTGCGAGCAGCTGGGCCGCCACCTGGCCCCGGTGCCCTTCGCCGGGACCGTCCTCGCCCACGGGGCCGTCGCCGCCGCCGTGGCCGGGGGGGAGCTGGCACCGGATGCCGTCCTGGGCGACGACGACGACGTCGGCGGCCTCGGGACGCGGCTGGCCGGGGGTGCGGCCACCGGCGCGGTGGCGTGGTCGGCTCGGCCCGACGCGGTACGGGCCGAGCCCGGGCCCGACGGGTGGCACCTCACCGGCCGCACCGGCCCGGTCGTCTACGGCCCGGCGGCCGACGCCATCGTGGTCTTCGCCCGGGAGGCGGCGGGGCCCGCCCTGTTCGCCACATCGGGCGGGGCCGACCGCCCCGCGCCCGAACCGGCCATGGACCGCACCCGCAGCCTGGCGTGGCTGGACCTGGAGCACCGCCCGGCGCTGCGCCTGGGGGGCCCCGACGCCGCCGACGCCCTGCTCGACCGGGCGCTGGCGGCCGTGTCGGCCGAGATGCTGGGCGCCGCCGACCGGGTGCTCGCCATGACGGTCGAGTACGCCAAGGACCGGGTGCAGTTCGGCCGGCCCATCGGGGGGTTCCAGGCCGTGAAGCACCGCTGCGCCGACATGCTGGTGGACGTGGAGGGCATGCGCTCGGCCGCCTACTACGCGGCCTGGGCGGTGGGCGCCGGTGACCGCGACGCCGCGGCGGCGGCGTCGGCGGCCAAGGTGTGGTGCTCGGACGCGGCCCGCCGGGTCATGGCCTCGGCGCTGCAGGTCCACGGCGGCATCGGTTTCACGTGGGAGCACGACCTGCATCTCTTCCTGAAGCGCTCCCAGCTCGACCAGGTCTCCCTGGGCGACGCCCCCCATCACCGCGAGCGCCTGGCCCGCATCCTCCGGCCCCGGGCCGAGCGGGGCGAGCCCGTGCTCTGAGCGCGGCGCCCGGGCCCGCCCTCAGCCCGGACGGGCGTGCTCGGCCGCCATGGCCCGCAGCGCCCGGCGGTCGGGCTTGCCCGCCGCCAGCACGGGCAGCGCCTCGAGCTGCACCACCACCTCGGGGGTCTTGAACCGGGTCACGCCGCGAGCCGCGAACCACGACCGGCACGCCTCGAGGTCGAAGGGGGCGGTGGCCTCCACGAAGGCGGCCACCCGCTCCCCGAGCGCCGGGTCGGGCACGGCCACGGCCACGGCGTGGCGGACGTCGGGATGCGCCTCGAGGACGGCCTCGACCTCCGAGGCGGAGATGTTCTCGCCGGCCCGGATGATGACGTCCGACAGCCGGCCCACCACCCGGAGCCATCCCCCGGCGTCGAGCGTCCCGAGGTCGCCGGTGCGGAACCACCGTCCCCGGGGCGACAGCGCCGCTGCCGTGGTGTCGGGGTCGACGTACCCGGCGAAGAGCTCGGGGCCCCGCAGCCACAGCTCCCCCACGGTCCCGGACGCCACGGGCGCCGACGACGCAGGGTCTCGCACCTCGAGCTCGACCTCGCCCACGGCCCGACCGTCGGTGTGGCGCGCCCTGTCGGGCGGGTCGTCGGGGCCCGAGGTGGTCACGGTGGGCGCTTCGGTCGAGCCGTAGGTGCGCTTGACGCGGCAGCCGAAAGCCTCGGCCGTGGCGTCGACGAAGGCGGGGCTCACCGACGCCCCGCCGGTCGACACCAGCCGGAGGCTGGCCACCCGTTCGGGGCGGAACCGGCCCGATCCCGCCATCTGCGAGAAGAACACCGGGGGCGCCCCCATGAACGACACCCGCTCCTCCTCGATGCGGCGCAGCCCTTCGTCGGGGTCCCACGCCGCCATGAGCACGGCCGGGATCCCGGCCATGGCGGGGATGAGCACCCCGTTGAGCAGGCCCGACACGTGCGCCAGGGGAGCGGGCATGAGCACGGCGTCGTCGGCGCCCAGCCCGTGCACGGCCACCATGAGCGCCGCCTTGTAGCCCAGGGCGCGGTGGGTGTGGAGTACCGCCTTGGGCACCCCGGTCGAGCCCGAGGTGAAGAGGGCGACGGCCACGTCGGTGGGCCGGACCCCCACGGCCCCCGCCGCCAGGCTCGGGCCCGGGGGCAGGGCGGCGAGCAGGGCGGCAACCCGGGGCCCACCTTCGAGCACGAGGGCCCCGGGCCGCTCGGCCGCCGGCGTGCCCGGGGCCGCCACGAGAAGCACCGGCTCGACCTGGGCCAACGCCGCGGTGACCTCGGCCGACCCCATGCGGTGGTGCACGGGGGCCGCCACCGCCCCCACCCGCCAGCACGCCCGGTAGAGGAGCAGGGCGGCGGCGCCGTTCGGGAGCTGCCACGCCACCACGTCGCCCCGGCCCACGCCCGCCGCCGCCAGCCGCCCGGCCAGCTCCCCCACGGCCGACCGCAGCGCCGGGGCGTCGAGGCGGTCGGTGCCGTCCACCACGGCGGCCCGGGGCCCGGGGGAGAACGACGGGTCGAGCGCCCCCCGGTCCCAGGGTCCACCGCGACGCCGGTAGCGCGCCGCGCCGGCCTGCACCAACGTGGGGCGCAGGCGCCGCCGGGGCTGCGTTCGGGCCGGCTCGGGATGTGTCCGCACCGCCTCACCCTGCGCCATCGCGCCCACGCTACCGCCGGGCGGATTGCCGTAACCTGACGCCGTGGTCAGAGAACGCGAGCCGTCCTCCGCGCATGCCCCGTCCTCCACCCATG
>Ga0209415_10001811_pt1 | contig 40362 bp, 23 predicted proteins | sample PeaSoiSIISIP2007_FD_187696 | JGI IMG/M metagenome (GOLD analysis project Ga0209415, IMG submission 187696) | Peat soil microbial communities from Weissenstadt, Germany - SII-SIP-2007 (SPAdes) (version 2) | ecosystem: Environmental > Terrestrial > Soil > Wetlands > Peat | place: Germany...
CTGTTTGGAGTCGATCGACATCCCCACCGGCGCGCCTCCGGGCGCGACGGGCCAGCGTGCCACCACCTTTCTGGCCTGAATGTCCACGACCGCCACTTCGTTCTTGTCCATCGGATTGATGTAGACCTTGCCGGCTCCACCGGACGCCAGAAACTCCGGTGCTCCGCCCAGTTCGATGGGCGCGTCGATCTTCCCATTTTTGGGATCGATGTCGGGTTTCAGCGACATCGGCATCGGGTTGCGCGGTGAGGGCGCCCAGAATACAGAGTGCGTCTCGAGATCGAAGACCACCACGGCGCCCTCCAGCCTCAACCAAAAGCTCTCGGCGATTCGGAAAGGCGACAAAACGAGCGCCGAAGAATGGTCTGATATTCTAAGTGGGGGCTGACTAGGGTAGCCCTTCGGTCCGCCTGCCCCTAAATCATGTCTCGATGGATCGCTTGCATAGCGGGCGCGGTGGGATTGTGTTGCGCCGCGTCTGTTCCCACTCCCATGCTCGGTGTAGCCTGGTACCCGGAACAATGGGCCGAAACCTAATGGGAAAAAGACCTGGCCCTGATGGATGCCGCCGGCATTCGCATGGTGCGGATCGGCGAATTCGCCTGGAGCAGCCTGGAGCCGGATGAGGGCCGCTTCGAATTCGCCTGGCTCGACCGCGCCATCGCCAGGGCCGCCGCCCATCATATCTTCACCGTTCTGGGCACGCCCACGGATGCGCCCCCCGCCTGGCTGACGGCCAGGTATCCGGACACGCTGCGCGTCGATAATACCGGCCGCCGCGCCGAGCACGGCAGCCGCCGTCAATTTTCTTACACCAGCCCGCGCTACCGCGAATTCTGCCGGCGCATCGCCGAGAAGATGGCCGAACGCTACGGCTCTGACGCCAGCGTGATCGGCTGGCAGATCGGCAACGAGTACACCGAAGACTCTTACGACGATCACAGCCGCGAGCGCTGGCACCAGTGGCTGCAAGCCAAGTACAAAACCCTCGATTCCGTCAACCAGCACTGGACCACGGCCTACTGGAGCCAGACGTATTCCGGCTGGGACCAGATTCCCATGGAGACCGCGCGCGGTAACCCGGGCCTGCTTCTCGACTACCGGCGCTTCGTAACCGACATGTGGCGCGAGTTCCAGCGCAACCAACTCGACGCCATCCGCGGCCACGCGAAGGCCCAGTTCGTGACTACCAATCTCGGCGGCCTGGGCTGGGCCGACCGCTTCAACCGCGCCGAGATCTCGGCCGATCTGGACTTCATCTCCTGGGACGACTACGCCGGAATGGGCCACGTCGACGCCGTCCGCAACGGCGCCGCCAACGACCTGGTGCGTGGATGGAGGCGCCAGAACTTCTGGGTGATGGAGGCGCAGCCCGGGTTCGTCGATTGGGCGCAGGTGAGCAACGCCCTCGATAAGGGCGAGGCCCGCGCCATGGCGTGGCAGGCCATCGGGCACGGCGCCGAAGCGTTTGCTTTCTGGCAATGGCGCAGCGCGCTCAACGGCCAGGAGCAGTATCACGGAACGCTGGTGGGGCCGGACGGCGAGCCGGTTCCGTTCTACGAAGAAGCGCGCCAGTTGGGCCGCGACTTCGCCGCCGCGGCGGCGGCGCTCGAAGGCACGCAGCCGGTCTCCGAAGCCGCCATTCTCCACGATTACGACAGCCGCTGGGCCATCGAGTTTCATTCGCAGACGCAGCGCTACGACCAGATCCAGGTGCTGCTGGGCTACTACGAGCCGTTGCGGCGCATCACGCAATCGGTGGACATCGTCCCCGCCGACGCGCCGCTCACGGCTTACAAGCTGGTGGTGGCGCCGAGCCTGAACGTGATCGGCGAAGCGCTGGGGCGCCGCCTGATCGAGTACGTCCGGCAGGGCGGCCATCTCGTGCTCGGCCCCAGGTCGGGAATGAAGGATGCGTACAATTCACTCTGGCCGAGCCGCCAGCCGGGACCCCTGGCCGCGGAACTCGGCGGACGCGTGGAACAGTACTACGCCCTGCTCGACGATGTTTCCGTCCGCGGCGCCTGGGGAACGGGCCAGGCTTCAATTTGGGCCGAAGCGCTCTCGGCGGACGGCGCCGAAGTGGTAATGCGCTACGGATCGGAGAACGGCTGGCTCGATGGCCAGCCCGCCGTCCTGACGCGCGGCTCGGGCAAGGGCCGCGTGACGTACGTCGGCGCGCTGCTGGATCGCGCGCTGATGCGGTCGGCCATGGAGGCCCTGGCCAAATCGGCCGGCCTGCGCCCGGCTCTCGACGGTGTGCCGGAGGACGTCGAAGTCTGCCGCCGGTCAGGCCCCGGCGGCGAAGTGTTCGTCCTGATCAATCACGGTAAGCAGGCTCGCACCGTGGTGCTGCCGCGTCCCATGCGCGATGTGATCTCGGCCGGCCAGGCCAGCCCGTCGGTGACCCTGCCGCGAAACGGAGTCGCCGTGCTTCGGCCGGAGTAAACGCGGTTCATCCGGCGACCTCCAGTTCGGAGATATCGTATTCGCCAAGTTGGAGAGGGTAACGGCCGTACTCGCGAACCAACTTCACTACGTAGTCGTAGCTGGCAGGCGGCACATTGCCCGGCACGGAGTGGTCGGATTGAAAGATGAACCCGCCTCCCTTGGCTGCATTGAGCTTGGTGAGAACTGCAGCTTTGAGTTCCTCGCGGCTGCCGGCGGCCCACAACTGCACATCCATGTTGCCGCAGAAACCGATACGGTGGCCGAAGCGCCTGCGCAGGTCCACGGCGTCCAGCCCGGCCTTGAATTCGAGCGGGTTGTAGGCATCGACTCCGATTTCGATGAAGTCCTCAAAAATGCGGTTCACGTTTCCACAGCCGTGGTAGATCACCGGCAAGCCCTGGGCGTGGCATTCGTCGATCAGCGATTTTACTCCGGGCTTGAACCAGGCGCGCCAAAAAGCGGGAGAGAACATCATGCCCTTCTTGTAGGCCACATCGCCCCAGATCACCATGCCGTCGAGAAGCCCGTCCGCGGCCTTGATCTGCGCCTTTACGATTTCGAGGGCGAACTGGTTGATGCGTTCGGCGAAGCGCGCGATCTCGTCCGGATACATGCCTATCCACAGCATGACGTTCTCGCTCCCGATGATGCGCCACATCATCTCGTGCGCTTCGCAAACGCCGCCGAACACGGGAAAGTCGGCCCATGCCGCACGCACGCGCACCACGAAAGGAGGCAGGTTGCGCGCGAACGAGTCGCCCACGCCGTTGATCTGGTCGTCGCCCGCCGAGAAAAAGCGCCGTGCGTCCCACGGATCGTCGAATTGGAAGGCCTTCATCTTCTCGATGGAGTCGGTTTCAAAACTGAGGAAGGCGGGCATGGCCTGGTCGTACTTCTTTTGCAGAACGGCCTCGAATCCGGTTCGGACCACGACCTGTTCCGGGCTTTCCTCCAGCACCTGGAACGGCTTGATGTGGGGATCGACGTTGGGATTGAACTGCATCCAGTCGAGGTCGTAGTAGCGGTAGATGTCCGCGTCGGAGGGGAGGCCATACTCCTGGCGCCAACGCCTGAGAAAGCTTCCCCAGAAGAAATCGCTGACCGGGACCCGGTCCGGCTCCTGATGGCGCAGCGCCTTTTTCATGCGGTCGAGCTTCGCCAGGCAATTGGCAGTCCGCTGCATTATCGTGCGCCCATGTACTTAGGATACTGCGCCCGGTCATGCATTCCCTTTGCAGTTGACGCCCCACCCCGCCGTAACATACAAGTGGATCTGAATGCGAGCGGCCCATATGAAGTTTCTGGTTACCGGCGGCGGGGGATTCATTGGCTGGCGCGTGGTGCGGAATATCCTGGCTCGCGGAATACCCGCCGTCGTCGCCGACTGGAGCGTCGATCCGCGGCTCCGCCAGCGCCTGGAGCGTGAGAGCGGGCCACTGGTGAGCTTTGTCCCCTGCGACGTCGCGGAGTACTCCGATGTCGCGCGATGCTTCCGCCTCGAACCGGACATCACGCACGCCATCCACCTGGCCTACCTGATGAGCGCCGAGGTGGAGGCCAACCCGCATCTGGGCGCGCGGGTGAATGTGCTGGGGATGGTGAACCTGTTCGAGGCCGCTCTGAATCACCGCCTCGAGCGGCTGGTTTTCACCAGCAGCGAGACGGTCTACGGAGCTTCGCAGGGCGTGTACGGCGAACGGCCGGTGAAGGAATCCGACTACTGCGCGCCGGCCGACCATTTCTTCACCTACGGGGTCATGAAGATTCTCAACGAATTCATGGCGGAAAAATACGTCCAAAAGCACGGGATCAGCATGGCCTGCGCCCGTCCGCCGGTGGTCTTCGGCCACGGCCGGAAACGCGGAGCCGTGCTCTGGGCGGAACAGTTCATTTCGCTGCCCGCCATCGGCCAGCCGGTTTCTTTGCCCTTCTCCGCGCAGAACCGCGACTGCTGGCTGTACGTTGACGACTGCGCGGAACAACTGGTCCGCCTGGCGCTCAAGCCGCGGCTGGCACACTTCGCCTACAATTCGAGCGGCCACTCGATTCGAGCGGGCGACCTTGCCAACGTGGTGCGCCGCTGGGTGCCCGGGGCCGAGATCACATTCGACGAAAGCCAACCGGCGACGCCGCTGGTAGACGATCTGGACGGCGGCCGCATGATCGAAGAGATTGGCTTCACGCCGCGGCCGATCGAGGACGGCGTGCTGGCTCATCTCAACGAAGCGCGCGCCGAGGCGTCTTTGCCGCCGCTTGGCTGATCCTGGAGACTCAATGAAACGATATCGCACTACCGTCGTTGGCAGCTTTCCACGGCCCACGGCCGTTGCGGACACCATGAAACGGCCTGCCATGCCCGAGGCCGAGATCGACGACATGATTCGCTGGGCGGTGCGCGAGCAGGTGGACCTGGGCCTCGAAACGGTGACGGACGGCGAAGGCTACCGCGAGAACATGTACTACTTCTATCAGAAGCGCCTGGACGGCGTTTCGATGGAAGATATGGTCCTGCGATCGTTCGGGCCCGCAAGCTTCGCCATCGAGTGCGCGCGCGTGACCGGGGAGATTCGCAACCCTCGCTGCAACCTGGCGCACTACTGGAAGGTCGCGCGCGACGCCGCGCCGGCCGGCGTCGCGGTCAAACAGACGGTCACCGGACCGCACGTGCTGACGCGCTTCAGCGTGAACCAGCGTCCCGATCTGTACCCGGACGAACCGGCGTTGTGCCGCGCCTACGCGGCAGTGTTGCGGCAGGAGCTGAAGGAGGTCATCCGGGCGGGTTGCGAGCAGATTCAATTTGACGAGCCCATGTGGACCGAAGCGCCGGAGCAGAGCGAATGGGCGGTGGAGATCCTGAACGACCTGATCGAATCTTTGGGACCGGTGCGCGTAGGGCTGCACGTCTGCGGCGGCAATCCCCGGCGGAAGCGCGTGTACTTTACGAAGTACACCGACCTGGCGCCGGCATTCCGCCAGGCGCGCATCGACGAGGTAGTGCTGGAGCACTGCACGCTCGGCTACAACCTGATGGACCTCTGGCCGCTGTGGGACTTCCGCGGCGACCTGGCATTGGGCGTGATCGATCAGCGCAGCGACACCATCGAGACTCCGGACGTGGTCCGCGAGCGCGTGAAGCCGGCGCTCGAGTACTTTTCTCCCGAGCGGCTGCTGCTCACCAGCGAGTGCGGTTTCGGCCATGTGCCGATCGATATTACCCGCGCCAAGCTGGCGGTCCTGACTTGTACCGCGAAGGAACTCGCAGAAACGTAGGCGGCCGGGCCATTCCGCAATACGGAATCCGAAGAAACCGGCTGTTTTCGGCCTTGTCCCACGGAGAAGGGCGGTGTATACCTGGGATATTCCCGAGCTGGAATCATGGAGGTTTCCGCGTATGCAACTGACGAGACGGAATGCGTTCAAGACGCTGGCCGGGGGTCTGTCGGTTTCCCGTCTGGCGATGGCAGCCGACGCTGGGCCGAAGTTTCAGCCGGAATGGGAGTCGTTGAAGCAATATCGTTGTCCCGAGTGGTTTCGCGACGTCAAGTTCGGCATCTGGGCGCACTGGGGCCCTCAGGGGGCGCCGAAGCAGGGCGACTGGTATGCGCGCAACATGTATATACAAGGAACGCGCCAGTACGAGTATCACCTGGCGCACTACGGCCATCCGTCGAAGGTCGGCTTCAAGGACATCATTCCGCTCTGGACCGCTAAGAACTGGGAGCCCGAGACGCTGATCCGCCGCTACAAAAAGGCCGGCGCAAAGTATTTCGCGTCCCTCGGCGTGCACTGCGACAATTTTGACTGCTGGAACTCCAGGCACCACCGGTGGAACGCCGTGAACATGGGGCCTAAGCGCGACATCCTGGGAACGTGGTGCAAGATCGCCCGCCAGAACGATATGCGCTTCGCGGTCAGCGAGCATCTGGCGTGGAGCTATTCGTGGTTCAACGTTAACAAAGACTCGGATGCCAAGGGACCGTACGCCGGCGTTCCCTATGACGGCAACGATCCCGCGAACCAGGATTTCTACTACGAGCCGCACGCCGAGCGCGCCGCTAATTTCACGCAGCAACCCTCGGAGTCTTTTAAGCTGTCGTGGTTCACGCGCATTCAGGACCTGATCGACCAATACCGGCCCGACCTGGTGTACACCGACGGCGGCGTGTTCGGGCAGATCGGCCGCGACCTGATCGCTTACTACTACAACGCCAACATGTCCTGGCACAACGGCAGCCAGGAGGGCGTCTACACCATCAAGTTCCAGCGGCCCGGCGGGAAGACCGGCGAGTATCAGGAAGGCGCCGGCACGCGCGACATGGAGCGCACGGTGTTGAGCGAAATCTCCGCGCAGCCCTTCCACACCGATATGTGCCTCGGCCAGTGGCAGTATTTCGAAGGCTTCGAGTACAAGAAGTCGCGCGACGTGATCCACACCCTGATCGACGTGGTCAGCAAGAACGGCACCATGCTCCTCAGCGTGCCGCAGATGCCCGACGGCACGATAGACAGCCAGGAGGAATCCATCCTCGACGACATCACCAAGTGGATGGCGGTGAACAGCGACGCCATCTACAGCACGAGGCCGTGGAAGCAGTTCGGCGAGGGCCAGGAGACGACGACCGGCGAGGTGGTGGACCTGCGCACCAGAAAGCCGCTGACCGCGAGCGACATCCGTTTCACCACGAAGAACGGCAAGCTCTTCCTCTTCTGCCTGGGCTGGCCCGACAAGGATATCGAGGTGCGCGCCCTGGGGACGGCAGCCGGATTGTGGACCAGCAGGATTTCCAATATCCGGCTGCTCGGCTCCGAGGAGAAGGTGAAGTGGACGCTGGCGCCCGAGCGGTTGCAGATCGCGCGGCCCGCGCACCAGCCGGGCGAGTTTGCTGTTACTTTCGAGATCTCGTAAGGTGGGGCAGCCAATCTTGGCTGCCGCCGCCTTTCAGGCGGCGCTCTCAGTAGTTACCAGACCGGGATCGGCAGACTGTCGAGGTCGTGATACATCCGGTAGGGCGTGACCTCGCCGACCGCGTAGAACGGCCGGAATTTCGCCTGAATGCGCGCGCCGTCGGGAGGCGCCAGGCGGAACACGCCGGGAGAATCGTCGGCCACCAGTTCCTTTTCCAGGTTGGCGGGTTCGGGCAGGCGCGGTATCGTCTCGAATACCCAGTCGTCCATCACCAGCACCACCGGGCCGCGCACCACCGCGACGCGCCGGGGATGCTGCCGGTCCACCGGTTCCATACGAAGCGAAAGGGGAATTCGCATCTCCACCTGGTCGGCGGGGTGCCAGGTGCGCGTGATTTCGGCCCACGCGCCGGGTTTGCAGTCGGCGGCGGCCGCGCCATTCACTTTCAGCGAAGCGTTGCGCGTCCAGGCCGGGACACGGAAGCGGAGCGCGAAACGGCTGCTCTGCTTCATGTCCAGACGAAGGGTTGCAGTCTCGGCCTCGGGGTATGTGGTCTCCAGCACGGCCTTGACTTCGCCCTCCGGACCCTGCCAGGTCACTTCGGATGGCAGATAGAGATTCACGTAGAGACCCGACGCATCCTTGTAATAGATCAGGTTGTGATAGTCCGCCATGTTCTGAATGTAGGACCCGGAGCAGCACGAGTAGCGGGAGACCTTATAGACCTTCATGCCGCCGCCCACACGGTAATCGGCATAGTAGAAGTGTTTGCCGCCGGTCGTGATGGGCAGCGCGGCTCCCACGCCGTTGTACAACAGCCGTTCGGCCCAATCGCCGTAGCGGGCTTCTCCCGTGAACTCCATCAGGTACCGCGACAGTTTGAAGCCCGCCCACGATCCGCAGACCGCCTCGAACGTGGCGTTCCTGGCTTCGAGGCTCCTGCCCAGCGTGCCGTCAGGCGCGACGAACCGCTCCATGGGACCGAAGCCGCCGGTCGCGTAACACTGCGTGTTCTGGAGGTAGTCGTAGGCGTTCTTGATGATAGTGAGGTAAGTCGGATCGCCGGTCACGGCATAGGTCATAGCCGCGCTGCTGAAGGTGTTGACGTGGCTGTACGCGTGCACGCCGTGCGCATCGGCGGGCGCGGAAGTGCCGGCGAACTTCTTCCAGTAGGAGTCATACCGGTAGCCGTCGGCGAAGGTCTTGATCCTGGGGTCGCCTGTCAGTTGCCAGGCGCGGTACAGGTTCTCCGCAAAGGTGTACCATTCGGAGGGCCTGCCGTTGAGCAGCGCACCGCCGGCCGGAGTGCGCTCGCGGCTGTAGTTGCGGATGGCGAAGTCGAGCGTCTTTTCGAGCAACGGGGCCGCCGCGGCGTGACCGGCGTACTCCTGCATGTCGACGAGTCCGCACACCAGCTTTTCGTAGGCGTAGAGGCCCATGTTGCTGTCGCCGCCGGGCTTGATGGTCTTGGCCCATTCCGAGAGCAGCCAGGCGGCCTTGTCGCGAAGGGGCGCGTCTCCCGTGGCGCAGTACATTCGCGCCATGCCGCTCAGCCATTGTCCGAACACGGTGTCGCTGTTTTTCGCGCACCATCCGCCGAGCGGCTTGCCGGGAGCCGGCAGGCCGGCCGCCGCTCGCCAGCCTTGCAAAATGTCATCGTTGGAAACTTCGAGGTAGTAGTCCCGCGCGGCCTGATACTGGTCGAGCCACCGGCTTTTGCGAAGCCGTACGCCACGGTAGTTGAAGGGCTGGAGGCGCACTCGGGAAGCGTTTGCGGCGGACTGCGTCTGAGCCCGCAGGGACAGGGCGCCCGCAGCGGCGCCGGCCGCTCGCAGCCAATCGCGGCGCGTGGGTAGAACGCTCATGGGAACACCTCACTGACAACGAAGTCCTGGATTCCACATTGTCTCATCCGCGAAGGAACCGTGGGCTCAACGCCGCGCTGTTCCGCCTTCCGTTCGCTTCAAAACGTGACTCGCAGCGACGCCTGGCCGACTCTCGAGCCGCGCGCCGATGTCAACGTTCCGAACGCGGCGTTCACCTGCTGGCCCGTTGCGGGATTGAATTGCGCGGTCGTGTTCATGCCGGAAAACTGAGTGTGGTTGAAGGCATTGTAGGCTTCGAAGCGCAACTGGAACCTGACCTTCTCGCGAATCGGGAAATTCTTGAAAATGGTCATGTCGATGTTGTTGGTGCCGGGACCGCGCACCACGTCGCGCGGCGCATCGCCGGCCGTCCCGATCGCCGGCATGGCGAACACGCCGGTATTGAAATATTGGAGCAGGCTGCGCTGGCTCTTGGGGAGAATCGGATTGGAGAGCACCAGGACCCGCGAGCCGTCGCCGCCGCCCGGAATGTCCAGGCCGTTCGTCGTGCTCAAGGTGATGCCGGATGGCGCTCCGCTGATGAACGATGCTACGCCGGAAAGCTGCCAGTGATCGCCGATTGCGCCCACGGCCTTGTTCTTCACCAGCCTGGTGGTCCCGGGAATGTCCCAGAGCCAGTTTATCTGCACGATGTGCGTGCGGTCGAAGTCCGACTTGCCATAGTTCCAGATCTTGATCGGCACGATATCCGCCACCGCGGCAAAGTCGTTGCTGACGTAATCCATCGATTTCGACCACGTCCATGCGCCGCCAATCTGCAACCCCTTCGCAAAGCGGCGATTCACCTGCACCTGCATCGAGTGGTAGCTCGAATTACTGGCGAATTCGTCCTCCTGGATGCTCGAGTAGCCGAAGTACGGCTCGAGGAAGGTATCCGGCAAGGGCTTCCCGGGGTTGGTTGTATCCTGGTTGGCGGTCAGGAAGTGCGCGCCGTACGGCAGCGTGTTGAGGTTGCGCTCCTGGAGCAAATGGCGGCCCAGCGCGCCCACATAAGCGACGTCCAGCACGGTCTTGAACCCCAGTTCCCTCTGTACGCCCAGGCTGAAGTTGTATACCGAGGGAACTTTGCCGGATAGCGACAGGCCGGCGGTGGAGGAAGGCGCGAGATTCCCGGCGCTGCCCACGAGGCTGCTGAAAGAGCTGTAGTAGACAATCGGCGTGTATTGAATCGGCGGCGTCTGTGCGATGTCCAGCAGCATCACGCGCTCGCGTTCGTTGTGCACCAGGCCGAAGCCGCCGCGCACCGCGGTCTTTCCGTTGCCGAAGACGTCCCAGGCAAAGCCTGCTCGCGGGGCGAACAGGATGCCCTGATGGTCCATCATGCCGCTTGGATATCCCGGAGTGCCCTCCTGCACCATGCCGTTGGCGGTGTTGCCGCTGCCCGGGACGAAAGCGCCGATCAGCAGCGCCGGCACGGTGTTGCCGGTCGCGAGGTCGATACCGATACGCTTTCCGTTTACCAGGGTGGGGTAGTAGAGCCGCGGGGCCTGCGCGCGATTGTATACGTTTGGCTCGAAACTCGAGTCCTGGTTGTGCTTGTCGGAGTACGGCGTGTACCACGAGAACCGCATGCCCAGGTCGAGAGTGAGCCGCCGCGAAACTTTCCAGCTGTCCTGCGCGAACCAATCGAGCGTATTGCCGCGGCCGTTAGTCTCCACACGCGTGTTGCTTTCCTGGTAGGACCGGAACACGCCCACGAGAGCGTTCGAATAGGCGTAGCCGGTGTCGAGCGGGTTGCTGGTGTCGCTCGAGAAATCGAACTGGCCCCAGTTGGTGCCGCGCGCCCCGCTGTAATAACGCACACGTTCGTAGTAAACTCCCGCCTTCAAAGTGTGGACGCCTGCGGTCTTGGTAAGGTTGTTCGTAAAGTCGAAGATGGTGTCGTCGCTCTTGGTCGGAAAGCGCGAATCCCAGGTGAAGCTTGCCGCGCCTGTGATGCCGCCGAACGTAGCCCAGGGAATCAGGTTGAGCGGATTCAACTGTGGGTAGAACTGGGGCAGCGTCATTCCCAGCGCGGTCTTGCTGACCTTGTCGATGGATGCCTGGTCGTAGGGGACGATCAACTGCTGGCTGTGGTGCACGCCGAAGGAAAACTCGTTCACCATGCTCGCGTTGAAAGTGTGCGTGAGGTTGATCACGCCTCCGTCGTCGGAGAAGACGTTGTCGGTCTTCAGTTCGCCCCAGGGTGCGCCGCTGCCGCCGCCGCCGATGTTGTAGCCCGATTGATTTAATCGGAAATCCAGGCCCCGCACGTACATCCTGGTCTTATCCGTGAGGTTGTAATCCACGCGGTAGACTTCGTTGTTCCGCGTGGCCGGAATTACTTCCTGGAACGTGTAGTTGTACGCGCCCTTGGTGATGGCCGTGTTGAGGGCGTTCGGCAGCGGGAAAACGGAGAGCAGCTTCTGGCCGTTGGCGTCGATGCGGTTCCCCGGCACGATGTTTCCGGGGAACGGGTTGCCGGTGGTTGGGTCTTTGATGGTGGTGGAGACTGCCGAGTAGTCGCCATTCCGCTGGGCCTGCGTTGGTACGGTCACGTTCACGATGCTCTGCGGCGTGCTGGTGGGCAGGTATTCCTGGGAATAGAAGAAGAAGAGCTTGTCCTTGCGCTGGATCAGATGAGGAATGTATGCGGGCCCGCCGATATTCGCGCCCCAGGTGTTGAACCGGTAGCGGGGAATCGGCGTGCCGGCGCGATTCGAGAAAAAGTTGTTGGCGTTGAATTCCTCGTTGCGCTTGTAGTAGTAGCCGTTGCCGTGATACTCGCTGGTGCCCGCGCGAGTGACCGCCTGCACCAACACGCCGGCCGTGCGGCCGTACTCCGCCTGGTAGTTGTTCATCAACACTTTGACCTCGCCCACCGCATCCATGTTGATGGGAGTGGGCGTGGTCTGAGAACTCCCCAAATCGTTGTTCGTAACGCCGTCGATCTGCACCGAGGGATAGCTGATGCGCATGCCCTGCGCATTGGGATATGCGGTCCGCGTGCCGATGGCATCGGAGTCGCTCGAGGGAACCACGCCGGGCATTATGCGCAGCAGTGACAGGAAGTCGCGGCCTCGGGCCATCAGCTCGTCCATCTGGGCGCTGGTCAGCAAGCCGGAGCGGTCTTCGCTGTTCACTTGCACGGGCGTGCCCGATGCGTCCACCGTCACCGATTCGCTGACGTCGCCGATCTGCATCGCGAATTCACCGGCGGACAAACGCTCGGCCGCCGTGACGTGCAGTTCTGTCTTTTCCGCTTTCTTGAATCCCGTCATCTCTACCATCACCGAATACCGGCCCGGCAGAACGGCGGTAAACGTGAATTCACCGCTGGCGCCGGTCTTCTCCACCGCCTTGACGCCGGTGTCGCTGTTGGTAAGGGTCACGGTAGCGCCGGCTATCGGCAGCGAACTCGGATCGACGGCCGTTCCGGTAATCGTGCCACTGACGGTTTGCGCCAAGGCCAAAGTCGAACAGGCAAGCAGGCTCCCGAGTGCCAGTGCGGCCATTCGTGACCGCGAAGTCATTAGGCGAGACATACGAAGTCCTCCCTATTTCCGATGGGTTAATCTTATCCTGGCGTGAGCGAATCGTGGCCCGCCAAAAACTGTTATAGTTTCAAATTCCGCCCTACGGAATGCTATGTGCCGTAGAACTGGGGATATTTGCGCCCCCGGTAGCCACCCTCTGCCCTGTTCCATTCCGCATTGCGGAAACAAAATGGAGCCGGTTTTTTGGGCCCCCGCAGCGCCCGGGACTGCAATAGAATCGATCCGATGCACTGTCTCTTGCCAAGGACCGGGCGGCCAATCGTCATCATCGGCGCGGGCGGGGTTGTGCGCGACGCGCACCTGCCGGCTTATCGCATCGCGGGCTTCCACGTTCACGGCATCTGCGACCTCGATCCATCGCGAGCCGGGGCTCTCGCCGCCCGGTACGGTATCCGGCAGGTTTACCGCAACTCCGCGGATGCCTTTCGCCATGCTCCCGAAGACGCCGTGTTCGATGTGGCGACTCCGCCGGATGCGATCCTCCCGGTTTTGGAAGAAGCGCCCGGCGGCGCCGTGGTGCTGATCCAGAAGCCCATGGGCCGGAACCTCGAAGAAGCCCGTGCCATCCGCGATCTTTGCCGGCGCAAACGGTTGACTGCCGCGATCAACTTCCAGCTCCGCTTCGCTCCCGCCATGGTGGAGGCGCGCAGGCTGATCGGGCAGGGCGCCATCGGCGACGTTCACGATATGGAAGTTCGCGTCAACGTCTTCATGCCCTGGCACCTCTGGCCGTTTCTCGAAAGCCTCGAGCGCATGGAAATTCCGCTGCATTCGATCCACTACCTCGACCTGATCCGCGCGTTCCTGGGCGAGCCTGGCGCGGTTTGGGCGCGCACCACCAGGCATCCCGGCGTGCCGCGCCTGGCCTCGGCGCGATCGCACATCATTCTCGACTACGGCGAAATGCTCCGGGCGGCGGTCATGACGAACCACGGGCACGTCTTCGGTCCGCGCCACCAGGAGTCGTACGTGAAGTGGGAAGGCACACGCGGCGCCATCAAGGCGCGGCTCGGATTGCTCATGGATTATCCTGAGGGCGTCCCCGACGAGTTCGAGTACTGCACGCTCGAGGACGGCCGGCCGCCCGAATGGAAGGCCGTCGAGATCGCGGGGTCGTGGTATCCGCACGCCTTTATCGGCAGCATGTCGAGCCTGATGCGTTTTGCCGAAGGCTCGGAGGCCGGCCTGCCCACGGGCATCGAAGACGCCTACCGTACCATGGAGCTTGTGGAAGCAGCCTACCGTTCGAACGACACCGGAGGAACGCCGATTGTCCACGACTAAGGAACCACACCCTGCGCGTTCTCCTAAGTGTGGGGCAGCCAATCCTGGCTGCCGCCGCCTTTCAGGCGGCGCTCGCGCTAGACCAACAGAACTCCTCAGGCTGCAATACCAGGCCGGCCTTTACCGGATTCCGCTCGATGTACTGTCGGATCCGGTCGAACTCCCCCTCCTTCACCAAATGGTCGTAACTCTCATCCTGCCAAAACGGCTGGCCGGTCGTTCCCAGAATCCGATTGGCTTCATGCGCGGTGAAGCCCTTCAGCGGCCCCAGCCATCGGGGCGTAAAGACCTGCGGAGTAACCAGCAAGTGAACGTGATTGGGCATCACAACGTAGGCATGGAGCTGATAGCGATGAAAACGCGCCTCGCCATCCTTCAGAGCGGCAACCACGAGCCCGGCGATTTCCGGTCGAAGCAGGGAAAGCGGGCCACTCCTGGTGCGGTCGAGGAGGCGATCCATGGCGACGAACGCTTTTCCATTGGCGGTCAAGCGATCCGGGGGAAAAATGCGGTTTTCGGGAAGGCTGCCGTGAAGCCGGAATGTTACAAACAGCGGCTGCCCGGCGACCGAAAAATGGGGCAGCCGCCGTTCGTAATATCGCATCCTGCGATGATTGTGCCTGGCGGGGAGAGCCATTCTCACAAAAAGAGACGCCGCCTGCCCCACTTCACCAAGGCGGTGCAACCCTCATGAGGCCGCTCGAAGGACTCCTGGTCCTCGATTTCAGCCAGTTCCTCGCCGGACCATCCGCCGCCCTGCGGCTGGCCGACTTAGGCGCGCGCGTCATCAAGATCGAACGGCCCGACGGCGGGGACCTTTGCCGCCGGCTCTATATCTCCAACCTCGAACTGGAAGGCGACAGCACGCTCTTTCACTCCATCAACCGCAACAAAGAAAGCTTCGCCGCGGACCTGAAGAACGGCGAACACGGCGGCAGTGTCCTCGCGCTGGCAGCTCGGGCCGACGTGCTGATTCAGAACTTCCGCCCCGGAGTGATGGAGCGCCTCGGCCTCGATTACCCCTCGCTCGCCGCGCGCTTCCCCCGCCTGGTTTATGCCGAAGTCACCGGCTACGGCGCCGCCGGGCCCTGGCGCGACAAGCCGGGCCAGGACCTCCTGGTGCAGGCCCTCTCGGGTCTCGCGTGGCTCAACGGCGATGCCGGTGGACCGCCGGTGCCCTTCGGACTCGCGGTCGCCGACTTGTTCGCGGGCGCGCACCTGGTGCAGGGAATCCTGGCCGCCCTGGTGCGGCGCGGCGTCACCGGACGGGGCGCGCATGTCGAGGTCAGCCTGCTCGAGTCCGTTCTGGATTTTCAGTTCGAGGTCCTCACCACGCATCTCAACGATGGCGGCAAGGCTCCCGAACGCAGCAGCGTCAACAACGCCCACGCCTATCTCGGCGCGCCCTATGGCATCTACCGCACGGCCGACGGCTTTATCGCGCTCGCCATGGGCTCGGTAACCTGGCTCGGCAAGCTGCTCGAATGCCCGGCTCTCGAAGCTTACCGCGAGCCGCAATCGTGGTTCACCGCCCGCGACGAAATCAAGCGCACGCTGGCCTCCCACCTGGCCGCGCGCTCCACCGCGCACTGGCTTTCGATCCTGGAACCGGCGGGCTACTGGTCCTCCGATGTCCTCACTTGGCCCCAGTTGATGAGCCACGAATCGTTTCAGGCTCTCGACATGGTGCAGGAAGTGGCTTGCCGCGGAGGGTCCGTGCTGCGCACCACGCGCTGCCCGATTCGCATCGATGGCGAGATCTTCAAGAGCGCGAAACCAGCCCCGGCCGTCGGCGAACATACCGCGCGCATCCTCGAGGAGTTCCAGCCGTGAGCGCATTCCGCGTCGCCGTCCGCGCCTTCCCGCCGTTCGAATCGGCGATTCGCAAGCAGTGGGAGTCGTTCGAATCGCGAGCCCGCACCGGCCTGCGGCTCGAGGCCGTCCCCCTCGACCTCGATCCCTTGCACGCGGCGCTGTTTTCTCCGTCCGCCGAAACATGGGACGCGGCATTTGTTGTTACCGATTGGATCGCCGAAGCCGCCGCGTCGAACGCCCTGCTCGACCTCGCGCCGTATCTCGCTCGCGGCGCGCCGGAGGGTTACCCGGACGCATGGACGCCATCGCTGCTCCGCTTCCAGCAGGTGGGCAGCCGCGTCCTCGGCCTGCCCTGCCACGACGGCCCCGAGTGCCTGATCTACCGCAAAGACCTGTTCGGCGATGCAGGCTTGACCCCGCCCGAAACCTGGGAGGAATTCCACCGGATCGCGCGCCGGCTCAACTGCCCGCCGGAAAATCGCTACGGAACCGTCTTCGCCGCATACCCGGACGGCCACAACACCGTATACGATTTCTGTTTGCAGCTCTGGAGCCGCGGCGGCGAGTTGTTCGATCCCGCCGGACATCCTCGGCTCGACACCGAAGCCGCGCGCGAGGCCCTGCGCTTCTACCGCCGGATCCTGCGCGATCGGTCCGCCGTCCATCCCCGCTCGGCCGAATTCGACTCCGTGAAATCCGGATACGCTTTTGCCGCGGGCGAAGTCGCCCTGATGGTGAACTGGTTCGGATTCGCCGCCATGTGCGAGACCTCACCCGATTCGAAAGTCCGCGGCAAAGTAGCCGTGGCCGGCCTTCCCGCCGGCGTTTCGCTCAACGTGTACTGGATTCTTTCCATCCCGGCACGCTGCGCCCGGCCGGATGTATCGTGGCGGTTTCTGCGCCACTGCGCGTCTCCGGAGATGGACAAGTTGCTGACGCTCGAGGGCGGCATCGGCTGCCGCAAGTCCACCTGGATGGACGCCCAAGTCAATCGCGCCATCCCGTTCTATCGCGAAATGGAGCGGCTTCACGCCGGTGCTCGCGAGCTGCCTCGCATGGCGGAATGGTCGCGCATCGCCTCGGTGATTGACGCTTTGGTCCTGGAAGCCATCGGCGGCGATCGCCCGGAAGCCGAACTGCTTGCCGAGGCGCAGGAACGGATCGGGAACACGTTATGATCGAGTCCCTTTACTTCGAAGACTACGTCCCGGGCTCCGTGCGCCAAACGCTCGGCCGCACCATCACGGAAGCCGATATTGTGATTCACGCGGGCCAGACAGGCGACTTCTATCCCCACCATATGGACGCCGAATGGTGCCGCGCGCAGCCGTTCGGCCAGCGCGTCGCTCACGGGACGCTCATCTTCAGCGTGGCCGTCGGCATGACCGCCGGCAATGTCAACCCCGAGGCCTTTTCCTACGGTTACGACCGCCTCCGTTTCATCCGCCCCGTCTTCATCGGCGACACCATTCACGTCACCGTCACCATCAAGGAAAAGAAGGACAGTCCGAAATCGCCGGACCACGGAATTGTCGTGGAGCTTTGCCAGGTGGCCAATCAGCGCGGTGAAGCGGTCCTTGCCTGCGAACACCTGCTGATGGTGAAGCGCCGCGAATCGAAACCCGGGTGAAACTCGGTTGATTCTGCATCGTGGAACCAACATACTGGATCTGCGCGGTCTTGCCCGGGAATGACGCCATCCGGCGTGGCTCCGAAAACCGCCATGCGGAATATGAAGACCAGTCGATCCTCCACTGTCCAAGCGGTCGTCCGCGCGTGCGAGATTGTCAAAGCCTTCCGGCATGACGGCGAAGAACTGCTTCTTTCCGATGTGATGGAGCGCACGTCGCTCCGCCGCACCACGGCCTTCCGGCTTCTCCAGAGCCTGGTAAGCGGCGGCATGCTGGAGCGGACCGGTCGCGGCGTGTACCGCTGTCCGTATCCTCCCGCGCCCGGAGGCCGCTTCCGGCTCGGCTTTGCGGCACAGACCGACTCCGAGTTTTCCCGCGGCGTCAATGAGAGCTTGCAGCGAGCCGCCGCGCGCGAGCGCGTCAACCTCGTGATGGTCAACAACCGCTACAGCATTAAGGAAGCCCTGCGAAATGCCGACCTGCTGATCCAAAAACGGGTGGACCTGGTGCTGGAATTCCAAACCTACGAGCGCGTGGCGGCGATCATCTCCTCCAAGTTCCTGGAAGCCCGTATCCCCGTCATCGCCATCGAAGTCCCGCACCCCGGCGCCGTCTATTTCGGCGCGAACAATTATCAGGCCGGCCTCATCGGAGGGCGCGCCCTCGGCCGCTGGGCCAAAGAGCATTGGGATGGGAGCGCGGAGCAGGTGCTGTTGATCGGCCTGCCCATCGCCGGACCCCTGCCCGCGTTACGCATCACCGGAATCCAGGATGGACTGCGCGCCGAGTTACCCCGCATCGGCCAGGCGCCCGCCGCTCATCTCGATGGCAAAGGCGATTTCCACCAGATTCTCGGCGTCGTCCGCCGCTGGCTGCGTCGCAACTCGCCCCGGCGCACGCTCGTCGGAACCGTGAACGATATGTGCGCGCTTGCCACTCTGCGCGCCTTCGAAGAAGCGGGGGCGGGGCGTCTCTGCGCCGTGATCGGCCAAAACGCAATTCGCGAGGCGCGCAACGAGCTCCGCCGCCCGGACACACGCCTGATCGGCACGGTTGCCTATTTTCCCGAGCGGTACGGAGACGAGTTGATCCCCCTGGCGCTCAGTATCCTGGAGCACAAGGCGGTGCCGCCCGCCACCTTTGTCAAGCATCAACTCCTCACTTCCAAGAACGTCGACCTGGTCTACCCGCTGGATCTCCAGGGCGATATCACCGCGCTCGAGTCTTAACGGATTCTCCGCCACTCTCCCGCTCGGCATCGGTTTTCACGCGGCCGGCACGTTCCCGGCGGCCAATTGCTGTGCGCCGCGGAAGTATGTGAAAGGCTGGGCTTGCGAGATCTTTTTGGATGACGCAGGCGGCCTGGTGATTGGAAGCGGAAGGCAACGATCCGGAAGCTTGACTTTGACCAGGGCAGAGTAGCCCTCCTGCCCGGGAACGCGCTCGGCGCGCCGCCTCGCTCGATCGGTTGTGTGCGGAGGCCCAGCACTTGACAACGGCCGTGATTTTGAATTAATCCGTACGGTGGGCCTTTTGGGCAACAAGGAGAACGGTATGCAGCCCAAACGATGGCAGTTTTTATGCATTCTGATCTTCAGCCTGCCTCTGGCAGTCGCGGCCCAGACGCTCCGCATCAGCGTCTATACTCCGGCCGGCACCGTGAATCGGTATCTCTCCACGCCAGCGGACCGGGCCAAGGCGGCCGGCGTTATCGAACGGTTCAAGGTCTCCAAAATCTGGATCGAGGGGCGTAGAGGAGATCAGTACGTCACACCCGAGGTGTTGACTGCGGCGCGGGACGATTTCCGCGCCCGCGGATTCCTGGTTTCCGGCGGTTTCACCACCATTCCCGGAAAGACCTTCGGCGTCCCAGGCAACCCCGGCCGCACATGGCTCAATTTTCAGGCCGAGCAGACCCAGCGGGACATGATCAAGTTCTTCAACGAGAATGCCGCCATTTTCGATGAGATCATGGTGGACGATTTCTATTGCACGGAGGACACCTCGGCGGAATCGGAAAAGGCGAAGGGCAATCTCTCCTGGTCCGAGTACCGCAGGAAGTTGCTCGTGTCGCTGATCGATTCGGCGATGCTCCAGCCGGCGCATGCCGTCCGGCCTTCGACCCAAGTGATCATCAAGTTCCCGCAATGGTATGAGAATTTCCACATCCGGGGCTACGACCCGCCGGGTATGGCCGCCGCCGCCGGCCACATCTGGGTGGGTACCGAGACCCGCAACTCGCATACTCCGGCCTACGATTTTATTGTTCCGACGGAAGGCTACCTCAACTTCCGGTGGCTCGCTTCGATTGCCGGCGACAAGACGGGCGGTGCCTGGTTCGATCACCTCGACTGCACCGCGCAGAACTTCGTTGACCAGGCCTATCAGAGCGTCCTGGCGGGCGCGCGCGAGCTGACCCTGTTCAACCTTGGCGACCTCATGCGAGGCCATCCGGGGCACGAGCCGTTCCTCGCGGCCCTGCCCGAACTGTTCGATCTCGCCGCGAAGGTGCGAGGCCGGGCCGTGGACGGCGTCTACTACTACAAGCCGCCGGCCAGCGATGGCATGGAAAACTCTTACCTGATGGATTACCTCGCGATGATCGGGCTGCCTGTGGTTCCACAGGCGAGCTATCCCACGGGCGCGCGAGTACTCTTCCTTGGACGGCAGGCCGGCGCCGACCCGCAACTGCTTTCGCAAATCCAGCGGCATCTGAGCCGTGGGGCGACCCTGGTAGTGACGCCGGCCTTGGTGCGACTGATGGGCAAGCCGCTGGCCGGCCTGGCCGGCGTGAAGGTTTCCGAAAAGCTGCAATCCGGCGCGGCCGATGCCGTCGGCGTTGGCGGGCAAAAGCTGAGCCTCACGAAACCCCTGGAGATCGATGCGGGTCTCGAAGCGCCCCGTGGCATCGTCAAGCTCTCGGCTTTCGCGAACGGCTCTCCGGTGCCGCTGCTCACCTCGCGCAAATCCGGCCGCGGGCGAATCCTGGTGGCGAACTTCATCACGTTCGTCACCGGCTTCTCGTTCGCAGCTCCTAAGGAATTGGGCCTGCCCGAAATTCCCCAGGCATTGGCCGACGTTTTGCGCGCGGAAGTGATGGCGGGCTTGGGGGTGCAGCTGGAGTCCCCTGCCCAGGTAGGCTTTTACCTGTTCGGCGATGCCCGCGCACTCTATAACTTCCGCGATGAAGCGGTGGAAGTGAAGCTGGACCGCCAGGCGATCAAGCTCGGGGCGAACCGGCTGTTATGGCTGCCCGCCGGGCATAACTAAGCGTAAGCCCGCGTTCGGACATCTTTATGTTTATGCGGCCCTATTACGGCTATGGGAGCATTACTCCCATCTCTGATCGGAACGTCGAACTACAACGCGCTGCAAGACCCAGCATCTCGATTTCGGCCTGATTCAGCCAACTCCCGTGCGCGGGCGTGTAGTGGACCGTGAAGCGACGAAAGCCAGATGGAAAGCCACCTGGGCGAACTCGTATGCGGAACGATCCGGCGTGGGAAAGGTGAAGTGGCGGCTTTAGGCCACCCCGCCGAAGACACTCGCCGTTCCGCGGCGCTCGTATTCATTATCGCGGCGCGCCTCCCGGCCCGGCCGGCAGGACGGGTCGGACGTCGGCGTGTAAGGTGATCGGTTTCTCGTCCAGGGAGACGTGCGATAGGGACATCCGCGCCGGAACCATTGCGGCCTGCCAGCCGTGCGGAATCCGCGTCGCACCGGCGGAACCAAAGCGCATGCGGCGCTCGCGGACAGGCGGCCGGCGGGCCGAAAAAAGTTGTCAGTCTGGTTAATGCCACCTTGACAAAGTGGCAATCGGAGCCCAAAATATCTTTGGGGCGCGGAGCCAGAGTTGCCGTCTGGCAAGCCTCCCGTTCCTGCCACGCGTGCCGCCACGTGACACCGATCTCCGGCTAACTCCACCTGGGGTGCTGACCGTCCGGGTGTGACGGTCGAATTTAAAGTCCTGCTAACTGCAGGGTGAGGGGGGTCCGATGAGACCAAAGTTCTTGGGCATATCAAGTATCGACAGTGCGCGCGTTCGCCCACTCTGCTTAGCGATTGCGATCTTTGTCCAGTTCTCGGTATTTTTGGTTCTGGGAGGGCGGCCTGCCTTCCCGCAGGTCAGCACCGGCACGCTCAGTGGGACCGTGCGCGACCAAACCGGCGCCGTGGTTGTCGCTGCTCCGGTCGTGTTGACCAACACGGCCACCAATACCGTGGTGCGGATGGCGACCAACGAGGCCGGGATCTACCTGTTTCCTGGGCTGGTGCCAGACGTCTATCGCCTGGATGTCGACGCCGCCGGAATGAAGAAGTACGAGGCTACGGTGACCATTGTGGTGCAGCAGAGCGTCGTCGTCGATGTTACCCTCGAGGTCGGCGCGGCCACGGCGAATGTTTCCGTCACCGACATAACGCCAATGGTGACGGTGAACAGCTCGACGTTGGCCGAAGAGCTGGACCGGGATCGTATCTTACAGTTGCCACTCAACGGGCGCACACTCTCGACCCTGCTGAGTGTCGTCCCCGGTGCTGACGGCTTGCGGTCATACGGACAGCGAAACATGGCGCAGGACATGGTGGTCGACGGCGTGTCGACGACGAACAATTACTGGGGCGTATTGATGACCCGGCAACCCGGCCTGGACACCGTCCAGGAGGTCCAGATAGTGAACAACAATTCTTCGTCCGAGTTTAGCCGGCCGATGACCATGGTGGTTGCCACAAAGAGTGGGACAAACAAACTCCACGGAAGCGCTTTTGAGGTGAACCGAAACAGCGGCTGGGGCGTTGCCCGCCAGCGCCAGAGTACTTTTACCAAGCCGCCGTATCTGAACCGCAACGAGTTTGGCGTTTCGGCGGGAGGGCCGGTCTACATCCCCAAGATATATAACGGGAAGAACCGGACTTTTTGGTTCTTTGGCTACGAGGGAAGCCGCCTCATCGATCCTCAGTTCGCGGGCGCCTCAGTTCCAACGCAGGCAATGCGGAACGGGGACTTCAGCGGCTTGGTCGACGCCCAGGGGAGGCTGTATACCATATACAACCCTAATACAACGGGGGCCAATTGGTCGCGGCAGCCGTTCAGCTACGGCGGCAAGTTGAACGTGATTGACCCATCGCTGGAGAGCCCACTAGCGAAGTACCTGTTGTCGGTTACGCCGCTGCCAACAACCAATGATAACCCGTTGGTCACTTCCAACTGGTTTGGAAACTGGCCGTACTGGACCCGATCATGGACCGCAACGGCCCGCATCGACCATCAGTTCAGTGACCGCGACCGGTTTTACGCGGTCTATCAAAACCGCCCGTATACCACTTTCAGCCATCAGTGGAGTTTTCCTACTCCTGGCAACCCGGATATTGGCGCCTATCCCAATCCGGCTCCGACCCAGAGCATAGCGCTCAACTATTTGCACATATTCTCGCCGAGCTTGAGCAATAACTTGAGCTTCACCATTGGCCGTGAGGAATGGTGGAAAGGCAGTGGTTGTGAGAAGGATTACGGAGACCAACTGGGGTTGCCCAACCCCATGCACCAACCGTGTTGGTTTGGCGTTACAACAACCGAGCTGCCCGGTGACGCGTACATCAGCGATGGTTCCTATGGGCAATGGATGGTTCACGGGATACTGGAAGACAATGCCGTGAAGATGATCGGTAAACACGAACTCAAGTTCGGTGCCCATGGTCGCTATGACCAACTCAATACTTACGCAGGCCTCCAAAACCTGTCTCCATATGTGAATCCCAGCACACTGGCCACGTCTCTTTACGACCCGTCAAGCGGCTCCACCAGCCCGCTGGCTCTTCCGTACACCGGCAGCGCTCTTGCCAACGAGTACCTGGGGGTAATGAATTACGAGAACATTTTGGAGCAACTATGGTTTTACGATCGGAGCCATGACTACGCGCTGTACCTTCAGGACAATTTCAGGGCCACCCGGCGGTTGACACTGAACTTGGGCTTACGCTGGGAGTATTACACCCCTTTAACTGAGAAAGCCAACGACTTCAATGGGTTTGACGTGAAGAACAACGCGGTGATACTCGGGGCGCCGCTCTCACAGCAAGAGGCGTTGGGGAATACGAATCCCGCGATTGTCGCGGCCTTGCAGGCTCTCGGGGTGAAGTTCGAAACTGCTCAGCAGGCGGGCTGGCCGAATGGCCTGATGACGGCCACGAAAGACCAATTCGGACCCCGCCTCGGTTTTGCCTACCGCGGAGGCGACGGAGCTCGTTCGTTCGTCTTTCGCGGTGGTTACAGCATGTCCTATTTCCCCATGAACACCCGGACCTGGAACCAGGGAGTTGCACAGAATGCGCCTACGTCCGCCGTTTTTGAATCGAGCGTTACGGACCCGACAGTGTCGCCCGATGGCATATCGAACTATGGTCTCAGGTCGGTTCCCACTATCATCGCGGGATTGAACAGCGCCAATGCAATCTCGCTGGCGAATCCCGTCGGCATTACCGCCGGTTCCACTGCGACGTCAGCTACATTTCCAGGGCAGCCGAACCAGTTGAACGGACGCGTCCAGGCAGGGAACATGACGCTGGAAAAAGAGATCGCCAAGGAAACGATGGTGCGTGTGACCTATCAGTTCAGCCATACGAGCCACATTATTCAAAACCACTCGCTCAACCCCACCACACCGAGCAATGTCTGGTACTACTCGACCGGCTTGCCGCTGCCGACCGGACCGCTTGCCAACGTTGCTACGCGTCCCTTTAACAATACGACCTACGGGTCCCTTTCGCCGTATTACCCCACCGGGCGCATGAACGAAGACGGCATGCAGTTTCAATTTGAACGGCGTTACCATAACGGCTATGCCTTCGAGATCTTTTACACGGTGAGCAACGCGGTCGGAGACGTCGGCGCCCAGGGCACGGGCCAATATGTAGGCGGCGATAATACCATCCCGGCCGCCAATCAGTACCTGCCGGGCGCGGTGCCGACGAACGATATGGCGCGAGACCAATTACTCGAGTACCAGCGCGATACGAGTATTCCGAAACACGAGATACGGTGGAACTGGCTGATCGATGTCCCGGTTGGCAAGGGCAAGAAACTGTGGGGAAATGCCCCACGGGTGGTCAATGGAATCATCGGCGGCTGGCGACTGGCCGGAATAGGAACCATGACCAGCAGGTATGTTACTTTGCCGACCACCTGGTATCCGAACGGCAACAAAATCCAGGTTTACGGGAAGAAGTACGAGATTCAGGACTGCACCAGTGGCATCTGTTATCCGGCCTATTTGTATTTTAACGGATACCTCCCATCGGACCTGATCAACAGCCATAACGCGGCCGGGCAGCCTAATGGGTACGAGGGGGTGCCGGCCAATTATCAGTCGGCGTGGAGCCCCCTGATTCCGTGGGGCCAGACCGCATTACCGGCGAATGCCCCCGCCGGTACGAATGTCTCATCGTACTGGGACACCAATACGACTTGGGTGGTGCTGAAAAATGGCACCGTGCAACGGACAACTTCTCCGGTATTGAATCCGTTGATCAATCAGTATATTTTAGCTCCCTGGCTTTGGAACCAGGATATGTCCCTAGTCAAGACGTTCCGCATGAAGGAACGCTTCGGTCTCCGCGTCCAGGTCGACGCCTTTAATGCGCTGAATCATCCTGGTAACACTAACACCGTTGCCAGCACCGGCCTTCTGAGTCTGCGCAACTCCGCTAATAGTGCGCGCGTGATGCAACTTCAGATGCACCTTAGCTGGTAGTCTCCGAACTGGCGGCCCGTCCCGCATAGGATGTCACAATCCTTGCGGGGCGGGTCCGCCGGCAAGACTGGCTGCCCTCTCGTGTGCAGAAAGGCAGGAGCCAGCCTGCGACCACTTCAAGCTACTGTTTCGGCTTGCCGCGTGAGATTGCCAAGGTCGTCGCGCGCTGGGATGGCGCTTGGCAAAGTCTTCGAACTCGCAGGGCAGGCTTTGGAGGAGCATCGGAAGTGAAACGGAGAAGCTTTTGCTCTTTGCTGACGGGCATAACATCGGCTGTCCCGGCCCTCGCGGCGGCTGAGTCGGTAGTCAGGTACGGGCCGCTGAGCCTCACGTTCGACCAGGCGTCCGGGACGCTGTTACAAATCGCCTGCCGGGACGAGATCATCGCCGAGAATCCCTCCGGCTCCGCGCTGGTGAGCTTCGCCGTTGGGCCGGCACCCGACCTGGTCCACTGGCTTGAGGAGATGGATCTCCGGCGGAAGCTTGTCAGCTTCAACCGGCCGGGGCCGGATCGGGTCGAAGTAACCGTGCAACTCGGCGATTTCGAACTCGTCGAGCGGTACAAACTGCACGAAGCCGTGCCGCGACTGGACCGCTCGGCGGCTCTGATTTATCGCGGCAACGAGGCCGTCAAGCTGCGCGGGCTTACCATCCGGACAGCGGGCGTGCGGGCTCCGGGTGACGGCTTCTATCGTTTTCCCCAGACCTGGCCGCCCAGGTTGTATCCGTTTTCGGAAATGACTCCGGGTCGCCGGCGGCCTGGCCGCGGCGATACCATCGCGCCGCTCGCGGCACAAATCGGGCCGAAGCGAAGCCTCTTATGGCTCAGTTGCACTGATGACGACCCGTCCGTGAGCGTGCTGGAAAAGGACAGTCAGTTCGACGTAATCCAGACCATCCAGGCACAGGGCTATCTCAAGACCGGTGTGCCGCAGGAGGTCGGCTTCACCTCGATGATACTGGTTGACGGCGATTACTGGGCGGCTCTCCCGGTCGCGCAGCAATGGTTGAACAGCACCGGAACGAAGGTCCCCGGCGATGTGCCGGCTTGGGTCCGGGGTGCCACGCTTTACAACTTCCACCCGGGCGGAACGATCGGGAGCAATTGGCGCGATCTCGGAGGGTTCAAGGCGGCTACCGAGCGGCTCATGCCCTCCGTCGAACGGTTGGGCGTCTCCTCGATCTGGATTTTGCCGGTTGAATTCCGGAGCCCCTACTGGCCGCTCGACTATTACCGGTTCATGGATGGGCTCGGCACAGGCGACGAATTCCGCGAGTTGGTTGCCCGCGCTCACAAAATGGGCCTGTACGTCCTCCAGGACCTCGTGCCGCACGGAGGGGCGCCTTCCGCCGTGCACAACCAGCAGCACCCCGAGTTCATGCTGCGGCGCGAAGACGGAACCACACTGACGTACTGGCTGAACGACTTTGCCCGTCCCGACTGGCAGGACTTCATCGCCAAAGTTACGGCGCACTACATGCAGAATTACGGGGTGGACGGATACCGCGTGGACGCTATTATCGGTAGCCATGAATCGAATTGGGATCCGAACATTCCCTATCCCCGCGCGAGCATGGCCCGGCTGTGGGGAGGGCTCAGGATGCTGGAGCGGATCCGCTCCACCGTGAAGTCCATCAAACCGCGTGAGGGGGCGGTCCTCGCGGAGGTGCAGAGTGCGCGCCACTGGCCGTTCAGCGATCTGATGTTCGATTTCTCGTTCGCCAGCCAGGTCTGCCAGGGCTGGCGTCGCGAGCCACCGGCGGAATACGTGGCCCACATGCAGGACTATCTCGCCGAACAGAATGCGATCCAGCCGCGTGGCGCCAACTGGCTGCGCCATCTGGAGAGCGGCGATTCATTGCGCTCGCAGCTCTGGTGGGGCGTCGAGGGGATGCACGCCATGTACGCCCTGAGCGCCTGGATTGACGGCATACCGGTGATCTACCAGGGCATGGAAAGCGGGCATGCATTTGAGCTGAAGCGCATCAACGATATCCGCAGATCCAGGCCCGAGTTGATGGCGGGAGAGGTGAACTACCGTGCGGTCCGTTGCGATAAACCGGGCGTGTTCACTTGTCTACGGCGGCAAGGCTCCCGGCAAAGCGTGGTGGCCATCAACTTCAACTATGACCCGGTCGAGGCGCGGCTCACCTGGCCGGGAGGTCAAGGCACGGTCAAGCTCGAGCCGCTCGGGTACACGCTTCTGCCCGAGCCGCCCGCTGCCCGGCCCCCCGCTGCGCGAAACTCTTCGGCTGCGGCGGGCCAGGCCCGGCAGATCGCGGGGGGAATGGCGTTCGACGACGCCACGGAGTGGCTGGTCGACACCGCCGAGGGCAGGCTCCACGACCGTTTTATTCCGCTGCGGCCCATCGCGACTTCCACGGATGCACGCGGAGACACGGGGATCTACTGGCGCCCGCAGAACACGCCAACGATCTGGCAGAACGACCTGCCGCCCTTGCACCCGGTTCATGGGTGCATCGGCGTAAAGCACGGCGATCAAGGCTGGACGATCATCCGTTTTAAGGGGCCGGCCCCGAAGAATCTCCGTTTCGTCGAGTCCTTCGAGGGGAAGACCGGGCTTCATCTCGTCGGGTTAGAGGGACCGGACCCGATGGTTACTCAGACCGCTGTGCCTCCGGCCGCCCCGGATTTCACGAAAGGGGTCGATGTGGGGCCCTTGAGTTTCCGGGCTGTCGGGCCGGACTATTTGATCGCCAACCGCCATTTCACGGTTATACTGCGCCGGCAAGGAGGCGTCATGCGGGAATTACGCGCCGGCGACGTCACGCTCATTCGGGATCATGATCTTTTCGGCGACCGCACGCTGCGCTCTCGAAACAATGAGGTAATCCGGGCTCTCCACGATGTCGAGTGCGGGCTTACGTTTGTCGAAGCGGCCGGCGGGATGCACCTCTTCTTCGAAGGTCAACTCCGCGGCATGGACCGCTTCGCCAGAAAGAGCCCGCCGATCTGGTATCGAAACGAATACCTCTTTACTGATGCGGCACGGTTCGCCCAGAAATGGGCATTCCGGGCCGAGAGGCCCTTGCAGAACCAGGCTGCGCTGCTGGCGTGGTCGGTCACGCTGCCGGAATCGGCCCGTCCCCCAATCGGCCAGGAGCGGCTTCCGGTTCCCGAGCGTCTCGCTCTGGGCCGCGTTGGGAACACCCGAGTGGCGCTCGAACGCATTGAGGTTCCGGCCGGCAGCGGACACTCGCTGTCCGGCGATCAGTTGATCATCAGCCTGCTCGATTCGCAGCAAGCTTCTCTCGAGGAGGGGAAATGGCACGAATCCCGCGTCGACTGGGTGTTGCAACCGTGAGGTACGGCATTTGGGAAGCCTAAACGGGGGTTCGACGGCCCTGCCGCCGAATGCTCCCGCAAACACCAACGTCTCAACCTACCGGGACACCAACCATCCCGGCAACCCCGGCAGCGGTCGCGAGCACCGGCGTCCTGAGTACGCGCTCTTCGGGGTCGAGTGCGCGCCAGTTGCAGCTCTCGGCCCGGCTGACCTGGTAACCGATTCATGGAGAAAAATCGCATGAGGCAGCGTCCGTTCCTAATTGGTTTTGCCCTGTTGTTTGCCGTGCCTCTCGTCGCAGGGGCGGTCGAAGTTTCCCGGGGCTCGATTGGGCTCACCTTCGATGACGGCACCGGCAGATTGGTGCGCATCACCTACAAAGGCGATGTTATCGCGGAGCCCGCACAAGATATGAACCCGGCGAGTTTTGCTATAGGACCGGCTGATCAGGTGCACTGGGCGGAAGATTTGAAGCTTCCCCGCAAGCTCGTGAAGATCGAGCAACCGGCCAGCGGCACAGTCGAGATCACCGTACGGCTGGGCGATTACGAACTGGTCGAGCGCTACAAGCTCGACGCGGAGGAAGCGCGCCTGGACCGATCCGCCAGCCTGGTCAATCGGAGTCGTGACACTGTCAAGCTGCGGAATTTTTCATTCCGCACCGCCGGCATCCGGGCGAAAGGCGACGGGTTCTACCGGTTGCCGGAAACCTGGCCACCGAAGTCACGCCGGTTTGCTGAAATGGCGCCGGGACAGCGGCGGCAACGCGGGGGTTCCGTGGCGCCGGCGGCGGCGCAGATCTCACCCACGCGGACGCTCCTCTGGCTGACCGCGAGCGACGATAGCCCCGACACCGAAATCCTCGAAGGCGCGGGTCAGTTCGATGTGCGGCAGAACATCCATGCGGCGGGTTACCTGCGGCCGGGCGAGCCTCAGGAGATCGGTTTCGCGACCCTGCTCATCGTGGACCGGAGCTATTGGGCGGCGCTGCCCGCGGTCCAGGAATGGCTGGAGAGGATCGGCGCCGGTGTCCCTCGCGACCGGCCCGCGTGGGTCTCCGACGCCGTGTTCTATTCGTTTCATCCCGGCGGCACCATCGGTAGCGGGTTCGGGGACCTCGGCGGATTCCAGCCTGCGACGGCTCGCCTTGTACCCACACTCGAGCGGCTCGGGGTGAATGCCACCTGGATTTTGCCAATCGAATTCCGCAGCCCATACTGGCCGCTGGATTACTACCGTTTCATGGACGGGCTCGGCACAGGCGGCGAATACCGCGAGTTGGTCGCTGCGCTGCACAAGAACGGCCTGCGTGTCCTGCAGGACTTGGTGCCGCACGGTGGGGCTCCCATCGCGGTCCACAATCAGCAGCACCCGGAGTTCATGTTGCGCCGTGAAGACGGATCGACATTGACTTACTGGCTGAACGATTTCGCGCGGCCCGACTGGCAGGACTTCATCGCCAACGTGGTGACCCACTACATGCGGGAATACAACGTGGACGGCTACCGCGTCGATGCTGCCTCCGGCAGCCGGGAGGCCAACTGGGATCCGAAGATCCCTTACGCCCGAGCCAGCATGGCGCAGTTGTGGGGCGGGCTGAAGATGCTCGAGCGTATTCGCAAGACCGGCCGCGAGATCAATCCGCAGTACGGTGCAGTGCTGGCCGAAGTCCAGAGCACGCGGCACCTGGCCTTCTGCGACATGGAATTCGACTTTCTCTTCACTCGTCAACTCTGCCAGGCGTGGAGGCAACAGCCGGCCAAGGAATTCGCAGCCAATCTCCAGGAGTACTTCGCAGAGCAGAACCTGGTGGAATCGCGCGGGGCGATCTGGCTGCGTCACACCGAGAGCCACGACACGCTCCGCTCCGAGCTGTGGTTCGGCGTCGAAGGTATGCGCGCCATGTACGCTCTCAGTGCTTGGATCGACGGTGTCCCCATGATTTATCAGGATATGGATCGCGGGCATGCGTTCGAGCTGCGCCGCATCAATGATATCCGCCGGTCTCGTCCCGAGCTCAGCCGCGGAGAAGCGGATTACCGCGCCGTTCGCTGCGACGCTCCGGGAGTGTTCACGTGCCTGCGCAAGTTGGGTGAACGGCAGAGTGTGGTGGCGATCAATTTCACTCGGGAACCGGTCCGCGCCAAACTCGTCTGGCCGGGCGGAACTGCCGAGGTGCGGCTCAAACCGCTGGGGTACACAGTGGTGCCCGAGCCGGCGCCAGCCGCGCCGGCGCAAACCCGAACCACCGTACCGGCCTCCGAGCCATCCCAGCCGGCACGCGCCGGAGACGGAATCGCGTTTGACCAGGCGACCGAGTGGTTCGTGGATACGGCCGAGGGCCGGCTCCACGACCTGTTTCTTCCGGTCCGGAGAGAGATTCCGAAAACGGCGTCTCTAGGGAGCGAGGTTAGAATCTACTGGCGGCCGCTGGACACAGAAACCATCTGGCGCAACGGCGTGCCTCCGCTCAACCCCGCCCGCGGACGGGTGGGCGTCAGGTGCGGCGATCGCGGGTGGACACTTGTGGAATTCGATGGGCCGGCGCCCGCCACACTGCGTCTCCTCGAACGGCATGAGGGGAAAACCGGCCTTTTCCTGACGGGCTTGGGTGACGCGCGGTTCAAGCTATCAACCAGTGTGGCCATGCCGGCTGAGCCTGATGTTACGCGCGATTCCCAGGTGGGGCCGGTGCGCTTCCGGGTGGTGGGTTCCGATTACATCGTTAGTAACCGGCATTACACCGTGGTTCTCCGGAAGCAAGGAGGGGTGGTCCGGGAACTCGAGGTGCGCGGCCGGACCCTCGTTCAGAACCACGATCTGCTGGCCACTCAAGCGTACTTCACAAGGACTCAAGCCGGGGAGATGCGGGCATCTCACGACGTTGAGTGCGGGGCATCTTTGTCCTGGGATCACACGGCCCTCCATATCACCTTCGAGGGACAGGTCCGCGGCATGGACCGGTTTGGCACCAAGAAGCCGCCACTGTGGTATCGCAACGAGTACGTCTTCACAGATGCTCCGCGGTTTGCGAACCGGTGGGCTTTCCGTACCGAGACCTCGTTCGTGGACCAGCCGGCATCTCTGGTCACAGTGCTGCCGGTTGCCTCGGCAGATCATTACCGCTTCCTGCGCAAAGGGGAGCGAGTGGCCGAAGGGCCGATTCCCGGTCCCGATGCCACGCTGAGCCCCGCCGCGAGCGGGCCCGTTGATGCCGTGGTTTTCCTGCGCCAAGGCGAGCGCGAGTTTAGCCTGGAAAACCTCCAAGCGCCTCCTGATACTGGTCTCCCCGGTTTTGCCGGAAATCGCCTTTCGATCCCGTTTCTCGACAGCCCGAAAGCCGCGATGCAGGAGGGGCGGTGGTATGAGTTTCAAGCCGACTGGAACGTCGTGAGCGCGCGCCAGTGAGTATCGCGCCGATCTCTTGGCCACAGTGGAACGGGTAAAGATAATGCGAAACTCAGCTTCGGTGTTCCTCGCATCGGCGCTGCTCCTCGCAGCCGCGCCGGCTGCCGAACTCCGCTTCGCCGGGGAGAAACTGGACCTGCGGTTCAATTCCGAGGGCCGGTGGACAGGCGTCTACGACACAGCCGCCAGCCAGGCTCTTATGGACAGCGGCGACCTTCTGGCGCCGGTCGTGATCACCTTCGACGGCCGGACCATGGTGTCTACCGGCAGGAACCACCTCTGGTCCATTGAAGATTCCGAGACTGCCGGCCCGCGTCTCGCGCTTGCCGGTGCTGCGGAGCGCAGCGCCGGCCGCTTCGCTTTCGAAGCCGCGGAAGGAGAATGGCGCGTGCGTCAGGAGTTCGCCTTCCGGCCGGACGGTACGCTGGAACGGCGCGCGCGCGTCACCTGGACGGGAGAGCGCGAGACACTGTTACGTTGGGTTGACCTGCGTACACCGCTCCTCTCCGATCTTCAGGGCGGCACGCTGGAAGCGCCGGGATACGCGGGCATCCTGCACCAGCCGTTGTCGCGGCTTCCAATGGGGCGCTGGAACAAGCTCGACTATGCCCCCGACGCCGACGCGCCCGGCTGGCGTCCGGGCCTCATCGCGTTCCGCCGCGGCGCCGTGAACCTGCTGGTCTGGCCGTTCAGCCGCGACATTCCAACCTTCACTTCTATCGAGCGCGGCGAGCGCGGCATCTGGCTCACTCACCGTTTCATGGTCCCGTGCCGGCTGCGCAAAGGGCAGAGCGTGGAGATCGGGAGCCAGTTTCTGCGCTTGGAGCGCGGCAGTTTCGACGAGGCCCTTCGCCGCTTCCAGTCTTTTTGGGACGAAGCCGGCGTGCGGCTCGAAGGCGACACTCCGGCCTGGGCGCGGGACGCGCGCATCTATGAGGTCCACTTGGGGCGCAAGAGCTTCAATGCGGGAGGGGTTTACGAGCCCTACCCGGCGATCGGCAAACTCACGGATGACCTGCCCCGGATCGCTTCCCTCGGTTTCAACATTGTCGAGCTCATGCCGCGCTTCCCGTTCCCCAATTATTCCGTCCACGACTACCTGGACATCGACACGCAATACGCGCCGCGAGCGGAACTGGCCCGCATGATTCGCCGGGCGCACGAATTGGATCTCAAAGTGTTTCTGGACGTGACCATGCACGGCGTGGCCGACAAGACGACAAACCGCGGAGCCATTTTCGACAAGCACCCGTGGCTTACCGCGCATCCCGATTGGTTCGACTACACCGAGGACGGACGCCTGGCGCGGACGTACACTTGGTCGTTCGATCATGCGAGCCCGGGTTTTCGCGATTTCATCGCGCAGGTATTCTCCAGCTACGTGCGGGATCTGGATGCGGACGGGTTCCGGGTGGACGCCGTCACCTGGAACTTCTTCCCCAATTGGGCCCAGGACCTGCCGCGGCCCGGCTATCGCAGCATCTACGGCAGCGTGGAGATGTTCGAGCAGGTGCGCCGGGAGACGAGGAAGATCAAACCCGACGTCGTGTTCTATACCGAGTCCACTGGGCCGCTGTTTCGCACGGCGTTCGACCTTTCCTACAACTACGACGAGCGGAGCCTGTGGGCAGCGCTGATCCCGGTGATCTCCAAGCGCGGGTACGCCGGGGGGGCCGAGGCGCCGATGAGCGCGCGCGACCTGGCGGAGTGGCTGGACATGCGCCGGACGGTGCTGCCGCGCGGCCTCATCAGGGTGCACCACGCTGATTCCCACGACTCCCATGAATGGGGCGGCCTGGGCCAGTTTCGCCGGGAAGCCTTCGGGGTGGATGGCGCCCGCCTGCTATTCGCATTCTCCTCGTTCATGGATGGCGGCGTGATGAATTACGTCGGCGCCGAGGAGGGCTCGGAAGACTTCTACCGCAAGGTATTGTCGCTGCGCGAATCCCTGCCGCCGCTGCAGCACGGCGACTGCGACTACCTGGCCCTTCGCCCCGCGAATGACCGCGTGTTTGCGCCGCTGCGGCGCGACGGGGATATGCAGGCCATTCCGGTCCTTTCTTTTTCCACTGACCCTATCCGGACGGAGCTGCCGCTGGACGCGCTGCGCCTCGAGCCCGGAGCATCGTACGAAGTACGGGAAGAGTTCTCCGGCGTGTCGCGGACGGCGAAAGGCAGCGACTTAACCCGGCTGCCGCTCGATCTGCCGGCATACGGGGTTCAGTTGTGGACAGTCCGGCGAGCCAGGTGAAGACCCCGGCATCCGGTGCCCGACCCGGGACACACCCGTCAAAACTCCCTGTCACCGCGTCATCCGAAGCGACCCCCGGAGTACAATGAGAGTCGCAAGAGCAATCCGCCGCTTCGCCGCGGGGAACTTCGGCGATGCGGAGCGCGTACGACTGAAGGAGTGCTTTCCTAACGCTTATGACCCCTACAACCAACCCACACCTGAGCCAGATCCATGCGCTTCTGGCCGAAAAGGGTTACGAAGTCGCCGAACCGGCGCCCGATACGCTGAACATCCGCGAGGTGGCCAGCGGGATCTCGCTCCACGCCGTCCTCCAGGGCGACATCCTGTTCCTGTCCCTGGTCTGCACCGTGACGGAGTGGGCCAATATCACGCCCGACCTCATGGCGAGGATGCTGGCCGCCGACAACGGGATCTCCACTTCCGGCTTCCAGCTCTACAACGCCGGACCGGGCAAGGTCGCCGTCACCTTGAACAATTTCTGCAAGCTTCAGGACCTGGGCGCGGATGACGAGGACGATATCCTCTCCTGCGTGCATTTCCTGATGGTGGATGTATGGACTGCCCGCCGCCTGCTGGGCGGCCTCGAATCGTAACGGAGAATTCACATGCCATTTCTATCCGACATTTTTGGACGCATGGGCCGCGTAGCGCGCGGCACCGCCAACCAGGGCGTCGATGCCCTCGAAGACGCGACTTTCGAAACCACGGTCAAGCAGACGGTCGCGGACATGCGAACGGAGTTGAACAAGGTGGTGCAGTCCTCGGCCGTGGCGCTGAGCAACTACAACCGCCTGGACGCCGAGTACCAGAAGTATGTCCGGCAGGCGCAGGAGTGGAAGGACCGCGCCAGCCAGGCGCTGGATGCCGGCCGCGAAGACCTGGCCCGCGCCGCCCTCGGCAAGAAGGCCGAATGCGACAAGCAGGTCGCCTCCATGCAGTCCGCCGTGCAGTCGGCCCAGGCGACCAGCGAGAAGCTCAAGCAGCAGGTGGTCGAGCTGAAGGGCAAGATCGATGAGGGCGAGCGCACCGCCACCACCTTGGTGGCCCGCAAGAACGCCGCCATGGCGCAGCGCAAAGTCGCCGAAGCCATGTCCGGCGTGGGCAATGCCGATAACGCCTTCTCCGCGCTGAACCGCTTCGAGGAGACCGTCTCCAAGGAAGAGGCCACCGCCAAGGCTTTCGACGAGCTGGCTTCCGCCGGCAAGGACGACAACCTCGAGGCACAGTTTGCGCAGCTCGGCGGCCACAGCGTCGATTCGGAGCTCGAAGCGCTCAAGCGGGAGCGCCAGCAGGCGTCCCAGCCGCCCGCGCCGTATGTGCCCAAGAGCCTGCCCTCGCCCGGCGGGTCCGTGACGGCGGCGGATAAGGCCAGCGAAAAGGCCGGCGCGTGACCGCCCCCTGGCGGTCCGTCGCCGGGGACCTGAGGCGAAACCATGATCACCGGAATAGTAGAAGTTCTGCTCGTCGTTGGGCTGGTGGTAGTCCTCATGAACCTGTTTAAGAAAAAAACCGCACCCCCGGCGCCCGCGGGCCCGGACCTTGGCAATCTCAAACCCACCGACGCCCGTGCCGGAGACGTGATCTCCGTCACCGGCGCCGGCGACGATTTCACCGATCTCGACTTCACCACCGACCGCTGTCTCTGGTACCAGGCCGGCTCGCGGCGCTGGTTCGAGATCAGCGGCCCCTACCGGGAGCGTCGCGTCGCGCTGCGCGTCTCGACCGATAGCGACGATGAGACCGAGGTGGCCGTCCACAACGATCCGCGAAAGCTGTCGGTCGAAAACTTCGGCATGTCGGAATCCGACCTGGCCGATATGGACGAGCGGCAGAACACCGGCGACTGGTTCGAATTCGAAAACCGCAACTGGCAATACGTCTTGAGCCGCGAGGCGCAGGCCACCGGCGGCGCATCGGGACCGGCCGCCTTCTACTACTGGGAATTCCACGAGAAAGACGGCAAGGGGCTGCTCACCTTCCGCAAAGCCGAGGGCGAGCCGTTCGTCGCCACGCTCTACACCAGTGTCCCGGCCGGCAACGTCACCATCTATCGCGGCGCACGGACTTAAGACATGAAACCCGGACTCAAGTTAGCGGCGGTGCTGTTGGGCGCGGCCATCGTGATCGTGCCCTTCCTCGGGCTCGACGCTCTGCCCCGCGACCTGCGCAAGCAGATCGATGCGGACCGCGCGGCCGTGGTGTCGGCGCAGAAACAGTTGGCGTCCACCCAGGATGAAGTCCTCGGCGATCTCACCTCCGATCCCGCCCTCTTCGGCGCGGTTGCGGCCAGCGGGCAGTGGCCCGAACAGCTCTCCAAAGCCCTGGGCGATCTCCAGTTCGCGTCGCGCGACATGGAGCAGCTCTCCGCGCTCGAAAAGCAGAACCGGGGCAGCGACCGGTCCCAGGCCGAGTCCCTGCTGGCGCAGGAGCGCGGGCTGCGCACCGGCGCGATGAACCAGGCCGCCGCCATTCAGAAGGAGGCGGTGCGCTGGGTCGATTTCAAGCGCCACCTTCCCGATGAGCTGCAAGCCATGGAGCGGGAGTACAACGCCGTCCACGGTTTCGATCTCGCTCCCGTCACCAACACGGTTCAAAAGGCCGAAGCCGACTGGCCGGAGAAACAGGCCGATCTCGAATCGCGCCTGGCCGGCCTGCGCGGCTTCGTAACGCGCGGCGATGCGGCTTGGAATTCCAGCGCCGAAGCCCGCCGCGTGGCTGCCGCGGGCGACCTCGCCAAAGTGGATCTCACCGCCCTGGTCTCCGCGGCCGGCTCGCTCAAAGAGTCCGCCGACTCGCTGCCCAAGCAATCCGACGAGCTGCAATCGCTCGGCGCCCAGCTCTACGGCGCGTGGGACAAAGTGCTGATCGACATGGAGGTTCGCAGCGGAGGCGGCGAATACGACCAGAAGATCCGCACCGTCAACACGCATCTTGCCGACGCCAACGCCAAGACCGGCGAGATCACCTCCGACGAGAAATGGGTCCCGGTCTCGCACACGGTCTACGAATCCCAGAAGAACGACCTGGGGATGGCCATCGAGCACAAGCCCGGCGGCAAGTACGATTTCGAAGCGGAGCGCGTGGCGCAGCCCGCCGGGTTCGCCTACGTGGCGCCGCCCTCCCAGGGCTCCAACCAGTACGGCTACTGGGAGCATCGCGGCGGCGGCGACTTCTGGGTCTTCTACGGCCAGTACGCCCTGCTGCGGGACCTGCTCTTCAATCGCCAGTACCAGCCGCTGCCGCGCGGCGATTGGGAAGAGTACCGCACCTACCACAGCCGCGGCGAGACATACTACGGCCGCGACACCGCCGCGGGCCAGAACGTCCCGCGGTACGGCACCCAGGGCACCACCACTCAGGACCGTTACTCCGGGAGCACGTTTGCCAAAGGCGGCGGTTTCAAGGACTCGAAATACGCCAGCAAGAGCGGTTCGTTCAGCAGCTCGAAGTACGCTTCACCAGAAGGCGACCGCACGCCCAAGCGCTACGGAAGCGGCAGCCGCCCCGAGGAACCGCACGCCGCGCCGCCGCCGCGCACCTACCGGCCGCAGCCGCGCCCGTCGTTCCGGCCCAGTGCGCCGCGAAGATTCGGGAAACACTAAGCGGTGTAGATGCGCTTCCTCCTCTTCGTACCGGCCGTCCTGTGGGCGCAGAGCAATCTCGATTTCCGGCAGGGCGCGCCCGGCGAGACGCCGCCCGGCTGGATGGTTCCGTCCGTGATCCAGGCCGCCGGTTACTCCGCGGAACTGCGGCGCGAGGGCTGCCGGAGCGGCTCCGGTTGCGCCGTGCTGCGGGCCCCCGCCGAGCCACCGGCTGGAACATACGGCAACCTGATGCAGGCCGTCGCCGCCGCGCCGTACCTGGGAAAAACCGTGCGGCTGCGAGCCTCCATCAAGGTGGAAGCGCTGGCTCCCGGCGCCAGCGCCCGGATGTGGCTGCGGGTGGATCTGCCGGCCGGCCAGCAGGGATTCCTGGACAACATGGGTGACCGCCCCATCACCTCGTCCGAGTGGAACACTTACGAGATCGTGGGCGAGGTCGCGCCGGACGCCGTGTTCGTCAATTTCGGGGTCATCTCGTCCGGCAAGGCGCGAGTGTGGATCGACGGCGTCTCGTTCGAGAGCGTTCCGGAAGCACCGTCGGAGGCGGACGCCGCCGCCCTCAAGAACCTGTATGCGCGGATGGACGCCGCCTACCAGCAGGGCGATATCGACGCGATCGCCGCTTTAGCCCTTCCCGACGCCTGGATCCGCATGGGCGAGGTGAGGATCGGGCTCTCCGAAACCCTGGCGCGGATCACGGACGACGTCCGCCAGGGGTCGCGGTACACGTCGCGGTCGAAGATCACCGGCATACGATTCTCGCGGGACACCGCGGTCGTTTCGGTGAACGGCGAATCCGCCCGCACCTCCCCGGCGGGCAGGCAGTCGGTAGCCACGATCAGCCGCGACACGTGGACCAGGACGGCGGCCGGCTGGAAGCTGCAAGAGTCGGTCCTGATCTCCAACCGCCCGGTGGTTCCGCTGACCGGCGCCGCAGCCGCCGAGGCGGTGGTGGCGGAACTGAAACAGCGCTCGGTGGCGCTCGCCACGGTCGAGCCGGGAACGCCCGCCGCCGATCTGGCCGCATTCGGCGCGGCCGCCGGTGAGGCGCGCATCGTGGCACTCGGCGAAGCCACCCACGGCACGCATGAGTTCTTCCGCATGAAGCACCGGCTGCTCGAATACCTGGTGAAAGAGAAGGGATTCACCGTCTTCGCCCTGGAAGCCAACTGGCCGGAATCGCTGGCGGTGGACCGCTATATCAAGGAGGGCGAAGGCAGCGCTCGGGACGCGCTGGCCGGAATGCACGCCTGGATGTGGCAGACCGGGGAAATGCTGGACCTGATCGAATGGATGCGGAGTTTCAACAGCGCACCCGGGCAACACGCGGTCCTGTCCTTCACATCGTTCGATATGCAGACGGCCGGCGGGGCCGCGGAGATGGCGCTCGATTATCTGAAGCAGTACGCATCCGATGACGCGGGCCCCGCTGCCGCGGCTTACAACGAGGCGCAGGACCTGGAAGCGCGCCGCACCGCGGTCTTCGACGCGCACGCCAAATCGGCCGCCGACCGCGCCGCGGAAGTGCTGAAGATCTTCGATTCGAAGCGTGCCGAGCTTGCCAAGGCATCGGGGCCCGAACGGTGGCGCGACGCCCGGCAGGCGGCGGCCATCGTTGTCCAGGCCTGCACTTTGCGGATTCCGGGCAAGGGGCCCGCGTACCGTGACGAGGCCATGGCCGGCAACGTGGCGTGGCTGTCCGGCCAGGCCTACCCCAGCGAGAAAATCGTCCTCTGGGCCCACAACAGCCACGTGAGCTGTTCCGCGGGCGCCGACAACCTCAAGCCCATGGGCGCGTGGCTGCGAGACCGCTACGGCAAACAGATGTACGTGGCGGGCTTCGCCTTCCGCGGCGGCCAACTGCGCGCCATGGGCACGCGCGACGGCAACTTTACTCCGGTGGACGTGCACACGGCGCCGGCATCGCCCGAAGGCTCGGGCGATGCCGTCCTGAGCGCCGCCGGGCTGCCGCTGTTCTTTCTCGACATGGCCCGCCTGGCGCCCGGCGCCTTGTCCCGCTGGCTGGCGGAGCCCCACTTGTTCCACGATGTCGGCTCGAGTTGGGCGCTGGACGATCCCGATGTCAACCTCCGGCCCTCCACGCTTTCGAAACTCTACGACGGCCTGATTTTCGTGGAAGAGGGCCACGCGGCCCGGGGTCTGGGAGCGCGCTAGAGTGGCGCCCGCTCGGGCCGGAGGTGGCTGTGCCGCGACAGGAAATGAACGAGCAAAGCCAATTTTGAAATGGCAAGTTGTCAAAGAACGATCGCGCTGGACGGAGCTTACCGTGACAGACGCGGGTCTGGATACACGTATCCCTTACCGTATGAGAATTTCGTTGCGGCGGCCGGGGCTTGCCCAGACATCGGACCGGACGGACCCAGAGGGTTCCGCGCCGTGCGTGGTCCGGCCGCCAGTGATTTGAGCCGCATCTTCAAAGGGATCAGCACGCTCGAGGGCGTCTTACCTTCGATTCGACGACTGACTCTCAGGTGACCCGATGCTTCCCATCGCATCGAGTGATATGGAACCG
>Ga0209415_10001813_pt1 | contig 40341 bp, 34 predicted proteins | sample PeaSoiSIISIP2007_FD_187696 | JGI IMG/M metagenome (GOLD analysis project Ga0209415, IMG submission 187696) | Peat soil microbial communities from Weissenstadt, Germany - SII-SIP-2007 (SPAdes) (version 2) | ecosystem: Environmental > Terrestrial > Soil > Wetlands > Peat | place: Germany...
CCGTCGCTCGCCACCAACCAGTAGCCGCCGCCGTCGGGGGTGGCGGCCATGCCCACCACCGGCGCGTCGAGATCGGTGCCCTGGAGCGAGCCGAAGCTCCCGGCCTGGCCGAAATCGAGCACCCCGCCGGCCGTCCAACCGGCGGTCGATCCCGACAAGGACACCGGGTTGATGCCGATCAGGACCGCACACACCAACCCGGCGACCAGCCCGGCGACCACGACCGGCGCGCCCAGTGCCACCCGACGCCGGGGCCTCCGGGTCCGGGTCCGGGGAGGTATCACCGGGGGCGCCCTGGGTCGGACCCGGGCCGGCGGGCGAATCCGCAATTCGTGTGAACGTCAGGACCGGTCGGGCGGTAGTCCCTGTCGACGGGAAACGACGGAGGGCGACAACGATGACCACGATCAGGCGACGGACGGTCCGCGAGGCGGCTTCGAGGCGCGGCGGCGGACGGGACGGGAGACGACGGGCGTACGGCCGGCGGGTGGCCATCGTCGTGGGGGCCGTGCTGATGGGTGCCGGCGGGTCCGGGGCCGGGGCCGCAACGCCCACGGTGCAGGTGACGACGAACGCCGCCTTCGGAGCCATCCTGGCCAACAGCGCCGGGTTCGCCCTGTACACCCTGAACACCGACCATAACGGGCAGAGTACGTGCCACGGCGCCTGCGCGGCGGCGTGGCCGGCGTTGAACGTCCCCACCGGCACCGTCCCCACCGCCGGCCCGGGCGTGACGGGGACAGTGGGAACGGCCGTGCAATCGAACGGGACCACGCAGGTGACCTACAACGGATCACCTCTGTACACATTCGTCTCGGACACAGCGCCCGGCCAGGTCACGGGGAACAACGTGGCCGGCTTCTCCGTCGTCACGGCCGGTCTCACCACCACGACCACCACCGCGGCACCCACGCCCTCACCCACCGCCACGACCCCGGCACCGCCCGCCTCGAGCGCACCCTCGTCGGGAAGCACGACGGCCCCGTCGGCGACCTCCTCGGGTGGGTCCGGGGCGACCACCGTCCCCGCCACATCTCCGGGCGCGGGCTCTTCCACGCCGGGCACCCTGGCCTTCACCGGCACCGGCCCCGGCCTGCGGTGGTTCTTCGTGCTCGGGGTGCTCCTCGTCCTCCTCGGCACGGCGTGCACCTTCGGGCGTAGCCGCCACGACCCCCGGGAGAATGCCACCGGGACGCCGTGAGGTCGCTATGAGAGTCTGGGCTCTCTGAGCCCGGTCCGCGTCACCGTCCATGTCCACCCCCGCGCCTCGCTCGAGCGACGGACATGGGACGGCACCCGCCTCGACCTGTGGGTACGCCAGCCGCCGGTGGACGGTGCCGCCACGGCGGCGGCGGTCGACGAGGTGGCCCGCTGGCTCGGCGTTCCCCGCCGGGCGGTGCAGGTGGTGTCCGGCCACCGGGCGCGCACCAAGATTCTCGAGATCGACGGGGTGACCGCCCTTCCCCCCGCCGAGGAGACTCCCTAGTTCAAGCCGTAGAACCGGCGGGCGTTGGTCCCGGCCACCCGCGCCAGCGACGTGTCGCTCAAGCGTCCCCGGTTGTGCTCGAACAGCTCGGTCGTGGCCCTCGGCCAGGCGCCGTCCCAGTGCGGGTAGTCGCTGGCGAACATGATGCAGTCGTCGCCGAGCGTCTCCACCACGTGCGGCACGCCGCTCTCATCGGGTTCGCACGTGACCACCACGTTCCCGGCGGCGACGTACTCGGTCGGGGGCTTGCACCAGCCGTTCTCTATCCAGTCACCGCGCGACTCGTAGTGCTCACCCAGTCGTTCCATGAACCACGGCAGCCAGCCCACCCCGGCTTCGAGGAAGGCCACGCGCAGGGTGGGGTGCCGGTCGAAGACGCCGCCGCTCACGAGGGCGGTCATGGCGGTCATCTGGTCGAAGGGGAAGCTGATGCAGTGGACCTGGATGTAATTGGTGAAGCGGTCGACCCCGAGCTTGGGCAGGTGGATCCCCGGCGCCCCGTGGACACCGAGAGCCATGTCCATCTCGGCGGCGGCGGCGTAGAAGCGGTCGAGGTCGGGGTGGTCGAGGTTCCGGGTCTTGAGCGCCGGGGGCACCACCGTGCAGACGAGGCCCAGCTCCTTGGCCTCGCCCATGACGGCGATGGCGTCGTCACCGTGCTCGATGGGGGCCACGGCGGCGGCGAACAGCCGTCCGCCGCTGCGTCGGCAGAAGTCGGCCGCCCACTGGTTGTAGATCCGGGCGACGGCCGAGCCCAGCTGGGGATCCTCGATGGTGGGGACGCACAGCCCGAAGCTCGGGAACAGCACCATGACGTCGATCCCGTCCGTCTCGGCGTTGCGCACCACACCCTCGGGTGACCCGGGCTCGACGCCGGCGGCATCGGTCATCCCGCTCTCGGGCGGGCAGCCGGCGCCGGGACCCTGGTACTGGGGATAGGGCCGGCCCTCGACGAGAACACCGAGATGGGTGTCGGTGCGGATGCCGATCTGATCGGGGAACCTGGTCATGAGTTCGGCGAACAACGACACCGGCTCGATCATGTGCGCGTCGGCGTCAACCACCTCCACATCGGTCGCCATCACGTCTCCTTCCCGGCACCGTCGAAGACGATGACGCTGCGGACCACCTCGCCGGCCTCCATGGCCCGGAAGGCGTCGTTGATGTCGTCGAGCCCGATCCGGCGGCTCACCATGCCTTCGGCGTCGATGGTCCCCCTGGTCACCAGATCGACCATGGAGGGGAAGTCGCGGTCGGGGTCGGTCGAGCCGTAGACACATCCGACCAGGGTCTTCGCCCCCACGAAGAGCTCGAAGGCCGAGAAGGTGACCTCCTCGGAGGTCGATCCCGCACCCACCAGGACGGCGGTGCCGCCCCGGCGGGCCGCCTCGAAGGCGAGACGGATCGTCGGCGCCTTGCCCACGACCTCGAAGGCGTAGTCGACACCGACACCGCCGGTCAGGGCCTGGACGGCGGCCACGGTGTCGCCGCGTGAGGAATCGATGACGTCGGTCGCCCCCATGGTCTTGGCCGCGTCGAGCTTTCCCGCCATGTGGTCGATGGCCACGATGGTCTTGGCCCCGGCCAGCCGGGCCCCCTGGATCACCGACAGCCCCACCCCGCCGCAGCCGATGACGGCCACCGTCGAACCGGGCTCGACGCCGGCGGTGTGCCAGACGGCACCGATCCCGGTGGACAGCGCGCACCCGACGAGGGCGGCAAGCTCGAGGGGGGCGGCGCGGTCGACCGGGACCACCTGGAATTCGGGGACGAGGGTCTGCTCGGCGAAGGTGGCCGTGCCGAGCCCGCGGATCAGCTTGGCGCCACCCACCGAGCCGTAGGACCCGCCGATCGACTCCCCCATGCCGACGTTGCACAGCATGGGCTGACCGGCCAGACACCAGAAACACCGTCGACACGGGGGCATCCACGTGAGCACCACGTGGTCTCCCACCGCCACCCGGGTGACGGCCGGTCCGATCTCGGCCACCACGCCCGACCCCTCGTGGCCGAGCACGGTGGGGAAGATGAAGGGGATGGTCCCGTTCTGCACCGACAAGTCGGAGTGACACACGCCGCTCGCCGCCATCTGCACCCTGACGTAGTGCGGCCCCACGGGCTCGAGGGTGATCTCCTCGACCTCGAAGGGCGCCCCCACCTCGCGCAGCACCGCCGCGCGCACCACCTGACCTCCGTCGTTCGTCGTCATCGTCTCTCCTTCGGTCCGGGCACGGTGACCGTGTCGGTATCGCGTCCCGAGCGCAGGACGGCACCGGGCAGCGCCCCCGTGAAGGCACCGCCGGCGGCGATCTCGGTGCCGTTCACGAGCACGTGCTCCATGCCCTCGGCTTCGGCGTAGAGGCGGCTGGCGCCGCCGGGAAGATCGGCGCGGGTGCGTTCGGGCAGCTGACCGACCCGCTCCGGATCGAAGATGGCGACATCGGCGGCGTAGCCGGGAACGAGTCGGCCCCGGCCGCGCAACCCGTAGAGCCGGGCCGGTACATCGGTGAGTTGGTGCACGGCCTCCTCCCAGGAGAGCAGCCCCCGTTTGCGGACACCCTCTCCGAGCAGAGACGTCGAGTAGATGGCCCCGCACATCACGTCGAGGTGGGCGCCGGCGTCCGAGCCTCCCACCACCGTGCGCGGATCACGCCACACGTCGGCCTTGAGCTCCCAGTCCGCCTCGGACTCGGGTATGGGGGGGCGCAGTCCTGTCCGCAGCTCGTCGGCGATGACGATGTCGCACAACGCGTCGAACGGGTCCTGACCGCGCTCCTGGGCCACCTCACCCACCGACCGGCCTTCGTAGCCGGCGTTGGCCGGGTCGAAGGTCTCGTCGATCAGGAGCATCTGCCAGTTGGCCAGCGCCCCGATGATGCCGGCCTCCTTCGACTTCGCCCCCTCGTCCAGGCGCCGGCGCTCGGCCGGGTCCGACAGCTGCCGGATCCTGTCGGCCACGGGCACGGCGAACAACTCGCGCCATCCCGGGAGGCCGTCGATGATGGCCCCGTGGGAGAACGACAGCCGTATCTTCATGGTGTGGGGCAACGTGAGGGCCACCACCGTCGCGCCCCGCTCGGCCGCCGTCGACGACGCCGCCAGTTGATGCTCGAGCCCGGAGCGGTTCATGGCCGACACCCCGAGCACGTTCCAGTTCACCGGCCGGTCGGCCAGAAGCGAGAGCGTCGCCATCAGGTCGACCTCGTCGTCACTGAAACCGTTCAGGCACCCGGGGACGATGATCTCGAGCGTGGTGCCGTCGTGGTCGCCCACGGCCGCGCACAGCGCCTCGATCTCGGCCCGGGTGGCCGAACGCGACGGAACGGGGGCACCGTCGCCGTCATTGTGGGTGTGCGCCTGGGAAGTCGACAGCCCGAGGGCACCTTCCTCGAGAGACCGGTGCACCATGGCCAGCATGGCCGCCACGTCTTCATCGGTCGCCTCCCCCCCCACCGCCGCCTCACCCATCACGGCGCGGCGCACGGCCGAATGGCCCACGAGGAAGCCGGCGTTCACGCCGATCTTGCCGTCGAGCCGGCCCAACCAGTCGCCGAACGAGTTCCACGTCCAGTCGAGCTTCTCGAGAGAGGACAGGGGCATGCCTTCCACCCGCGCCATCATCCGGGCCAGGTAGTCCGAGTGGGTCGGCCCCGACGGGGCCAGCGAGAAGCCGCAGTTGCCTCCGATCACCGTGGTCACACCGTGCAGCGGCGACGGGCTGGCGGCAGGGTCCCACGACAGTTGGGCGTCGTAGTGGGTGTGGAGGTCGACGAAACCGGGGGCCACCAGCAGGCCGGCGGCGTCGATCACCCTGGTGGCGGTGTCGTCGGCGTCGCCCACCGCCACCACGCGGCCGCCCTCGATCGACACATCGGCGCGCCGGCCCGGTCCACCGGTGCCGTCGACCACGGTTCCCCCACGGATCAGAAGATCGAGCATGCAGATACCTCCAGGGAGCTGTCGGGGTGGCGGGACACGACGGCGCCGGGTTCGAAGACGCCGGGAAGCGGGGCGGTCACGAGGACGCCGGGAAGCGAAGCACGGTGCGTGGTCTGGTAAAGGCCCGCATACCCTCGGGACCGAGCTCCACGCCGTAGCCCGACTGCTTCCAACCACCGAAGGGAGCCCTGTGGTCCATGGCCGAGGTCCCGTGGTTGTTCACGAAAACCGTTCCCGCCTGCAGGCGCCTGACCATGTCGTCGACCACAGCGTCGTCGGCCGTCCAGATCGAGGCGCAGAGACCGAACGGGGTGGCGTTGGCCCGCTCGAGCGCCTCGTCCAGCCGGCGGTAGCCGAGCACGGGAAGGGCGGGGGCGAACTGCTCGTCGCAGACGATGGAGTCCTCGTCCGACGCCCCTTCGACGATGGCGGGCGAGACCAGATAGCCACCGGCGCCGGCGTCCTCGTCGCGGACGCGGGCGGGACGGTGCACGCGGGCACCGGCCGCCTGCGCCTGAGCCAGCATGGCCTCGACGCGGTCGCGCGCCGCCGGGCGGTGGACGGGGCCCATGGTGACCTCGTCGGCCAGGCCGTCGCCCACCACCTCCTGGCCGACGCGCGCCACCAGGGCGTCGACCATGAGAGAGACCTTCTCCTCGGGGACGTAGAGACGCTTGATGGCCATGCAGACCTGACCCGAGGTGATGAAGGCGGCTTCGACGATCTTGGCCGCCAGGGCCTCGTCGATCTCGACGTCGGGGGCGACGAGGGCGGGGTCGTTCCCTCCGAGCTCGAGCACCACCGGCGTGAGCGCGGCGGAGGCGCCCGCCATGACGGCCCGGCCGGTGGGCACGCCGCCGGTGAACGAGACCATGTCCACGTCGGGGTGGGCCACCAGCGCTTCGCCCAATTCGGGCCCGGGCCCGTTGACGGCGTTCACCACGCCCGGCGGCAGGGCCTCGGCCATGGCCGCGGTCACGGCCAGGACGGCGCCCGGGCAGGTGGGCGGGGCCTTCACCACCACCGTGTTGCCGGTGAGCAGGGCGGGCAGGATCTTGTTCCCGAGGACCGAGACGGGCCAGTTGAAGGGCAGCACGCAGGCCACCACGCCGTAGGGGACGTACTCGACCGTCGTCCGCCGTCCTCCGCCGGCGGTCATGGACCGGGGCTCGAGCGCCTCGGCCACCAGGGGGGCGAAGGCGCCGGCCATGCCCCCGATGGTGCCGGTGTCGAACTGCGCCTCCCACAGCACCTTGCCGTGTTCGCGGGTGAGGAGCCGGGCCAGGTCCGACGAGGCCACCACGGCGCCGGCGGCGGCGGCCGCCTTGCCCACCATCTCGGCCCGCTCGGCCGGTGTCAGCGCCGCCCATGCCGGCGCGGCACGCCGAGCCGCCGCCACAGCCCTGTCCACCTGGGCCGTCGACGCCGAGGGACCGCCGAGGACGACCTCAGCCGGTCGGACCGGATTGGTGACGGGATAACTCCCCGCCTCGCCGGCGTGGACCTCTCCGTCGATGACCAGTCCGATGCCGTCGACCCCGGCGTGTCCTCCCGGGTTCTTCCCCACGTCTCCACCCCCTGGTCGGCCCGGGTCCTCCCTCCGGAGAACGCCGTTCTCCGGGATGATAGTTTCCCATTTCGATGGCAGCAGGGGCGGGGCACGGACGGACGTCCGCCGGGACGGGGACGCTCGGCCCGCGGCCCACGGTGGCCCTGGACCTGGTGGAAGCGGCCCGGGCCCTGATGTGGGACAGCGGGGCCCCCGTGTTCACGGTGACCCAGGTGGTGGCGGCCGCCGGGACATCGCTCAAGAGCTTCTACCGGTGCTTCGCATCGAAGGACGAACTGCTGGTGGCGCTGTTCGAGGACGATGCCCGGCGGGGAGCCGAGGCTTTGGCCGGCGCCGTGGCGCAGTATCACGAGCCTGTCGAGCGGGTCCGCTGCGCGGTGCAGGGACTCTTCGGTTTCATCACCCTCGACGGTCGGCTGCCCTACGCGGCGGCGCTCGTGCGCGAGCACCTGCGGCTGTCTGAGTCCCGACCCGACCAGCTACGCGCCGTGCTCCAACCCTTCGTCGATCTCCTGGCCGTCGAGTTGGAGAATGCCGGCCGCGAGGGCGTCATGGCCGTCGACGACCCGGCACGGATGGCCCGGACGCTGTTCCATCTCGTCGTCTCCCACCTGCACGCGTTGATCTGCCACCAGATCGAGGAGGCCCCGACCGAAGTGGCCGACGATCTGTGGGCATTCTGCGCGGCGGCACTACGACCATGAGCGATCGTGAACCGGAGGAAGGTGCCCCCATGACGGTGCTTCTGCCCGACCCCGAACCGCGGCCCATCTTCGTCCCCGTCATCTCGGTGGACGACCATCTCATCGAACCGTCCGATCTGTTCGTCGGTCGTGTCCCGAAGACCGTCGCCGATCGGGCACCGCGCGTCATCGAGACCGACGAGGGCGTCCAGTACTGGCACTTCGAGAACAGGACCTACCCCAACATCGGCCTGAACGCCGTCGCCGGCCGGGCCCGGGACACCTGGAGCATGGACCCGTCGCGCTTCGACGAGATGCGGCCGGGCTGTTTCGACATCCACGCCCGGATCTCCGACATGGACATCAACGGGATCTGGGCCTCGCTGTGTTTCCCCTCCCTGGTGGCCGGCTTCTGCGGCGCCGTCTTTTCCCGGGCCGACGATCCCGATCTCGGTCTGGCCTGCATGCGGGCGTGGAACGACTGGCACCTCGACGTCTGGGCGGGGACCTATCCCGAGCGGATCATCCCGCTGCAGCTGCCCTGGTTGGCCGATGTGGCCCTGGCCGGCGCCGAAGTACGACGCAACGCCGAGCGGGGATTCAAGGCGGTGAGCTTCCCCGAGTTTCCCTCCGCCCTCGGGTTCCCGTCGATCTTCTCGGGGGAGTGGGACCCCTTCTTCGCCGCATGTGAGGAGACGCGGACCGTCGTCTGCCTGCACACCGGGGCCTCGTCGTGGGCCCCGCTGCCCACGCCGGCGCCACCGTTCGAGTTGCTGCCCACCCTCTTTCCCGTGAACGCGCTGATCGCGGCGGCGGAATGGCTGTGGTCGGGTGTGCCGTTGCGTTTCCCCGACCTGGCCGTGGCCATGTCCGAGGGCGGGATCGGTTGGGTGCCGATGCTGATCGACCGCGTCGACTACGTGCTCAGTCACTCGGCCTCGGGCTCGGAGTCCTCGGCCTGGCCGTCCGATCTCCTGCCCAGTGAGGTATTGCGCCGGAACTTCTGGTTCTGCACCATCGACGATCCTTCGGTCATCGACGTGCGCCACCGGATCGGGATCGATCACATCATGGTGGAGTCGGACTACCCGCATGCCGACTCGACGTGGCCCGATACCCAGGCTCTGCTGCAGAAGACGCTCGGACACCTGCCGGTCGACGAGTTGCGGAAGATCGCCTGCGAGAACGCCGCCGGCTTGTTCCGGCACCCACTGCCCGACGGCGTCGACTGGCGGACATGACAGACGCGCCGGGCGCCGACACCGGCCGGCGCGACTCCGGCGTCCACGGCGTGGTGGACGCCGACAGTCACGTCGTCGAGCCCCGCGCCGCCTGGAGTGCCGTCCCCGAGCGGTACCGGCCCCGGATCGACACCGACCGCCACGGCTTCGACCACGTCGTGGTGGGTGAGACCGAGATCCTGGCCGTCCCCCTCGGCACGCTGGCCACGCCGGGGGCGCGTTTCAGCGACCCGGACGACATCGCACCCCTGGACGAGGCCTGGCCCGGGGGGTCGGATCCCGCCGCCCGGCTGGCCGACATGGACGCCGAGGGGATCGACCGGGCCGTGCTCTATCCGTCGATCGGCCTCTACGTCTGGGCCCTCGACGACGGCGCCGCCGCGTCGGCCATCGCCCGCGCCTACAACGACTGGCTGGCGTCGTACTGCGCGGCCGACCCCGCCCGTCTGTTCGGTGCGGCCATGCTGCCGGTGCAGGACCCGGCCGCCGCCGCCCGCGAATTGCGCCGGGCCCACGACGAACTCGGCTTCCCGGCCGCCTTCGTCCGCCCCAACCCCTGTCGGGGGCGATCGCTGTCGGACCCCGACTACGAACCGATCTGGGAGGCGGCCGAAGAGGTTCAGATGACCGTCGGCGTCCACGAGGGGAGCTCGGTCATCGTTCCCACCCTCGGCAGCGACCGACCATTCAACCCGTTTCTTCTCCATGCCGTGTCGCATGCCTTCGAGGAGATGCTGGCGTGCGCGCAGCTGATCGCCTTCGGGGTCCTCGAACGACACCCGGGTCTGCGGATCGTCTTCCTGGAGTCGAGCGGCGGGTGGGTCCCTTTCTGGTTGGAGAGGCTCGACGAGCAGGCCGAGAGCTTCGGCGGGTACTGCCCGCAGATGCGGCTGGCGCCGAGCGAGTACTTCGCCCGCCAGTGCTGGATCAGCTATGAGATCGACGAATCCACCCTGCCGGCCCTCGCTCCGTTCATCGGCGAGGAGCGGATCGTCTGGGGATCCGACTACCCCCATCACGACGCCACCTTCCCCGGTGCGGTGACCACGTTGCGGCGGACGCTGTCCCCGCTCGACGCCGGCAGCCGGGCCAAGATCCTGGGGGGAAATGCGGCCGAGCTCTACCGGCTCCCCCCGTGGGCTGTCCATGGGTGACGGCACCATGCTGGGGGCGATCGTGGCCGAGGCTGCCGGCCGCTACGGCGACACCGCTCTCTACGTGGCCCCCGACGGTGGGACCCTCTCCTACGGCGAGCTCCATCGGGTCTCGGACGAGGTGGCGGCGGGTCTGTCGGCGGCCGGGGTCCGAGCCGGCGACGTGGTGGCGTTGCTGCTGCCGTCGGGCGCCGCCTACGCCGTGGCCTACGTGGCCGCCGCCAAGATCGGCGCCGTCACCGCCGGGGTGAACGACAAGTTGTCACCGCCCGAGCGGCGGCGGTGTCTCGAGATCGCCCGGCCGGCGCTCGTGATCGCGTCGGGGGAGCTGGCCGGCAGCACCGAGATGGGCTCTGTGCACGACGGGGCCGGTGTCGTCGAGGTCGACCCCGACGGCCCCCCGGCCGGCACGCTGGCGGCGTTGCGGACATCGGGTGCGGTGGTACCCGCTCCCCCGGATGACCCCGACCGGGCCGTGGCCGTGGTCTTCACCTCGGGGACGACGGGCGATCCGAAAGGGGCCGTCTTCTGCGAACGGCAGCTCGACGCCATCAGCGTGGCCGACGGGGGTCGGCGCTGGGGGAACGGGGGCCGGGGCCTGGCATCGACCTCGTTCGCCCATCTGGGGTACATGACCAAGCTCTTCCAGGCATTGCGCGGCGGGGGGACGAGCTTCCTGATGGCCCGGTGGTCGGCCGGCGAGGCTCTGGCCATGGTGGCCCGGCACCGGATCACCACCCTGGGCGGGATCCCCACCCAGGTGGCGCTGATGCTCGCCCACGAGAGCTTCGAGACGACCGACGTCTCGTCGGTCAAGGCGATCGCGTTGGGCGGAGGTCCGGCCACGGCATCGCTCGTGCGCGCCGCGCGGGAGCGTTTCGGTGTTCCGGTCGTCGTCCGCTACACCTGCACGGAAGCGGGGGTGGGCGTGGGCACGAACGTCGACGACCCGCCCGAGGATGCCGAAGTCTCCGTCGGCCGGGCCCGGCCCGGCGTCACCCTCACCATCCGCGACGACTCCGACGTCGTCCTGCCCGACGGCGAGACGGGCCAGGTCTGCCTGGCGTCGGCGGCGGTGATGGCCCGCTACCACCACGACCCCGACGCCACGACGGCAGTCCTCACCGCCGACGGTGCCGTGAAGACGGGCGACCTCGGCTACGTCGACGAGCGGGGCCGGCTGCACCTGGTGGGGCGGAGCAAGGAGATGTACGTCCGGGGCGGCTACAACGTCTTTCCCCTGGAGGTCGAGAACGTCCTCTCCGACCATCCCGCCGTGGCCCACGTGGCCGTCGCCCCCCGGCCCGATCCCGTCATGGGGGAGATCGGCGTGGCCGTGGTGGTGGTCCGGGCCGGCGCGCCGGCACCCACCCTCGAAGATCTGCGGGCCCACGGCCGGGGCCGGCTGGCCGCCTACAAGCTTCCCGAGGCTCTTCTACTCACCGACGAGTTGCCCCGGACGGCCATGGAGAAGATCGACCGCCGCCTCCTGGGGCAGATGGTCACCGACCACTGGTGACGGCGCGAGGGCACCGTGGCAAAGCTGACGACGACGTCAGGTTCCCCACCGGTGACGTAGCATCGCCGACTGTGACCGCCAATGGCCCCCCGTTCCGTCTCCTGCCGCGCCTCGACGACGCCAACCGCTTCTTCTGGACGTCGGGCTCCGATGGCCGCCTGCGTTTCCAACGCTGCGGCGAGTGCCGGCACTACGTCCACCCGCCCGCCCCGCGCTGTCCCTATTGCCTGGCCGACGCCCTCGCCCCCGAAGCCGTGAGCGGCCGGGGCGTCGTCCATTCCTTCACCGTCAACGTGCAGAAGTGGTTCCCCGACGCCGAGCCGTACATCATCGGTCTCGTCACCATTGCCGAGCAGGACGACGTCCGGCTCACCAGCAACATCATCGACACCGAGGCCGACGACGTGGCCATCGGCATGGAGGTGGCGGTGGACTTCGTCGAGGCCGAGGACGTCTGGTTACCCGTCTTCCGGCCCGTGACGGCGGGCCGGCCGGCACCGGAGTCCGCGTCGTGAAGGCCGACCAGCTCCTCGAACGCCGGGCCGTGATCTCGGGCATCGGCCAGTCGGCCGTGGGACGACGCCTCGGCCGCAGCGACCTCGATCTGACGGTGGAGGCGGCGCTCGTCGCCATCGCCGACGCCGGGCTCACCCGCGACGACATCGACGGGCTCTCCACCTATCCGGGCATGGGCATGGGACCGGGCGGTTTCGCCGGGCCCGCCGGACCCGAGGTCCAGGACGCCCTGCGGCTGAAGCTCAACTGGCACGACGGCGGCGGGGAGGGGGCCGGGCAGATCAGGGCGGTCATGGCCGCCTGCCTGGCTGTGGCCGCCGGACTCGCCCGGCACGTCCTCGTCTACCGGACCGTCACCGAGTCCACCGCCCAGGGCAAGGGCGGCCGCCAGGCGCTGGGTGCCATGGGGGGGACGGGCGGTTCCGGTGGGGGCGCACCACGGATGATGGGCTTCATGCAGTGGTCGATCCCCTACGGGGCCGTCTCCGCCGTCAACTGGCTGGCCCAGGTGGCCCGGCGCCGGATGTACGAGTTCGGGCTCACCCGCGAACAGCTGGCCCAGATCGCCCTGAACGGTCGCCGCAACGCCTCGCTCAATCCCAACGCCATCTTCCGCGACCCCCTGACCATGGAGGACTACCTGGCGGCGCGGATGATCTCGACCCCCCTGTGTCTCTACGACTGCGATGTCCCGTGCGACGGCTCGACGGCCGTCATCGTCTCCCACGTGGACTACACGCCCGATGCACCACGATCGGTGGCCCATGTGAACGCCATCGGCACCGCCTTGCGGGGCCGGCCGTCGTGGGACCAGTTCGATGACATGACGACCATGGCGGCGCGCGACGCCGCGGCCAGCATGTGGGAGCGCACCGACCTCACGCCGGAAGACGTCGACGTGGCCGAGCTCTACGACGGTTTCTCCATCCTCACCATGACCTGGCTGGAGGAGCTCGGCTTCTGCGGGAAGGGTGAGAGCGGCCCCTTCGTCGAGGGAGGTGAGCGGATCGCCCTCGGAGGCCAGATCCCGCTCAACACGAGCGGCGGTCAACTGTCGGCCGGACGGCTCCACGGCTTCGGCTTCCTCCACGAAGCATGCCTGCAGCTGCGCGGCGAGGGTGGCGACCGTCAGGTGGCCGGCCCTCCCGAGGTGGCCGTGGTAGCCAACGGCGGTGGCCCCATCGCCGGCACCATGCTCCTCACCCGGGGCCGGGGCTAGCTAGCCCCGAACGGGCACCAGAGACCGCAACGGAGTCGCCGCCGTTCGACGCGCCAAGTGCCTAGTGCCTAGTGCACTTCTTCGTGCACCGCCGTGGTGACGCCCTGGGCATCGGTGGCTTCGCGGTCGTAGGTGCGGTGCCGGCTACCCGGCGCCCGGCGGGACGTGGCGAAGATCGCACTCGAGGCGACGAGGCCGATGGCACCGACGACCATCAGGATGACCCCCACCGTGGAGAGCCGGAATCCATGGCCTTGCGTCGTCACCGCCCAGTACATGACGGCGCCGACGGCGACGGCGATCGTGCTGAAGACCATTCCGGTGAGACCCATTGTCCATGCTCCCTCTCGTTTCCCTGACCATCGGTCAGGTGCGAAGAAGCAGGGTCCGGACGCCTTCGTCACCCATCGTAGCTCACGCGGCACACAAAGTGTCGGGGTAAAATCACGTACGTGCGGCATGAAGTCGCGCCGGGACCTCAGACGGGCAGGGAGCTCATGACCGACTTCTCGACCGACTCCCAACTGACGGCGGAATGCAGACGTTCGTTCTCGGCCGCCTGGCCCCCGTTCAGGCCGAAGAGCCTCTTCGACCACAGAAGGTAGGCGGCGATCGCCACGTTGATCAGGAACGTCACGAGCTTGAGGGCGCTGAGCGACTTGGTGAGCTCGTAGACCTCGAAGGGGATAAGGGCGATCGTGGCCACGAAGGTCAGGTATTCGGCCCATCGTTTGGCGTACCAGAGACCGACCATCTCGGTCCCCTCGAGCAGGCCGTAGGCCACCACCACGGCACCCGCCTCGTACAGGTGGAGCGTGCTGATTTTGAACAGGTGCTTGAACTGTCCCAGGAAGGGATGGGCCTGGGAGGGGCCCCCGAAGGCATTCACGATCTGGGTGTAGTCCCGCTGCAGTGCGGCGTGGTTCCCGGCCAGGAAGAAGATGATGACGGCCAGGACGGTGAGCACGACGACGTGGACGGCGCGGTCGAAGGCGATGAGCCGCAGCACGTAGCGGTCGCGCAGGAGCTTCCCCCGCAGGGGCAGGTCGATCTCGTCCCGCGTCGGCACGGTCTCACGCCCGGGCGTTTCGGGATAGCCGACGGGCACCCAGCAGTAGCACCGGAGGCAGTGGAACCAGCGCACGCCGTCGATCTCGCGGACAATGACGGGATCGGCCCCGGTGACGTCGGCGGCGTCGGTGCCCGCCAGGAAATGTCCCTGCCACCCGCACGTGAAGAGCTCGTAGCGGTTGGTGGGATGGCTGTGGCGGGCCCGCTTCACGTCCCTCCCCCGTCCTCGTCCACGGCCACGCCATGGTACTTGTGGGGCTGCTGCGGTCCCTGGTATGCCGCCCCAGCCTGACGCCGGTGTCAGTGTCCGGGCTACGATCCCGGGGTGCAATTGCACTACGACACCGAGACAGAGGACTTCCGGGCCGAGCTGCGGGAGTGGATGGAGGAGCACCTGCCCTCCGCCGAGGACCGCCATGAACGGGTCGTGTCCTCGGCCCACATCCCCGAGTGGGCCCGGATCTGGCAGCGGTCGCTGTTCGACGCCGGCTGGCTGGTGCCGGGCTGGCCCCCCGAGTACGGCGGCCGCAACGCCACCCCCGTCCAGCAGATGGTCTATTTCGAGGAGCTGTCCCGCATCGGCGTGCCCCGCAGCTGCAACCCCCAGGGCCTCTCGATCATCACGCCGTCGATCCTCGACCACGGCACGGAGGCGCAGAAGGAGCGCTTCGCCCTTCCCACCCTCCGGGCCGAGATCAGCTGGTGCCTGGGAATGAGCGAGCCCAACGCCGGCAGCGACCTGGCCGGGCTGCGCACCCGGGCCCAACTGGACGGCGACCACTTCGTGGTGAACGGCCAGAAGGTGTGGACGTCGGGAGCCCACCATTCCGACTACTGCTTCTGCTTCGTCCGCAGCGATCCCGACGCCCCCAAGCACGCCGGCATCAGCGTGCTCATCGTGGACATGAAGACACCCGGCATCGAGACCCGGCCCATCGCCGAGCTCACCGACCGCCACCATGCCGACTTCAACGAGGTCTTCTTCACCGATGTGATCGTCCCCGCCGAGAACCTCGTCGGTGAGCTCAACCACGGCTGGTCGGTGGCGGGCAGCTCGTTGGCCCACGAACGGGGAATGCTGTGGATCAGCGAGTCGACCAACCTGGAGCGGATGCTGCAGCGGGTCATCTCCACCGCCAGCACTCCGCTTCCCGGCGGGCGCCGTCTCGACGAGGACCCCATGTTCCGCGACACCGTGGCCCGCGCCTACGTCCAGTCCCAGGCCCTGCGGCTCCTCGGCTACCGGGGATTCTCCAAGTTCGCCAAGGGTGAGGCCTCCCCCGAGCACTCGGTACTGAAGCTCCTCGGCAGCGAGTTGCGCCGGGGCCTCGCCCTCGACGTCGGAGAGGCTCTCGGGGCCGAGGGTACCGATCTCGAGCGCCACGAGGCCCCGTCGGTGACCCGGGGCGACGCCGAGGCCTGGTTGGTCCACTGGCTACAGTCGTTCTCGCAGACCATCGCCGGGGGGACGTCGGAGATCCAGCGCAACATCATCGCCGAGCGTGTGCTCGGCCTCCCGCGCCGGTAGCCGGGCGCGCCGACGATCGGCCGCCGGCCCCACCTCGCACCTGGATACGACGAAAAGGAAACGAGGAGAGACGAATGCCGAGCTACGGGCCCGAGGTCTACGGACCGCCACCGCGCGACACGGCCCAGAAATACTGGGACCCCGAGATCCAGACCATGGACCCCGAACGCCTACGCGCCCTGCAGGAGAAGCGGCTCGGATCGCTCCTGGCCAAGGTATTCGACAATCCCGTCCCTCTGTTCAAGGACAAGCTCACGTCGGCGGGCATCTCATCGCCGGCCGACATCAGGTCACTCGATGACGTGCGCCACATTCCGCTCACCGTCAAGCAGGACCTGCGGGACGCCGAGGCGGCCGCCCCACCGTGGGGGACGTACCGGTTCACCGACCCGCGCCAGGCCGTCCGCGTGGGGCAGTCCACGGGGACGACAGGCTCGCCCACCATCTCCATCTGGACGCGACGCGACCTGTGGATCGAGTACGAATCCTCGGCCCGCGTCTGGTGGCGCTACGGCTACCGGCCGGGGATGATCGTGACCCACGCCCATCCGGCCTATCTGTACGGTGGCGGTCCCATGTTGTCCGGTTCCTACGAGTACTTCGGCATGCTGAACATCTGGGTCCCCCCGCCTGACACCGACGAGTTGGCCGAACAGGGTCTGCGCTTCTGGACCCGCGTCAAGCCCGACATCCCCTTCATGGGTTTCTCCACCGGACGGTTCTTCGAGGTGGCGGCCAAGGTCGGGATCGATCCCAAGGACGCCGGCCTCGAGTTCAAGGGCATGCCCGGCTTCGGGATGGGCAAGGGCATGCCTCTCATGACGGCAGGGGCCGAGTGCTACGCCTACGTCGGCGGCGCCTGCGGCCAGATGCCCGGCGCCCATATCAACGAGGACTGGGGCATCGTCCAGGCCGTCGACCCCGCCACCGGGGCCGAGGTGGCCGACGGCGAGTGGGGCGACCTGGTCGTCACCACCCTCGACCGCGACAACGGGCTGCTGCGCTACGACCTCGAAGAGGCGTGCGCCATCCTGCGCGAGCCTTGCTCGTGCGGTGAGACCTCCATTCGCGGACTGTGGGGCGGTCGCTTCAAGGACCTGATCGCCGTGCAGGGCACGCGCTTCCAGGCCAACGAGGTGGAGTCGGCCCTGCGGGGGGTGGGCGACGTGAACGAGCCCACCCTCGAGTGGCAGATGGTCCGGCCGACCGGGGACACCCGACCGCTGGTGGTCCGAGTGGAGCGCGGCACCGGTGCCGGGGGCGATGACGCCGACGTCGCCAAGCGCTGCGCGGCCGCTATCCACGACGCGCTCGGCATCGACGCCGATGTCATCGTGCTCGAGCGCGAGACCATCCCCCGGGCGGGGTACAAGGCGGGGCGGGTGGTCGACGAATGACGGCCGTACACCCGCCGCCCCCGACACACATACGTCCCGACGTCATGCACCAGGTGACCCTGGCCGACGTCCTGAGAGACCACAGCCGCAACCGGCCTTCGTCGTTGGGAGCGGTGTGCGGGGAGTTCCGGCTCGATTTTGCCGCCCTCGACAGCCGGGTCAACCGGTTGGCCCATGCCCTGGTCGGGGCCGGGGTGGGCCCGGGCGACCGGCTGCTGTGGTTGGGACAGAACTGCCACCGGCTGCTCGAGGGACTGCTGGCGGCGGCCAAGGTGGGAGCGGTGTTCTGCCCGGCCAACTGGCGCCAGAGTGCCGATGAGTTCGCCTTCGTGGTGAACGACTCCGATCCGTCGGTCGTCTTCTGGCAGGAGGGCGAGATCGGCGACACCCTGCGCCAGGTGCGCCGGGACACTCAGTCGAAGGCGCTGTGGCTGCAGCACGACGGGGAGGGTGAGGGCAGTTACGAGGCGTTCATCGCCTCCGCTTCGTCGGCCGATCCCGGCGTGGCCATCGACGAGGCGGTGGCCGTACTGATGATGTACACCGCCGCCTTCACCGGCAGCCCCAACGGCGCTCTGCTGTCGCACCGCGCTCTCGTGATCCAGGGATCGTTCATGGCCATGATCCAGAGCGTGGGGGCCGACTACGTCTACCTGAATTGCGGGCCGCTGTTCCACGTGGCCACCTTCATGACGACGCTCGCCACCTTCCTGTCGGGCGGGACGAACGTCTTCACCCCGCGGGTGGAAGCCGAGGAGCTGTGCCGGCTCATCGCCGACGAGGGCTGTACGGGAGGGTTCATCATGGGCCCCACGATGGACCAGATCATCGAGCTCAACGGCGCCGGTCGCTACAACCTGAAGACGCTGCGCGGCTTCCCGGGCAAACCCGAGTGGACGGCGATGATCACCGTCGACACGAGCGGGTGGGGCCAGAGACCCGCCGGCTACGGCCAGACCGAGGTGATGGGGATGGCCACCCTGAACGCCCTGCAGCCGAGCATCGGCTCGAGCGGCCGGCCCGCGCCGTTCGTCCGCATCGCCATGCTCGACCCCGAGGGCCATGAGCTGCCCGCCGGGGAGACCGGTGAGATCGGCGTCCGGGGACCGACGGTCATGAACGGCTACTTCAACCGGCCCGAGCTGAATACGCAGCGTCAGGCCGGGGGCTGGCACCACACCAACGACCTGGGTCGTATCGAGGCAGACGGATCGCTCACCTTCGTCGGGCCGAAGGGCCGGCTGATCAAGTCGGCGGCGGAGAACATCTACCCGGCCGAGGTCGAGGCCTGCCTGAGGAGCCACCCGGCCGTGGCCGACGCCGCCATCATCGGTGTGCCCGATCGCACGTGGGGCCAGAACGTGACGGCCGTCGTGGTGCTGGCCGAGGGCCGGGCGGCCACGGCCGACGACATCATCGGCCACTGCCGGGAACGGATCGCCTCCTACAAGAAGCCGAAAGCGGTCGAGTTCGTCGATGCCATTCCCCGCCAGGGGTTCGCCGTCGACTACGACGCGCTGGACGAGCGCTTCGGTGGTGGCGGCTACCCGGGCGCCGGCGCCTGAGCCCGGGGGTCGCTCGTCGCCCGGCGCGGGCCGCGCATCTCGGTGAGGCGTGCCGCGAGGGCGGCGCAATCGGGGGGAAGTGGCTCGTCTCCGGCCTGGTGGCGCAGTCGGGACATGATCGAATCGCCGGCCCGGGAGATGAGAGGCTTGCGGACAGCAAATCCGGGCACGACCCGGTGGAGCCAATCGGCGGTCGCTTCGGCCATACTCCTCGGATCGTCCACCATCTCGTCGTAGTCGACGACAAGGAAATTGTGTCCTGCCATGTTGTGCAGGGCGTCCTCGTTGTAGCGCCGCCACAGCGTGAGCCCGTCGTCGAGGGCGATACCGTCCCGGGCCGCCAACGATCGGGCCACCGCCATCGGAGAGCGCCAGACCAGGATGACGCCGGCTACGGGGGCGAGGGCCTGGGTCCAGCAGGGCAGGAGAAGAGTTGTCCGGGGGTCCTTCCACACCGCCGGGCCCGGCTCCGGGAACGCGTCGGCGGCCACCTTCGTCAGAATCTCCATGACGGCGACGATGTCCGGTCGCCACTGCCACCCCCGGGCGAGAGCCGGAGGTGAGTCCCAACTCCCTCCCAGGATTCCGAGAATGGCCTCGTTGGCTTTCGTCAGGGATCGACTCTCGTTGTGAGAGGGATTGTCGTCGCCACCGACCAGGAGGTCGCTCGGGAGCGACAGCCCGAGACCGTGGACGACGCCGGCGACGGCCGACGTGCCGCTGCGGTGCATCCCGATGACGAGGACCCAGGCATTGGGCAAGAGACACCTGCCACGACGCTCGTTCTCCCGGCCCACCGATCCGACGGACGGGCCGCCACCGAGCGTCGAATGTACAAGCCCGGGGTGCGTCGGTGGTGGTTATCCGGACGCTCGTGCCTGAGGCGCCTCGAGCCGCTTCATCACCCCGGCCGAGATCCGCCGGGTGAGGCCCCGGGGGCCGAAGCGCGGCGAGACGGCCACGAACTTGTTGAGGACACCAGGGACACAGACGGCCTGGTTGCGCTCGAGCGCGGCCAGGCCGGCGGCCACCACGTCCCCGGCGTCGCTCCAGCCGGCGTTGGGGATGCCCGAGGTCTTCACGCCCGCCCGCTGCTGGAAATCGGTCCGGGTGAAGCCCGGGCACAGGGCGGTGACGTGGACGCCGTCCTTCGTGACCTCGTCGTGGAGGGCCTCGGTGAACGACAGCACGAAGGCTTTGGTGGCGGAATAGGTGGCCCCGCCCGGTGCCGGAGCGAAGGCGCCGATGGACGACACGTTCAGCAGCTTGCCCCGCCGGCGCGGCACCATCACGCCGAGAGCGGCGTGGCTGAGGGTGACGAGGGCGACGATGTTGACCTCGATCTGTCCGACCTCGCCGGTGAGGGGAAGGTCGCGGAATGCGCCGTAGTGGCCGAAGCCGGCGTTGTTGATCACGGTGTCGACGTCCGCCCCCCCGCTGATCCGGGCCGCCACCGTGGCCAGCTGGGCCGCATCGGAAAGGTCGGCGGTGAGTACTTCGCACTTCGCCCCGTGGCTCTGTTCGAGGTCACCGGCCAGCTTCTCGAGAGCCGGCCCGGTCCGGGCCACGAGGACGAGATCGTGACCGGAGGCCGCCAGCGCCCGGGCGAACGTCTCCCCGAGGCCCGACGACGCCCCCGTCACCAGGGCGATGGGTCGATTCGGCATGCCGGCACCCTACCGCCGGAGCTTCGGCACCACCTCGGCCATGAACCGTCGCAGCGTCTCGTCGCCAGGGAAATCGCGCAGCCAGAGGATGAACTCTCGGCAGCCGGCGTCGATGTAGGCCTGGGTCTTCTCCGTCACCTGCTCGGGCGTGCCCACCAGGTTGTCGCGCAGGTAGGTGTCGGCGGGCTCGCCGCCCCACAGGTTCCCCCCGTCGGGCTCGGCGCACCAGGCCCGGGCCTCGGCATCGGTGTCGAATAGGCGGCAATCGGGTCCGTGGGTGCGGGTGATGGCGTCGGGAGGTCGTCCGATCTCCTCGCAGTAACGGGCCAGCAGCCCCGATTTGCGGACGAAGGACTCCAGATCGACCTGCCAGTTGGTGAGATCGGCATGGCGCGCCGCGATGCGCAGGTTCACCTTCTCGCCGCCACCGCCCACGAGCAGCGGCGGCTGCTGCTGGAGAGGCTTCGGATCGCAGTAGGCCCCGGTGAAGTGGAGGTACTGCCCGTCGTAGGTGACGGTCTCCTCGCTCCACAGGCGCTTGACGACGTCGATCGTTTCGTCGAGGACGCGCAGCCTCTCCCGGTCGGCCAGGTACGGGTAGCCGTAGGCCTCGTACTCGCGTCCGAACCACCCCGCCCCGAGACCGAGGATGAGACGGCCCCCCGAGTACACGTCGACGCAGGCCGCCTCCTTGGCCAGGAGCCCGGCGTTGCGGTAGGACGCGCAGGTGACGAGTTGGCCCAATCCGGCCGTGGTGGTTCGTTGGGAGAGTGCGGCCAGCATGGTGTACGCCTCGAACACGTGGGTCGGTTCGCGCCGCGGCACCGTCTCCACGTGGTCGTAGACCCAGAGATGGTCGTAACCGAGCTGTTCGGCCAGCTGCGCCAGCTCGACCGACCGGGCCCAGGCGTCGGTCGCCGACCAGCCCGTGTACTCGAGTTTCCACCCCTGGGGTACGAAGACGCCGAAGCGCAGCGGCATGGCCGTGCTCATGATGGCGCCGGGCTCATGACACGAACTCCCAGTACTGCAGCTCGCACATCATGGGCAGCAGGTACTTGACGTAGAGCGAGTGGATCTTGATGGGTCCCTGGTCGTCCATGTGCACGTCGATGAGATCGACACGCTCGTCGTGGTCCCGGAAAGCCTTGGCCCGCTCCGCCACCCCTTCGAGCTCGGCCAACGAACCGACGGCCAGACCGAAGTGGTCCATCCGCGGGCAACGCATGGGATTGCCCTCGGCGATCAGGAAGATGAACTGGTCCCAGTGCACACACGAGAGGATCAACCGCTTGCGGTCGACGGTCATGGTGGGCATCTCCACGAAGCCGAGGACCTCGTCCCAGAAACGCAGGATCTCGCCGCGTCCCGCCTCGTCGAGCAGGTCGGCCGGCACACTCATCGCCACATGGTTGAACCGGGGGTTTCCCGTCGGGTAGTAGGGATGTGTCATCGCGGCACCACCATCACCTTTCCGGCGATCCGACCGGTGGCCAGATCCTTGAGGGCGCCGGCGATGCCGTCGAGCCCGACGTCCTGGGGGTCGATCAGAAGCGACACGGGAAGCGAGCCTGAAGCCAGGAGGGAAAGGGCCTGCTCGAACCCGTCGGCGTCGTAGACGAACGACCCGCAGATCTCGAGCTCGTTCAGGATCATCCGGTTGGGGTCAAAAGCGGGAGCCTCGATGCCGGCGCCGACGAGGACGAGCCGGCCGCCACGTCGCAGCTGGTGGAAGCCGACCTCCATGGCCGCTTTCTTCCCCGAACATTCGAGAACCACGTCCACGGCCCGGGGTGACAGGCGCTCCGGTTCCCACGGCGGATAGGTCTCGAGCTCGTCGGGAGCGATGACCTCGGACGCCCCGAGTTGGCGCGCCAGTTCCCGACGGCCCGGACCCGGCTCGACGACCGTGACGGCAACGCCGCGCGCCACCAGGGCGACGATGGTGAGCGCGCCGATGGGACCGGCGCCGAAGACCATGGCGGTGTCCTCGTCGCCGAGGCCCGAGCGAGTGATCCCGTGCAGCGCCACCGCCAACGGTTCGGCCAGTGCGGCGTGGCGGGCCGACAGTCCGGCAGGGAGACGGAGCAGTGATCGGGCATCGACGAGCACGTAGCGGGCGAAGGCGCCGTTGTCGAGGTGGGAGTCGACCGTTCCCCGGCGTCGTTCGCACTGCGAGGGTTTGCCTTCGCGGCAGCGCCGGCACGTGCCGCAGCGAGGCGAGGCGCCGCCCACGATCTCCTCACCCACCGCCCAGTCCGTTACGCCGTCACCCAGAGCGGCGATGGTCCCGGTGAACTCGTGTCCCCCCACGAGACCGGGCTTGCCCCAGCCCTCGAGCATGAGGTGGATGTCGGAGCCGCAGATCCCGCAGTGTCCGACCTCCACCAGCACCTGGCCGAGTCCGGGACTGGGCACCGGACGCTGCTCGACCTCCACCTCACCGGGGGCGCGGTAGACGGCGACGGGCATCACCTCGGGGCCGTCGCCCATGACTCCGTCGCTCATGACGACACCGCTCAGGCGCCGGCGGCGGCGCCGCCGAGGCCGATCATCTGCGCCACCCTGGCGCGGTGGACCGCTCCCGAACCGAACATGGCCGCTGCCACCTTCACCCGCTTCACATACATGTGCATGTCGTGCTCCCAGGTGTAGCCGATACCGCCCAGACACTGGATGCCCTCTTGGGCGAGCAATCGTTGGCAGTCGGCCACGCTGGCCTTGGCCGTGGCGATGGCGAGCGGGCGGCGCTCGTCGTCTTCGGCCACGGTGAGTGCCGCGAAGTAGGTGGTGGCCCGGGCCGACTCGAGGGCCACGAACATGTTGGACAGCTTGTGCTTGATCGCCTGGAACGACCCGATCTTCACCCCGAACTGCTCACGCTCGCCGACGTAGGTGTGGACGATGTCGAAAATGGCCTGACAGGTGCCGACGATCTCGGCCGCCAGGGCGGCGGTGGCCTCGTCCACCACCCGGCGCAGCACGGCGCCGGCCTCCCCTGGCTCTCCGAGGACGCGGTCCTCGTCCACGCGCACCGCATCGAGGACGACGGCGGCGTACTGCCGGCTGGCATCGAGGTCCTGCAGGGGCTCGGACCGCACGGCGGACTGGGGCACCACGAAGAGAGCGATGCCGTCGTCGCCGGTGGTGTCGCCCACGCGCGCCGCGACGACCAGTTCGTCGGCCCGGGCGCCGTCGAAGACGAAGCGCTTCTCGCCCGTGAGCACCCAGGCCCCGCCGTCGCGCACGGCCGTGGTCGTGACATCGGCGACGTCCCACGATCCCGACGGCTCGGCCACGGCCAGGCTGCCCACGGTGCCGTCACGGGCCACGGCGCCGAGGAAACGCCGGCGCTGGTCGGGGCTTCCGGCACCCTGGATGGCGGGGACGAACTGGGCCGCCGTGGCCAGGAAGGGAGCGGGGGCGATGACACGGCCCAGCTCCTCCGCCACCACGGCCAACTCCACGAATCCGAGCCCGATGCCGCCGTCTTCCTCGGCGATGGTGAGCGCGGGCCAGTCGAGCTCGACCATGCGGGCCCAGAGTTCCTCTGTCCCCTTGCCCTCCTCGATCACCCTCCGGACGAGCGACGGTGGGCACTCGCGTTCGAGCACGTCGCGCACCGAGTCCCTGAGTGCACGCTGGTCGTCGGACAGTTCCAGGTCCACGCCGCCGCCTCTCGACCTACGGCGCGGCCGTGACCACGAGCGAGTCGACGGCCACCGCCCCCCGTGATTGGACCACGACCGGATTGAGGTCGAGCTCGGACAGGCGTTCCCCGCACGCCGACGCCAGGCGGGCGACGGCCAGGATCACGTCCACCAGAGCCTTGACGTCGGCCCGGGGCCGGCCCCGGGCCCCGAGGAGCAGCGCGTAGCCGCGCAGCGACTTCACCATCTCTTCGGCGTCGCGGCGGTCGAGGGGGAGCGGCCGCACGGTCACGTCCTTCAGCACCTCGGCGAAGACGCCTCCCGTGCCCACGAGGACGGCGGGACCGAAAACGGGGTCACGGGTGACACCCACGATCATCTCGACGCCGCCCTCCACCTGCTGCTGGATCTGGACGCCTTCGATCCGCGCCTTGGGCTTGGCCTTCGTCGCCCGGGCCACGAGTTCACCGTGCACCGTGCCCGCCTGTCCGGCGCTGGCCACACCCAGCTTCACCAGGCCGGCGTCCGACTTGTGCGGGAAGTCGGGCGACGCCAGCTTCATGACCACCGGGAAGCCGATGCCCTTGGCCAGGCGTCCCGCCTCGGCCGCCGTGTGGGCCAGGCCCTCCCCGGCCATGGGGATGCCGAAGGCGGCGAGCAGTCGGCGGGCCGCGTCGGCACCCAACGGGCCGCCCGCCGAATCGGGCTCGGCAAGCACGGCGGCGGCGGCGGCGGGAAGCTTGGTGGACATCTTCTTGCGGGCCCGGAAGTTCGACGATGCCTCTTCGTAGCGGGCGAAGTTCCGCAGAGCGCCGAAGCAGTTCCGAAACGACCGGAACATGGGGATGCCCGCCTCGATGAGGGTTCGAAATCCCTTCTCGTCGGTCTTGAACGAATTCCACGTGACGACGATGGGCTTGGCCACCTCGTCGGCGAAGGCCACAATGTCCTCGGCGAAACGGTCGGTGAGCCGGCCGAGGGCCCCGGTCAGCCCGATGACGATGACGTCGACGTTCGGGTCGGCGGCGATGAGGTCGAAGACGCGCTTTCTGTCCTCGACGGGATTGGTGACGAGGAACTGGGCCCCGTTGTCGACGGGGTTGTCGACGGTGAGGTAGTCGGGGATCATCTCCCGCAAGGCGTCGCGCGTCTTCTGCGACAGGATCGGGACCGGGACACCGCTCGCCTCCGCCACCTCCGCCATCAGTGTCCCCGATCCGCCCGATATGGAGTAGAGGCAGCAGTTGGGGCCGGTGCCGGCGGGCAGCTTGGCGAAGAGCGCAGCCGTTTCGAGCAGCTCGTCGAGATCGCCCACGCGGACCACGCCGTACTGCCGGAACAGACCGTCGACGACGGCGTCGGAACCGGCCAGGTGACCGGTATGGGAACTGGCCATCCGGGTACCCGCCGTGGTCGCACCCATCTTGAGCGCCACCACCGGCTTGCCCTGGGCATTGGCCGCTTCGAGGGCCCGACGGAGCTTGGGCGGGTCCTTGAATCCCTCGAAATAGCCGGCGATGACCTGGGTTTCGTCGTCGTAGGCGTAGTACTCGATGAAGTCCGCCGCCTCGAGGTCGAGCTCGTTGCCGGTGGGGACCCAGCGCGAGAAGGCGATCCCGAATTCGGTGCCTTGGACGAGCGGTCGTCCCTGGTGCCCGCTCTGCGTCACCAGGCCGATGCGCCCGCCGCGGCGCGTGGGCGGTTCGGGGAGGACCTCGAAGGCGTTGGTGTTGGTGTTGGGACCGAAGATACGGATGCCGTAGCGCGCCGCCATCTCGCCCACTTCGCGTTCGATCGCCGCTCCCTTCTCGCCCACTTCGGAGAAGCCCGCGGTGAAGATGAGGACGTAGGGCACACCGTGCTTCCCGCACTCCTCGACCACCTTGGCCACCAGGCGGGTGCCGACGTTGATCACGGCCAGGGTCACCTCGGCCGGGATGTCGGTGACGTGCTCGTAGACGGGGATGTCACCGATCTGGCCGCCCTTGGCGTTCACCAGGTACCAGCTCTCCCCCCAGCGTTCCGCGTGGGTGCGCCGCACGCGGTCGGGATCGGCATTGCGGTTGACGGAACCGACGAGGGCGACGGCCTTCGGGTGGAAGAACTCCTCGAGGTCCATCCGTTGTTGCGCCACAAACGTCCCCTCCCCGGTGCCGTCGTCTGCTTCAGTCGTTCAGGTGCGTGGTGCCGTGGAAACATGACGCCAGCGTCAGCATGACGAGCAGTGTAGGTCAGGAAGAGCACGGACCGACAAGCCGCACAGGGTGCGGGAATAACGTGGCCCGGTGGACGGCGAGCCCCTCTCGTACTGGCGCAGCGCCGCCGAGGACGCGGCCATGCAGGACGATCATGTCTTCGTGTGGAAGGCGATGCTCGACGGCGTGGGCGCCGACCTCGTCGGTCGGCGGGTGCTCGAGGTCGGGTGCAACCGGGGAGGGTTCCTGCGGCTGGCCATCGACGGATGGGCCATCGCCGGGGGATGGGGCTACGACCCGGCGGCCGCCGCCGTGGCCGATGCCCGCCGCCTCACCGGGCGACGGCATCTGCACTTCGAAGTGGCCGACACCGTCCCCGACGGGTGGCGGGGCTTCGACGCTGCCTTCAGCCACGAGGTCCTGTACCTGATCCACGACCTGCGCGCCCACGCCGAGGCCGTCTTCGCCGCCCTCGCTCCGGGCGGTTCCTACTACGCCGTCATTGGCATGCATACCGGCAGTCCGGTGGCCGTCGATTGGCATCGGACCCATGCGCCCGAGTTGGCCCTCCCGGCGCTCTACGACATCGACGACGTCGTGGTCTCGTTCGCGGCTGCCGGCTACGAGGCGGCCGCCTCTCGCCTCAATCTCGGGTTCATTCCCACCGCCGGACACGTCCCGGGGTTGCTCGAATGGCTCGATTATTACAACGAGACGAAACTGCTGCTGCGCTTCACCCGCCCGCCGAGTCGTTGAAAGCAGGCGCCGCCCCGGCCCCATGTCCTTGGTCGACCTGATCTACCCGGTGGGGGATGATGGGCGTTGTGCAGGCCCTGCGGGTACGGGTACTCGGCGGCTTCGAGGTGGAGGGCGTCGACACGGCCCGGCTCGGCAGCCGCAAGGCACGCATGCTCCTGAAGGTCCTCGCCCTGGCCCGGTCGAAGCCGGTCACCGCCGAGTTCCTCGCCGATTGCCTGTGGCCCGACGGCGCGCCCAGTCGCCCGGGCAATCAGCTCTCGGTCCTGGTGAGTCGCCTGCGCAGCGCCCTCGATCCGTCCCTTCTCGTCCGCTCCGATGCCGGATATTCGCTAGCCGTCGAATGGCTCGATCTCGACGCCATGGCCGCTCTGGTCGACGAGGGATGCCGGCGCCTGGCGGCCGGCAACACCACCGCCGCGGCGGTGGCGGCGACGGCGGCGCTCGCCCTGGCCCGCGGGCCACTGCTCCCCGAAGACGCCGACGCGCCGTGGGCCGAGGCCGATCGGGCGACGGCCGCCCGGGTGGTGGTGGCGGCGCGGCGCATCGCCGCCGACGCCGCGCTGGCATCGGGTGATTTCGTTCATGCCGCGCTGCTTGCCCAGGGCGCGCTCGACGACGACGGCTTCGACGAGCCGGCCCTGCGCACGCTGATGGCGGCACTCGCCGGCGACGGCCGCCCGGCCAGCGCACTGGCCGCCTACGCCGACATGCGCACCCGTCTGGCCGAAGAGCTGGGCGTGGACCCGACGGCCGACACCGAGGCCGTGCATCGCGCCATCCTCCTCGGAGAACCGGTCCCGGGGCTCACCCTCGACGGCGCCGTCGGCGACGCCGGCTTCGGCGACGTGGCCCGTCGGTCGGAGGATGGCGCCGTCCCGCCCGGCCGACGCGCCGCCATCGAGGCCCTTGACGCGCAATTGCACGCGGCGCGTGACGGTCACGGCGGTCTGGTGGTCGTCGCTGGTGAGGCCGGGATGGGCAAGACACACCTGGTCGACCGGTGGGCCGCACGCGTGGCCCTGTCGGCCACGGTGCTCGTGGGACGCTGCGACGAACTTTCGCGCGGGACACCTCTCCAGGCGATCGTGGACGCTCTGGAGGAACATCTGCGCGGCCTCGACCCCGACGCTGCGGCCCAGGTGCTCGGGCAGGAGTCCGAGGTGCTCCGCCCGTTCATGGCGCCATTCGTCGGCGCGCCGTCCTTGCCCGCCTCGGGACTGCGCGACTGGGGAGGGGGGCAACTGGTGGCCTTTGCCGCCATCGTGGCCGTACTGGCACGCCTGCCGGCACCGACCGCGCTGATCCTCGACGACATTCATCTGGCCGGCTCGGCCACGCTCGAGTGGCTCGACTACGTCGCCCGCCGGGCCGGCGGGCTCCCCCTCCTCGTCGTGGCCACCGAGCGACCCGAAGAGGCCGTCGCCCTGCCCGCCGGCACGACGATCGAACTCGCCCCCCTCGACGAAACAGCGGCGGCGGAGGTCGTGGGTCCGGACCGAGCGGGCGCTCTCGTGGCCCGCAGCGGCGGGAACCCGCTCTTTCTGATCGAGCTGGCCGACACCGAGTCGGACGTCACCTTGCCCGTCTCGATCCAGCAGGCCGTGGCGGCCCGGTGTGCACGCGCCGGGTCGGCGGCCGCCACGACGCTTCGGACGGCGGCGATCATCGGTCCCGAGGTCGACCTCGATCTTCTGGCCGCCGTGGTCCGCACGCCACCCACCGAGCTGCTCGACCATCTGGAGGAGGGAGCGCGGCGTGGGCTCCTGGTCGAGACCGGTGGGCAATTCGTCTTCCGCCATCAACTCGTCCGGGATGCCCTGGTCGAGGCCACGAGCGCCACGCGCCGGGCGTTCGCCCACCGGGAGGCGGGCCGGGCGTTGGCGGCCCGACCGACACGCGACGCCTACACCGTCGCCCACCATGCCCGGCTCGGGGGCGACGAGGAACTGGCGGCACACTCCCTGTTGGAGGCGGCCGAGCTGGCGTCCACGCGCTTCGACCAGATCGAGGCCCTCACCTTGGCCGACGCCGCCATCGAGCTGATCCCGTCGGCGCCGGCCCTCGTCCTGCGGGCGCGTGTCCGGATGATGCTCGGCGACTACGTCGGGTCCCTGGCCGACGCCCGGGCGGCCGGCGACCGTGGCGCGGGGTCGGAGGCACTCGAACTGCAGGCGTGGGCTTCGCACTACCGACGCGACTTCGCCGAGGGGGCACGCCTGGCCGACGAAGGCGCCGCCCGGGCCGAGCGCGACGGCGACGGTGACGCGCGCGTCGGATGCCTGGGCGTGGGCGGCTGGACCCGGCAGGCGGCCGGTGACCTGGCCGGAGCCGAGGAACGGTTCACCTCCGCCTCCGAATCGTCGTCGGCCCCATGGCGTCCGGTAAGCGCCATGTGGCTCGGTGGGCTGCGCGTGCACCAGGGCCATGTCGAGGAGGGCCTCGAATTGCTGCGCCCGGCCATGGCAGGAAGCGGCGTCGCACCCTGGGGGAGCCCCACCGCGCATGCGCTTCTCTTCGGTTCCCAGGCCCTCGCCCATCTCGGCCGGCCCGTCGAGGCGCTGGCCGCCGTCGACGCCATCGAGGCCGAACAGGCCCGGACAGGAATCGTGCGCTGGGCGGGTCGGGCCGAGAACACCCGGGGCTGGATCCTGCGCAACATCGGTGAAGAGGCGGCGGCCGATGAATTGAACGAGGCCGCCCTGGAGCGCGCCGGCGCCATCGGGATGTCCGAGCCCATGTCCCACGCCCACCTCGACCTGGCCGCCGGCGCCATGCTTCGACGTCGGTACGACGAGGCCGCCCGGTCGATCGAGGCGGCCCGGGCCCTCGGTGACGGCCACGCCCTAGCCTGGCGCCACTCGATGCGCGCCGACCTCTACGCCGCCGAGATCGCCCGGGCCACCGGTCGGGCCGAAGAGGCTCTGGCCCTGGCCGAGGCCTTGGTGGACAGGGCTGCCGGCATGGGCGTCGAGCGCCACCGGGCCCTGGGGAGCCTGGTGGTGGCGCGGGCCCGCCACGACCTGGACATGGCGGTCGACCTGGGCCGGCTCGAGGCCCTGCTCGAGACCCTCGCCCGGGTGGCCGGCCTCGAGGTGTGGCGGCTCACGGCCGACGCCGCCTCGACGTTCGGGGTCGATCGGTGGTGGGATCTGGCCGAGCGGCGCGCCGATACCCTCACCCGCGCTGCGGGCCCTTACGCCGGGACGCTTCGACGGGTCGCCTCGGCGCGACTGGACAGAACGCGCAGCGCCAACACCAGGGGCTGAGGCGAGGGCCCGAGACTCTCGACGGCCTCGGCGCACAGCCTCCGGTGCTCGGTATCGGACAGGGAGGCCACGAAATCCGCACTCGCGGCGGAGCCCAGACGCCAGGCCACGAGGTCGTCGGGGTCCCCGATCCCCGTGTCCACGCGCCGCGTGACCACCACGGGCGAGCGCAGTCCGGCGGCCAGCGCCATGGACCGCAGTCGCCCGGGATCGGCCACCACCGGCTCCTGCTCGTCCTTCAGGCGACGGAACCACGGGGGCGGCACCCAGCCCCGGCCCACCAACAGCTCATCGACGATCGCTGCTGCCGGCGGGCGCTCCTCGGTGCGGGCGAACGACACCGCTACCACCACGCCCCCCGGCACCGTGACCCGGCCGGCCTCGCGCAACAGGGCCACCGGGTCGCCGACGTGCGACAACACGAACGCCGCCACCGTGGCGCCCACCGCGTGGTCGGCCAGGGGAAGGGCGCAGGCGTCGGCCACGATGGACGGCGGCCGTCGGTGACGACGGTGCTGGAGCATCGGCCACGATGCGTCGAGGGCGATGGGCCGGCCCCCGGCCTCGCCCACGACGCGCGACGTCGCCCCCACGCCGGCACCGAGGTCGAGGACACGCCGACCCGACAGCTCCGACGCGTGGTCGGCCAGGGCCCCCCGGCTGAGCGCCTCGTAGACGCGCTCGGGACCCGACCACCATGCCGCCGGCGACGAATAGGGCGCCGACCCGGTCACAGCCGGGCGAGTCCCGCGTCGGCTCGTTCGACCCACCACGCCAGCTCGGGGCCGGGGCCGCCGAGGGCCTTCTCCCAACCGAACCACACCGACCCGGCCAGCAGCGCCAGATCGAGCGCTCGGTCCCACCATGGGCCCGTGACCACGCCCTGTGCCTCGAGGGCATCGCGATAAGCGTCCGCCGTGTCCTCTTTCGACTGCGGGAGCTTGGCCGCGTTGATGGCCAGGTACCAGGCCAACTCGACCGTGGGACACCCCTCGCCGGGCATGGCCCAGTCGAGCAGCACGGTGGTGCCGTCGGGTCGGCTCCCCAGGTTGCCCATCTTCCAGTCGCCGTGGAGGAAGGTGCGGGGGCACGCCCTCAGGGCGTCGGTCAGCGGCGTGGGGTCGGCCGCCAGGGCCAGAACGGCATCGGCCACGGCCGGGGCGAGCGACGGGTACCGCGTCCACCCGTCGACGATGAGCGGCGGGACGACGTCGGGCCAACCGCGCTCTTGCTCGACGACCATGTTGTCCCGGCTGAACTCGGCGAAGCGGTGGACGTCGGGCGTCAGACCCACCGTGTCGTGGAAGCCCCAGAACGACGCGTGCAGGGTGGCCATGTGGTCGACGAAACGGAGGTGTTGGTCGAGCGGCACCGGCTGGTCGCCTTCGGGAACGAGCCATGGCGACATGTCGCGCATGAGGATTGCCGCACCCCAGCCGTTGCGGCCGAACCCGGTTGCCACGCCGACGACGCCGTGATCGATACACGACGGGAGACGGTCGAGGATGCCGGCGCGCCACACGGTGACCGGCCGACATGCCAGGTCCCCCGTCGAACGCATGATCCAGTCGTCGTCGACGTGGAGGTACTTGACCACATGCGGTTCGCCGTCGATCGTCACCCGTTCGAAATGTGCCCCCGATTTCGAGTCGGCGGTGCCCCACGCCTCCCGCTCCGTCGCCCCGGCCAGGAGCTCCTCCACCGACGACGCCACCGGCCGCTCGACCACGGGCGAGGTGGTCGTACGCTCAGGCATCGACGACATCGGACGCCCGGTCGGCGGCACGTTGAGCGTCCTCCATGTCGGCGAGCAGCGCCGCCGGCCACCGGCCACCGCACCACACCGTGTCCCGGGCGATCAGCCCGTCCCGTAGTGCCAGAACGTGGACCTGGCGACAAGCGTGGGGCACGCCGCCTTCTTCCCAGGCCAAGTCGAACTGGACGAGCTCGCCGTCGGGCAGCGGGGTGCGTCGGAGGGTGTCGAACCGGCCGGGGTCGCCGAACCAACCCGACAGCTCGGCCTGGACGGCCTGGCGACCCCGGCGGACGAAGTGCCAGTTGGGCACGGTGGCATCCAACACCACGTCCGGGCAGAAGACATCGGCGTGGCCGACGGTGGCGGCGGTGATGCCGGCGCAGAATCGGTCGATAGCAGTTTCGGTCATGGTCACAGTGTCCACCAGGGGCTTTGCAGATGGTTTGCAGCGGTGACTGCAAGGACCCTGCAAACCGGACATTGGACCATGGCCCGAGACCGGCAGCACGACGCCGGGACCCCAGCGATCAAGGAGAGGCGACATGGCCATCGACGAAGACAAGCTCATGGGATACGTGCACCAGGCGGTGGGCGACTTCGGCTCACTGCTGAGCGCCGCCCTCGTCACCATCGGCGACAAGCTTGGATTGTTCTCGGCCCTGGCCGGGGCGGGGCCGCTCACACCGGCCGAACTGGCCGACCGGACCGGCACGACCGAACGATACGTACGCGAGTGGTCATCCGGACTAGCCGCCGCCGGTTACGTCGACTACGACGGCGACGGGCGCTATCTCCTCAATCCCGAACAGACGGTGGCTCTGACCGACGAGGAGAGCGCCGCCTACGTGGTGGGGGGCTTCCAGGCGATGCTGGCGGCCACCAGGATCGTGCCCCAGGCGATCGAGGCGTTCCGCACGGGCCGGGGCATTGGGTGGCACGAGCACCACGCGGATCTGTTCCAGGGGACCGAACGTTTCTTCCGGCCCGGCTACGCGGCGAACCTCGTGCAGTCGTGGATCCCGGCGCTCGAAGGCGTGGACGCCAAACTGCGAGCCGGCGCCACGGTGGCCGACGTGGGGTGCGGGTACGGGGCTTCCACCATCATCATGGCCAAGGCCTACCCGGCGTCGATCTTCCGCGGATTCGACTACCACGAGGGATCGATCGACGCGGCGCGCAAGGCGGCCGCCGAGGCGGGAGTGGGCAACCGGGTGAGCTTCGAGGTGGCGTCGGCCAAGGACTACCCGGGCACCGACTACGACCTGGTGTGTCACTTCGACTGCCTTCACGACATGGGCGACCCGGTGGGAGCCGCCGCGTACACGCGCCGGTCACTGGCGGCCGACGGCACCTGGCTCCTCGTCGAGCCCTTCGCCCAGGATGACGTGAGCGACAACCTGAACCCGATCGGGCGGGTGTTCTACTCCGCGTCGACGCTCATCTGCACACCGGCGTCGTTGTCACAGGAGGTGGGCGCCGCCCTCGGCGCCCAGGCGGGCGAATCTCGCCTTCGAGACGTGGCCGGGGCGGCCGGCTTCTCGGTCTTCCGCCGGGCGACAGAGACGCCGTTCAATCTGGTTCTGGAAGGAAAGCCCTGACGTCGTGGTCCGGGCTACGGTCGGACGCCTGTGCCACCGCAGCCCGGGCCGGCGCTCGAGCGACGGGTCCGGCGCCAGCGCGTCTGGTGCGGGCGGCGGTGGCCCGCGTTCCTGCCGATGAGACGGTCTTCGCCAGTGTCGCTCCCGGGAACACGCGCTCGTTGCGCTGCCTGCTGGGTGCCGGGTTCTGGCCCATCGGCGCCGAATGCATCTTCTCCCGGGGGGGCTGATCCCTCGTCGTGGGCAAGCCTCGGGAGCGCCCGATCGCCGTCAGTCCGCAGCACCTCCCGGCACTTCCCTGAGGACCCGGCAGCGGTGGCGGGCGATTCCGATGCCGAGCGCCGCGGAGGCGTCGTCCCACCAATGGTCGCTGGCGTCGTCGGCGTCCCCGACCGATGCCCCGTCCCACAACGAGACGACATAGATCTGGCTCCGGCTCGAACCCTCACCCAACTCGAGGCACAACAGTCCCCGGAAGCCCCGATGGCCCGAGTACCGGGGAGCGATGTCGCGGTCGAAGACATCGAGAATGGAGGCCACCTGCTCCGAGGGCAGGTGGAAGGTCAGCACCCGGGCGAAGGTCGTCATGCCGACTCCCGGGATCCACGCCGTGTGAGAACCACGCCTGGTGACGCTACGTATCTATCTACCGCATTAGCCAGTTCCGATAGATTGATCGCGTGAAACGATCAATGGATCTCCGGCAGCTGGAGCAATTCGTGGCCGTGGCGCAGGAAGGGAACTTCACCCGCGCGGCGCGGCGGTGCCAGATCGCCCAGTCGGCTCTGTCCACCTCCATCCGCGCTCTCGAGCGCGATCTGGGGGCCACGTTGTTCATCCGCACCACCCGTCGGGTCGAGTTGAGCGCAACCGGACATGCTTTTCTCCCCGAGGCGGCCAGGGTCCTCGCCGCCGCCGCGTCGGCGCGTGACGCCGTCGACCAGTCCGTTGGCCGGGTGCGGGGGAGCATCGCCATCGGCCTCGTGTGGGGGAGCATCGGACCCCTGCTGGCCACCTACCGGGAAGGCTTCCCCGATGTCGAGATCACTCTGCGGCAGGGCCTCTCGGTCGCCCTCGTCGACGAGGTCGTGCGCGGCGACCTGGATCTGGCTTTCGTGGGTCTTCCTCCCGAAGGGTGTCCAGCCGGCATCCGGGTGATCTCGACGCGGACCGAGCCCGTGGGCATCGCCTGTGCTGTCGGACACCGACTGGCGCAACACCAGAAGCTGGGCATCAGACAACTGGCCGGCGAGGTCTTCGTGGCCAACCCGGGGGATATCGCCAGCCGCAACGCCGTGCACACGTTCTTCGGTCGGTCGGGGGTGGAGTACCGCACGATCTTCACCGTGGAGGACGTACCGAGCATGTTGGACCTCGTCGCCCACGGGCTCGCCGTCTCCCTTCTGCCCAAGGCCGCGGCCCTGTCGAGACCGGGGATCTGCTACGTCCCCCTGGACGGGTTCTCCCCGTCGTGCGCCGCCGCCGTCATCACCGCCGACCGCCCGGCCAGTGCGGCGACGCGTACCTTCATCGACACTGTGGAGGCAATGGCGTTTCAGGTGTGAGGTCGGGGCGGCAGCATGGACAGCGACGCACTCTTCCCACCCGTCGCCCAGATCATGTCCACGGCGCGCCGCGCCCACCCGGGCGAACTCGGGACCCCGCTCACCCGGCGGGCGAACACCGAACCGACGAGCATCTCGACGGCCACGTCGACGTCGATGTGCGACGGGAGCTGCCCCCGCTCCCGGGCCTGCGCCAGCAGGCCGCGGGCGTAGGCGGTGCGCGGCGCCACGACGCGGCGTCGGTGCAGGGCGAGCGCGTCCCGCTCGGCGCGTGAACCGAGGAGGGTTCCGATCACTTCGACACAGCTCTGGCCGAAGCTCTCGTCGAATTCCTCCAGATACGTGATGAGCTCGGCGCGGGGGTCGTCGCAATGTCCGTCGCCGAACCGCTCACCACCGTTGGCGGCGATGGCGGCCGTGATCAGATCGGCCTTGTCCCGAAACCGCCGGTACACGGTGGTCCGGGCCACGTTGGCCTCGATGGCGATGCTCTCCATCGACACCCCCGCGTATCCCTGCTCGGCCAGCTGTCGGAGCGCGGCATCGGTGATGGCCCGGGTCGCCTGTTCGTCGCGCGGCCGCCCCGGTGGCCGGACCACGGCGACGTCTTCCGACAGGTGGGGGGTATTCACGTCGCCACCGCCGCTTGCTCGTGCACGACGTCGGCCGGCGAGTAACTCGGGACGAAGTCGCGCTGGCGGATCAGGGCGAAAGCGCAGATCGACCCGATCGCCGCCACCACCGTGCCGATGACCATCAGGTGGTCGAGCGTGCTGGCGAAGCCGACGCGGTAGGCCTGGAGGAGCGCAGCCCGGGCCGGCGCCGAGGGGATCGCGGCCGCCGCCTGCCGCACCCCGCCCCCCGCCAGGGCACCGTTCAGGGCGGTCCCGCCCCGGCTCAACAGCTCCTGACCGGTCGTGGTGGTCGCCAGCGCGGCGCTGGTGGCGTGCTCGATCTGCTTCTGGAACACCGCCCCCAGAGCGGCGATCCCGGTGGCGATACCCACTTGGCGAAAGGTGTTGTTGGACCCCGACGCCATACCGCTGCGCTCGGGAGGAACGACGCTCACGGCCGAGGACGCCAAGACGGGATTCACCATCCCGATGCCGATGCCGGTGACGATGAATCCGGGCACGAGCACGGTCCATCCCGACGAAGTGTGGATCCTCGACATGAGCAGGAGGCCCACGGCCACCAGCAGCAACCCCGAACCGAGGAGGTAGCGGGATTGGATGCGAACGCTCAACTTCCCGGCGATGGGCGCCGCGATGAACGAGAGCAGTGTGATGGGCAGAAAGCGGAGGCCGGCCGCGAATGGCCCGTAGCCGAGGTCGTCCTGCATGAAGAGCGTGAGATACAAGAACATGGCGAAGATCGAAGAGGACAAGGTGAAGGCCACGATCGAGGCGCCCACCATGGCCGGCCGGCGGAAGAGGGTGAGGTCGATCATCGGGTCGGACTGCCGCCACTCGGCGACGACGAACACGACCAGTAAGACCGCCGCGCCCACCAGTCCCCCGACGATCTGGTCGCTCCCCCATCCCTCGGCGTTGCCACGCACCAGAGCCAGAACGAGGAGGAAGAGAGCGACCGAGAACGAGACGAAGCCGATCCAGTCGATGCGACGTTCGTTGTGCTCCTTGGTGGCCTCCACCCGGCTGAGAGTGACGGCCACGGCCGCGATACCCACGGGCACGTTGACAAAGAAGATCCACCGCCAGCCGATCCCGCTCGTGATCGCCCCGCCGATGAGCGGACCGACGGCGACGGCGCCGCCGATGACGGCGCCGTAGATACCGAACGCGGTGCCGCGCTCTCGGCCCTGGAAGGCCGCCGCGATCAGTGCCAGCGAGGTGGCGAACATGATCGCCCCACCCACCCCCTGGGCTCCCCGGGCCAGGTTCAACATGAGCGAGGAGGTGGACAGACCGCACACGAGCGACGACGCCGTGAAGACGCCCAGCCCGACGGCGAAGACGCCCCGGCGGCCGACCATGTCGCCCACCACCCCGGCCGTGAGCAGGAACGCGGCCAAGGTGAGCGAGTAGGCGTCGATCACCCACTGGAGATCACTGAAGCTCGCATGCAACGCGCGTTGGATGTCGGGGAGAGCGACGTTCACCACCGTGATGTCGAGGAGCAACATGAAGGTGGCCGTGCACACTGCGATGAGGGTCCACCATTTCCGTTCGAGCGCTGGCATGTCGGGGCCTCCTCGATATCGATCCAAGGCGTATCGTATTTGAACCGCGGTGGCGGGCGCGCGCCGTCGCACCCGGACGTCAGCCTGGGGTGACCACCAGACGGCTGACGGTGCTGAAGGAGCAGGTGTAGACGTCGCGACCGAAACCGGGTGCCGGGAAGAGCACGGACTGCACCGTGCTGCCCGTGTCCGCTCGGGCCAATTCCGTCCCGGTGGCGATGTCGAGGATCACGGCCTGCTCGGCCTGGCGCTCGGCGTCGTGGTCGCCGGTGAGGAGCTCACCGGTGTCGGGGAAAAGAAGGAGATGGCTCCCGTGGTCCTGATGGCGTGACCAGGCCATCGTGCACCGACCGTCGTCGTTCATATGGAAGCCGGCCAGCACGCCGTTGCCGCTGTCGTAGGCGACGGCGATCCGGCGCTGCTCGTCGATGACGGGCGGATTGGCGACGAGACCCCCGGCCCGCCCGCACACCTCGGTGGTCGTCACCGCCCCCGTGGCCAGGTCGACGCGCACGAGGTGCAGCGGCGCCGATGACACGCCCTGGCCCCGCAACGTCCCGGCATAGCGCTCGGACCCGTCACCGTCGTCGAGGAACCACGCGGCGCCGTCGGCGAGCACACAGTCCCAGCCGTAGGTCTGACCGTCGAGAGTCCGGTACCGGGCCCGGAAGTCGCGGTCCAGGCGCAGCGAGGTTCCGTCCCATCCGATGCGCAGCAGGCTGGTGTCACCCACGGCGTAGATTTCGCTGCCGTCGGCCGAGAGGCGGGCGATGGAGGGCTCGGGGAGCTCGAGGCTGTCCATGATCTCGAGATCCTCGGGGTCGAGGACGACGAGCTCCGACGGTCGCCGATCAGCCGCGGCGATGGAGAGTCCGGGGCGCGATCCGGCGAAGTCCTTCGTGACCAGGCAGCCGTCGGGGAGGATGACGAAGCTGTTGTACGGCAGTGAGCGGGGAAGCTTCCGGCCGGCCCGCACCTGCAACTCGTCGTCGAGGCGGTGGGCGTGCTCGCCGAAGACGACGTAGATGGAGCCGTTGCCATGCGCCGCCAGACCTCCCGGCCACACCGGGCCGCCGGGCAGCTCGGGCGAGACGGCCAGCGGCGCGAGCGACACCGGGTCGATGCGCTCGACCGACGCGAAAGCCCCGTCACCGGCACTGTGGCGGAGGAGGAAGAGCTCTCCCGGTCCGCGCAGAACCACCATGGTGACGAGGGGTGCCAGCCGGTGGGTGACCTCGAGGCGGTCGCCGGGGCCGATCCCGAGTCCCGCACCGGAAAGCGGGATCTGGCGGCGCGCCGGCGTGGCATCCTCGGCCGGCCACGAGCTGGGCCAGTACATCGTCGTGGGGCCGATCAGACCGGCGCTTCGAGGAGCAGGCGGGGCTCGTGAACGGGGGACTGGTTGTCCCACAGATCGGCCAGGAGGTCTGTGCGCCACGACGCCACTGACGGATCGTCCCACCGGTTGTTGCGCTGGAGCGGGTCATCGGCCAGGTCGTAGAGCTCGCCTTCGGTGCCGTCGTGCACGGCGCCGCGGCGGTAGGCGCTGCACACCCATCCGTCGCGCATGATGGTCAGGACGTGCACGTCGACGCCGAACAGTTCGCTGTCCCACTCGGTGAGCACCCGCTCGAAGCCCCGCCTCTCGGCGTCGGGATCGTCCACCGGGAGCGCGTCGCCCTGCATCCAGGGCTCGGCCCCCAGTCCGGCGATGGTACAGAAGGTCGGAGCCAGGTCGACCAGGCCGACCGGTTTCGTGACCACGGCCGCCGCCACCGCGGCCGACGGCGCCGGGCGCCAGACGAGGGGTAGACGCATGAGCGCGTCGACGTGGTACGGACCCTTGAACAACAATCCGAAGTCGCCCTGGAGCTCACCGTGGTCGGACGTGAAGATCACGTCCAGGTCCTCACCCCAGCCGCGTTGGTCGATGCGCCGGAGGACGCGGCCGAGTGCCTCGTCGATCAACTCGCATTCCACGGCGTTGCGGGCATTGACGTCGCGCACCTGGTCGGCGGTGAGCGTCGCCGGCACCCAGTCCGCCGGCGCCTCGTAGTTCGACACCAGCGTGCCGTCGTACCACTTCAGCCAGTGGCGGGGCTTGGCGCCGAGGATTCGGCGGCGGTCCTCGTCGCGTTCGGGATAGCCGGCCGGCAGGGGCACCTCGCGCCAGTCGATCCGGCGCATCTCCGATTCGGGCGGGTCCCAGGGATGATGGGGATCGGGGAAGCTCATCCAGGTGAACCAGTCGTCGTCGTCGGCCAGGGACTCGAGCCAGGCGATGGTGCGGTCGGCCACCCAGTCCGTGTGGTACCAGCCCCGCTCCACCGGGTTGGCCTTCACCTGGGGGGCGCCCGTGTCGCCCCCGCCGAGGGCGTTCACCTGCAACGACGCGTCGAGGGTGGGGTAGAAGCCGCCGAGGACCTCGGGGTGCTCGGCCATGAGCCAGCGCGCGTAGTGCAGCGGACCCACGGCGCCGTGGGTGGCGAACTCGAGGTGCTCGAAGCCCCGGTGCAGTCCACCCGGTGGTTCGGTGCCGGTCGTGGCCAACGCGTTCTCGGGGAAGCGCAGGAACGGGTCGAGGAACGGCTCGAAGTGAGCCTTGCCGATCAGCGCCGTGCGGTAGCCGGCGTCATGGAGCGTGGTCGCCACCGACGGGGCGTCCACGGGCAGGGCCACTCCGTTCATCCACACGCCGTGCGTCGTCGGATACTGGCCCGTCACGATCGTGGCCCGCGACGGCATGCACACCACCGACTGGGGATGGGCCCGCTCGAAGCGGATGCCCGCCGCC
>Ga0209415_10001814_pt1 | contig 40315 bp, 26 predicted proteins | sample PeaSoiSIISIP2007_FD_187696 | JGI IMG/M metagenome (GOLD analysis project Ga0209415, IMG submission 187696) | Peat soil microbial communities from Weissenstadt, Germany - SII-SIP-2007 (SPAdes) (version 2) | ecosystem: Environmental > Terrestrial > Soil > Wetlands > Peat | place: Germany...
GGCCGGATCAGACGGTCACGTAAACTTCGCCATCGCGCTTTGCGACACTGAATTTCTGCAGCCGGAGGCGGCCGTTGCACACGTTCGTGCCATCCGCCAGATGGAACTCATAGCCGTGCCACGGACAGACGATGTGCAGGTCCGTCTCGCTGAATTTTTGACCGAGGAAGACGCCGTCCTTTCCGATCACGTCGATCACCTGCGGCATCCTTATGCCTTCGCAGGCGGGGCCGCGCTGATGGGGGCACAGATTTCTGTAGGCGTAAAAATTCCCGCCCTGGTGGATGACGCCGATCTCGATGTCGCCGCTGCGGACCACTCTGACGCCGCCATCTGCGATCTCGCCGTCCTTGCAGACCAAAAGATCGGACATCTATTCCCCCTTCGGCGGGCTTCGTGACGCGCGGCAAGCCTAGGCTCGCGCGCACCTGCAACAAGCACCGAATGGCGCTTGGAGCTATCTCGAAATTCGATCGCTTGCTGCCGAAGAATGCGAGGCCCCCTGCTACGTGATGATCCTGCCACGCCAAAGCTTGCGATCGACAAGCGAATGAATCTGTTGCTCGATCAAGCGCTTGACTTCGATTTGCGCGCGCAGTCCCTGATGCATGGTGCGGTGCACGAGGCTCAATCGCCATTGAGGTGTTGGACGAAGCGGGATCGCGCGCAACGTGCCGGCCTCCACCTCTTCATAGACGCCGGCATAACTGAATACTGTGTAACCGAGCCCGGCCTCGACCATGCCCTTGGTAATCCGCATTCCGTCGACCTGGTTGATGATGCGGAGCGTGGTCCGGTGCTCCGCCGCCAACCGTTCGAGCAGCCGGCGCAGACTGTGCGAATGCCCGGGAACGATCAACGGCAGGCGGCCCAGCTGGTTCAGCGGAAACTCTTGGAGTTCGCCGAGCTCGGACGCAGCGTCGGGGAAGGCCGGCGCAATGAGGTAAAGCGGCTCGTCGAGAAGCGGCACAACCTCAACGCCGGGCGCACGTTCGGGATCGTACAGGAGGGCGAGATCAACCTCATCCTTTGCCAGCCAGTCGTGGATAAACCCGCTGATGCCCTCGCGCAGCTCGAGCGTGATTCGCGGAAAACGTTCCCGGCACTCCGCAGCGAGCAGGGGACCGAGCACTTGCCCCGTGGTCGGCGGCAGTGCGACCGTGACGCGCCCCGCGGGCTCTTTCGCGAGCACAAGGACGTTCTGCTCGATCAGGCATAGCTCCTGGATCAGGCCTTCGGTGCGGTCGAGCAGCGCGGCACCCTCTTCGGTCACCACTACGCCGCGGCCATTGCGCTTGAGAAGCGGCACCGCGAGCTGATGCTCAAGCCGCGCGACCCTCCGGCTCAACGCGGATTGTGCGACACGGAGCTCTGCTGCGGCTTTGGAGAAACCGCCCTGTTTCGCGACGTGTATGAATGCGTTGAGGTCCCCGAAGTCCATCCTGTCAGCGTTCAACCCCTTCTTTTGCTGAGTCGCCGATCGCCAATGGTTTGCCTTCCCGGCAGGATTCCGACTCAGTTCTTTGCCAGCTGATGCCAATAGCGGCGGCAGCGCCTTGATCTGGATCACGTAAGGCAGGATCGGTTTGCCCCAATCGGGTCGATTAACGCCGGCAAAGAATGCAGTCGCTGCTCCGCGGCGCCCGACCGATGCGCCGAATTCCAGGGCCCTGAGACGGTCTGCCGCAACCAGGCGAATTTGACCTATATCAAGGGCAATCGTCAGGCCCGGTGGTCGAATACGCATAGGCGTAGGCGCGGAGCGATTGCGTGCTGCCTGACAGAAAGATGGGTTCACGCCAATGGTGACGATCGACACGGCAACGAGGCAGCCCCCGACGAACGCACTGGGCGCGATGACCGGCGAGCGGTACATCCGGAGCCTGAAGGACGGCCGCGAAATCTGGTTCGACGGCGAGCGCGTGGCGGATGTCGCCACCCACCCGGCCTTCAAACTCATGATTGGCGAATTGGCGCGCGTTTATGACCTGCAGAACAGCGCCGAATACCGCGATGACATGACGTTCGTAGACGCCGAAACCGGGATACGCACCAGTCTCTCCTGGCTGCTCCCGCGCTCGGCCGACGACCTTAGGCGCAAACGCCGCAACAGCGAGCTGTGGAACCGATTCACGTGGGGCCAGCTCGGGCGCAGCCCCGACATCCTGGCGCCCTACATCATCTCGGCGCTGCACCTGAAGGATCAGTTCAGCGCGGTGAAGCACCCGAAATGCGATTTCGGCGAGAACCTGGAGAATTATTACAGGCATTGCATGCGGAACGACCTGTTCCTCACTCATGCTTTGGGCGACCCGCAGGTCGACCGCAGCGAACAGCCCCAGAACGAGCGCCGCGCCGTGAGCGAGGATGAAGAGATTGCCCTGCATGTCGTCGAAGAAACAGGCGCGGGGGTTATCGTGTCAGGCGGCAAGCAGCTGTCGACCGCCGCGCCCCACAGCAACGAATGCTATGTCTCTCTGTCAGCCACGTTCGCACACCGCAATGATCCGAAGTGCGTCCTCGCATTTGCGATCCAGACGAATACGCCGGGGCTCAAGATTTTGGCGCGCGAACCGGTCTCTCGCTGGTTCGGCTCGTGGGGACACCCGCTGCAGGCGCTCGACGAGCAGGATTGCATGCTGTTCTTCGACCACGTCCTTGTCCCCTGGGACCGGTTGTTCATGCTCTACGATCCGACGCCAATGGTGAAAATGCTCGGCGCAGGCGGTGGCAGCGTCAATTTCAACTTTCTCGGCTGGGCGAATTTGTGCCGTGTCGAGGAGCGCATGCGGCTGATGACCGCTGTGGCGACGATGGTCGCGGAGGCAATTGGCGTCATTCAATACCGGGAGGTTGCCGCCAAGCTGGGCGAGATGGTGACCTACTGCGAGGTGTGGCGCCACGCCATGGACGGCGTCGAGCACCAGGCGGGCCCGACGCCGAGCGGCCAATGGACCCTGGGGCCCGGCCGTGGCCTGCACATCTGGTTCGCTCAGGTCTCCAGCCGGATGACCGAGCTGGTGCGCGAAATTTGCGGGTCGGGGATCATAATGCAACCGAGCGAGAACGATCTCGCGAATCCGGAACTCCGCCGCTATCTCGACCGCTACATGCGCGGCAAGGGCGTCGACGTGGACTACAAATCACGCCTCTTCCGCCTGGCCCACGATCTGGCGGCCTCGTCCTTCGGGATGCGGCAGGATATCTATGAGTATTGGCACGGCGGCGACCCGAACCGAAACCGGATCAATCTGCTGCGCAGCTTCGACCAGTCGGAAATCACGGGACGGATCCGGAAGCTTTTGCAGCATCCTCTGCCTCATGGCGAGTTGCCCTGAAGTCTGGAGCCAAGCAGGTCGGAGAACCCAAAGGAGCGAGCAATGGCGGAAATAGTGTTAGGCGTCGGCTGTTCCCATAGCCCGCTGCTCGCCACCAAGCCGGAACAATGGAATCTGCGTGCCGACGACGACAGAAAGAACCCGGCCCATCCGTTCCGCGGCGGCGTCTACACATACGAGCAGCTCGTGGCTCTCCGGAAATCCGAAAACCTTGCGGCCCAGATCACGCCGGACATGAAGCGCGACCGCGATGCCCGGAACCAGAAGCAACTGGACTTCCTCAGCGGAATAATAAAGGCGGCCAAGCTCGACGTTCTGGTGATCTTCGGCGATGACCAGCACGAAATTTTGCTTCCTGACAACATGCCTGGCTTCATGATCTTCACCGGCAAGGAGGTTCCCTTCCGGCCGACCTCGGCGGAGCGCCTTGCCGCGATGTCGGAAGGGGTCCGTGTCGCCAATTGGGCGCGGGTCCCCGAGAAGGATACCATGCTGCGCGGCGCGCCGGAGCTCGCCGAGTTGATCGTGCGATCCGCCGTCGCCGACGGATTCGACGTTTCCGTTTCCCGCTACATCGCGAACAAGGAGCAAGCCGAGACCGGCGTCGGGCACGCGTTCGGATTCTATTATCACCGCCTGCTCGGCGATCTCGCGGACACGCCCGCGCTGACGACTCTTCCAATTTTCATCAACACGTTTTTTCCGCCGAACCAGCCCCCCGTCCGGCGCGTTCTAGCGTTCGGGCGCTCGGTTGGGCGCGCCATTCGGCGGTGGGATCGCGCGGCACGCGTTGGGATCGCCGCATCGAGCGGGCTGAGCCACTTCGTTATCGACGAGGCACTCGACGAACGGATTCTAAACGCGATCGCAAAGAGAGACATTCCGACGATTCTGGACGAGCCAGAAGCACATTTTCAGTCTGGGACGTCAGAGATCAAGAACTGGATCGCCGCAATGGGTGCGCTCGAGGACACGGGCCTCGTGTTCGAGCTTTTGGATTACGTTCCGTGCTACCGCTCGCTTGCTGGCACTGGCAACGCCATGGCCTTCGGCCTTTGGCGGGCGCAAAAATGAATCTGCCAAGTTCGCGCGACACCGCACCTGAATAATGCTGCATCGGGTGTCGAGCGGCGGCTCAAAGCGGCAGACGAAATGCATTTCGTTCCGAACGTATTGATCGAGTCGCTGCGATCCAATTCGGAATGGTCGTGAACGCAGGAGAACGCGAGACCAGGTCAGTTACGCGGGCCCGCGGCGTTGGAACGATGCCGATGCAGGACCCAATGCCCGTTAATGGCAACTTCTGCGACATTCAGCGACGGTAAAAACATTTCCGCTCTTCGCACGTGGGCAGACATGAGCTGGGCCGACACGCAAGTCTGAAGTGCCAGAACCGGACTCGCCACGTGGTTGGGGCGGATCCGTCGATCTCGTTCTGGATGCTTCTCCTTATCGGCATCGCGGCAGCGATAACCGCGATGTGGTCGATCCTCTATCGGCCCGATGCCGGCCGAGCCGCGAGCCCTCGTTAATGTCGGGACGAGCGCTCGATCGGCGGCGCGAGGCGGGGCCGGCCACACAGCCCGCGGATCAGTCGAAAAGAAGTAAACCGTGGCTGCCGGCGACGGCGCCAAGGACGGTGATGACGCTCAGGGTCAGGAGCAGCCAATGCAGCTGCTCCACCCGCCTGAAAGTCGCTTCGGGTTTGGCTTTTGCGCGGACCATCAACCAGCGGTGCAGGAACAGCGGTTCCGCAACGAACAGCATTAAAGTGAAAAGCAGCCAGACCAGGACCATTGCATCCATCCACCAGTAGCTGGCGGAAGCGAAACGGTCCCACAGATCGAGGCGGATCAGCATGTCGAGGCCGGTGAGTCCCGCCAGCAATGTCGTGATCCGCGCCTGCCACGCAAACCGGCGCTCGATGGCATCGAAGAGGGCCAGGCGTTCCTCCGGTGCACTGAGACGGCGCACCGCAGGCAGCAACACCGTGGTGACGAAGCCCACGCCGCCAATCCAAAGGACGACGGCAAGAACATGCAGCGCGCGGGCAATCGCAAGCTCATTCATCGATGCACCTTGAGCTCATTCCCTGAACAGCCGGATTGGCGGTTCAAAAAGGATAGCGCCCTCGACATTTTGTACGACAGCACCCAATTACCACGTATCTACAAGATATCCGACGGTTCGGCTCCGAGGCGCCATGAGCGCAATCCCAAGCTACTCGCGGCAGACGCGCCTGGCACTATTGTCGGCGGGGTTTCGCCCGTTCTTTCTGCTGAGCGCGCTTTGGGCAGCTCTTGCGATCCCCATTTGGCTGGCCTTTTTCCTGGGGCAAAGCCCGGTGCCGACGTCGCTCTCGCCTGTCATCTGGCATGTGCACGAGATGATTTTCGGCTTCGGCGCTGCAACCGTTGCCGGTTTCCTTTTGACCGCGATCCCGAACTGGACGGGCCGGAAGCCCCTGCAAGGCGGACGGCTCGCCATTCTCGTGCTGCTATGGATCGCGGGGCGAGTGGCGATGCTGTTCTCCGCGCGCATCGGCGCCGGAAGCGCCGCCATTCTCGACCTCGCCTTTCCGCTGATGTTTCTCGCCGTCGTCGCCCGCGAGATACTTTCGGGGCGGAACTGGCGCAACCTGCCGATGCTCGGAGCGCTCGCGCTGCTGCTGTTCGGCAATTTGCTGGTTCATCTCGATGCGCTTGGTGTCGCGCGGGCGGCCGAAGCCGGCAACCGGCTCGGCGTCGCCACGCTTCTCATGCTCATCGCTTTTGTCGGCGGCCGGATCGTCCCGAGCTTTACCCAGAACTGGCTCGCCAAGCAGCGGCCTGAAACTCCGGCGCCAGCGCCGTTCGACTCGATCGATCGCGCCGTTCTGGCGCTCGTCGCGCTCGCCTTGATCGCATGGGTGCTCGTCCCCGACTCAACGCTCGCGCCCTGGGCCGAACTTGCCGGCGGCCTTGCCATCGTCGTGCGCCTCGCGCGCTGGCGCGGCGGAGCGACCTTGCGCGAGCCTCTGCTTTGGGTTCTCCATCTCGGCTATGGATGGCTGGGGCTTGGGTTGCTTCTCCTCGGCTTCAACGGTTTCGAGCCCCTGCTGCCGCAGACGACTGCGCTTCATGCGCTAACGGCGGGTGCGATCGGCACCATGACGCTGGCCGTGATGACCCGGGCATCGCTCGGCCATACCGGCCGTCCGCTCGTCGCCGGACCCGGCACGACGACGATCTATGTGTTGATTACGCTCGCCGCCATCCTCCGCCTGCTCGCGCCACTTGGTGGCGGGGAGTACGTGCCGATGCTCCTTCTAGCCGGAGCGGCATGGAGCGGCGCGTTCGGGCTTTTCGTGTTGCTCTATGCGCGGCCTCTCGCGCAACCACGCGTCAAGGACGAGGCGCCGCAGCCGACCTGACGGCAGCGGCAATTTCGCCATTCCGCGCACGCGGTGATCGCTTCCGCTTCAGCAGCATGAGCGGACATTCGCGACGCCGACACCATCCACGGCGGACAGCCGGTCAATCTTGATGATGCCGGTTTCGGGATCGACCTCGATTTCGCAGATCATGCAGCCGTTGGGCAAGGTACTCGTTCTTTCGTGCGTACCGATGCCATCGAGCCCGATGCCGAGCTTTTTGGGAACGCCGAAGCCGCTATACGACTTCTCGGCGACTTGCGCTCGGAAATCTCATGCGGACGCTGAAATTGCCCGGAACAGAGGAGCCTTGGTCGCCGCTGCCTTTTAGCTTCCGGGTACCTCAGCAGAATGATACCTTTCGCGCGCCTTCTTGGTCATCCGGGGAATGTCGGCTTAGAGAAACGAAAACGAAGGGGAAAACGCGTGGCAACGGTAGAACTCGGTACCGCGTCGCAGGGCGCGGTGACCGCGGACGACATCTCGAACCGCATCGACCGTCTGCCGTTCCTGCCGTTCCATTTGCGGATCGGCAGCATCCTCGGCGTCGCCACGTTCTTCGACGCATTCGATTCCCTGAGCATCGGCACGGCGCTCACCATGATCGTGGCGAGCTTCCATCTCGATTACCGCAGCGTCGGCACGCTCTTGAGTGCCGCCTTCGCCGGCCAGTTCGTCGGCGCCCTCCTGTTCGGTTATGTCAGCGAGCGCGTCGGCCGCAAATGGGCGTTCGTAACCGCGCTCGCCATCTTCAGTCTGTGCTCCATCGGCGTGGCGTTCGCCGGGAGCGTCAACGAGATATTCTGGGCCCGCGTCATCCAAGGCATCGGATTGGGCGCCGAAGTCCCCGTCGCGGCGGCGCTCTTCACCGAGTTCGTGCGCGGCAGCGCGCGCGGCCTGTTCGTCATGGTCTACGAGAGCGTGTTCGTGTGGGGCCTGTTCCTCGCGCCCGTGGCCGCGCTCGCCTGCCTCACCGCGTTCGGACCGGCCTTGGGCTGGCGCGCGCTCTTCGCCATCGGCGGCCTTCCGATCATCGTCGCGGTCATAGCGGCGTTCGTGCTGCCGGAATCCGCGCGCTGGCTCGCGAGCAAGGGCCGCCTCTCCGAGGCCGACGCGACGGTGCGGCGGATGGAAGAGCAGGCGCGCCGGCTCCGCAAGGCGTTCCTGCCCTCGAAGCCGCTCACGGTGGCGGGCGGGCGCACGCGCTTCAGCGAGCTCTTCCGCGGCATCTACGCCAAGCGCACGTTCGTCGTGTGGAGCCTCTGGTTCTGTTCGTATTTCGTGTCGCAAGGGTTCCAGTCCTGGGCCCCGACGCTCTACATGAAGATCGGCGGACTGCCGGCCTCGAGCGCGATCATGCTCCAGATCCTGACGAGCGGCATCATGCTCGGCGCGGTCTACGCCGTCGCCGGCACGATCGACCGCGTCGGCCGCGTGCCGTGGTTCGCCATCGGCTTCGGCCTCGCCGCGCTCGGCGCGTTGCTGGGCGTGATCGTCACGGGGCCCATGGGGATGCGGACCTGGCCCGCGCTCCTCGCCTGCGGCATCGTCATGGGCCTCGGCTCGTCGATCACCGGGCTGGCCGTCTACCTCTATACGCCCGAGCTTTATCCGACCCGCATGCGCGCCTGGGCGACCGCGACGGGAAGCAGCCTCAACAGGGTCGGCGCCTTCACGGCACCGCTCATCGTGGGCTGGCTCCTGGCGGAGTACGACGCGATCGCGCTCGTCTTCGCGTTGCTCATGGCGGTGGCGCTCTTCGCCATGATCGTGATCTTGACGGTCGGCGAGGAGACGAAGCGCCGCGCGCTGGAGGATCTCGCGCCCTAGCCGAAGCGACCGTTACGCACGGTTTTGCCGCCGTGCCTCGGTCGCCGCGCGGTCGATCGCTCCGGTCGCGCGGTCGAACACCACGCGATAGGCGTCTTCGGCCGCCTCGAGCGTGACGTAACCCTGCCGCACGTCGTCCTCGATCGCGGCAAAATCGCGCTGCTCCGGCGGGCCGAAGCCGCCGCCGCCGCCCGAGCGGATCACCATCGCGTCGCCCGCCTTGATCCGGGCGGCGAGGACCTTGGCGTTGGGACCCTCTTTCCATTCGCCATTGATGCGCAACTGCACCTTGTTGCCCTCGCCTTCGGCGCCGCCGTCGAGCCCCCAGGGCTTGCAATGCGAGCGTTCGACCCGCGCGTTCATCGTCATCGGCGTGAGCGCCTCGATGCACATCTCCACGCCGAGACCGCCGCGGTGCCGGCCGGCGCCGCCGCTGTCCTGGCGCAGCCGGTAGTACTCGACGAAGATCGGCAGCTTCGCCTCGAGCTGTTCGCTTGGGCTGTTATGCGTGTCGCCGTCATTGATGCACACCGTCGCGGACACGCCGTCCTCGTTGTGCTTCGCGCCCCAGCCGCCGCCGAGCGGACCGAAGTGATTGACGAAGAACGTGTTGTCCTTGATGCCGTGCATCACGCCGATGACCAGATCGGCGTGGTGCGCGGCAATCGTGCGATGCGGGATCGCGGGCGCGACGGCGCGAAAGATCGTGTCGATCACCGTCATCGGCGCCGACATCCAGGTGCGGATGGGGGCCGGACGAATGGCGCTGATCACGCGGCCCGGCGGCAGGATCACCTTGAGCGTGCGAAAGGCGCCGTCGTTGATCGGATAATCGGTCGGCGAGGTCAGGCATTTATAGGCGACTTGCGCGCAGCCGATGCCGGTCGTCGTGCCGGAATTGAAGCCGCCGCGGACCTGCCGGCCCATGTCGGTGAAATCGACCGTCATCTCCTCGCCGCGCACCTCGATCTTCACATGGATGGGCGTCCGCTTGCCGATGTCGAGTCCGTCGTCGTCCATGAAGGAATCGGCCTCGTAGACCCCGTCCGGGATCGAGCGCGTGAGCTCGCGCGCGATCATCTCGGATTCATCCATGATCACGGCGATGCTGCCGAGCACCTCGTCGCATCCATAGCGGGCGATGAGCTCGAGGAACCGCCGTTCGCCGGTCTTGAGCGCGGTGATTTGCGCGCGCAAGTCCCCCATCGCCCGGCTGGGGAGGCGGACATTCATCATGATGATGTCGACGATTTCCTGGTTGACGACCCCGGCCTTCTGATACTTGAGCAGGGGCAGCTGCAGTCCCTCCTGGTAAATGTCGGTCGTGATGCTCTCGAGCGTCCCTCCGATATCCGGCCAATGCGCCATGCAGCAGGCGAAGGCGACGAGATCGTTGTCGTGAAAAATCGGCAAGGTGAAGGTCACGTGGTAGAGATGGCTGCCGGTGATATAGCCGTCGTTGGTGACAAGGATGTCGCCGGGATCCAACCCTTCGCGGCCGAATTTCCGGAGATTTGCCTTCACCGTCTCGGCCATGCCGTGAATGAACATCGGCAGGCCCATGCCGATCGAGATCGTCTCGCCGTCCGCCGTGTAAATCCCGACCGTGAAATCGAGCGCCTCGTAGACGATCAGGTTGTAGGCGGTCCGCATGAGATTGGTCTTCATCTCCTCGGTCACCGCGATCACGCCATTGCGGATGATCTCGACGATCACCGGGTCGATTTTCGCGCGGTCTTTGCCCGCTTCGGTCATATGCGCTGGCCCCCGACCGTGATCAGCAGATTGCCGTGGCGGTCGACGGTGAGCGTGTCGCCCGGGAACACTACCGTCGTCGATGCGTGCTCCTCGACCAGTGCCGGCCCGTCGATCCGGTTGCCGGATTTGAGCCGTGCCCGGCTCAGGACGCGCGTCTCGACAAATCCGCCCGCCTCGCGGAAGAACACAAGGCGCGGGGCGCGGCTTGCGTCGGCATCGGGCTCGGGCGGTCCCTCGGCGATGGTCTCGAAGCCCGGCTTCAGCGTGACCCCGATCACCGTGGTGCGCAGACTGACGATCTCGGCAGGCTCGCTGGGCGCGCAGGTGCCGTAGCGCAATTCGTGAAGATCGTCGAAGCGCTTCTTGATCCCGGCGCGATCCTGCGCCTGGAACAGGGAAAGCGGCAGGTCGAGGGTGACGGCATGCTCCTGTCCGACATAACGCATGTCCGCCGCGCGCCGGACGACGATCTCCGCGGGGCGCGAAGCGGTCTCGGCGACGGCGTTTTGCCCTTCATCGGCCATCGCAGCGTATTCCTCTTCGATGGAAGCGAAATTCACGTCGGCGAGGCGCACGATGCCGGTATGGACGAAATCGTGGCGGAGATCCGCGAACAGCATGCCGGTGGCGGAGAAATGCCCGGGCGCCGGCGGGATCAGCACCTTCCGGATGCCGATCTCGCGCGCGACGAGCGACGCGTGCAACGGCCCCGCGCCGCCATAGACAAGGAGGGTGAAGGCGCCCGCGTCGAGTCCGCGCTCCGTCGTCACCGCCTTCACCGCATAGGACATGGCGGTGGCGGCAATGCGCAGGATGCCGTCCGACGCTTCCGCGGCGGACAACCCAAGCGCCGTTCCGATCTTGTCCATCATGGCGCGCTCGGCCGCCGCTTCGTCGAGCCGCATCTCGCCGCCGAGGAAATGAGCGGCGTCGAGCCGGCCGAGCAGCAGATTGGCGTCGGTCACCGTGGGTTCGCTGCCGCCGAGGCCATAGCACGCGGGCCCCGGCGCGGCGCCGGCGCTTTGGGGACCGACACGCAGCGTCTTGCCGTGGCTCAGCCTTGCGATGCTGCCGCCGCCGGTGCCGACCTCGAAAATGTCCATCATCGCGATCTGGATCGGCAAGGCGCGTTCGTATCCGCCGATCAGCGCGCTGCCCGTGGTGAGCGGCTCGCCCTTGAAGATGACGCCGGCCTTGGCGCTGGTGCCGCCCATGTCGAAGGCGATCACGTCGTCGAGGCCGATCGCGCGACTCACCGCGCGCGCGCCGATCACGCCCGCAGCCGGGCCCGATTCCAGCATGCGGACGCAATACTGGCGCGCCTGGTTGGCGCCGAAGAGCCCCCCCGTCGATTGCACGACGAAAAACGAGCCGTCGAACCCCGCGCGGTCCAGATGCCGTTCGATCTCGTCGATGTAGTCGCGCACCTTGGGGCCGATATAGGCGTTGGCGGCGACGGTCGAGACGCGCTCGAACTCGCGATACTCGCGCGACAGCTCGAAGGAGGCGGACACGAAGGCGTTCGGCATCTCTTCGCGCAGAATGTCGCGCACGCGGATCTCGTGTGCCGGATTCTTGTAGGAATGGAGCAGGAGAATGCCAACCGCCTCGATGTCGAGGGCGCGAAGCTCGGACGCGAGCGCGCGGATCTCGGCGTCGTCGAGCGGCTTGCGCACGCTGCCGTCCGCCATCAGCCGCTCGTGCACCTCGAACCGGAGCGCCCGCTCGACCAACGGCCGGTGCTTGCCGAAGAAGAGATTGTAGGCATCCGGCCGGTTGACGCGGCCGATCTCGTAGATGTCGCGGAATCCCTCGGTAACGAGCAGCGCGGTGCGGGCGCCGGTACGCTCGAGCAGCGCATTGATCGCGACCGTCGAGCCGTGGAGAAAGAGGTCGATCTCGGCAAACCCCAGCCCGGTCTTGGCGACACCGCGCTCGACGCCGTCGACCAGCGCCTGCGGCGTCGAGAGAGTCTTGGCAAGCAGGAGACGGCCTGAGCGTTCATCGAAAGCGGCGATGTCGGTAAAGGTTCCGCCGATATCGGCGGCGAGGCGAATCTGCGACGATTTATCTCCGTCCTTCACGGCGAGAGCTCCTCCCCCACTTCCCTGTCCTGTCGCCCGCCGTCACGAGCGCACCGATCGACGCGGGCGTCCACAACATCTTTTGCAAGTGCCCCCAACCTCGGCGTCCATTTAGGACGCAAATTTTATGGCATCGCCATGGGCGCGTCACCATCAGAACGTCATGCATATCCTATTGCGTTCCACACAGTCCAGGTGTCGGCGAGGGTCCAAGGGGTGGAAAGTACGAGGTTGCTACCCGCGGCGATGAGTCGCGCCTGGCCTCTGGGAATTCGCCTGACACGTCATTTTTGTCATTAAAGTCGGTCACGACGATATCGTTGTTAGATCCGTTGCTGCACCGAAAGCGGCGACAGCCTCGCGCCTCGTGCTTTTCAATTCATGCACGTTGCCGAAAATCTGTTCGTCGCTGAAACCACCGTTCCTCATTGTCCGTCCCCGGCGGAAGGGCTGTCGTATCCACTGCGGCAGGCCGCATTCGGGGTCTAACCCCGGCATGGCTCGTGATCCGCGTTCTGCGCAGGAAGAACAAAATTCGACGAAAATCCCGATAGGCCCGATTATTGGTTTCACATTCGCTTAGCGGTAGCGGTGGTTTCATTGCGCATGCACGCGGAGGAGATCTTCCGCGTCGTGTAGGAGCAAGATCGCAGGCCGGCATCCGACGCGTCTCGTCGCCGACGCAACGCCCAGGATGCCGACGATGCCGTCTCAAAGCAGGTGAACGGATGACCGACAATCTCATTCGGGCAAGCGAAGAACGGGCCAAGTCGGCGCAGGATCGCTCGACATTTGGAATGACAATTGTCGAGGCCGGTCACAAGCTGGCCGGCTACGTCGGTCGAGTGTTGGGCACCGTGCCGGAAGATGCGGCCGGTCTCGTCATCGGGGATCCGCTTTGCTTTGTCCGCTCCGCGATCGCATCGCAATACGACAATCTGCTCACCAAGCTCCTTGCCGAACGCGGCGTGAGAGAGCCGGAACCTGTTACGCCGGCACTCGCGATCCCGCTTTTGCGCGCAGCCTACGACGAAAGTCGACCAGAACTGCAAGACTTGTGGGGGCGTCTTCTTGCCGCCGCGATGGACCCGTCAAGGGCTGGGAACGTACGGCAGTCATTCATAGACGCCATAAGGCAACTCGATCCATTGGACGCGCGCCTACTCGTGTGGATGTCCAGCTATAGCGGGCCTGACATCGTCAATTTAGCGGATCGGGCATGCAAGGAACTGAACGCGAGCCACGATGAAATTCAAATCTCCTTCGTCAATCTCGCCAAGGTCGGGTGCGTCTCGCACGACGCGCAGCGAAGGCAGCAACCAGGTCTTGTGCCGTTCGGTCGAAAGCTGCTGAGCGCGTGTTATGACTAAGGACGGTCTGCATGCGCGCTCGGCGATACGGATGAGGTCATCGAATTTTTTTCAGCCAACGACGGGGCGGGGGACGAATTTCCGCATCCGAGCAAAGCGGGTGGCGTCGCCATTCCTGTCGCCGGGTATGTGACGGACGATTACCTCATCCAACATGGCAATGAATACCCCCTCGACGGCGAGAGTGTCCGGCGCCGACCTCAAACCGGCAATGATGGAGCCCGGCGCAACGGCGCAACCAGTGAGCGGATTTGCCAAGAAGCCGGTTGCCGCAGGAGCGAACCGTGTGGCGGAGCTGACGCGCGCGATGGTTCGAGTGAAGGTCGCGCCAAGCGCTGTTCCTCTCGACCTCGCCCCATTGTTGTCACCGTATGAGGGCTACAAGCACCTCTCGCTGAGAGTCGAGCGTCTGCCCACACGGGCCCGCCTATCCAAGGGCCGCAATAATGGCGACCGAACCTGGTCGCTGACGCTCGACGAGCTGGACGGTCTCGTCTACGTGCCCCCAGAAGGCATGGCAGAGGCGCATTCTCTTGCAATCAGGATCATCAGCCTCGACGACGACTATGGCGCCACGCTCGCGGTGCTCGATTTTCCCGTCTCATGCGGCGATGCCACGCCCGGGTCGCCGCCTGACGCGATTGCGACGCCGGACGGCGCGGCGGATCTCGTCGCCGATGCCGAGCTTCGTCGATTGCGCAACGAGCTGGCGGCGATGCAGGCCGCCCTCGCCGACCGTGGGACTGAGCTGAGCGCAGCTCGAACAGCCAGGGACGCCGAGCTCGAAGGGCGCATAGCCGAAGCGACGGCGGAGGCCGCGGCCAACCTCGAGCAGAGCCGCGCGGCGTGGCAGGCGGAACAGGAAGACCGCTTGGCCAAGTCGGAAGCGCGCGCTCAGGAACGCATCGAGCAGGCTCACGACCTCTGGCAGCAAGCGACTACGGCGGCCCTGTCAAACGCGGAGCAAGCTTGGAAGGTAGATGAGGCCGTTCGGCTCGCCGCGGTCGAGGCGCACTGGCGGGAGCAATCCGCGCAGGCGCTCGCGGCGGCGGCCGCGCGGTCCGAACGGGCGGAGACGGCGTTGGCCGAGATGCGCGCTCAGGCCGATGTCGAGCTTCGCTGCCAGCGCGGCGAGTTGACGGCGACGCAGGCCGCCCTCGCCGATCGCGTGGCCGAGCTGGCTCAGGCACATTCGGCCACCGAGCAGGCTCGCGAACGCTGGCAGCAAGCGGCTACGGCGGCCCTGTCAAACGCGGAGCAAGCGTGGAAGGCTGACGAGGCCGTTCGGCTCGCCGCGGCCGAGGCGCGCTGGCGGAAGCAATCCGCACGGGCGCTCGCGGATACGACCGTGCGGTCCGAACGGGCGGAGGCGGCGTTGGCCGAGATGCGCGCTCAGGCCGATGTCGAGCTTCGCTCCCTGCGCGGCGAGCTGACGGCGACGCAGGCCGCCCTCGCCGATCGCGCGGCCGAGCTGGCCGAGACGCGGCAAAAGCTGAAGCATGTCGGGGCAGAAAGGTCCGAACAGGCGATCGAGGCTGCGCTCACCGCAGCCCGGTCGGCCTGGGAAGCCGAGCTCGAGGAGCGCCTGGCCAAAGCCAAGGCGGAGGCCGCAGCTAACCTTGAGGAGAGCCGCGCAGCGTGGCAGGCGGAACAGGACGACCGCTTCGCCAGGTCCGAAGAGCTCGCGCGGGAACGCAGCGAGCAGGCTCACGAGTGGTGGCAGCAAGCGACCGCCGCGGCCGTATCAAACGCCGAGGACGCTTGGAAGCAAAACGAGGCGGCTCGACTCGCTGCGGCTGAAGCGCGCTGGCGGGAGCAATCTGCGCGGGCACTCACGGAGGCGACGGCGCGGTTCGAACGGGCGGAGGCGGCGTTGGCGCAGGCCCGCGCTAAGGCCGAGGCCGCGCGCGATACGGGCGCCGATGTCGAGCAGCGCCGGCTCCGCGACGAGCTGGCGGCGATGCAGGCCGCCCTCGTCAATCGTGAGGCCGAGCTGGCCGAGATGCGGCAAAGGCTCGAGCATACCTGGGCAGAAAGGTCCAAGCAGAGGATCGAGTCCGCGCTGACCGCAGCCCGATCGACCTGGGAAGCCGAGCTTGAGGAGCGCCTGGCCGAAGCCGCGGCGGAGGCCGCGGCGAACCTTGAGAAGAGCCGTGCAACGTGGCAAACGGAACAGGATGGTCGTGCGGCCAGGTCGGAAGGGCGCGCACAGGAACGAATCGAACAGGCTCGCGAACGCTGGGAGGAGGAGACCCGGGCGGCCTTATCAAACGCGGCGGAAGCCTGGAGGGCGGACGAGGCGGTTCGGCTCGCTGCGGCCGAGGCACAATGGCGGGAGCAATCTGCGTTGGCGCTCGCGAAGGCGACGGCGCGGTTCGAGCGGGCGGAGGCCGCGTTGGCGGAGGTCCGCACTGAGGCCGAGGCCGCTCGCGATCCGGCCGCCGATGTCGAACGACGCTGCCTGCGCGACAAGCTGGCGGCGATGGAGGCCGCCCTCGCCGATCGTGAGGCAGAGGTGGCTCAGGCGCGATCGTCCGCCAAGCAGGCGCGCGAACGCTGGACCTTGGAGGCCCAGGCCACTCTTGAGAAGGCGGAAGAAGCCTGGAAAGCCGAAGAGGCGCAGCGGCTCTTGGCGGCACGGGCGGAATGGCAAAAAACGGTGCCTGTTGCCAATACCAAGAGCGCCTTTTCCAAAGTGATCGACCGGCAACGTCAAGCGGACATCGCGCGTCGCCTTATCCGCGGTGGCGTTCTAGCCGCGTGCTTGGCGGCGGCGGCGGTGGCGGCGGCGGTGTTCTATCCGCGCGTCGAGCCGATGATCGTCGACCGCTGGTGGCCGAAGATCGACCAGCTCATTGCAACTGCGATCGAGCCGTTTCGCGGCAGAGCCGGCGCGCCGACGGAAGCCCAGTTGCCGGTGCCGGAGCGAGCGCATGTCGCGGAACGCCGCGCGATCATCGGCGTCTCTTCGGCGAAAGTTCGCGCCGGCCCCTCAACGGAGACTGCGGTGATCACAACACTGCCGCGCGACAAAGAAGTCACGCCAGTGGAGCGACGCGGTTACTGGGTGCTCGTTCGAATCGGGGGTGAAGACGGCAAGCACAAGCAGGAGGGTTGGGTGTACGGCTCGTTTCTGAACGACTTTGACAGCCGCTAAGGCCGAGCCACCGGAGAGATCGGACCCGAACTGCACACGCACCCGATGCCCGCCTTGGATCAACGGCACTCGACCTGCGAGGTCCGCGTGGCGTCCGACCATTCGGCGAGGGCGGCCGCAATTTGCGGCATGTCAATATTTTGCTTTGGTGCCAGAAGCTTCATCCATTTGTATCTGGGATTGAGCGTGGCCGGGGAAACATGTCCGGAATGTCGGCGGGGACATTCTCCGGAGGCGTGCCGACGCCGGCCTCGATCAGCAGCACCGACGTCGCCGGCGTCGCGCTCGATCGGTTCGCGAGGACGCAGCCGGCCGGGTCGCCACCGACAATGGCGTAGTCATAATCCATCGGATCGGCGCCATGCAATGCGTGCCGGCAGCGAAACCGAGGGCACGCTCCGCCCCGACGTTGCTCTTTTCGCAAACTTGAATTTATTTACGAACGCGACCAAGATCAATGCCCGTTTGAAGGGGCATGGCTTCATGATCATCTACACGCCGCCGAAGGCCGCCGACCACATTCCGGTCATCGATCTCGCCGGCACCTTCACCGCGGCCGCCGAGACGCACCGGACGATCGCGTGGGAGCTACACAAGGCCTGTCGCGAGACGGGCTTCTTTTACATCAAGAACCACCGCATCTCCGAGACGTTGATCGCACGACAGTTCGATTGGGCGAGTCGCTTCTTCGACCTGCCGCTCGGGCAGAAAATGGCGATCCACATGACGAAGTCACCGACCATGGTCGGCTACGAGCCGATCGGCGTGCAAGTCACCGACAGCCAGGATCCGAAGGCCAAGGCATCGCCGCCAGACCTGAAAGAGGCGTTCTTCATCGGCACCGAGATCGGTCCGGATCACCCCTACGCCGGCAAAGCGATCCGCGGCTATGGCTACAATCAATGGCCCGACAACATGCCCGGCTTCCGCGAGGACGTGCTCGCCTACCACGCGGCGATCTCGGATCTGTCCATGCGCGTCGTGCGGATGCTCGCGCTGTCGCTCGATTTGCCAATCGACTATTTCGCGCCGATGTTCGACATGCCGAACACGACGCTGCGCATGCTCAAATATCCCCCGCAGCCCGCCTCGGCGGCCTTCAACCAGATGGGCGCCGGTGCGCATACCGATTGGGGCGGCGTCACCTTGCTGGCGCAGGACGATGTCGGCGGCCTCGAGGTGCGCAACGCCGCCGGCGATTGGATCAGCGCCAAGCCGATCCCGGGCACGTTTGTCGTCAATCTCGGCGATCTCACCGCACGCTGGACCAACGGCCTCTACAATTCGAATCTCCATCGCGTCATGAACAATGCGTCCGGCCGGGACCGCTTTTCGATCCCGTTCTTTTTTGGGCCGCGTCCTTCCGCGATCATCGAAGCGCTGCCGACCTGCGTCAGCCACGACCGTCCCCCGCAATTCGCGCCTTGTACGGCCCAGGACCACGTCAACGAGATGTTCCGCCGCGCCTACGCCGCGCTCAAGCCGGAGCTAGCGAACGCCTGAGGCGCCGGCCCTCCCTCGGAGTTTAAATCGATGCTGAGCCGACTAACGCTCGTTTTCGCCGTGCTGACCTTGGTTGCCGCGCTGACCACGAGCGCGGGGGCGCAAGTCGCCGATCCGGCAAAATGGGCCGAAATACAGAAAGCAGCGCTCATCGAGGGCGAGCTGAACGTCACCGGGCCGCCCTCGCCGCCCCTGCGCGCCGCATTGAGCGCCGCGTTCAAGGCGCGACACGGCATCACGCTCAACTATTTTGGCGAGACGACCGGCGCGATCATGGCCCGCATCGACTCGGAATTTAAGGCCGGCAAGCTGTCCATCGATGCACATATCGGCGGCATGTCGACATGCTGGGTCTTTGCCGCACGCGGGCAACTTCTCGATATGAACGGGAAGCTCGTCGATCCAGAGCTGCTCAAGCCGGGCGTGTGGCGGCTGGGCGCGCCCAAGCTGAACGAGCTGAGCGCCACGGGGACCGGACCGAACGACCCGAAATGCGCCTTCCAGTTCACCGAATGGGTGTTCACCTTCCTGTTCGAGAACCCGTCCGTGATCAAGACGCCGATCACGGCCTGGAACGACCTGCTGAAGCCGGAATTCAAGGACAAGATCGTATCCTTCGACGTGCGCAGCAGCGGCCCCGGCGAAACGCCGGTGGCCTATCTGGGCAAGGTGATGGGCGACGCCTACACCAAGACGCTTTATGTCGGTCAGAACGTGAAATTGTCGACCGACAGCCGGCAGCTGGCCGAATGGGTCGCGCGCGGAGAATATCCTCTTGGTATCGGGCTGGTGCCGTTTGCGGTCGAGATCTATCGCAAGCAGGGTCTTCCGATCGCTGCCGTGAACGTGAACGACGGCTTTGGCGGCGCGCCCCTGACCGGCGGCTTCGGCGCCGTGATGCTGTTCAAGAACACGCCGCACCCGAATGCGGCCCAGGTCTTCGCCAACTGGATCGGGACGAAGGAAGCGCAAGAGATTTACGAAACGAATATGATGGAGACCAGCTTGCGGACGGACGTCAACACTGGCGCAGCCGTGCCCGATTATGTTCGCGTTAACCCGAACGTGAAGTATGCGGTCGACGACTATGTCTATAGCTACTACATCGGCGAGCGATCGGCTCACATCAACGCGCTCAAGCAGGAGCTGCCACGCTAGGTGAGCGCCGGACTCGCCGCCGGCGCCGAGGCGCGCGGCAATTCCATCGAACGGGGTCCGGCTTGACGTGATGGCCGCAAGTGACGAGCCGGCAAGACCCGCGACGGAACATCGCGGCTGGGTCTCCACGCGGCCGTTCCAACTCTTTCTCGGATTGCTCACCCTGACGTTGGTCGCAGCCGCGACGGCGGCTCCGGTGGTGCTCGTGGTGATCGGTTCGCTTCAGGCCAATTTGTGGCATGCCGTCTTCATCGATAGCGCCATCAACCGCGCCGCCATCGCCTACAGCTTCCTCCTGGCGCTCCGTGCCCCGTTTGCGGCAATCATTGGCTTCCTTATCGCCTGGCTACTGATCCGCGTCCGAATCCCGGGCAGCCGCTTCATCGAATTCGCCCTGTGGACGACATTCTTCGTGCCCGTTCTGCCGGTCACGTTGAGCTGGATTCTGCTGCTCAGCCCAACCTACGGGCTGCTGAACCAACTCGCGAAAACGCTGCCGTTCGTGACATCGGCGCCATTCAACATCTACTCCGTCGCGGGCATCCTGTGGGTACAGGTGCTCAGCTCCTCCATCCCCGTGATGGTCGTGGTGCTCGCCCCCGCCATCCGCCAACTGGATTCCTCGTTCGAGGAGGTGGCCCGCATGTGCGGCGCTAAGCCTTTCACGGTGTTCCGCCTGGTCACGCTGCCGATCCTGGCGCCCGCCATCCTCACGGGCGCGCTCGCCGGCTTCATCAAGAGCCTCGAAACCTTCGAGGTGGAGCGGCTTCTCGGCCAGCCGGTCAACATCTGGGTGTACTCGACTCGAATTTACGACCTGGTGTCGTTGGAGCCGCCCAATTTCCAGGCGGCGATGTCGCTCAGCACCTTTATCATGTTCTTCTTGATGCTGATCGCCGTCGCCTATCAGCGGATCAGCATCCGCTTCGACTACGCCACCATCCTCGGCCGCGGCGCGAGCTCCCAGCCGCTGCGGCTCGGGCGCTCCAGATATTTCATTTCGGCCGCGCTCTTCCTGCTCGTTGCGGTATCGCTCGCGTTTCCCCTGTTCATGCTCGCGGTCGGATCCTGCATGAAGCTGTTCGGGTTCTTCACGATCCCGTCGCCTCTCAGCCTCGGCCACTGGGCCGAAGTCCTGAACGATCCTCTCTTCGCCAAGGCGCTGCGGAACTCGCTGATCGTGGCCACCGGCGCGGGCATCGGCGGGGTGTTGATTTACGCGGGGATCGCCCAGATCGTCCTCCGTTCCAGTCTTCCCGGGCGGCGCATCATCGATCTTCTGGCCTGGCTGCCGTGGTCGATCCCCGGAATCCTGCTCGGCATTTCGATGCTGTGGATCATCCTGACCGTGCCGGCGCTGTCGGCGATCTTCTACGGCAGCCTGCTGTCGCTGATCTTGATCATCGTCATCGCCCAGATGCCGATCGGCGTCCACATGATCAAAACCTCGATCGGGCAGATCTCGCGCGAGCTCGAGCAATCCGCCCGCGTCTGCGGCGCCGGGTCGTTCACCACCTTCGTTCGCATCGTGCTGCCGCTGATACGGCCGATGCTGGTCAGCATTTTCGTGATCGTCTTCATCTCCGCACTGCGCGACATTTCGACGATCATCTTTCTGGCGTCGGGCGACAGTCAAACTTTGTCCCTTCTCATGATGCAATTCGCCCTGTCGTCCAACCTCGAAGGGGCCGCCGTGATCGGCGTCATCACCACGTCGATCATTGTGGCGGTCGCGTTCGTCGCCCGGCATTTCGGGCTTCAGGTGTTCGGACAAAGATAACGAAAGAAAGGAGGTATCCGCGGCTGCTTCCCTAATCCGCCATGAGAATGAACGGCGGCACCAGGATCGCGGCCGGGATTTTTTGCCCTTCCATCGTCTGGACGATGCGCTTGACGACGTGCGGGATCTCATCGGCGTCGCGCAGCACGTGGTAGGGAATACGCAAGGCATCGAGAACAGGCTGCGTCACCGCGCGTGTCGCTGCGTGGTAGCCGAACCGCTCGCCCAGCACCGTAGTGTGGCTGGCCAGGATCAGGGTCGGCGAGCGCTGGATCGCCGCCCGTGCGAGGATCAGTCCCGACATGCCGATCGCCGAGCCTTCCATGCTGACGGCGGAGCGCCATCCACCCCATCCCGCGCCGGCGGCGATGGCGATGCCTTCGTCCTCACGCGAGCACGACACCGTCGCGACCGTCGCATCGGCGAGGAGAAGCTCGTTCAGCGGATGCAGCACGGAGTCGGGCAGCATGACCGAGAGGGCGATGCCGTTCGTCTTGAGGCTGTCCGCGAAGATGCGGGCGACATCATAGCGGTGGGACGCCGACATCCCCGGCGGCGTTGGTCGCGCGTTGCGCGGCGTTCCCGCGCTCGCGGCGCTCCGCCGCAACATGCGAGCGAAGTCGAGCGCCTGCTCCATGACGTCAGGAGAATTGCGCGCAAAGCGCGGATCGGGCTCGCCCTGCGGCTCGACCTTGGCGATCAGCACCCACGGGCCGTCCTCGCGGAGGACACGGGGCAGCGCCGTCTCGGCCTGAGCGAGCGTCGTCACGCTCAGCGTCCTGTCGAGACCGCAGCCGCGTGCCACGGCGGCGAGATCGACGCCCGCCGCCGTCGCCGAGATCATGCCCGCGCCGAAGGTCGAATAGGACGCGTTGTCGAGCACGATGAGCGTCAGATTGGGCTGGCGGTGCCGCGCCATGGTGGTGAGGATGCCGAGCGCCGAGATCAGCGAGCCGTCGCCCTCCAGCGCGACGATGCGCTGCATCGGACGCGCCATGGCGAGGCCGAGGCACATCGCCGTCGCATACGGCATCTCCATATTGTACAAAATGGTGGGGTCCTCGCCGGTCGCAGCGAAAAGCTCGCGCGTCATCAGACCCGGACCTGTGATGGTCGGGGCGCCGCCGCGATGACGGGCGAACGCCTCGAGGAAATCCGGCCGTTTCATGCGTCCGTCCCGCCCCTCAGTAGGAATTGCTTGCCACCTTGTCCAAGATCGCTTTGTCGATGCAGTCGTTGGTGAAGTAATCTGAAGGCTTGCTGCCCGGCGGGATGACCTTCGCCTCTTCCATGGACTTCAAAGTCTGCGCCCAATCGATCTCGCTCTGCAATCCGATCGGCATGGCTTTGGTCGCTTCGGTGTAGAAGAACGGCTTGAACAGGCGAATTTGCTCCGACATCATCGGGACGGTGAAAGCTCCGCTCGAGTTCTTGGCGAAGACCGCTTCCGCACCCTCCTGTTCGTGGCCGTCGAGGATGTAGGTCCAGGCCCCGCAGACGACGCTGACGAAGCGGCGGAAGGCGTCCTTCTTCCGGGCGAGCGTATCGACCAGCGCGCTCATGCCAAGACCGGGAATGTTGAGCCCGAAATCGGCGAGCAGAATCGCCGAGGACGGACGACGCTCCGCCGCGATCGGCATCACGCCGGGAACGGTGGTGAGCAGCGAATCGACCTTATCCGTGAAATAGACGGCGTATCGCGACGGCCCGTCGACATTGACAAGCTCCACTTGATCGTCCTGCACGCCATTCTGTTGCAGGAAGGAGCGGACGAACGGCCCCTCCTGCGATGCGGCGGAGTAGGCGACCTTCTTGCCGATCAAATCCTTCGGCGACTTCCACCCGCTATCCCGCGGGACGAGGAAGCCGAGCTCACCCTTGCGCACGAAGCCGGCCACCGAGATGATCGGAATGCCCTTGGCACGGGCGACTGCGAGCGGCGCCAGGGAATGAAGGCCAAGATCGAAAGAGCCCGCGGCGACCAACTGCACTGTCGCGGTCGACCCGCTGCCGTTTTCCATGTACAGCTCGATGCCGGCCTTGGCGAACCAGCCATGGGCCAGGCCGACATAAAAGGGCGCGTGCAGGCCCGAAGCGGTGAAGTCGAGCCGCAAGGTCAGGTTGTCGGCGGCATTGGCCTTCGACACCCAAGGCGCGGACAGCACGACGGCGCCGCCGCCGATCAGGCTCCGGCGGCCTATGCGATGCGATCGACTCATTACCCCGCCTCCTTCAAACTTCGGACCGCAGATCAGTGCGCGGCGCGTTGCGACACATGCCACGGGATGACGCGCCGTTCGATCAGCACGATCGTGTGAAACAAGATTGTCCCGAGCAGCGACAGCAAGAGGATGGCAACGAACACCCGCGGCGTATCGAAGGCCCCTTGTGCCGACATGATGACATAGCCGAGGCCGCGCTGGGCCGAGACGAACTCGCCGACCAGCACGCCCACCAGCGACAGGCCGATCGCCACTTTCATGCCGGCGAAGAGACTCGGCATCGCGTTCGGCAGGCGGATCTTCCACAGGAGCTTGAGCTCCGAGCTGCGCATGGAGCGGCCGAGATCGATGATCTCGGTGTCGAGCGTGCGCAGGCCGAGCACGGCGTCGATCACGATCGCGAAGAGGGCGACAAGAAACGACATCGCGATCTTCGACGCTTGGCCCGTGCCCATCCATACCACGAAGAGCGGCGCCAACGCCACTTTCGGCATGCTGTTGATGGCCACGAGCGTGGTGTAGACCGTCGCCTCGAGGAAGCGCGAATAGACGATGCCGAGCGCCAATCCGAAGCCGATGATCACCGACAATCCGAACCCTTCCAGTGTGTTGGCGGCGGTGTAATAGGTGTTGACGAGATACATGCCCGGATTCTGGATCAAGGCGCGTCCGATGGCGATCGGATCGGGCAGGATGAACGCCGACGGCTCGAACACCCACGTCGCCAATTGCCACAGCAACAGCAAGCCGGTCAGGACGAGCCATGCGGGCGGCTGTTTCAGCCAGCCGGCGGCGCTAGGACCGGTCATGCTGAAACACACCGAAGCCCTCGAAGATCTGCCGCACCCGGCGCGTGTGGGACGAGAAGGCGGCGCTTTCGCGCACAGCAAGCGCACGCGGCCGGGGAAAGTCGATATCGAGCACCTCAACGACGCGCCCCGGACGCGTGGCCATGACGCAGACCCGATCCGAAAGCAGGATCGCCTCGGCGATGCTGTGGGTGACGAAGACGATGGTCTTGCGCGACTGCATCCAGATATCCTGAAGCTCGAGATTGAGCGCATCTCGCGTCAGCGCGTCGAGCGCGCCGAACGGCTCGTCCATCAGAAGCAGGCTCGGATCGGTGACAAGCGCACGGCAGATCGCGACGCGTTGGCGCATGCCGCCGGAAAGCTCCCACGGATGCTTCTGGAGGAAATCGCCGAGACCGAACAGCGTCAGCAGCCGCGTCGCCCGATCGAGATAATCGGCCTTGCGTAGGTCTTGCAGTTCCACCGCCAGCATCACGTTCTGCAGCACGGTGCGCCAGTCCAGCAGCACGTCCTTCTGAAACACCATGCCGAGACCCGCGACCGGCCCCGTGATCGCCTCGCCGGCAAGCGTTAGCCTGCCCGACGTCGCTGTGTCGAGCCCGGCGATCATCCTGAGGAGCGAGGATTTGCCGCAGCCGCTGGGGCCGAGCAGGGTTACGAATTCGCCCTTCCCGATCCTGAATGAAACATCCTCGAGCGCGCGCACGTCGCCGCGCGGGGACGCGTAGGTCTTGGCGACGTTCTGAATGACGATATGCGCGATGCTGTCGGCCGCAACCTCGCGCGTCTGCGTCGTCATCGTGGCCGCGCGATCAACGGCCGCCGCCCGCAATCAGCTCCGCCACGGTCGCGACGCCGGTCTCGTCCATCCGGCCAAGCAATTCGGCCTCGATCTTCGCCGCGACGTTCCAGCCGCGGTATACGAGCGCGGTAAAGATGTCGATCATCGACGCTCCGGCCTGGAGCAATTGGAACGCATCCCCGCCCGTGTGAACGCCGCCGCTCGCCTTGATGGCGATGCGTCCCTTGGCGACCGCGGCGATCTCCCGCACGATCTTGAGGTTGTTTGCGAAGGTCGGCCGTCCGCTCAGCGATCCGCGTCCGCGCGAGAGGCGCTTCTCCTCGACATTCCAGTTGCCGGGGATCGTGACGCCGGTCAGGCCAAAATGGATTGCGCGTTCGACGAGCGCGAGCCGGTTCTGCTTCTCCTCGTCGTTCGCATATGGCGGCAGTTTCACGAACAGCGCCTTGTTTGGCAATTGTCGGCGCAGTGTCCCCAGGAGATCGTCGAGATCTTCGACTGGATAGACCTCGATGTGGCCAGAGCGGTTCGGGCAGCGCAGCGCCAATTCAATTCCGTCGGCATGGGGCGCAAGCGCGGCAACGCATCGGCTGTAATCCGCGACGCTCTCGGCGTGGATGTTGGCGATGAGCGGCAACCGCCGGCGCCGTGCAGACAGCGCACTTAACTTGGCGGCGCAGGCGTCGAGGCCATCGCTCGGCAGGCCGTAGCAATTCACCATCGCCTCGGTTTCGGGATAGCGGATGAGCCGCGGCCGTGGATGTCCTGCCGACGGATCGGTCAGGATGGACCCGATGGTCAAATAGCCGAAGCCGAGATGCTGCAACCCCGGCACCGCGTCGCCGTTCTTGTCGAACCCGGCGGCGAGACCGATCGGCGAGGCGAGCTCCCAGCCGTTGACGCTGACCTTGAGACGGTCGTTGCCGCGCGGCCGTAACAACGACCACGGGAAGCTCCGGCTTAGGGCGAACTGGCCCAGGCGATGCGCCGCTTCCGGCTCGAGCCGGAAAAGCAGCGGCCGCAGCACCCGCTCGTAGATCGGAGCGCCAGCCGTCGGGGTGTCGCGCGCGGTAGGCCTGCTCGGGGGCCGGCCGTCCAACGAAGGCGCGGCGCCGATCCCGGATCGGGAAAAGTCTTGGCCGAGCTTCGGCGCGCTGTTGTCCATGATAGGCCCGTTCCGATATGGATTTTGGATCGTCTCCGCAGACGGGTCAACCGGAACGACGCGCCGTGATGTTGCCATCCCGCACCGTTTTTGAAACTATTGCCGCCGATGGTGCCGACCCCGGGAGGCGGAACCGATGCCTGTTGTCCTTGGTCTTGCCTCGTCGCATGCGCCCAACATGTTCGCGCCGGCAGAAGCCTGGCCCGCCATCCATCGCGGCCTGACCAAGGGCGTACCCCAGCCGCCGGAATTCGCGCTCGAAACGACCGATGTCGTGCGCGGCTATGTCGCGCGGATCGAGAAGGCGTTCGCCGCCCTGCGCGACCGCATCGCGGCCGCCCGGCTCGATCTGCTGGTCATCATCGGCGACGATCAGACCGAAGTCTTCACCAAGGCGCTCAACCCGGCCTTCGCGATTTTCACGGGAAGCGAGGCGACGGGCTCCACCAGCATCACCTGGATCGGGCAAAAGCTCGAGGACAACCACATCACGATGCGCTCCAACGCGGAGGTGGGGAGGGCGATCCTCGCCGGGCTGATGAAGCGCGGCTTCGATCCCGCGTCGGTCGAGGAGGTGCGCGCGACCGGCAAGCCGGCGGGCGGCCTGGGACACGCGTTCTCGCGCATCGCCAAGGTGCTCGAGACGCACAAGACCGGCCTGCGCACGCTGCCGATCTTCGTCAACGGCTACCATGCGCCGCAGCCGAGCGCCGAACGGTGCTATGAGTTCGGCCGCGCCTTGCACGACGTTCTGGAGCGACGGCCCGAGCGCGTTGGGCTCTACGGATCGGGCGGGCTTTCGCATTGCCCGCTCGGTCCGCGCGCGGGATGGATCGACGAGCCGCTCGATCGCTGGGTCCTGGAGCGCATCGAGCGCGGAGATGGCGAGCAACTCAAATCCCTCTTCACGTTCGACTCGGACACGATGCGCAGCGGCACGGGGGAGATCCGCGCCTGGATCGCGGCCGCGGGGGCCTTCCTTCGCCGCAAGGCAACCGTCATCGACTACATCCCGGCGCGCCACGGCGTGACCGGGCTTGGATTCGCAATTTGGGACGGCTTCACGCCCTGAGCTTCGTCGCGGAACGAAAGACAAGATGAAATACTTCGAGCGCAGCCCGTTCGTGCCGATCACCGAGCGGCCGAAACTGACGTGGCCGAACAACGCGCGGCTCGCGGTCTGGATCACCAACAACGTCGAATATTTCCGCGAAGACAGCACGGCTGGGGTCGGGCTCACGACGGCACGGCCGGCACAGGTTCCCGACATCGCCAATCACACCTGGCGCGATTACGGTCCGCGGGTCGGGTTCTGGCGCCTCGCCCAGATCCTCAAGGAGCTGGAGCTCCCCGCGTCGGTCGCGCTCAACGCCCAGGCCTGCGTGCATTACCCGCAGGTGGTGAAGGCCTGCGTCGAGATGGGCTGGGAGCTCGTGGGACACGGACTCACCAATAGCGAGCATCTCACCGGCAAGAGCGAAGCGGACGAGCGCGCGATCATTTTGGCGACGTTGTCGACGATCGAGTCGTTCTCGGGCAAGCGGCCGCTCGGTTGGCTCGGCCCGGCCGCAGCCGAATCGCTGCAGACGCTGGATATTCTCGCCGAGCTCGGCGTGCGCTACGTGGCGGACTGGCTCAATGACGAGCAGCCCAGCCGACTCAACACGATCCACGGACCGATCGGCTCGGTGCCGACCTCGACCGAGATCAACGACCTCATCGGCGTCGTCGCCCGTCACTACACCGCACCTGAACTGGCGCAGGTCATGGTCGATCAATTCGACGAGCTCTACGAGACCTTCGACGGCAACGGCCGGATGATGTGCATAGTCCTGCACCCGTTCTTCTCGGGCGCGCCCTTCCGCGCGCGCCATCTCAGGAAGGCATTGGCGCACATGCGCAGCCGGAAGGAGGTCTGGTTCGCGACGGCGGGCCAGATCTGGGCGCATTACGAGGCCAGCTTTCCGGCATGACCGCGGATCAGGTCCGGCGCTGCGAAGAGGCGGCGTCGATGACCGCGAGCACGGCTTCCGGCGTGAGCGGCAGCCGGAACAGGCCCTGTTCCTGCACGGCGCCTGTCGGTGCGATCGCCCGGCTCAGCGCATTGATGATGGCGGGAGCCACCGGGATGATGCCGCCTTCGCCGACGCCGCGAACGCCCAAGGGATTTGTCGTCGGAATCGTCGTGACGTGTTCCAGCCGAACGCGCGGCGCCTCCGCCGCCGTCGCCACCAGGTAATCCGCCATGCCGCCGGTCAAAAGCTGCGCCTCGCCGTCGTATAAGATCTCGGACAGCATTGCGCCGCCAATGCCATCGACCACTGCGCCAATGATCTGACCCTCGACGATCTTCTGGTCCAGCATCACGCCTGTGTCGTGCACGACAAAATAATCGACGACCTGATACTCGCCGGTGCGCAGCTCAAGCGCGACCTTGGCGACGTGGACCGACAGCGCAAAGGTTAGGAGGTTGCGCGTGTCGAAGATGAAGGTCTCCTCGAGCGCCAAGGCGCCTTCGTGAAGCTGGCCATAGGGCTGCACCGCGCGGGCGATATCGCCGAGGCCGAGCGTCGTTGCTTCGCCCGTCGCGCGCAGGATCCGTCCGCCGGCGATGGTGAGCGTCGCCGGATCGCTCTGCAGGAGATGCCCGGCATAGACAAGCGCACGCTCGCGCAACCGGGTCGCCGCACCGTGAACGGCATTGGCGCCGACGACGGTGCCGCGGCTCGCAAACGTGCCCCGGCCGAAGGGAAGAAGCTGCGTGTCGCCGAGCCGCAGCGTAACGCGCTCCTCGTCGACACCGAGCGCCTTGGCGCAGACGCGCGCGAGGGTCGTCGCGTGTCCTTGTCCGTGCGACGTCAGGCCGGAGAAAACCAGGACATTGCCGCGCGCGTCGATCTGAACCCGCGCCGACTCGTAATTGAGGAATCCGGTGCTTTCGAGGCCTACCGCCAGGCCCCAGGCGACGCGACGGCCCGCGGCATCGGTCTCCACATCCTCGCGATAGAGGCTACCGACGACCGCGCGCCGCAGCATGGCCGGAAAATCGCCGCTCTCGATGCTGCACTTGCCGGCGTAGCTCGACTGGACCCCATAGGGGAGGTCGGCGGGAGCAATGAGATTTCGGGCGCGGATCTCGGCCGCCGAGAGCCCAAGAGCCCGAGCGGCGAGGTCGATGAGGCATTCAAGCGGAAATGCCGCCTCCGGTTGACCGGAGCCGCGATAGGTCGCGAGCGGAGTCTTGTTGGTGCCGACGCAGACGACCTCGACGGAGAGGTTCGGGATCTTGTAGGGACCGGCGGCGTGGCTCGACGCGACTTCGGCCGTGACGATGCCGCTGGTGAAGACATAGGCGCCGACATCGGCGACGATGCGGCCCTTCAATGCAAGGAAGCGGCCGTCGGCGTCGTAGCCAAGCTCGAGCGTCGTATTGAAGGCACGGGAATGGGTCGTCGCCTGAAGGTTCTCGAGCCGATCCTCGATCCACTTGACCGGCCGGCGCAGCAAGCGGCTCGCATGGGCGACGACTATCTCCTCGAGATATGGCCGTGACTTCGAGCCGAACCCGCCGCCGACATCGCCAGCGACGACGCGCACGTCATATTCGGGAATGCCGAGCAGCATCGCGAGATTCTGTCGCACGGCATAATGAACCTGGGTCGAGGTCCAGAGGGTGAGGGCGTTGCGGCCGGAATCATGATCGGCAACACAGCCGCGCGTCTCGAGCGGCAGGCCGGTCTGCCGTCCATAGCGGAAGTCGCGCACGAGCCACCGCGGCGCGGCTGCCATGGCCGCGTCCGCGTCGCCCACGGAATGCGTGAACGAGGCCGCGACATTGCCGGGCCATGCGCCGTGAAGCTGCGGCGCGTCGTGCGCGAGCGCTGCGGTGCAGGTCGAGATCGTATCGAGCGGACGGTACTCCACATCGACGAGCGCGGCGCAATCCTCCGCCGCGTAACGATCCGCCGCAAGCACCATTGCGATCGGCTCGCCGACATGGCGCACGCGCTCGGTTGCCAGGAATTTCGGCAAGACCTTGCGTACGCTCGGGTGCCAGCGCGGAATGAACAGCGACTCTCCGGCGAAAGGCAGGTCGGCGGCGGTCAAGACAGCCAACGCGCCGGCGTCCTTGGCGCGACGGGCATCGATCGACACGATCTCGGCGTGGGCGTGCGGGCTGCGGACGAAAACCGCATTGACCATTCGGTCGAGATGAACATCGTCGACGAAGCGACCCCGGCCGGTGACCAACCGCCGGTCCTCGACCCGCAGAAGCGACGACGTTGCCTTCGGCACGGTCATGCGAGCAATTCGCCGATGCAGTCGGCGAGGCAAACCGCCGCGAGTCTGCGGCGATGCCCCGCGCCGGCGCGGATGTCCGCGAGGATTTCGACCGCGGCAATCTCGGCCGCGACGAGCGCGTCGAGGTCGGCGCGCAGACCATCCCCGTCGAACGCATCCTCGATCCGCCGGCAGGCGACAGGAACCGGAGTGACAGCGCCGAGCCCGGCGCGCAAGCGACCGTCTCCGGGCGAAATCTGGACCGCTGCCGATGCGATGGCGAAATCGCCGTGGCGTCGCACATGTTCACGGAAAGCGACACGCGTGCCTTCGGGCGCGGCCGGAAACGCGACGTCCGTGACGATCTCCGTCGGCGCCAGTGCCGTCGTCATGGTGTCGAGAAAGAAGTCTTGCGCGGCAACGGATCGAGTTCCAGCCGCGCCGCGGAGTGTAAGGCTCGCACCGAGCGTGATCGCGGCGAGAACGAGCTCCGAGGCAGGATCGGCATTGGCGAGGCTGCCGCCGATTGTCCCGCGGCAGCGCGTGACATAGTGACCAACATGCCGGATGGAAGCGGCGACGAGCGGCGCGTGCGTCCGAACGAGCGCGCTCTCCAGCACATCCTGTTGCCGCGTCGCGGCGCCGATGCGGACGAGATCGCCGTCACGGCGGATGAAGGCGAGTCCATCGATGCCGTTCAGATCGATCAGGATATTCGGCGTGGCGAGGCGGAAATTCATCATCGGTACTAGGCTCTGTCCGCCGGCGATCAGGCGGGCGGCCTCGCCGTGCCGCACGAGCAGGGCCAGCGCCTCATCGACATCGCGCGGCCGATGGAACTCGAACGCGGCGGGCTTCACGAGGCCAGCTCGAGGATGGCGTCGACCATGCCCTGATAGCCGGTGCAACGGCAGAGATGGCCGCTCAGCAAGTCGCGCGCCTCTTTTTCCGTCCGCGGCCAGGCATTTCGTTCCCGCACCGCCTGTAGGACCATGAGGATGCCCGGCGTGCAGAAGCCGCATTGCAGCGCGTGGTGGCGGCTGAAGGCGACCTGGAGCGGCGACAGCTCGTCCTCCCGCGCCAGGGATTCGACCGTGCGGATCTCGCTTCCGTCGGCTTGAATCGCGAACATCAGGCACGAGCGCACCGGCACGCCGTCGACGATCACCGTGCAGGCGCCGCAAACCCCGATTTCGCAACCGACATGCGTGCCGGTCAGCTTGAGCTCGTGCCGGATGAAGTCCGCGAGCAGCAGCCGGGGCGGGATATCGGTTTCGACCCTTTCGCCGTTCACCGCACAGCAAAGCTTCATGCGCAAGCCCCCAACGAGCGGCAAGCAGTCTGACATCGAATGCGAAGTTTGCCTATCGTTCCAAATAGATCGTACAAATTGCGAAGCTGCTTGTCGTGTCGCGGGGGGGATAAGCGCACGCGGGCCTGCTCGGCGTTCATTTTACTATGGAACGGGAACAGCGGAACGCTGGCTTCCTGTTGAGGCGGTTCGCACTGGCCTCCATTCTCGAGGCGAGCGCGGTGATCGGCGTCATCATCACCTCGACGATTCTCGTGGTCGCCCTGGCGGCGCGCGCCGCGGTCATCGGGACCTTGTCCGAGGGGTCCTTGGCGGGTAGGAACGGTCGGCGAACGCGGCGGGGCGCGACGCCGGCAACGTTGGGACCACCTTGGGTCCACTCGGGTGCCACTTCGCGTTTCGTTCCTCCGATGCAGCATCGGCGAACGTTCAAGATGCGTTGAGAAAATGGGGCTAAATGCATATGCGGATGGGTGGCCGAGCGGTTTAAGGCACCGGTCTTGAAAACCGGCGTGGGTGCAAGCCCACCGTGAGTTCGAATCTCACCCCATCCGCCAAACCGACTGTCCGCAGTTGTTCATCGCTGCCGAAAAACGTGTTGAAATAACGCGCGATTTCCGGTATTATTCACTCATCCATGCCCGTTCTCGTTCGCCGTAATTCGTGGGTAGACGCGGCAACAGTGCGGGTAAGGATGTGGGTAAGATTGGCGGGCCGGACATGGCTCAATTTGTGGGTAGGCTCACCGCGCTCAAGGTTTTTAGGACGAAGAGGCCCGGCATGTATGCCGATGGCGCGGGCTTGTATCTTCAAGTGACTGGCAACGGCGATGCCCATGTCGCGAAGTCGTGGATTTACCGCTTCACGCTTCACGGCAGAGCGCGAGAGATGGGCCTGGGCTCACTTTCGACATTTGGCTTGGCTGAGGCTCGGACCAGGGCAGCCGAGTGCCGGCGGCTTACCTACGAGGGCATAGACCCGATCGAAGCACGCAGGATGGAGCGCGCCAAGGTCACGCTCGATATCGCCAAAACTCTGACGTTCAAGGAGTGCTCGGAACAGTATATCGCCGCCCATCGTGCCGGCTGGCGTAACGCCAAGCACGCCGCGCAATGGAGCGCCACGGTCAAGACCTATGCCGAGCCGGTCATGGGGTCCCTGCCGGTCCAGAGCATCGACACAACCCTCGTGATGAAGATCATTGAGCCGCTTTGGTCGAAGAAGCCGGAAACGGCCGCTCGGTTGCGAGGGCGAATTGAAGCCGTGCTCGATTGGGCAACGGCGCGTGGCTATCGCCAGGGCGAGAACCCCGCGCGATGGCGCGGCCATCTCGACAAGCTGCTGCCGGCCCGCACAAAAGTGCGCAAGGTCAAGCATCATGCTGCCCTCCCCTATGACGAGCTGCCTGAGTTTATGGCCGCGCTGCGCGCCCAGGACGGTGTCTCAGCACGAGCGCTTGAGTTCTTGATCCTCACGGCGGCACGCACCGGCGAGGTGATTGGCACGTTATCTAGCGAGATCAAGAACAAGGTTTGGACCGTGCCCGCTGATCGCATGAAAGGCAGCAAAGAGCATCGTGTTCCGCTGTCGGCACCAGCGTTGGCGATCCTAGAAAAGATGCGTGAGGAGCACGGAGGCGAATACCTGTTCCCCGGCGGAAAACGCGACAAACCGCTCAGCAACATGGCGATGCTTGCGCTGCTCAAGCGCATGGGTCATCTTGCGGCCGATTTTGCGTCGAAATCCTTCCTCAGGAATGAACGGCAATTGCTCCACGATATAGAACTTGAGATGCTGACCTTGAACCTTTTGGCGCGCGACGAAATCGAAGACGATGGAATTGAGATTGGCCAATAACAGCATGGCGTAGCGCTCGTAGTTTCTCACCAACTCGGCCGCCTCCTCTTTCCATTGCGCCAATTTCCGCTCCGACGAGCCGGCCGGCGGTCGATCGGGAACGAGGGGAAGCAGTATCGGCAGCGTGTTTCCAACCGCCGCGCATGGGATTGCAGCGGCGATCATCGTCCGAACATTCGTCGGCGCGGTAACAACCTTGAAGCCGACCGCCCACCGCGCGCCGGAAAAATCGACTTTATCCGAGTCGACCCAAAATTGGGGCTCAGGCCGCCACGCGGCGTCACGCTTTTGCACGTCCGTCGCTGGCGACGGCTGCGCAGGTCGATGGACGTTTACCTCGTTGACGACGATGCTTGCCGCCCGATGGTCGAACGCCTGCACCATCTTGCCTTCATAGAGAGGAAGCCACTCGTTCTTTCCCTTCTTCCACCGACCAGAATTGGCGATGCGATAGGCGCCCCCCTTCGTCAACTCCCCGGTCGTCTTGAACAGCGCCGAATCGTTGGTCATGTCGAGCATTCTGACATACCGCACGGGCCAAACTTCGTTCGGCGGATCGGTACGGCGATCTACCAGCACGGGAAGGCGTTCATAGATGCCAACGGTGATTTCGGCGTCGCGCGGCGTGCGGAATACGGGGGCCGTCCCCGTGTTGGGATTGACTGCATCGAAGTCGGATGGCCGCAGCGGGAAGGCCTCCCGCTCCGCACGCTCCGGGTCTTGCTGGAAGAACGCGCAGGCAGCCGCCCGAAACTTGCGGTCTCGTCCGCCGACGACGAGCGCGCTAAATTTGAAGCTTCGATGAACATCAGGAAAGAACGGGCCATCATTGTGGCCAGACCGCCCGTTCTCGAAATCGAATAAAGCGCCGAGACGGCCCGTCGTGGAAATCGACCGGAAGAATACCGAAGCGCCCTTATCGGCGGCGATGCCGGACGGCACGAGCAGACCGACGATCCCCATTCGATTAATCAGCCTGAGCGCGCGCTCGACGAAGAGCGAATAAATGTTCGTATCGCCACCCGACAGCAGCGGATACGAACCCTGCGCTCTGGCAACACGCGCGGCGGCCTCGGCCGTCCAGACGGCACGCTCGTAGTCCCTCGCGATGGCTCCGCCTTTCTTTTGCAGAGCCGCAACGAGCTTTCTCCGATCCGACGCCCGCGTCGATTTCGCGATCTCCGACACGCGCGCTTCAAACCATTCGACCTCCTCCAGCTTGATCCTGTCCCAGGGCGGATTGCCGATTACCGCGTCGAACCCGCCCGGCGGATCGACACTCTCCCAATTGCTCCAGACGCCAGGGAACGCGACCTCCCAATGCAGGAAGCGGCGCTCATCCACCAAGCGTCCTACGCGTTCCAGCAGGGTTTTCGCGGCGCTCACCAAGCCGCCTTTTCCACGCGGCTCGGCTTTCCCGGCAAGAAGATCGATGGTGTCACCCACCGTGCCGGCAAGCAGCGCGACCTTGACCTGCTCCTCTTCCTTCGGCATCGGCGACAGCCAGCGCGTCGCCTGAACGAAGTCCATGAAATGACCGAGCGGGGATGTCGCTTCCTCGACTCCGTGGAAGGTCGAAGCGCTGGTCCTGACCTCGGCAATGTCCGCGTCCGTCAATTGCTCGACCACCATCATGCCTTTTGCGGCGTTGCGCGCCCGCGCCACGACAGGAGCCAAGAACATGGCCGCCTGTGCCGCGGCAATATCCTCGACCGGTCGCGCAAATTCACCGAATAGTGAATCGCCGCAGCGGAGGTGATGGTCCAGGAACGAAAGCGGCGCGCCGACGGTAAACGAGTGCAGCCACAGGGACAATTTGGCCAGCTCGACCGCCATCGGGTTGAGATCGACGCCATAGATAACCCGCTTCAGGATAATGCGGCGGACGATATGCTTGTCGTCGAGCTGGTCGGTCGCAACGACCCAACCGTGCGTGTCGGCCTGCGCGCGGATATGCCGGCGGATGGTTTCGATCTGCTTTGCGAGGGGCGAGCGATAGGTTTCCTCTCCGATGGATTCGCGGGCCACGGCGACGGCCTCGGCCATCGCCGCCAGCGTTTCATCAGCGAGATAATCGACGAGCGAGACCAGGAAATGCCCCGATCCCATCGCCGGGTCGCAGACGCGAAGCTTGAGAAACGCGGTCGCGGGATCGGTCTCACCCAGCTCCATCACCCGCGTGGCCCTCGGTCTCCGGTCGCCGGAAAGGGTCTCCGCCTTTGCGCGGTAGACGCCGGTGCGTTCCTCGAGCAATGGACCGACGGCGCGGCGCAAGACCAGCCGAACCAGCTCCTCGGGCGTGTAATAGGAGCCTGTATTCCGGCGGGCGAAGGCATTGAGCTGAATGCCGAGGGCGCCATTGTCATCGGCGAGCTCATATTCGAGAAGACGCTCGTAGATGGCGCCAAGCTGCTGCACCGATAGGTCGCGATAGTTGATATAGCGGCGGACATCTGCCGCTCCTTCACGCGACAAATCATCGATTAGCGCCGCCAATACGCCATCAGGCAATGAGACGCGGGACAGCATTGGCGCGCGCAAGTCTTCGAACAACCCGCCATTGTACGGAGGCAAACCCATCGAAGCGTCGCCGTTTGAAATTGCTTCGAACAGCGCCCGTATCTTCGGCCACCAAGTAAGCGCCTTCGGTGAGATCGAGGTGCGCGAATCGACGAGGCGAGCGGCATCATCGCGCAAGGCCCGGAGACTGTAGGAAGCATAGCCAGGATGCCGTACAGGCAGCAGGTCGCGATCTTCTGCGAATAGGATGAACAGCAACCGGTAAAGCAGGATCAGCGCAGCTTCCTTCGCTTCCGAACGCCACGACGTTTGCGCTATTTGTGCATCGGGATCGTGCTCCGCCAACGCCTTGACCAGTGTCGGAAATACACGGTCAAACACGGCTTCGGATAGCGCGGCCGTCGCGCGCTCCTCGTAACGACGACCTTCAGCAAGCGCCTCATCCAGAAAATTGCCACCCGTCGGGCCTGCCGGTTCAAACGCCGAACGGCTGAAGAAAAGCAAGAAGAGGCGAAGCCCGTGAAGCACATCACCGCCTCGCGGCGCCTGTGCCGACAGTGCGGCCGAAACGGCGGAGGGCACATCGATTTCGAGATAACCTTCTGCCCGCGCACGCGCTCCAGCCCAATAGATTCGCCACAACCGGCCGTTGGAAAGCAGGCCCCAGCGGACGATTCCGTCCGATACATCCGAAGCGCGACCGAGATAGCGGATGATCTGCGACGACGGCGTTTCCTTGTTGCCGCTCGCGCGATCGAGAGGGGTTTCGCGCGCCTCATACTCGGTGACAACCACACCATGCTTGTACCGGTCGGCCTGATGCCGATGTCGTTTCGCCCGGTTCTTTGCATCTTCGCTGAGGAAAAGAAGTGCGTCGGGAATGTCTTTGCGACCCTTTCCAGCCTCCTGCTGGGGTAGCGTGTGCCAACCGAGCAGGGCCAAAACAGGGTCGATCAACTCCCTCTCGGTTTCGGCTTCGCTCGGTCTTGAAAACGCATTGAACGCATCGATTTTCGCGGCAAGCGTCACCGCAAATTGGTGCACTTCATCCGAGGAAAGCCGCTGCCACGCCTCGGTCGTGCGGACGCCTTCCTCGAGAAAATACCCGCTGAAGAGTCCCCCGCCGAACATGTTCTGCCTTCCATTTTCGTGCCGACGACTGTGTCGGTACGTGCCCCCATCACGCAAGAGGGAAGCAGCGCGACGGCCTCTTTCTCTTCAGTTTTTAGGGCGGATCGAGCGGCATAAACGGTCCGGCAGCGTAAACTCGTGCCCATTTCTGTCACCGAGATTGCCGCCGAAGCGCGGCACCAGACTGCAAAGTGGGCCGCGACCCGGTTTGCGTGCTGTCCTCAGAAATCGTAGTATAGCGTAGTACAGCGTAGAAACAGCGAAAAAGAAAATGAGGGCAAGATAAAGCGAACTTCGTTCGCGGCGGCTGTCGTCCGCTAAGTGTTTGTCTGCACACTGCCTTTTCATGCGCAAGCCTTGCGCAATGCCGAGTGTCCCGGCGCCACGTGTTCTCTAACTATTTGAAATAATTCGATCTTCTTGGCGCAAGCCGCAGGCCTCTTGTCTTCGGCCGTTACTCGACGAATATATTCTCCATGTCCCGCGATGACGACATACTCTTCGAGCCGTACCTCGGCCGCTCGCGCACCCGTGGCGATGCTCGGGTGCGCAGGCCGAAGACGTTCATCCAGGAGGTGCGGCACGCCATTGCCCGCGCCGGCGGCGATCCGCGCCGCATCGGGCGGGCGCGAACGCGAGGGGCGAAGACGGGCCGCTTCAACGCCCGCGGCCGGGGCGCCAGGCTTGTCGCGACCTTTCCCCGCGAGCACGGCTGGACCCTGACCGAGGGCGGCATGCGCTTCCGGTCTCGCCGCGTCATCGTCAAGGCGCGCGTGGTGAAGATGCGCGGCAGTGGGAGCAAGGCGGCCTACGCCCATCTCCGCTACCTGCAACGCGAAGGCGTGACCCTCGACGGCGAGCGCGGCCGGCTCTATTCGAGCTTCCGGGACGACGTAGACGGAACGCAGTTCCTCGACCGGGGCCAGGACGACCGCCACCAGTTCCGCCTCATCGTCGCGCCGGAGGACGGCGCCGAGCTCGGCGATCTCCGCGCCTTCACCCGTCAGCTCATGATGCAGATGGAGCGCGACCTGCAGACCCAGCTCGACTGGGTCGCGGTCGATCATCACAACACCGGCCATCCGCACTCCCATGTCGTGATCCGCGGCGTCACCGACGACGGAAAGATTCTGAACATCGCTGGCGACTACATCGCCCACGGCATCCGGCATCGGGCGAACGAGATCGTCACCCTCGAGCTCGGCATGCAGAGCGAATGGGAGGTGCAGAAGAAGCTTGGCCGGGAGGTGGAGCAGGACCGTTTCACCCGGCTCGACCGGGCCCTCCTGGAGGAGGTGAACGAGCAAGGCCTCGTCGACCTTCGCGTGGGCGAGGAGCAGAGCTATCTCGGCCGGGCCAACCGCTACCTGCTGATCGAGCGTTTGAAGAAGCTCGAACGGATGGAGCTTGCCCACGAGGAAGAACCGATGCGCTGGTCGCTCGCCGGCAGTATGGAAAAAACCCTGCGTGAATTGGGCGAGCGCGGCGACATCATCAAGACCATGCACCGCGCCCTCACCGAGCGGGGCATCGAGCGCGGCGGCGGCGACTACGCCATCCATCGCGACCGGCTGGAGCAGGGACCGGTAATCGGCCGCCTCGTCGAGAAGGGCTTGCCGGGGGACCAGCTTGGCGACCGGATGCATCTCGTGATCGACGGCATCGACGGCCGGGCGCATTACCTCGAAATTGACGACGCCGCCAAGGCCGAGGAGGCAAGGATCGGCAGCATCGTCGAGGTCGGACGTGCTAAGCCCGAGCTTCGCCCCGCCGACCGGAACATCCTCGCCGTCACCGATCCGGGGGACCGCCTGTACCGGCCGAGCCAGCATCTCGCGGCCGTCCGGGACAACCACCTGGTCCGGGAAGGGAACGAGGAGGGATTCATCGAGGCCCATGTGCGCCGCCTGGAGGCGCTACGCCGGGCGGGAATCGTCGAGCGCATCGACGCTGACCTTTGGCGCATCCCCGAGGACTACGCCCAGCGGGCGCAGGACTACGACGCCAGGCGCAGCCGCCAGCTTGCCTTGCGCGTGCTGTCCATCATCGACCTCGACGCCCAGGTCATCGCCAACGGCGCGACCTGGCTCGACCGCGACCTGATCGCCGAGACCCGCGCGCCCACGCACGATAGCGGCTTCGGCCACGACGTACGCGACGCGCTGGCGCGACGCCGGCAGTGGCTGGTGGGGCAAGGCCTCGCCCGCACGGACGGCGACAAGATCATCTACCAGCGCGGCATCCTCTCGACCCTGGCGCGGCGCGAGGTGCAGCAGGCCGGCGAGAAGCTGGCCCGCGAGCGTGGCCTTTCCTTCTACACGCCGATGGACGGCGAGCGCGTCAACGGGACCTACCGGGAAGCCGTGCAGCTCGTCAGCGGGAAATACGCCTTGGTCGAGAACTCTCGCGAGTTCACACTGGTCCCGTGGCGGCCTGTGATCGAGAGAGATCTCGGCCGCACCATCTCCGGCCTCGTCCAGGATGGCGGAATCTCGTGGGAGTTCGGCCGCAAGCGCGGGCTCGGCATTGGCATGTAGGAGAGCGCCGCGACATGGTACTGGATTTCCATCGGCGCTTGGCGGCAAGCGTGCCGGGCCGCGGCGGACTATCAAGGCAAGGCTGGCACTTCGCGCCACCGCGGCGCTACGAGCGGCTGCGGCCTTGACAGCCCGCCTCAACCGGCCCGGCTCAGGCTCGCCAAGCACCAATGGCAAATCGGGAAGCTGACGCTTCCCTTCTCGGCAGGCTGTTGCTAGCTCGTCAAGTTGGCCGGTTTATGTAGCTCGTGGGTTGGCCGCTTCGTGATCGCTTCGGTTCGGGGGC
>Ga0209415_10001816_pt1 | contig 40293 bp, 32 predicted proteins | sample PeaSoiSIISIP2007_FD_187696 | JGI IMG/M metagenome (GOLD analysis project Ga0209415, IMG submission 187696) | Peat soil microbial communities from Weissenstadt, Germany - SII-SIP-2007 (SPAdes) (version 2) | ecosystem: Environmental > Terrestrial > Soil > Wetlands > Peat | place: Germany...
ACCGGGGCCGAGGCCAACGAATTCTTCTTCCGTGCCCCGGAAGAGGTCCTCGACCAGGCCGAGGCCTATCCTTTCATGACCCCCATCTTCGGCGAAGGCGTGGTCTTCGATGCGCCTCCCGAACGCCGACGGGAGATGCTCCACAATCAGTCACTGCGCGACAAGTTCATGCGCGGCCACGCGTCGACGATCTCGGCCGAGGTCGACGCCATGGTGGCCGGTTGGTCCGAGGCGGGCACCATCGATCTGCTCGACTGGTTCGCCGAGCTCACCATCTACACCTCGTCGGCCTGCCTCATCGGACCGAAGTTCCGTCGGGACCTCGACCAACGCTTCGCCCGGCTCTATCACGACCTCGAGCAGGGAACTGACGCGCTGGCCTATGTGGACCCCTATGCCGACATCGATACCTTCCGTCGGCGCGACGCGGCGCGCCTCGGCCTGGTCGAGCTCGTCCAGGCCATCATGGACCGCCGTCGCACCGCCGACCCCGCCACCGATGAGGACCGGGACCTCCTCGATGTCCTGATGTCGATCTACGAAGAAGATGGAACGCCCCGGTTCTCCACCGACATGGTGACGGGCATGTTCATCTCCATGATGTTCGCCGGCCACCACACCACGTCGGGGACAGCGGCATGGACCCTCATCGAGCTCTTGCGTCATCCGGGCGCCCTGTCGGCGGTGACTGACGAGCTCGACCAGCTCTACGCCCACGGCGAGGAGGTCAGCTACCAGGCCCTGCGGGCCATGCCCCACCTCGAGGCGGCCATCAAGGAAGCCCTGCGCCTGCACCCTCCGCTCATCCTCGTGCTCCGGGTGGCCAAGGAGGAACTCGAGGTGAAAGGCGTCCGCATCGCCCCGGGCAAGCTCGTCGGGGCCAGCCTGTCGGTCTCCAACCGCATCCCCGAGGACTTTCCCGACCCCGACGCGTTCGTGCCCGAGCGCTACATCGATCCCCGGGCCGAGGACCGGGCGAATCCGTGGACATGGATCCCGTTCGGTGCCGGCCGCCACCGCTGCGTGGGGGCGCCGTTCGCCATGATGCAGCTGAAGGCCATCTTCTCGGTGCTGCTGCGCGGCTGGGAATTCGAACTGGCCCAACCCTCGGACACCTACAGAAACGACCACTCGAAGATGGTGGTGCAACTGCAGCAGCCCTGTGCCGTGCACTACCGTCGGAGCCGTGTCGCGTCGAACGGGCCCCCGTCGTGAGGATCGTCGTCGATCGCGACCTGTGTCAGGGGCACGGCGTCTGTGAGTCGGAGGCTCCTGCCGTCTTCTCCGTCTCCAAGGCGGGCGTGCTCACCGTGGTCGACGAGACCCCGGCCGAGGAGTTGCGACCCGTGGTCGAACAAGCTGTGGCGTTCTGTCCCACCGGTGCATTGCGTATAGAGGAGGACTGAGGCGTGCCGTCTTTTCCCTATGAGGAACTGAATGAGATGGTGAAGCGGTGGCTCGAGGCCAACCGACAGGCCCAGGAGGCCGGTGACTGGCGCCCCATGGCGGAGATGTACACCGAGAACGCCACCTACGGCTGGAACATCGGCCCCCACGAGGAGTTCATGTCCGTGGGACGCAGCGAGATCCGTGACATCGCCCTGGGCCTCGAAATGGGAGGTCTCGACGGCTGGACCTACCCCTACCAGAAAGTCCTGATCGATCCGGAGCAGGGCGAGGTGATCGGCCTGTGGAAGCAGATCGCCGACCGGACGCGCCCCGATGGGTCCGCCTACGAGATCGCCGGTATCGGTGGCAGCTGGTTCCGCTACAGCGGGAATTGGCAGTGGTCGTGGCAACGCGACTTCTTCGACGTCGGCAACGCCACCTCGCTGTTCGTCGAGATGATCAAAGCGGACGCATTGTCCGACGGCATGCGTCGTCGGATCGAGCGCGCCGCCTCGGGCGAGATGCTCCCCGGCCACTACCGCCTGGGGCAGTCGCCCGCCGATCTCTGGGACTGACCTCACAGTTTCCTAATACGACCGCCCACACCTTCTCACCTGGGGGACGTTCACTGACGGGATGCCGCCGGTCGGAGCGCCGCATCCCTCAACCTCCCCGGTGCCGCCGACATGACATGGCAGGCTGGTGCCGTGACAACCGGCTCCGACACGATCATCGTGGTCGAGGACGACCACCACATCTCCGATCTGGTCAGCATGTACCTCCGCCGTGAGGGGTTCCGGGTCCTCCAGGCCGACGACGCCGAGCACGGCCTCACCTACATCCAGCGGGAGAACCCAAAGCTGCTGATCGTGGACATCGGGCTCCCCGGGGAGCTCGACGGCCTGGACCTGTGTCGGCAGGTCCGCAAGTCGAGCGACGTCCCCGTGATCATCCTCACCGCCCGCGACGACGAGATCGACCGGGTGCTCGGGCTGGAACTGGGCGCCGACGATTACGTCACCAAGCCCTTCTCGCCCCGGGAGCTCGTGGCCCGGGTGCGGGCCATTCTCCGCCGTTCCGGTGCCGCCAGCGATCGCAAGACGGCGCCCGTCACCACCGAGATCGGGAACATCGTGGTCGATACGGGTCGCCGCGAGGTCGTGTGTGCCGGGGAGGTGGTGGCCCTCACCACCCGGGAGTTCGACCTCATCGCCTATCTCGTCGCCAACCGCGGCCTGGCCCTGTCGCGACGGCAGCTCCTCGACGGCGTGTGGGGCGAGGGTTGGTACGGCGACGAGCGGACCGTCGACGTCCACGTGCGCCAGCTGCGCAAGAAGCTCGGTGACGAGCTCTCCCTCACCACCGTGTGGGGCGTGGGCTACCGCCTCGGCTGAATCGGACCGGTCGCCTCATGCGCCGACGCCTCACCATCGCCATCGTGGCCGTCGTCACGGGAACGCTGCTCGTCACCACCGCCGGCAGCCTGTTACTCGTCCGTCGGGCCGCCACCTCGACGGCCGGCTCCGAGACCACCCACGAGGCCACGGTCGTGGCCCAGCTGCTGTCGGAGGGAACGCTCGCCGCCGACGTCGGTGCTGGATCCCGAGTCCGTGCCGATCGGGTTTTGTCCGCACTGCGCGTGGTCGGCTCCTACGACTTCTTCCAGCCCGTGGGCCTGACCGCGACCGGCGAGTTCGTCTTCCTTCCCTCCCCCCTGTCGCCGACGGACCTGGATGCAACGTCGCTCGAGACCGGCCAGACCGTCTCGGGCAACGTGGGCCATGTGGTCTTCGCCGCGGTGCCCGTCGCCCTGACCAACCGCCAACGTGTCAACCTCGACATCGGCCAGCGTCAGGTCGCCGTCCTGCTCGCCGTGCGCACCGTACGCAATCCCGTGAACGGTCTCATCTATTTTCTCCTCGTCGCCGGAGGGGCGTTGCTGGTGGCCGCCGCCGTCGCTTCGGGTCTCGCCCGCCGCATCAGCGCTCCGCTCGTCCGGGCCGTCACCACCACGCGCCAGTTGGCCGGCGGTGATCTGACGGCGCGGGTTCCCGTGAGCGCCCACGACTATCCCGAGCTCACGGAACTGGCCGAGGCCATCAACTCCATGGGCGACAATCTGAGCCGCTCGCAGAACCTGGAGCGGCAGTTCCTCCTCTCGGTCTCCCACGAGCTGCGGACACCGCTCACGTCGATCATCGGGTACGCCGATGCCATCGCCGACGGGACCACCCAGGACATCGCCGGCGCCACCGCCGTCATCAGCGCCGAAGCCGGCCGTCTGGGACGACTCCTGCAGGATCTCCTCGACCTCGCCCGGCTCGACGCCAAGCGCTTCTCATTCGACGTCCGACCGGTGGACTGTGCCGAGGCGGTCATGGCCACGGCGGCCGCCTTCCGGCCCGAGGCCGAGACCCTCGGTCTCGAACTCGTCACCGCCGCCCCCGCCGAGGGTGGCCTGTGGGTCGACGCCGACCCCGATCGGCTCAGCCAGATCGTGGCCAATCTGACAGAGAACGCCTTCAAACACGCGCAGTCGCGCGTGGTGGTGGGGGCCGGCCTCGTGGGCAGCTCGATCGCTGTCTGGGTCCTCGACGACGGCCCCGGCATTGCCGCCGAGGACCTGCCCCACGTCTTCGAACGCCACTTCACATCCGATCGTGTGACCAGCAGGCGCCTCGGTTCGGGGCTGGGTCTCGCCATCGTGTCCGAGTTGGCCGCCGCCATGCATGCCGTGGTGGTGGCCGAGTCCCCCGTCATCGAGGGCCGGGGCACCCGGATGACCCTCTGGTTGCCACCGCCGGCGACCGGCGGGGCCGAGCGATCCTGAGCCCGGGTCGGGGTCCGGCTCGTTCGGCTGGCCCCCCAGCGTTGAGACAGCGATGGGAGTCATTTGTTCGAATTGTGTCCCGGGGGTGTCACGCTGCGAGTGTCAGATCCCGCTCGTCAGGCAGGAGGGTGTGTGCCATGGAGCTCAAGCTGAAGCGGTTGCTACCGCGGAATTTCATCGACTGGCGGGGCCAGTACATGATCGAAGACGATCCCGAGGCGAGCTGGCGGGAGTGCCGCGTCATCGACGTCTCGACATTCGGTGCCGGGCTCGAGCTGGTCGACGCCACGCCCGACGAGACGGCCGGACGGAGCATCGTGCTGGCCGACAACCTGCGGGGCGAAGTCAGGCACGCCATCCCGGCCAAGAGCAACGGCGTCAGGGTGGGGATCGAGTTCGTCGATCTCACCGAGGCCGAGCAGACCTACCTCACCTCTCTGGTGCAGCTCCAAGCCGCCTGGTAGGCCCGCCGTCGAGATGGGCGGTGTCGTTGAAGCGCCGCACGACCCACCGCGGCCCGTCGACGACGACCTCCGAGATGGACCCGTTGTCCGCTCCCGTGAAGGCGAACGGCGCCGACCCGGTCACCTGGGCCAGGACCTCGCCGATGACACCGCCGTGGGTGAACACGGCAACCCGTTCATCGGGGTGGGCGGCGGCGACCGCCTCGAGACCCCGGCGCACACGTCCGGAGAACGTCGCGGCCGACTCGGCACCGGGCACGATCTCCCACCGCTGTTCCTCGACGACGCGGCGCGCCAGTGGGCCCTGTTCCACCATCATCTTGCGCAGCAGCCCACCCTCCCACTCGCCCAGGAACACCTCACGCAGGTCGGGTTCGACGACCACCTCCATACCCAAGGTTCGCACGAGCGGTGCCGCCGTCTGCACGGTGCGACGCAACGACGTGACGTAGACGGCGTCCACCCCCTCCCGGGCCAGACGGTCGCACACCCGTCTCGCCTGCTCTTCGCCTTGGGGTGCCAACGCCGGGTCCCCCTGACCGTCGATCAGAGGAAACGGTCGATCGTCGTCCAAAGGTTCCGATTCACCGTGGCGGACGAGGAGGACGACCGTGGCTCCGGGGGGTGGCGCGAACCGGAGTTGGCGGTACTCAGCCATGCGCCACCGACAGGTGGGCCCCGGCCCCGGACTCAGCCCCGAGCGGCATACGCCCTGCTCTCGTCGCCCACCAGCGACACCAGGTTCCCCAGAGAGATGTTCACGTCGACGAGATGCAGTCCCCACGTCGGGCCGATGGCCTGCATGACGACGGGTCGAGGATCACCGGCGTGGACGGGTCCGCTCACCTGGAGCCAACTGGCGCCGTTCTCGTACTTGCACTCCCCCGTATACAGGCCCGGTTGCGTGACCCACGGTGTCGTGACGGTGGGGCCCTGCGCCCCGTTGGCCCGGAGACCGGCCGACACCTCGGACGACGGGAAGTACGGAACGAGCGGACCGACGCCACCCGACGGTGACGCCGGGTTCACGCACAGGACCTGCAGGCCGGTGGCAGAGGGTTTCGAGCCCGGGATCAGGCCGCTCACACCGGCACCGGGCCGACCGAAGAGGCTGTTGGACGGTGGCGGTTGGTCGAACGACGAATAGGCGATCACGCAGCCGGTGGCGGTGGTCGAGGTACACGCCGGGATGTGTTGGAAACTGCCCCCGACCGTCTTCCCGACGGGGACGGTGACATTGCCACCCAGGATGATGGCGGACACGAGACGGCGACGCACGGTGGCATCGCCGTCCACCTTCTGGCGCAACAGGCCGATGAGCATGGCCGCCCCCTGGGAGTGACCGATCACCACCACCCCCCGCCCGTCGTTGTCGTGGGCCAGGTAGTCCTGCCAGGCCGCCACGACTCCCGCGTAGGCCTTCGTCAGATCGGCGGCGGTCAGGTCGGCGGGCGTGGCGATGGCCTTGAGGGTGAGCTGGGGATAGATGGGAGCGAAGACGCGGCACTCCTGCGAGAAACGCGACGCCTGGTACTGCGCCACCGCCGTCTCGGCCGGATCGACGGCGAGGTCGGCGTTGGCTCCCGATTGCGTGCTCACGGTGGGATAGACGTAGAAGCAGTCGATGCCGGGGTGCGACGCATCGGATGATCGCTGAATGCTCGAGGGGCCCGACTCCGGCACCACGGTGGCCGTCAGGCTGTCGTCACACGGGTCGGGGAGCTGGCCCGGTCGGCACAACCACTCGACGCCGGCGGTATCGGTGCGGGCGGCCACGGCCCCGTCGGCCACCGCCGCATTCTGCGCCGCCGTGGGTTGGGCCGTGCCGGCCGAGGCACCCGACGAGACCGGTGGTCGGGTCGTGGTCTCGGCCCGAGGCGACGACCCCGAACTACAGGCGGCGAGAAGGAGCCCCAGGACCGCGACACGACACAGAGGCGCGCCCCATCGTCGGGGGAACCCGTGCCGGCGCATCGGCCGATGCTACCCCGCTCCTGAACGCACTGAACGCCGGAACGATCGCACGACAGAACGCGTCGGACCGCATGAGCGCGCTCGAATTACGCTTCGCCGTCTTCACGGTCGACATCAACGCGCTCAAGCCTTCGAACACGCAGAAACCAACATCGGCGGGTCATCATCACGTGGCGCACACAACGCGAGGTCCTCGCCCGCACTGACCATGTCCGGCTGCCGGCCGACCTGCAGCAGGCGGGTCGCGGCGAGATCGCTCGGTCTCCGGGCGGGAAGTTGACCCGCCGGGTCCCTACTCAGCCGGGTCTCCGTGCTCAGCCGTGTTGCCAGACCCGGCTGGCCACGGTGCGAATCCCGGGAAGGGCCGCCTCGTCGAGGACGGCCACGTCGTCACTGCCCATCTGCCAGCCCAAGGCGCCGGCATTCTCCTGCGCCTGCGCGCGGTTCTTGGCCCCCGGGATGGGCACCGCCCCCTTGGCCATGATCCAGTTCAGCGCCACCTGGCTGGGCGTCTTCCCCCCGTGCTTCTCCCCGATCGTCCGCAAGGCAACGACGACGGCGTCAACCACCGCCATCGGGTGATTGGAGAAATTTCGCTTGCCCGGCGGCGGGTTCGCGGTCGAATACTTACCGGTGAGACGGCCCTGACCGATCGGCGAATAGGCCAAGGGGACGACACCGAGCTCGGCGCACGTGGCCAGCAGCCCACCGGTTTCGGGGAGGCGCCGCAGCAGCGAGAACTCGATCTGGTTGGTGGCCAACCGCATGCCGCGCTTGTCGAGCTCGGCGGCGATGGACTGCGTTTCTTTGACCGAATAGTTCGAGACGCCGACCGCCTTCACCAGACCGGCCTGCTTTGCCGCCGCCAGAGCGTCGGCCAGCGCGGCGTGAGAGCGAAGACTGACGGGGCCGTGAAGCTGGTACAGGTCGACGGTGCCGATTCCGAGCCGACCGAGCGACGCCCGCAGCGACCTGAGCAGCGCCCCCCGCACGTTCAGCTTCCAGGGTGACGGCATGAACTTGGTGGCAAGGACCACACGGTCGGCGCGTGCCGGATCGGCCCGGCGCAAATCACCGATGATCCGCTCGCTCTCCCCACCGCCATAGATCTCGGCGGTGTCGAACAGGGTGACGCCGGCATCGATGGAGGCGTTCCACGCCTCCTCGATCGAACCGACGGTGAGGTCGCTGTCGTAGCCGCCCATGCCCCACGTGGACCGGTCCCCCCAGGCCCAGGTCCCCACGCCCAGGAGAGGAATGGAGACGTCACTGCCGGCCAGGGTGTAGCTGTCGGTGCTCATGGAACCGCACCGTACTTCTCACCTCTACCCCGGCGTCGAGGAGGCCGGTACCACCGTGATGTTGACGCCGAATTCACCGGCCTTCAGCTCCGAGCCGACGGCCGACGAGCTGCTTCCCATTTCGACCTGAACCGTCCAGCTGGCATTCTTGGCCGTGAAGGTTGCCCCGGTGAACGTGACCGTGGTGGACGTGGAATTCTGACCCGAGGCGGTGACCTGCGTGGTCGAGGGAGCGTTGGTGACGGTCACGGTGAAGCCGGCCGACCGGAATTTCGACTCATAGGCCTGCGCACCGGCCGTGACCGATCCGGACACGGCGAAGACGGCATCGAAATCCCCGTTCGTTGCCCCTCCGCCGAGCACACGGGAGCCGTCAGGCTGCGGCACGGTGGTCGGGAATCCCGACGGCAGCGAGTGGACCACGGCGGAGAAGTTGTGCCCGGCGATGTTCCCCGAGATGCCGTTCTTGGAGATATGGAGGCTGCACGCCGCGGACAGAACGCCCACCACGCCGAGACACATCACCACGGCCGCTCGACGACCGGGCCTCCTCACGATACTGCTGGCGTTCGGCATGGGCGTCCCTCCCGCTCATCGACGGCGCTGACCGGCCCTCGCGTTGCCGCATCACGGTACCTTCCGGCCGGTGGCGGATTGAGGACCTTCGCTGCTACCAGCCGCGGAGATCGACCGGCCAGGTCTCGAGCACGTCCTCACCGTCGACCACGAACATGCGCTCGTGGCAGGAAACGGTCGGGTCGACATGGGCGGGGGTCACGCGGATGCGATCACCCACCTTCACCGGTCGCCCCGGTGCGAATGTGACGTGCTCGTCCGAGCAGAACCACACCTCCGAGCCCTCGATCGTGGGGTTGCCGTGGTCCAGAGCGAGCGCCTTCAGGCCACAATCGGCCACCGCCCAGCCCGGGGACACCGAGATCACGGTGGCCTCGATATGCAGGGCCTGGCGGAAGGGCAAGTCGAGTTGGCCGTAGGCCGAGTCCATGAGCGCGTACGAACCGGCCTGGATCTCGGTCGCCCAGCTGTTGATGTCGTAGGTTCCCGTGCCGCCGGCCGAGACGAGGTCTCCTCCGACATCGGCGTGGGCCTCCATCAGGGCCTCCATCGCCGGTCTGATCTTCTCCACCCGTTGCGCCCTGTCCGGCAGACCGACGATGTGACCCTCGTACCCCATCACCCCCCGCACCCGGAGTCCCCGCCGGCGCGCCGTGTCGGCCAGTGGCCCGGCGTCCGACGGTTGGCACCCGCAGCGCGGCAGGCCGACGTTCACGTCGATGACCACCTCCTCGACGCCCCCGGCGGCGGCGGCGTCCACCGTCTCGTGCGAATCGACGGCCACCGTCACCCGGGCCCCCGCCCGGACGAGCGCACCGAGCCGGGCCGCGTCCACGACCTCGTTGGCAAGGAGGAGGTCGTTACCGAGGCCGGCGCGCGCCATTCCCTCCATCTCGGCGATGGTGGCACAGGTGAACCCGTGATGGCCGTGAGCCTCCTGTCGGACCGCCAGCGAAGTGCATTTGTGGGCCTTCACGTGGGGACGGAGGTGGGGCCCGGGCAGAGCCCGCGCCATGGTGGCCAGGTTGTCCTCGAGAAGCGCCGCCTCCACCACCAGAGCGGGGGTCGTCACCTGACCGATCTTCACCGGGTCATCACACGACGAGCGTATCGGTCGTCGTGCGTGGAGCTCACCGGGGCCGCAGGAGCGTCGGCCGGCGGCGACCGTTCCCCCCGAGCCGGCCCGGCACGCCAGACTGGCGCTCCGGGGCAGCCGGCCCGACGGGGAGTGACGGGGAGAGGAATCGGAGATGGGGACAGACAAGACGACGGTGGTGGACGACGGACGACGGGCCACCGACACGACGATCCGTCGACTCGTCGCCGAGATGAGCGTGGAGGAGAAGGCGTCACTCACGGCCGGGCGGGATCTGTGGACGATTCCCGGAGTGGACCGCGTCGGGATCCCGGAGCTGAGGGTGACCGACGGTCCCAACGGGGCGCGCGGGACCACGCTGCCCGGTCCCGACGCACAACCGACGACGTGCGTGCCGTGTGGTTCGGCGCTGGGCGCCACCTGGGATCCCGAGCTGGTCGGGCGGGTCGGTGCGCTGCTGGGCGAAGAAGCGCGCGCCCGGGGGTGCCGCGTGCTGTTGGCCCCCACGGTGAACATCCCCCGGTCTCCCCTGGCCGGGCGGAACTTCGAGTGCTATTCCGAGGATCCCCTTCTCTCCGGAGTGCAGGCCGCTGCCTTCATCAAGGGAGCCCAGTCACAGACGGTGGCCACCACGGTCAAGCACTTCGTCGGCAACGACGCCGAGTTCGAGCGCTACACCATGAGCTCGGTGATCGACGAACGAAGTCTGCGTGAGATCTATCTGGTCCCGTTCGAGCACGCCGTGCGCAGCGGTGGGGCGCTCGGGGTCATGACGGGATACAACCGGATGAACGGACAATGGTGTTCGGAAGACCGCGCCCTCCTCACCGACATCCTTCGGGGCGAATGGGGGTTCGACGGCTTCGTCCTGACAGATTGGTACGCGGTGGCCTCCACGGTCGGCTCGACCGATGCCGGGGTCGACCTCGAGATGCCGGGACCGGGACGCGCTTACGGAGCCGCTCTGGCCGACGCCGTCCATGACGGCTCGGTCACCGAAGACATCCTCGACGAACAGGTCGTACGGTTGCTGTCGGTCTACGACCGGCTCGGGCTCCTCGACGACGACGAGGACCAAGGCCGACCCTCGCCGCGGCCGGCGGCCGAGAGGCGCTCGGCCCTCTCTCACGAGGCCGCCACCGCGTCGATGGTGTTACTGAAGAATACCGGTGTCCTGCCGTTGCCGGCGACCATGAAGACGGTCGCCCTCGTCGGCCCCAACGCCGATCGGTCCGTGATCATGGGAGGCGGGTCGGCCGGTGTCGAGCCCGATCACCGGACGAGTCCCCTGACGGCCCTGCGAGCCAAGCTCGGCGACACGGTGACAGTGATCCATGAAACAGGCGTGGACTTGGCCCGCAGCACGTCGACACTGCGGATCCCGATGGCGGTGGAATACCGGGGCGGACTCGACGGCTCCGGGGAGGTCGTGCACCGCGACGAGTTGCGTGCCGCCGAGCTCTCCCTGCTGGAGCCGCCCGTGCCCTCGTGGGAGGGGCCCTTCTCCGCTCGGGCCACGGGGACGTACCGGCCCGGCGAAAAGGGCCGCTACCAATTCACCCTGACGCACGTGGGCCGGGCCCGCGTCCTCGTGGACGGGAAGGTGGTCATCGACGGGTACGACGACACCCTGCCCAAGGGCCCGAGCTTCCTGGGCCTCGGCTCGAAGGAGATGACGCACGAGCTGTCGCTCGACGGGGACCGGGACGTCGAGGTCACCGTCGAGTACGACACGTTGGGCGCCCGCGGCCTCTTCGCCTTCCGGGTGGGTTGCCGGTGGATGGCCCCGGCCGACCTGATCGATCGCGCCGTGGTCGCCGCCGGCCAGGCCGACGTCGCCGTGGTGGTGGTGGGAACGTCGAACGAGTGGGAGTCCGAGGGCTTCGACCGGGCGTCCCTCGTGCTTCCCGTCGATCAGGACGATCTCGTCCGGCGGGTGGCCGCCGTCAACCGCCGGACGGTCGTCGTGGTGAATACCGGCGCCCCCGTGGCCATGCCGTGGGTGGACGACGTCGGTGCCATCGTTCAGGTCTGGTTCGGCGGGCAGGAAATGGCGCGGGCGCTGGCCGACGTTCTGGTCGGGGACGAGGAACCCGGCGGGCGGCTACCCGTTAGCTTCCCGCAGCGGATCGAGGACAGCCCGGCGTTCGGCTACTTCCCGGGTGAGCGCAACGAGCTGCGCTACGGAGAGGGCCTCTTCGTCGGCTACCGCTGGTACGAAGCGCGGCAACTGGCCGTCGGATTCCCGTTCGGACACGGACTGTCCTACTCCACATTCGCCCTGGGGGAACCGGAGCCCTCGACGACCTCCTTCACCGCCGGTGACGAGCTCGTCGTCAGGGTGCCGGTGCACAACCGCGGGCCGCGGGCGGGCACAGAAGTCGTTCAGTGCTATGTGATGCCACCGACGTGCGAGCTGGTCAGGCCGGCCAAGGAGCTGAAAGCATTCGGCAAGATCTGGCTCGAGGCCGGGGAATCCGGAGTCGTGGACCTCGTGCTGTCCGACCGGGCGTTCTCGTACTGGGATCCGGGGACCGACGAGACGCTGCGGCTGAGGGCACGGACACCGCTCGGGTCGATGGTCAACGCCGCGTCGGGCGCGGCCCGGCCGGCGGGTTGGCGGATCGATCCCGGCGAGTACCTGCTGCACGTCGGCCGGTCGTCGGCCGACATCGCATGGACGACGCCGGTGACGGTCGGTCCGTCCGGCGGTTGAGGGCCCGCGATCAGCCGAGACCGGCGAGCTCTTCGCTCACGTCCCACAGCCGACGGGCCGTCTCGAGGTCCCTGGCGGGCGCCGCCGGCGCCTTCGGCCGGCAATCGACGAAATACCTTCCGGTGACGCCCTTGACCTCGTCGGACGCGGCCAACCAGATGGCCGTGGCCGCCCCCTTCTCGGGCGAGCGGGCGAACGGCCGGGCCGCCATGATGGCGAGGCGCAACCAGGCGGTGTCGCCGTCCTTGGCGAACCCGCTGGCCACGAAACCGGGATGGAGCGCGTTCACCGTCACCTCGGTGTCGGCCAGCCGGCGGGCCAGTTCGAAGGTGAAGAGAAGGTTCATCAGCTTGGTGGCGCTGTACACGAACGAGCCCCGATAGGGCCGGGTCATCCATTGGAGATCGTCGAAATCAAGACCGTCACGGGCCTGGGTGTGCCCCCACGAGGAGACGACGACGATCCGGGCCGGGGCACTGTGGCGCAGCCGTTCGAGGAGCAGCTGGGTGAGCAGGAAGTGTCCGAGGTGATTGGCCTGGAACTGCATCTCCATGGCGTCCTCGGTCATGGTCCGCTTGGCCAGGACGCCTCCGGCATTCAGGTCGAGGACATGGATCTCGTCGAGACGGTCGAGCAGGTCTGATGCGCAGGCGCGGACCGAGGCCAGGCTGGCCAGATCGAGCGGCACACACTCGACGGCGTCGTTGCCACTCTCCCTTCGGACGTCGGCCACCGCCGCCGCACCTCGCCGCGCATCACGGGCTGTGATCACGACGCGGGCACCCAGGCGGGCCAACGCCCCGGCCGTCGCCTTGCCGATGCCACTGTTGCCTCCGGTGATGACGGCGGTGCGCCCCGTGATGTCGCTCAGGTTCCCGCAGTTGCCCGCCACCGGGGCCACGTTAGTGGTGGGACCCCACACGGCGCCGCCGGGGACGGTCGCACCGCCGCCGCCGACAGCAAGACACGCCCGCTCCGCCGCCACGGTTCTCGCTTCACCTGTCGACCAGAACTACCCTGTCGTCGCTGACACCGGTGTCAGCGACACGGGCGGGCCACGATCGACTCCGGACGTCAGAGGAGGACATCCATGAGACCAGCGGCGGGCAACAGCGGGCGGGCACGTCAGAGGCGGTGGATCGTGGGTTGTCTCACGGCTCTTTCCATGGTGCTCGTGGCCTGCGGTGGTGGGGGTGGCACCCCCCAGGCCTCCTCCAACGCGGGGACGCCCGACCCGAACGGCGTCCTGCGGTACGGGGTGGACCTGAACAACGGGTTCTCCAACGACTTCGACCCCGGCACCGGGACGAACGACTGCTCGTTCCAGGAGTTGGCGCAGATCTACTCGAGCATCACGTACTCACCCCCGGGGACGCAGGGGAACAACACCATTCTCGGCGGCATCGCCCAGAGCTGGGACATCTCGGGTTCCACGCTGACCCTGCACATCCGCCCCGGCGTGACCTTCTCCAACGGAGATCCGGTCGACGCCAACGCCGTGATGCAGAGCATCGAGCACGTCCGCAAGAGCCCCCTGCGGACCTCCCTCCTGGCCATCGCCGGCATGACCGTCCCCGACCCCGACACCCTCGTCATCCAGCTGAGCCAGCCCCCGACCCAGGGTGACCTGCTCTCCGCCTTCAGTTTCATCGACGGCATGGTCATGGATCCCACCTCCATCGCCACCGCCTCCACCAAGCCGGTCGGCTCGGGTCCGTTCGTCCTGAAGAGCTACCAGCCGGGCGCAGAGATCCAGCTGGTGGCCAACAAGAGCTACTTCGACAAGTCGGCCTACAAGCTCGGTGGGGTCGACTTCGTCCAGTTGACGGCCGGGCCGCAGGCCATCGGCGCCCTGATCGCCGGGACGGTGGACATGATCGATCTCATGCCCGAGGACTACCCCGTCGCCAAGAACAACTCCGACATCGGCATCGCCATCACACCTTCGTACCAGTACATGCTGATGCAGCTGCGCGAGAACTCCCCGCCTTTCAACAATCCCGGCGTCCGGGCCGCTCTCGAGTACGCCATCAACCGCGAGGCGATCAACAAGGCCGTTCTCAACGGGCTCGGTCAGCCCGCCTACCAGCCGTTCCCGAGCACGTCACCCGCCTACAACACGACCGTCGGCAACAAGTACACCTACCAGCCGTCCACGGCGAAGTCGATGTTGGCCAGGGCGGGCTTCCCGAACGGGGTGAGCTTCAACCTGGTGTACCCGGCCGGTGAGGCCGAATACCAGAGCGCGGCGACCATCATGAAGGCCGAGCTGGCCCCCGCCGGGTTCAACGTCTCGCTGACCCAGATCCCCGGTGCCGACATCCTCACCGACGTCTACGAGAACAAAGAGGCCAACGCCGTCCTCATCGAGAACTCGTCGAACGGGCCCGACCTGGCCAACAACTTCGAGAGCTCCTACGAGAGCACCGGTTTCGTGGCCCAGGCCCTCGGATCGGTGAACGCCCAGCTGACGCCGCTCATCAAGCAGGCGTCGAACTCGATATCGGCCACCGTGCAGGGCCCGCTCATGCAGCAGGCGTCGGCCATCGTCATGTCGGAGGGCCTCGAGGTTCCCGTGGTCTTCATCCCCCAGATGGTGGCGTACAACAAGGCGCGCGTGGGCGGCACCGTGGTTGCCCCCATCGGGTTCTGCAAGGCCGCGTTGGTGGGCGTCTACATCAAGAAATGACCTGAGTCCGCTTTCATGGCGTCCGGTGGGTCGTTGTTCTCGTTCGTCGTACGACGAATTCTGATCACCATCCCCCTGCTGCTGATCATCTCACTGGCCGTCTACAGCCTGGTTCTCATCCTGCCCGGCGACCCCGCCCTCGTGCTGGCCGGCGGTGTTCGCGCCAAGGCGTCCACGGTGGCGCACATTCGGCAGCAGCTCCATCTCAACCAGGGTTTCTTCACCCAGTACTGGCTGTGGCTGAGCCATGCGCTGCGCGGGGACCTGGGGCATTCGCTCTTCACCCCGGCCAACGTCCCGAGCTCGAGCGTGACCGCCGGCATCCGGATCCGGTTCCCCGTGACGCTCGCCATCGCCGCCGGAGGGATGGTCACCGCCGTGCTGATCGGGCTCCCGGCCGGCATCGTGGCCGGACTGCGACCCCGCTCATGGGCGGACCGGATCGTCACCGTCGTGAGCAGCCTGGGCGTCGCCCTCCCCGATTTCTGGCTGGCCATGCTGCTCGTGATCCTGCTGGCCATCAAGACGCATGTCCTTCCTCCGCTCGGCTACACGCCGTTCGCCACCTCGCCGGCATCGTGGTTCCAGCACCTCATCCTGCCGTGGCTGGCCCTCGGCTTCGGCGGGGCGGCGACCGTGGCCCGCCAGGTCCGTGGGTCGTTGATCGACACGCTCGACCAGGACTACATGCGGACGGCCCTGGCCAAGGGGCTCTCGCCTGTCCGGATCATCGGCAAGCACGCCCTCAAGAACGCCATCAGCCCGGTGGTGACCATCGTGGGCATCCAGTTCGGATATCTCCTCGGTGGGACCTTCATCATCGAGAACATCTTCTCGTTGCCCGGCATGGGGACCTACATGATCCAGGGCATCTACGACAAGGACCTCCCCATCGTCCAGGGCGTGGCTCTCCTGACGGCGGTCATCTTCGTTTTCGTCAATCTCGTGGTCGACGTCATCTACGCCTATTTGAATCCCAAGGTGCGACTGGCGTGAGCACGCTCTTGCCCCCCGGTAGCGGCGATCCGATCGTGGACCTCGGCTCGGAGCCGACGGCCGAGGCGAGGGAAGGTTCGAGTGGGGAGACCGAGCACCGTCGCGTCGGCGCGCTGCGACGCTTCGCCCGCGACAAGACGGCCGTGGGAGGGCTCGTCTTCATCGTCGGCGTGATCTTCATGGCCATCGCCGCACCGCTCCTCGCCCCCTACGGACCCAATGTGCAGGATCTCTTCCACATCAACGCCGGCCCGTCGGGGGCGCACTGGCTGGGGACCGATGACCTCGGCCGCGACATGCTGAGCCGGCTGATCTTCGGTGCCCGCCCGCCGCTGCGGGCCGCCTTCCAGATCGTGGGCGGCGCGCTGGTCCTGGCCCTGCCCCTGGCCCTCGTGGCCGGCTTCGTCCGTGGCTCGATTGACATGGTCATCATGCGGGCCATGGACGCGCTCTTCTCCTTTCCCCCCCTCGTCCTGGCCCTGACCGTGGCCGGTCTGCTCGGTCCCGACCTGAACGACGCCTCCATCGCCATCGCCATCGTGTTCGTGCCCAGCTTCGTCCGGCTGATCAGGGGTGAGGTGATCGCCGTCCGCGAGGAGAACTATGTCGAAGCGGCCCGGGCCACGGGCGTGGCGCCGGGTCGGCTGGTGCGCACGCACATCCTGCCCAACGTGGCCTCGCCTCTCATCATCCAGGTCGCTCTGGCGCTCGGCTACGCCATCCTCATCGATGCCGGCCTGAGCTTTCTCGGTCTGGGCGAGCAACCTCCGACGGCGAGCTGGGGCCTGATGCTCACCGAGGCCTACCGCTACATTTTCTCGTCCCCCCTCACCCTCGTCTTCCCCGGCCTGGCCATCCTCCTCACGGTCCTCGCCTTCAACCTGGTGGCCGACGGGCTGCGCGACGCGCTCGGGCGCGAGCGTTTCGGGGCCACCCGCGCGGCCCGGCTCGCAGGGGGGAGACGGGCGCGGCGCGTGGCCGCCTCGGCCGCCCACGCTGAACGACAGCGGGCAGCTGGAGAGATCGACGTGCCGTCCTCGCCCGAGCTTCTGACCGTCGAGCACCTGCGGGTGGAGTTCGCCACCCGCGACGGTTGGCTCCCGGTGGTGGAGGACGTCGGATTCGGCGTCCTTCCCGGTCGCACGCTCGGGCTCGTGGGCGAGAGCGGATCGGGCAAGACCGTCTCGGCCCTGGCCATCATGGGCTTGCTGCCGAGACGCGAGAGCCGCGTGCCCGAGGGCTCGGTCCGCTTCGACGGCATGGAGCTCACGGAGCTGAGCGCTCCCCGGATGCGGCAGATCCGGGGCAACGACATCGCCATGATCTTCCAGGAGCCGATGACGAGCCTCAACCCCGCCTTCACGGTCGGGAACCAGATCGCCGAACAGGTGCGGGCCCATCGGGAGGTGAGCCGGGGCGAGGCGTGGGCCCGCGCCGTGGACATGCTCGACCAGGTCGGCATCCCCGACCCCACCCGCCGGGCCCGCGACTATCCCCACGCCTTCTCGGGTGGGATGCGCCAGAGAGTCATGATCGCCATGGCGCTGTCGTGCGAGCCGAAGTTGCTCATCGCCGACGAGCCCACCACCGCGCTCGACGTCACCACCCAAGCGCAGATCCTCGAGCTCCTGGCCTCGCTGCAGCAGGAACGGCACATGGCCATGATCTTCGTGACGCACGACCTCGGTGTCATCTCCGACATCGCCGACGACGTCGTCGTCATGTACGCCGGACAGGTCATGGAGCGGACGGCGGTGGGCGAGCTCTTCGGCCGCCCCCACCACCCGTACAGCGAAGCCCTGCTGGCATCGATGCCTCAACTGGCGTCCCCGGGGAGCGCCCTGAAAGTCATCGCCGGCCAGGTCCCGCGTCCCGACGAGATGGTGGCCGGATGCCGTTTCGGCCCCCGGTGCGACTACACCGTCGATGGGTGCCGGGCGGGACCGGTGGCCCTCGAGCCGACCGCGGATTCCGGTGGCCTCGTCCGCTGCGTCCGCCACGGGGAGCTGGCTCTGGCCGGCATCGGAGAGCTCGAGCCGGAGCCGAAACCGGTGGACACCCGCGCCCCCGAAACGGCGCCGGCGCTGCTCGACGTGGCAAACCTGCGGATGAACTTTCCCGTCCGCACCGGGCCGCTGCGGTTCGTCACGGGCCAGGTGAAAGCGGTCGACGGGGTGGATCTCCACGTCCCCGTGGGGCGGACCGTCGGCCTCGTCGGCGAAAGTGGTTCAGGCAAGTCGACCCTGGCCCGGTTGATCGTTCGCCTGGTCGACCCGTCCGAGGGATCGATCGTCCTGGACGGCCACGACCTGACGACACTCTCCGGCCGCGAGTTGCGCCACACCCGCCGGTCCATGCAGATCGTCTTCCAGGACCCGTACTCATCGCTCGATCCGCGCATGCGGGTGAACGACATCGTGGGTGAGCCGCTCGAGATCTACGACAACGTGACGGGCGCAGAGCGTGACGAACGGGTCGCCGAGCTGCTCGATCAGGTCGGCCTCGGGAGATACGCCCTCTACCGGCGACCGCACGAATTCTCAGGCGGACAGCGCCAGCGGATCGCCATCGCCCGGGCGCTGGCGCCGCGGCCCCGTCTCCTCGTGTGCGACGAACCGGTGAGCGCGCTCGACGTCTCCACGCAGTCGCAGGTGATCAACCTGCTCACCGATCTGCAGTCCCGGTTGGGACTGGCGTTTCTGTTCATCGCCCACGATCTCTCGGTCGTCCGCCACATCAGCGACCGCATCGCCGTAATGTACCTGGGCCGCATCGTCGAAGAGGGCGATGCCGAGGAGGTCTACCTCCGGCCCCGGCACCCGTACACCGAGGCCCTGCTGTCGGCCATTCCCATCCCCGACGTCCACCGACCGCCGGGCATCCAGCGGATCGTGCTCACCGGTGAGGTGGCCAATCCCCTGGATCCGCCGACGGGCTGCACCTTCCACCCCCGGTGTCCCTACGCCATGGAAATCTGCTCGACGGTCGAGCCCCAACCCTTCGTCACGCCGGCGGGAACGACGGTGCGCTGCCACCTGCACACGAGTGGGCCCGTTCTCGACGGTCGACCGATCACCACCGTGGCGCCACCGGGCTCGGCCGCGCCCACGTCCGGAGCTATCTGAGCGAGACCTCGTCGAGGTACTCCTCTTTCCAGTGGGTGAAACGCTCGGCCGGGAGCTGAAGGCAGTGCGTCGGCTGGAGGGTCTCGACGAAGGCGCGATCGTGGCTGACGGCGACGATGGTGCCCGGCCAACGGCTCAACATGTCCCCGACGGCCTCGGTCGACGCCGGGTCGAGGTTGTTGGTCGGCTCGTCGAGAATGAGGACGTTGGCCCGGCCCGCCGCCAACATGGCGAGACCCAGTTTGGCCCGCTCCCCACCGGACAGTGTCGCGGGCATCTGGTCCACCAGCTTGCCCGACAAGCCGAAGGAGCCGAGCAGGGCGCGGCGCTCGGTGGTCGACTTGAGAATCGTGTCGTCGATGTTGTCGAGAGTGCTCATGGTGGGGTCCACCTGCTCGTGCTCCTGGGCGAAGTAGCCGAGGACGACGTTGACGCCGAGCTCCACCTCGCCCGCCGTGGGCTTCTGCACCTCGGCCAGGCAACGCAGGAGACTCGACTTGCCCGCCCCGTTGCGGCCGATGACGACGACCCGGTCGCCGCGGCCCAGGGAGAAGGAGACCTTGCGCAGCACCGGTCCCGGTCCGTAGTCCACGCTCAGGTGGGACACCGACATCGGCGTCGCCGCCGAACGGCGGGGCTCGGGCAATGAGAAGCGGGTCTTACGGTCCCTCTTGTCGACAACCGTCCGCGCGCTCTCCAGTCGTCCCACGCGGCTGTCGATGGAGCGGGCGATGCGGGCCCGGCGGACGGTGCTGCCCCGCATGGAGTCGGCCAGGGTCGACAGCCGGGCGATCTCGCGACTCTCGAGGGTGGCCGAACGCTCGCGCTGAGCCTGATCGGCCGCCAGTTGGGCCCGGTAGCTCGTATACGTCCCCTTGTATTCGCGCAGCGACGCGTCGGCCAGGTGCAGGACCTTGGTGATGGCCTTGTCGAGGAGCTTGATGTCGTGGCTGATGAGCAGGAGGGCGCCGTTGAACTGCTCGAGCTCGTCCATGAGCCATTTCTTGGCGGCGAGGTCGAGATGGTTGGTCGGCTCGTCGAGGACCATGATCTCGGGTTGTTGGAACAGGACCCGGACGAGGTCGAGGCGGCGGCGCTGACCTCCCGAGAGATCGGCGATGTCCTCGAGCAGGAGGTCCTGGCGCAGGCCGAGCCCGTCGGCCAGCCGGGCGATCACGCCCTCCACCTCGTAACCGCCGTTCTCCCTGAACTGCTCTTCGAAATCCGAGAACCGCTCGATGGCGTCGGCGGTGGGATCCTCGGCCATGGCCTGCCGGGCCCGGGTGAGCCCGTCGTCGAGCACATCGAGACCGCGCGACGACAGCACGTGGGAGAACCCGGTCGAGTCGAGGCCGAGACCTTCCGGTGCGGGGACCTGGGGGAGGAATCCGACGGTCCCCCGTGTCCGGGCGTTGCCGCTCACCCGGACGCCGGGTGCGGGCACGCCGAGGACGGCGGACACGAGTGTCGACTTGCCCGTCCCATTGCGGCCGACGAGACCCACCTTCTCCCCCGTGCCGACGGTGAAGGAGGCGTCGCGCAGCAGGGTCCGGCTGCCGATTTCGATGGTGAGTGATGATCCGGCGATCATGGTTCTCCGGCGCTCGGTCGAGCGTGTCGTCCCCGGCGGACGCCGATCAGGCCCGCCGCTGCGGCTGGCGCTTGCGGCCGTGCACCGGGGGGCGGTGACGTCGACGAGGTGCAGGTGCGCGCCCCGTTCCCCCTCCGGCCCCGACAGTAGCGGCCGCGGCCGGGACCGGGGTCCGGGCCGTTTGCGGGCGCCGCCGGCCGGCGCCGTTGGCGCCGTTGGCGCCGTTGGCGCCGTTGGCGCTCGGAAGAGACAGCAGATCGGGTCCGACGACCCCGGTGGGAACGCCGAGATCGTGCTGCAGCTGCTTGACGGCCTTGGTCTTGTCCGGCGTCACCAGTGAGACCACGATTCCCGTCGCCCCCGCACGGGCCGTGCGACCCGAGCGGTGGACGTAGTCCTTGGCGTCGGCCGGAGGATCGAAGTGGACCACGGCCGCCACACCGTCGACATGGATCCCCCGGGCGGCGACGTCGGTGGCGACGAGGGCTCCGGCGTGCCCGGCGGCGAAGGAGGACAGCGCCCGCTCTCTCTGGGCCTGGCTGCGGTCCCCGTGGATGGCCACGGCCCGCACGCCGCGCGCCATGAGCTGACGGGCGGTGCGGTCGGCGGAGTGCCGAGTCCGGCAGAAGACGATGGTGGGACCGGACACGGCGGCGATCTGCGCCGCCATCTCGGCGCGGTCGGTGGACTCGACCCGCCAGAAGAAGTGCTCGGTGTTGGCGTCCTCCTCGGCGCTCCCCACCAGTTCGTGACGGACGGGGTGACGCTGGTACCGGCGCACGAGGACATCGACGGCGCCATCGAGGGTGGCCGAGAAGAGAAGGGTCTGGCGGGTGTCGGGCGTCTGGTCGAGCAGGCGGCGCACGTCGGGGAGAAAGCCCATGTCGGACATGCGGTCGGCCTCGTCGACCACGACGATCTGCACGGCGTCGAGACGGATGTGCCGTCCCTCGATGAGATCGGCCAGACGACCGGGACAGGCCACGGCGATGTCCACGCCCCGGCTGAGCGCCTTGATCTGGCGGTCGTAGCCCACCCCGCCGTAGAACGTCGCCACACGTTTGCCCCGGACGTTGGCCAACGTGGCCAACTCCGCCGCCACCTGCGAGCAGAGCTCGCGCGTGGGGGTGAGCACGAGGACGTGGGGTTGCCGTGGTCTGGCCGGCGCCTTGTCGAGTCGCGACACCGCGGCGATGCCGAATGCCAGGGTCTTCCCCGATCCCGTCGGGGCCTTGCCACAGAGGTCGCGCCCGGCGAGGGCGTCGGGGATGGAGACGGCCTGGATCGGGAACGGCTCGGTGATGGAGCGACGGGCCAGAGCGGCCACGAGATCGGACGGGACGCCGAGATCGGCGAAGGAGGGGGGCATGATCGCGCTTTCGAGCGGAGGAGGAATACCTGCCGCGACGATTCGCAGATCAGGACAGAGGTGAGTTTAGCGGGTAAAACGACCTTTCCCGTCCCATCGGTCGCCCGGCTGTCACCGGATGGGCACGATGACGGCCGCCTCGACCCGATCTGGGCACGGCGGCGGCCATCGCCGTGGTCCCCGTCGGCGGCGGGGTTGGCGCCGTGTCGGCCGTGTCGGGGCGGACATCGGTCCTATCGTGTGCGGCGATGTCCGTCCTCTCCCGGCTGTCGGCGACCGCGTGGCAGGGCCCGTCGTCACCGTCGGGGAGGCGTCGACCGTGACGACCCCGCAGCGGCCGGTCGCTCTCGTCACCGGCGCCAGCCGCGGGATCGGTCGTTGCGCCGCCATTGCACTCGCCCGGGCCGGGTGCGACGTTGTCATCAGTGCGCGCACGGTGCGGGAGGGAGAGGGTCGCGCCGATGGCCCGGCGGGACCGGTCGTCCTCCCGGGCAGCCTCGACACGACGGTGCGTGAGATCACCGAGGCGGGCGGCCGGGCCCACCCCGTGGCCATGGACCTCCTCGACCGCCGATCGGTGCAGGAGATGGCGGGCGCGGCCGTGGCTGTCTGGGGCGGCGTCGACATCCTCGTCAACAACGCCATCTATCAAGGGACCGGGCCCATGGAGCCCGTGCGCCGGTTGTCGATCGACGACGCCGAGACGACCATCCGAGCCGACTACCTCCACCAACTCCTGATCATCCAACTGCTGCTGCCACAGATGGTCGACCGTGGCGGAGGATGCATCGTCAACATGAGCTCGGGGACGGCGTATCTCGATCCACCCGGTCCCGTCGGACACGGGGGCTGGGGCGTCGCCTACGCGGCGTCGAAGGCGGCACTCAGCCGTATCGTGCCCATCCTCCACGTGGAGCACGGCGGCGACGGTGTCCGTGCCTTCAACGTCGACCCCGGCTTCGTGGTGAACGAGAGGATGCGGGCGACCGCCGGGGCCGGGCAGTTCACCGACGCCGGGTTCCGGGGGGTGCCGCCCGAGGTACCCGGCGCCGCCATCGCCTGGCTGGCCACCGATCCCGAGGCCGGGCGCTACGCCGGGACCCTCGTGCACGCGCAGAAGCTGTGTCGCGACCTCGGGCTCGTTCCCGGCTGGCCCCCGGCGGCCTGAAGGGCAACCGGTCATGCGCCGCGGCCGTGGCTTCGTCGCCGGTATCGGCGTCGGTCTCGGAGCGCTTCTCTCGGCCTGCGGGACCCCGGGACACCCCGTCGGTGCCGTCGCCCCGTCGGTTCCGGCATCGGCGACGGCGCACGGCGTCCCTCCGTTCTACACACCGCCGCAGCCGTTGCCGGCCGGACCGGCCGGGTCGCTCATCCGCACCGAACGCGTGACCGCCGTCCCCCGCGTGCCGCGGGGGGCCACCGTCTGGCGCATCCTCTACCGCTCCCGCTCGATCTACGGGGCCGACATCGCCGTCTCGGGATACGTCGTCGTGCCCGCCGGCCCGGCACCTCCGGGCGGGTTCCCGGTCATCGCCTGGGCCCACGGCACCACGGGCGTGGCCGACGTCTGTGCCCCGTCGCTGTTCAATTCGCTGGAGGGACAGGGCCCCTACGTCATGCCCGACATCGGTGCCTACCTCGGTGCCCACGACATCGTGGCCGCCACCGACTACGAGGGACTGGGAACGCCGGGCATCCATCCATACCTGCTCGGGGAGAGCGAGGGGCGCGGCGTCCTCGACGCGGCGCGCGCCGCCATGCGGCTCCCCGGGGTCCACGCCAGCCGGACCGTTCTCATCTACGGCCACTCGCAGGGTGGCCACGCCGCGCTGTTCGCCGGCCAACTCGCCGCCACCTACGCCCCCGACCTCCACGTCGTCGGCGTGGTGGCGGCGGCGCCGGCGACGAACCTCTCGGCCATCGTGAGCATCGCCGACACCCCGACGGGGGCGAAGATCCTTCTCTTCGAGCTACCGGCTCTGTACTCCTGGGCACGCACCTATCGCGACTTGCCGCTCTCCGACGTCTTCACCGCCTCGGGGGTGGCGCTGGCCGACAGGCTCGTGGACACGGGCTGCCAGAACCATCTGACGTCGACGGTGGCCGCCGACCACATCACCACCGCCGATCTGTACCAACCCGACCTGGACACGAATCCGGTCGTCCTCGGCCATGCGCGCTTGAACGACCCGGGTGCCTCACGAACGCCGTTCCCCATCCTCATCGTCCAGGGCACGGCCGATACGACGGTCCCCGCCGCCCTCACGGACCAATTCGTCACCGGCACCGGGTGCCCGATCGGTGACCGGATCGACTACGTCCACGTCACGGGGGCTACCCACGGGGAGGTCGTGTTCCAGGCGGTACCCGTGATCACGTCGTGGATGGCCGGTCGTCTCGGTGGGTCACAGGCACCGACCACGTGCGGACGACCGGGCGACGTGACCACCTTCACTCCCTGACCGCCGCCGGCGGCGCCGCCTACGACGTGTGACAGGGGGCGTCGGGCGACGGGGGCACGTCCAGAGCGGGATTGCGGGGGAAGAAACCCACCGGCGCCAGGTGGAATCCCGTGTACTCCACCGGCATCACCGGCCAGTCCTCGGGCCGCGGGATGTGCGTGGCCCCGAACGTGTACCAGACGACGATGTCCTCGTCGACGATTGGGCGGTCGCGCTCGGTCCACCGCAGCAGGCCGTCACCCCCGGCGTGCTGGTTCGGGTAGTCCCCTCCGGCCCGGCGCTCGTCGGCGGCGAAGGGGGTGACCCACAGGTTCCGGGTGGTGAACCCGGCACGCCGACCGACACTCGAGTCGGGGGCGGCCAGCAGCGTCGGGGTCGATCCGGGCACCAGCTTGTAGGCCACGGGCTCACCCAGGCGGTTGACGGAGCTGGCGTTCACCACCTTCCAGTAACGGCTGCGGGCCGGGTCGACGACCCGGCGGGCCTCCTGCTCGCTGCGTAGCAAGGTGGCGACCGACTCGAAGGCGTTCGACCAGGGATTGTCGGGGCCCGGCGCCACCGGCAGGGCCTCCATCTCGTACACCGAGTTGCTCGGCCCGTCGACCTCCATGTCCATCCGCATGTTGAACAGATGTTGGTGGAACGGCGCCGCCAATTGAGGAGCGATCATGTTGGCGAAGCGCGGGTTCTCCCCCGGGGCCACGGCCATGGTGGACAGGATCCCCGTCATCTTGACCTCGAACTGGATGGAGCCGTCGAGGTAGAAGTACCAGAAGAAGCCGTATTCGTAATTGCCCACGGTGGCGATGGAGCTCACCACCAGCCGACGCGACCGGCGCACCTCGGTACGACCCGAGCGCACGTCGTTGTGCTTCCAGAGGATGCCGTAGTCCTCCTCGTGCAGACAGATGGCGTTGGGGATCGTGTAGGGCTTGCCCTGCTCGGTGGTGCAGACGGCGTCGAAGTAGTGGATGACCCCCAGGCAGTCACAGCCGAGGGTGAGCGAGTTGACCATCCGGCCGAGGCCCCACTCACCGGCGTCGAAGGCGTTCTTCCACCCGTGCATGGGGCCGGGGTCGCCGTAGGGCACCACCATCTCGCTCACCGCGGCCCGGTAGAGGATGCTGCGCACCCGCCCCTCGTCCTCGTACCCGACGTCACGGATGACGAGTCCTTCGACGGGATCCATGGTCACCCGCAGGGACCAGCGTTGCCAGCGCACCAGATTGCCGTCCACCTCGTAGCTCGGGCCCTGCGGTTGGACGATCTCGAGGGGCTTCAGGTCGCTGCGCAGCGGGCCCTGGTCCTCGGGGTAGTAGCTGCCGCTCTCGGGAGGGATCGGCACGACGCCGGTGTCGACGATCTCGAGGACCTCACCCCGGGCCATGTCCACGAATCCGATGACCCCCTCGATGGGGCGGGCGTAGCCGTTGTCGTCGGGGGTCAGGCGCAGGTACGACAGGCACCGGCAGATCCGCCGGTCCACCTCGTGGGCCACGTCGAAGGATCCGGCCGGCCACGGGTCGATCTGGATGCTGTCGAAATCCTCGATGCCGCGCCGGCGCATGGCCGCCTGCCACTCGGGATTCTCCTTCAGCGCCACGACGGCCAGAAGCGACTCCTCGAAGAGCAGGCCCGGCCGCATGCCGGGCACCTCGACGAACGAACGCACGTCGCCCGTGGTCACCGACACCACGATCTCGATGACATCGGCGGTCGGGCCCGTGACCATGATCATCCGGACCAGCCGGTCCACGGGGTCGCCGGCGGTGAATCCCCGCACGGTGGCCTTCGGTGGTTCCTCGAGGCCCACATAGGCGAAACGCCAGGTGTCGGTGAAGCGCTCGTCGGCGCGGACGATGGCGGTGGCGGCACTGACCTCCTCGGCCGTCAGCGCGGCCAGGGGGTGGCCGACGCCCGAGGCCTTGGCCGTCACAGACACTGTCACCGCAGCTCCCTCCTAGGTGGGCCCCGTCCCCCGACGCCGCGGGAGGCAGACGAGCCGTCTCTTTCACGGTAAGGCCCGTCGCCGGGGCACGGCAAGAACGGGGTTCTCCCGGCGCCCGCCAGGGTTTTCCTCCGTCGGACAGGGGAGGCCGAAAGCTCCTAACATGACGCCCGTGTCAGTCGAAGGAGATCGGGTCCGTCTGGGTGTCATCGGTGCCGGCAACATCGCCGGGATGAACGTCGCCGGCTATCTGGAACACGAGCGGTGCGACGTCGTCGCCGTTTGCGACACCGACGAGACCGTGGCCGCAACGGCGGCGGCGCAGTGGGGGGCGTCGCGGGTCTTCACCCATATCGACGACCTCTTGGCCGACCCCGACATCGACGCCGTCGAGATCCTCACCCCCACCCACCTGCACTACGACCACGTCCTGGCGGCGGTGGCCGCCGGCAAGCACGTCTCGTGCCAGAAGCCCCTGGCCAACACCGTGGCCGAGGCCCGCAAGATGGGTGCCGCAGCCGAGGAGGCCGGGGTCACGCTGCGGGTGAGCGAGTGCTTCTGGCACTATCCGCCGCTCGAGAGGGCCAAGCGCCTGATCGCCGAGGGCGCCATCGGCGCACCCACCAACATCCGCATCAAGACGGTCGTGGGCCAGACCGACGCGCCGTTCCAGGCCGGGCTGCGGGCCGAGGGTTACGTGTGGCGGCTCAACAAGCTGAGCCCGGGGGGCCACCTCTTCGACGACATGGTCCACAAGTACGCCTTGGCCCTCTGGCTTCTCGACCAGGACATCGTCTCCGTCCAGGCCGTCGTGCGCCGGCGTGACCTCTTCTTCGAACCGTGTCAGGCCATCTTCGAGTACGAGGATCCCGGGCTGCTCGGCTCCATGGAGGTGAGCTATGCGCCGAAGATGTGGATGCGCAGCGGCTACTACGGGGCCGACGAATTCGTGGAGGTCCAGGGGGACGAGGGCTTCCTGTGGGTCACCCGCTGCACGGGGGAGATGCTCGACCTGCCTGCCGTGATGATCTACCGCGGCGACGAGAAGGAACGCACGATGACCGGCTACAGCGACATGGACGCCGACTGGGGGACCGGCTTCAAGCGGTCGTCGGCCCACTTCGTGGACTCCCTGCTGGCTGGCACCCAACCCGACATGACGGCCGAGGACGCCGCCAGGGTCCTCCAGCTGTGCTTCGCCGTCTACCAGGCGGGCAACACCCGGCTCCCCGTCGACCCGCGCACCATCGAGGGCTCGGTCACCCCGACCGGTTGGGCCGACTGGTGAGGCGTCGACCGGTGGGACCGCACCGGGGGGTCACGGCCACCAATGCCACCCGGTGACCGCCACGGCGATCACAGGACCGGGCGGCGTGGTCTCGCGGTACTGCCGGTACTTGCCGGCCAGCGCGGCGAGGGCCTCGTCGCGGCGGGGACCTGCCTCCCACAGCTGGGCGGTGCCGTCCACCCGCACCCACCACAGGTCGCGCCACTCCTCGTCGTAGCGGTCCACGAGCAGCGCCACGGAGCCGTGGGCGGCGATGTTGTCGAGCCGGCGCAAGGCCAGTGTCCTCTTGGGCTTGGCGTCGACGGCGGAGTAGATCCATCGGCCCGCCAGGACGAAACAGCAGGGCACGACGTGCGGCCGGCCCTGCGGCGTCACCGTGGCCAGGTGGCCGACCGGTGCTCGCGCCACCCGGTCCCGGGCCGTCTGGGCGTCCACGGCGGCCCACGCTACCGGGCCGCCCCGGCCCCATTTCCTATAAAGCCCCCATTTCCTATAAATCGGACTTGTTTAATCACCTTTATCCATTTACGATGGCAGCGTGGTGATGGCCCCCACGGACGCTGGCCACGGGGGTCGCACACCCTTCGGCGGTCACCGTCCCGGCCCTCCCCCCTCCGGGACGGTGACCGCCCTCCTCGGTGCGGTGGCCGCGACGGCGAGCCCCTGAGCACCGCGGCGACGTCGTGACCGCCTCGCCCGACGACCTCCTCGCCCGGGCCCGGGCCCGCATCGGCCGGGTGACGCCCGCCGACCTCGCCACCGTGGCGGCCGAGGGCGGCCTCGTCATCGACATCCGACCCTCGGAGCAGCGCCGGGCCGAGGGCGAGCTCGACGGCGCCCTCGTCATCGAACGCAACGTCCTCGAATGGCGTCTCGACCCCGCCGGCAGCCACCGCATACCGGAGGTCCGCGGCTACGACCAGCCCGTCGTCATCGTCTGTTCCGCCGGCTTCGCCTCGAGCCTGGCCGCCGCCTCCCTGGCCGACATGGGATTCGAACGTGCCGCCGACCTGGCCGGCGGGTACCTGGCCTGGGCCGACTGGGCGGGCCGGTCCCCGCCCGGGGTTGGCGGCGGCCCGGCCGGGGACGCCGGCGCCCGCTGAGGCGCCCCGGTCAGCTCGGACAGGTGGTGGTGGTGATCCCCGCCAGACCGGTGGGGACATAGGGGTCGGGATCGGCCAGACCGGCGAAGCGGTCGGCGATCCAGTGGGTCATGTCGGCGAACGAGGGGCCGATCACCCCGGCGTGGCTCTGACCGGGATAGATCCACCGTTCGAGATCCTGGCCGACCTGGCACAGGTGGGTGGCGAGGAGCTGGGTGGAGATCACGGGAATCTGCTCGTCGCTTCCGCCCTGGATGATGAGCAGCGGCACGCTGCTGGCCGAGGCGAAATTCTCGGGATCGTTCTCCTGGAAGAGCGTCTTCCACTGCGGCACGGTGAAGGGATCACCGGTGGAGAACTGCGCGACCTGGTACTTGTCGATGATCTTGGCCACGTAGTCGGAGCACCCCTGGTCGAGGATGGGGAGCAATTTGATGCCGAGGGGCGTGAGGACCTTCGACACGGGAGCGGCGGCGCTGCCGTAGGCCGACTGGTAGGCACCCGCCACCATGAACAGGTAGTAGCGGTACGGGCTCGTCTTCAGAAACGTGTAAATCACCCCGAACTGCGACGGGGGCGCCCCGGCCACGACGCCCTTCAAATGCAGCTCGGGCGCATAGGAGGGGCCGATGTGCAGTGTGAACATCGCCGTCTGGCCCCCTTCTGAGTGACCCCACACCACGTAGTCGGCGCTGGCGTGGAAGGCGGGGACATGACGGGCCGCCCGGACGATGTCGATGGTGTTGCGCGCCGCGCTCACCCCCACGATGTAGGGCAACAGCCCCGGCGTCCCCTCCCCCTGGTAGTCGCTGGCCGTCACTTCCCACCCCTGGTCGAGCAAGCCGTTCGTCTCCGGCACGGCCTGGGTGGGATCGAGCGACGGCGCGCACTGGTCGGCCATGCCGTTGGTGCCGTGTCCCCAGCTGACCACGGGGTAGCCGCCGGCCGGGGCGGGCGTGTCGGGCACGATCACCAGTCCCGTCACCACCACCGGCGCGTTGCGGACCGACTCCGACATGTACATGACCCGGTAGACGGTGCCGTGCAGGCCGCTCACCGCCACCTTCTGGGGGGCCTTCACCAACGTGCCGGGGCCACCGGAGGGCAGGGGCTGCGGGACCGAGTAGAAGGAGGGAAGTCCTCGGGGCGCCGGCAGGGGGGCGAGGGCCTTCGGTGACGACGAGCCGCACGCCGCCGCGCCACCGGCCAGCACCACCAGGGCTCCCACCACGGCCACCACACCGGCGCCTCCCCGGCGCCGTCCGTTGTCGACGGATCGACTGCTCATCGTGTGCCTGCGCATCTCTCCCCCGATCGAGCGCGTCCCCCGGGGGTCTATCAGACGAGGGTGGACCCAGACGGCATGGGCCTCAATCGGTGCACCGTGTCCCGGGGGCGGGCAGGCTGCCCGCCACCAGGTAGGCCTCGTCGATGGCCCGGACGCAGGGACTGTAGAAATAGGCCACGTGGTTCTCCCCCACCCACGTCACCAGCTCGCCGTGCTGCAATTCCGAGGCCAGGGCCTCGGCCCACGGATAGGGCGTGGCCGGATCTCCCGTCGTCCCCGTCACCAGGATCGGCGGTGACCCGGGGGCCGAGATCGGTCCCGGCGTCCGCGTCGGGGCGGCGGGCCACACCGCGCACTGCAGGAGACCCCAGGCGAGAACGGGACCGAACACCGGTGCCACCGCCGCGGCCTGCGCCGCCAGCGCCGGATAGGTCGACAGGTCCCGGGAGACGGGGTGGTCGAGGCAGTTGATGGCGTTGTTGGCATCGCCCCCGTTGGTCGATCCCCCCGAGGAGTAGGTGTCGGACAGACCGACGAGATCGGTCCCGTTCCCGGCCGCCGCCTGGGCCAGCGCGTCACCGAGCGACGGCCACGACGACCGCGCGTAGAGATCGTCGAGCAGCGCGTTGTAGAACTCCCCGGGCCCGGCCTCCCGACCGCCGACGGCGGGCAGCGGGTGCGTCCGGCTGCCGTCGATCAGCGCCACGAGCGCCGCCGTGGGGTCGGGTCCGGTCCGCCACGGGCACGAGGAGGCCGAGGCGCACCACGTGAAGAAGTCGTCGAGCACGGACTCGAAGCCCTGGGCCTGGTCGAGCGCCATCTGGTCGGTGCCCAGAGCCGGATCGATGGCTCCGTCGAGCACCATGGCCCGCACGTGACCGGGGTACATCTCGGCGTACTCGGCGCCCAACAAGGTGCCGTACGAATGTCCGATGAACGTCAGTTTCTGGTCACCCAGGGCGGCGCGGATCCGGTCCAGGTCCCGCGCCGCGTCCACCGTGCCCACGTAGGGCAGCACCCCGTTCGAGTACTTGGCGCAGGCCGCCCCGTAGGCCCTGTCCTGCGCCGCGGCGGCCCGTTGGTCGGCCGTCGTCGCCGGCACCGGATCGGGCAGGGGCGGCGAGGGGGTGGTCGACGTCGTCGTCGGTGACGGCGCTGACGTCGGTGAGGTCGGGGAACCGGGCCCGCACTCGACCGGTGCGCTGCGCTCCACCCCCCGGGGATCGAAGGACACAATGTCGAAGCGATCGAGCAGGCCCGGCGTGAGCACGCTCAATTCGTTCTCCATGTCGTCGATCCCCGATGTCCCCGGCCCCCCGGGATTGATCACGAGGGAGCCGATCCGCTGCGACGGCTCGGCCGCCGGCCGCCTTTCGACGGCGACCTGGATCGTCCGGCCGCCGGGTCGGCTGTAGTCGAGAGGCACCGTCACCGATCCGCACTGCAGATCGGCCCCGCATCCCGACCACACCACCGGAGGCACCGGACCCGTCGGTGCCGTCGTCGTCGGGCCCGTCGTCGTCGGGCCTGTCGTCGTCGGGCCTGTCGTCGTCGGTGCGGACGAGGTGGACGGGGACGAGGTGGGGGTCCGCCTCACCGTGGTGGACGACGCCTGCCCGTTCGGCGCCGCACAGCCCGACACCGTCAGCACCACCCCCAGCACCACGCCCAGCACCAGCGTCTCCGGCCGGGCCCGGTCGTCGTGTCGGGTGCCTCGGTCCACCCCGCCACTGTGCCATCGCCGCCGTCGTTGCCGAGGGCGCGGCCCACCGAGAGAGATCCCCTGGTCGACGGGGGCGGCCGCGCTCGGCATCATGGGCACCGTGCCCGAACTCCCCGAGGTCCAGGCGCTCGTCGAATGGCTCGACGGCCGCAGCCGCGGCCGTCGCGTCGAACGCTGCGAGCTCGGCGCCATCGCCGCGCTCAAGACCTTCGATCCCCCCCTCGACGATCTCGTCGGCCGCACCATGGTCGGTTGCCGCCGACGGGGGAAGTTCCTGTGCATGGACATGGACGGCCTCTGGCTGGTCATCCACCTGGCCCGGGGCGGCTGGATCAAGTGGTGGGACTCGCTCCCCGCCACGCGGGCCCGTCCCAGCCGGAGCCCGATCGCGCTGCGCGTCGGCTTCGCCTCGGTCGACTTCGCCCCGTCGGCCGGCTTCGACGTCACCGAGATGGGAACGGAGAAGCGCCTGGCGCTGTGGGTGGTCCACCAGCCCGAGGACGTGGAGCCCCTCGCCTCTCTCGGACCCGACCCCCTCGACCCCGGCTTCGACACGGCCACCCTGGGCCGCATCCTCGGCTCGGCCCCGGGCACGATCAAGACCGCTCTCGCCAACCAGTCGCTCATCGCCGGTGTGGGCAACGCCTATTCCGACGAGATCCTCCACGCCGCCCGGCTGTCGCCCTTCAAGCCGGCGGCCAAGCTGACTGAGGACGAGGTCGCCCGGCTCCACACGGCGGTCGTCACCATCCTGGCCGAGGCGACGCAGCGGGCCTCGGGCCAGGCCGCCAACGAGCTCAAGGGGGACAAGAAGCGGACCATGCGCGTCCACGGCCGGACGGGCGAGCCCTGTCCCGTGTGCGGGGACCTCGTCCGGGAGGTCTCCTTCGCCACCAAGTCGCTGCAGTACTGCGCCACCTGCCAGACGGGGGGCAAGCCCCTGGCCGACCGCCGGCTGTCGCGGCTTCTCAAGTAGCCACATGTCGCGGCTTCTCAAGTAGCCACATAGAGTCACAGACGAGTCAGCGCGGGCCGAGGAGGACAGATGGACGACCACGAACTCGTGAACCGGATCAACGAGCTGGCCCAACAGGAGCACCGTCTGGAGGAGGCCCACGTGGGCGAAGGCCTCACCGTCGAGGAAGAGGAGCGGCTCCGCACCATCGAAGTCGCCCTCGACCAGTGCTGGGACCTGCTCCGTCAGCGCCGCGCCCGGCGCAGTGCCGGCCAGGATCCCGACGACGCCCAGGCGCGGCCGGCCCCTGTGGTCGAGCGCTACCAGCAGTGATCGTGGGCTGACCGGCCGCACCGCGGCCAGCCAATAGGCTGCGTCGACACATCTACACGGCGCCGCCCACGACAAGGCGCCCCAACGACAACGCCGTCGTCGCAGCGACGACGGCGGCAGATCCACGACAGAGCGCGAGGTGGTCGGTGAGCGGGGAGGAATTCAACCTGGGCCAGGTCCACGAGACGGTGGCCGCCACCGTGCCCGACCGGGAGTGCATCGTCTGGCGGGACCGCCGCCTCACCTACGCCGACGTCACCGACCGTTCCCGGCGGCTGGCCTCTTTCCTCTACCGTCACGGCTTCGGCGTCCACTCCGAACGCTCCACCCTGGCCGGTCACCAGTCCGGTCAGGACCACTTGGGCCTCTATCTCTACAACGGCAACGAGTACCTCGAGGGCATGCTCGGCGCCTACAAGGCGCGCGTCGCCCCCTTCAACGTCAATTACCGCTACGTCGAGGAGGAGCTCCGCTATCTGCTGCGTGACTCGTCGGCCCGCGGCCTCATCTACCACGCCACCTTCGCCCCCATCTTGGAGCGCGTCCTGCCCGAGCTCCGCCAGCTCGAGCTGCTCATCCAGGTGGCCGACGAGTCCGAGCAGCCCCTGCTCCCCGGCGCCGTCGACTACGAGGCGGCCCTCGCCTCGGCCCCGCCCGAACTCCCCCCCGTCGAGCCGTCGCCCGACGACCTCTACATCCTCTACACGGGCGGCACCACGGGCATGCCCAAGGGCGTCCTCTGGCGCCAGCACGACATCTTCCGCGCCGCCATGGGGGGCCGGACGTACGGCACCTGGGAGTTGATCGAGAGCTCCGCCCATCTCGTCAGCCGGGTGCTGCCCACCGACGGGGTACGGGTCATGTCCATCCCCCCGCTCATGCACGGCGCCGCCCAGTGGGCCAGCTTCTACTACATGACCATGGGCGCCACCTTGGTCTTCCCCACCAACACCCGCACGATGGACGCCGTCGACGTCTGGCAGACGGTCGAGCGCGAGCACATCATCGGCCTCTCGGTGGTGGGCGACGCCATGGCCCGGCCGCTCATCGAGGAGCTCGAACGGGGCACCTACGACACGAGCAGCTTCCTGGCCTTCGGCTCGGGCGGCGCCATGCTGAGCGAGGGCATGAAGAGCCGCATCCTGGCCAAATTGCCCAACATCGTCGTCTCCGACGTGGCCGGCGCCTCGGAGACCGGGGCCCAGATGGGGACCAACTCGACCTCGGGATCGGTCTCCACCGGCCGTTTCGTCCCCGGACCGGGGGCCACCGTGGTGAGCGCGGACCTCACCCGGGAACTCGGACCGGGGGACGAGGACCTCGGCTGGTTGGCCCAGAAGGGGTCGGTCCCACTCGGCTACCTGGGCGACGAGGAGAAGACGGCGCGGACCTTCCCCGTCATCGACGGCGTCCGCTACTCGGTCCCCGGTGACCGCGCCCGCTTCCTGGCCGACGGCGAGATCGAGCTCCTCGGTCGCGACTCGGTCACCATCAATTCGGGGGGGGAGAAGATCTTCGCCGAGGAGGTGGAGCAGGCCATCATCTGCCACCCGGCCGTGGCCGACGTCGTCGTGGCCGGTCGTCCGTCCGAGCGCTGGGGCCAGGAGGTGGTGGCCATCGTCCAGCTCGTCGACGGCGAATCGGTCACCGCCGAGGAGCTGCTGGCCGAAGCGGGCACCCACGTGGCCCGCTACAAGCTGCCCAAGGCCTTCGCCTTCCTCCCTGAGATCGTCAGGTCGCCGTCGGGCAAAGCGGACTACCGCTGGGCCAAAGAACGCGCCCTCGACGCCTGAACCGGTCGGCAGCGGGGCCGTCGGATGGAAGACCGGATCTAGTGGAAGACCGGATCACACCGGGCCTCTACCTCGAGCTCGGTGACGTCTCGGCCGCCGACTACGAGCACACCCGGGCGCCGCAGCTGCTGGCCCTTCCCGGGGTGCACCGTGTCAGCTGGTGGGCCACCGTCAAACCCGGGCGCGACGAACTGCCCATGGCCGTGGCCGACGGCACCCTTCTCGGCGTGGCCGAGACCGACGACCGCTTCGCCGCCCCGGCGGCCCTGCCCGCCACGACGGCCCGGCATTTCCGTCGCTATCCCCGGCCCAGCCAGGGCATCCTGACGGGCCGGCCGACGACCGGTCTGCTCGTGGTCTGGATCAGCCCCGTCACCGCCGCCGCCGCCCAGCCGCTGCGGGACTGGGCCGACTTCATCCACATCCGCACCATCGCCGAGGCCGCCGTCCCCGGCTACACCCAGATCACCCCCTACGAGAACGTCGCCGACGGCGATCCCCGGTACATGCACTTCTACGAGATGGACTCCGACGACCCCGAGGCCACCTACCAGACGATGGCCGAGAACCTCCGGGTCCGCCTGGGCGGCTACCGGACACCGGAATTCAAGGAGTGGGCCGACTGGGCGGCGGCCGGGGCGCAGATCATCTACGTGAACACCTTCCGCCTCCTCGGTTCGTCCGAGGGCACGCGCCTCTGACAACATCCGCTGCCATGTCCTTCGTCCTCGTCGACGCGCCCCGTCCCGGCGTCACCCTCATCACCTTGAACCGGCCCGAGCGGATGAACGCCATGGCCTTCGACGTCATGATCCCGCTGCGCGAAGCCCTCGAGAAGGTGAGCGTCGACAACGACACCCGGGTGGTCGTCCTCACCGGCGCCGGCCACGGCTTCTGCTCGGGTGCCGACCAGGAGGACGCCGGCATCATCCCCCACATCGCCGGCCTCACCGTCCCCACCATCGCGCTGCGGGCCATGGGGCTTCTCGACGACGTCATCATGACGCTGCGGCGGATGCACCAACCGGTGATCGGTGCCATCAACGGCGCCGCCATCGGCGGCGGCTTCTGCCTCAGCCTGGCCACCGACATCCGCGTCGCGTCGGAGACGGCCTACTTCCGGGCGGCCGGGATCAACAACGGCCTCACCTCGACCGAGCTCGGACTGAGCTTCCTGCTGCCACGCGCCATCGGCTCCTCGCGCGCCTTCGAGATCATGTTGACCGGCCGCGACGTCGACGCCGCCGAAGCCGACCGGATCGGGCTCGTCTCCCGAGTGGTCCCCGGTGCCGACCTGCTCGACGCCTGCTACGAGTTGGCCGGCCGTATCTCGTCGTTCAGCCGCCCCGGCATCGAGCTCACCAAGCGCCTGCTGTGGAGCAGCTTCGAAGCGGGAAGCCTGCAGGGCCACATGGAGGCCGAGGGCCAGGCCCAGCTCTTCGTCCGCATCACGACCCAGAACTTCGAGGAGGCCGTCCGCGCCCGCAAGGAGAAGCGGCCCCCGGAATTCAAGGACTGACCCCAAACTTCAAGCACTGTATAGCGGCGGCCTAGCGGGGCAGGAAGTCGATCAGCAGCGCGTTCACCACGTCCGGGGCCTCGAGCTGCATCCAGTGGGCCACGCCGTCGACCCGCTCGTAGCGCCACGGCCCGCTCACGTGGGCGGCCGATCCCGTCATCTGGGCCTCGGTGAGGGCGAAGTCGCCCGCCCCCCACACCCCCATCGTGGGCGCCGTCACCGGCGGCAGCTCGGGCGGTGGCCCGAGGAGCGCCTCGGGCGGCACGTTGGCCCGGTACCAGTTGAGACCAGGGGTGAGTGACCCCGTCCGCTCGAGGTCGGCGATGACACCTCCGGTGTCGGGGTGGCCGGCCCACGACCGGAAGTTGGCCCAGTCGTCGGCGGAGAGCCACTGCTCGGCAATGCCCTCGAATTGGAACAGCAGCATGTACCACGACTTCTCCCGCTGTTCGAGCCCCGCGTCGGCAAACGAAGACGGATGGCCGACGGAGAGCGTGACGAGGTGGTCGACCCGGTCGGGCACGAGCGAGCCCATGACCCAGGCGAGCGCCGCGCCCCAGTCGTGGCCGACGACGTGGGCCCGTCGCACCCCCAGGTGGTCGAGCACGCCGAGCACGTCTCCGGCCAGCAGCGGCAAGGAGTACGCCTCCACCTCCTTCGGTTGGTCCGAACCGCCGTAGCCCCGCAGGTCGGGCACGATCACCTGGAAGCCGGCGTCCACCAGGGCGGGCACCTGCAGCCGCCACAGCCGGCCCGAGTCGGGGAAGCCGTGGAGCAGCACCACGGGCCGGCCCTCCCCCGTCACCTCGTACTCGATCCCGACCCCGTTCACCTCGACGCGCATCGTTCTGCGTCCTCTCAGCCTGGAACCATCGTCAGCCCGGAACCATCGTCAGCCCGCGACCATCGTCAGCCCGCGACCATCGCCATCAGCTCCTTGCGGCTCTGTCCGAACGTCGGCGCCCCTCGCCACCCGTCTCCCAGGGCGACGATCTTGTCGAAGACCCCGGGCCGGGCCAACGCCTGCTCGGGCGTCTCGAGCACGCCCACCACGCTCATGAAGGCCCGGAAGCAGTCGGGGTCCTGGCCGGACAGGAAGGCCAGACCCTGGCCGATGTCCCAGGCGGGATCGTCGGGCCGGTAGGCCTCCTCCCTGATCTCGGCGTCGATGTCGGCCAACCGGTGACGGTCGAAGGCCACCGTCGACCGGTACCACGGCTCGACGCTCGTGTCGGTGGCCTCGCCCCAGGCGAGGGCGAAGGCGGCCGGATCGTCGGGAGCGGCGGCGCGCAGTGTGTCGCGCAGCGCCACGGCGTGCACCATGCCCATGGAGATGCCGCGTCCGAGCGAGGGGTTCGTGCACGCCCAGGCGTCGGCCACCGCCATCACGCCGGTGACCACCGGGGCGCCGTCGACCACGAAGGTGCGGTGGCGGTCCTCGATCTTGGCCATCATCTGAATGCCGTCCTCGAGCGGTTCACCGTCCAACCAATGGGCGGCCAGGGGCAGGTTGCCGACGACGGCGTTCCAGGAGTCGACGTCGCGCAGCGCCCGCAGGGGGGCGTCGGCGGCACTGGTGACGATCACGATCCCCCACGTCCCGTTGTCGGCCGGCAGGGTCAGCACCGAGATGCTCCCGTAGTTCTGCAGGAAGGGAGCGATGACAGCCGGGTACGACCCGTCGTCCGAACGGAAGTGCCGCCCGTAGTAGATGAAACCGCTGTCCTCGAGCTCCTCGACGGGGCGCCGGCCACCGATCGCTTCCAACCACTGCGGCAGGGCCGACCGCCGGCCGCCGGCGTCGACCACCAGATCGGCGGCGAACTCCTCTCCGGCGTCGGTCCGCACGCCGGTGACATGCGGCACCCCGGCGCGCGCCTCGGCTCCGGTCATCAGTCCGGCCACGGCCACGCCCCGGCGCACCGTCACCCGGGGGGTGATCTCGGCACACCCGGCCACCACCGACTCGGCCAACGGCCGCCGGGCCGTGAGGACGGTGAAGGTCCCGTCCTCGGGCCGGGGGCCCCCGGTCAACTCCGCCGGCGCGTCGGCCAGGACGTTCAGCCGCAGGGCGCCGGCCGCCTCGAGGGCGGCGACCACCCGGGGCAGGGCCCGTTCGGCCTCGCGGGCGAAGCGGGGCTGGAGGAAGTGGCCGAGCCGGAACTGGGTCACCCCCCGGCGCGTCCACGCATCCCAGGCGTCGGCGGGCGCCGGCGGGGAGGCCGGATCCCGCTCGAGCACGACCACCTCATGGCCGTCGTCGGCCAGGAGCATGGCCGTCGTGAGCCCTGCCATCCCGCCCCCAGTGACAACGATGGACGCCATCGCGCACCTCCGCGCTGTTCGACGTCGCGAACCTACCAGCCGGCCCGCAACGGCCCCGGGGGACGTCGGGCACCGACATCTCGCAGGCCCGGAGCCCGTCTGGGATGATCGACCGGCGCCGCACACAAGAGAGACGCACAAGGACAGGGGGAGCACATGCACGTGCCGCTCACGATCGGCGACTTTCTGGAACGGGCCGACGTCGTCCACGGCGACCGGGTGGCCATCGTCGACGAGCCCGGCACGCCGGGATCACTGGGTTCCATCACCTACGCCGACATGCACGCCCGGGCCCGAGGCATGGCCACGGCCCTCGACGCCATGGACGTCGGCCCCGGCGAACGGGTGGCGCTGGTGAGCCCCAACTCGGCACGCTTCCTCGTCTCGTACTTCGGCGTGAGCGGCTTCGGCCGCGTCCTCGTGCCCATCAATTTCCGGCTCAACACCGACGAGGTCCGCTACATCGTCGACCATGCCGAGGCCAAGGTCCTCCTGGTCGATCCCGAAATGGACGAGCAGCTGGCGGGCGTGAGCGCACCCATCCGCATCGTTCTCGACGGCCGCGACGACACCGAGCTCTTCGCCCCCGCCTCCCCTGACGCGCCACCGAAGCCGTGGGCCGGGGACGAGGACGCGGCGTGCTCCATCAATTACACCTCTGGTACCACGGCCCGGCCCAAGGGCGTGGAGCTCACCCACCGGACCTGCTGGCTGAACGCCGGCAGCTTCGGCTGGCACACGACGGTCACCGATCGTGACGTGCTGCTGCACACGTTGCCCATGTTCCACTGCAACGGTTGGGGCATGCCCTACGCCGTCACCGCCATGGGCGGCCGCCACGTCGTCCTGCGCAAGGTCGACGGCGAGGAGATCCTCCGTCGGGTGGACGGCGAGGGCGTCACCCTGCTGTGCGGAGCCCCCGCCGTGGTGGCGGCCATCTTGAGCGCCGCCGCCGACCGGGTGGCCGCCGGCCGGCCCGTTCCCGGACGCGGCACCGTCCGCATGATCGTGGCCGGCGCGCCTCCGCCCTCCAAGACCATCGAGAGGATCGAGACCGAGCTCGGCTGGGAGTTCATCCAGATCTACGGCCTCACCGAGACAGCGCCCCTGCTCACCGTCAATCGCGCCCCCTATGAATGGGACAGCCTCGACGCGGCGGAGCGTTCGGTCCGCTTGGCCCGTGCCGGCGTACCGGCCGTGGGGGTACGCGTCCGCATCGACGACGAGGGCGAGGTCCTGGCCCGCTCGAACCATGTCTTCGCCGGCTACTGGCACCAGCCCGACGAGTCGGCCGCGGCTCTCGACGGCGGGTGGTTCCATACCGGTGACGGCGGTTACCTCGACGGGCCCTACACCGTCATCTCGGACCGCAAGAAGGACGTCATCATCACCGGGGGCGAGAACGTCTCGTCCATCGAGGTGGAGGACTGCCTCTACCAG
>Ga0209415_10001818_pt1 | contig 40287 bp, 37 predicted proteins | sample PeaSoiSIISIP2007_FD_187696 | JGI IMG/M metagenome (GOLD analysis project Ga0209415, IMG submission 187696) | Peat soil microbial communities from Weissenstadt, Germany - SII-SIP-2007 (SPAdes) (version 2) | ecosystem: Environmental > Terrestrial > Soil > Wetlands > Peat | place: Germany...
AAATCGGCATGGCGGCAATCGCCACGACGGGGGAGGTTGGCGGCACGCCGGTGAGCGAGCCGTGAGAGGTGGCCGTACCGAAGTTGAGGACGGTGCCGTCCTGCTCGGCAAGCCAGTCTCCGGTGCCGTCGGGGGTGACGGAGATTCCGACCACGGGCGACTTGGCGTTCACCTGCGAGGGTGGCGCCAGGCGCACGGCGTCGCCGAAGCGGAACACGTCCCCGTTCGACTCGGCGAGCCAATAGCCGCCATCGTCGGGTGTGGCGGCCATGGCCACCATCGGGCCGCCGATGTGACGCGCTCCGATCGAGCCGTGGAAGCTCGCGTCACCGAAACTGAACACGCCGCCAGTGCTGCACGCGATCCAGTACCCCTTCCCGTTGGTCGTGGCCACGATCCCGACGACATGGTCCTTGAGCGGTGAGGTGATCGAGCCGTAGTTCTTGGCGTCGCCGAAGGGCAGCACCTGACCAGTCGCGGTGACGAGCCAGTAGCCACCGCCGTCCGGGGTCGCGGCGGCGGCCACGACGGACGCCGACAGCGCCTTGCCGGCCGCGCCGCCCTCGTTCTTGGCGTCCCCGAAGGGGTACACGCTGGCGTCGGCTCCGATCAGCCAGTAGCCACCGCGATCAGGGGTGGCAACGAGGGCGACGATGGGTGCCGGCAGTTGCTTGCCGTACTCGGAGCCGAAGTACGCCGCTCCCCCGAGGGCTGTCACCGTGCCGTCGGACTCCGCGAGGTCGTAGGCGAGCTGAGGTGTCGGCGCACCCTTGGTGGCCGGCATCCGAGCCACAAGGGACTTGGCGACGGTGGCCGCCGTCCTGGCAGGGTGACCGGCTGCTTCGACGGCGGGATGCGGCATCGCGTCGGCGTCGCTGGCGCCGACGAACCAGCCCGTTCCCACGAGACCCAGCACCGAGGTTGCGATGAGCGACATCGTCGCAAGACTGCGCCGTCGGCGTCGCCCACCCTTGAAGGTTCTCGCTGCCATGGCCCCTCGAGATTCGGAGCGTCGCCGTCCCCGCCGGGCGAACCCGTTGAGCACCTGCCGAGCCGCGACCGGCACCGGCTACACCGGCGAGTTGCTGAGACTGACGGCTTGAACGCTAGGGGCGCATTGTAAGCCACTCAACGTAGCATTCGCTACAACTTTGGTCACAGCACCATCGTTGACACCGGGACCACCGGTTCCCGGCAGCTTACGAGCGCAGGAGCTCGGCAACGCGGAACGCGAGGTCGATCGACTGGCGGGCGTTGAGGCGCGGGTCGCAGGCTGTGGTGTACCTCAGCGGCAACTGCTCCTCGACGATGCCCCCGATACCGCCCAGACACTCGGTGACGTCGTCGCCGGTCAGCTCGATGTGAACTCCGCCGGGCCAGGTTCCTTCCGCTTGATGAACGGCGAAGAACCCCTGGATCTCTCCGAGCACATGATCAAAGTGACGCGTCTTCCGACCCGACTCGCTCGCGAAGGTGTTGCCGTGCATGGGATCGCACACCCAGGCGACCGGGTGTCCGGCCAGAGAGACGGCACGGACAAGAGGTGGAAGGGCAGTACGGACCCTGTCGACACCCATCCGGCTCACGAACGTCAGCCGTCCCGGCACCCGGGCAGGATTGAGCCGCTGACAGAGAGCGATCGCCTCGTCAGGCGTTGCGGCCGGCCCGAGCTTGACCTCGACGGGGTTCCCGATCCCCGTCGCGAACTCGACGTGGGCACCGTCGATCTGGCGCGTGCGCTCGCCGATCCAGACGAGGTGGGCGGAGCAGTCGTACCAGTCGCCCGTGAGGGAGTCCCTGCGAGTAAGGGCCTCTTCATAGTCGAGAAGCAAGGCCTCGTGGCTCGTGAAGAGGTCGACCTGATGGATCGGCGAGTCGGTGGAGAGGTCGACTCCGCAGGCGTTCATGAAACGGAGCGCCCGGTCGATCTCCTCGGCTATGGCCTCGAAGCGCCGCCCTTCGGCACTCGTCGCCAAGAACTCGAGATTCCACGAGTGCACCTGCGAAAGGTCGGCGAAGCCTCCCTTGGTGAACGCCCGCAGCAGGTTGAGGGTCGAGGCCGACTGATGGTACGCGCGCAGCATGCGGCTGGGGTCAGGCACCCGCGCGGATGCGATCGGCACGTCGTCGTTGACGATGTGGCCACGAAAGACGGGTAGCTCCACGTCGCCGACGAGCTCGGTCGCCGCGGAGCGAGGTTTGGCGAACTGCCCGGCGATGCGACCGACCTTCACGACCGGGACGCCCGAGCCGTAGGTGAGAACGACCGCCATCTGCAAGATGACCTTCAGCTTGTCCCGGATGCCATCGGCCGAGAAGTCGTCGAAGGACTCCGCACAATCTCCCGCCTGGAGCAGGAAGGCCTTCCCGGCGGCAACCTGACCCAGCGCGCGCGTGAGGCGGCGCGCCTCACCGGCAAAAACGAGTGGCGGCTGCCTCGCCAGCTCTTCAAGCACGGCCGCGTGGGCGGCAAGATCGGGCCAGGGGGTTTGCTGGGCAGCCGGTCGGGTCCGCCACGAAGTCGGGTGCCAGTCCGAGGCCGGGTGCCAGTCCGAGGCCGGGTGCCAGTCCCGTGTCCGAGCAGGTGCTGCCGCCTCCGGCGTCGTCTCGTCGGGGAGCCCCTGCTCCACCGAATCCGATGTGGTCGTCACACCACCAGCGTAGGGGAGCTGTGAGCACCCGACTTCGCGAGCCTCCGCCGGACCCTGAGACGCGATCCGAGATCAGGCGGTAGTCGTCGCTACGCTTCGCGCGTGGACCAACTCCGCCGACTCGGCCTTCTCGGGGGAACCTTCGATCCGGTGCATGTGGGTCATCTTGTCGCGGCGGTGAATGCGCGCCACGAGCTCACCCTCGACCGGGTGTTGCTCGTTGTCGCCAACGAGCCCTGGCAGAAGGCCGGGAGCCGGCCTGTCACGCCGGCCGCTGATCGGCTCGCACTGGTGGAGGCGGCCGTTGGTGGTGTCGAGGGGCTCGAGTCGAGCGCGATCGAGATCGAACGAGGGGGGCCTTCCTACACCGCCGACACCGTGGCCGAGCTTGAAGCCAGGTGGCCGGGAGCCGAGTTGAACCTGATCGTCGGGGCCGACGCTGCCGCCGGGCTCGGGAGTTGGGAGCGGATCGACGAAGTTCGAACCAGGGTCGTTCTTGTGGTGGTGAACCGGCCCGGCACGGCGATCTCGGCAGGCCCGGGTAGCCCGCTCGAGGGTTGGGACGTCCGCATGGTCGAGGTGCCTGCTCTGGAAATCTCGAGCACCGACTTGCGCGACCGGGTTGCGACGGGCCGCCCTCTAGACTTCCTCGTTCCGATGCCTGCCATCCACGTGATCCGCGAACGCGGCCTGTACTCTGTGGCCAGATGAGCCGCCACGGGACGCTCCGGTTCGGACCTCGGGACGCGTCGGGCCGTGGACATCGTGTGTTAGCGGCTCGTTTCGATCAGCCCGGCAGAAGGGCGCTCGGGTCGCGTTGAGCCTCGATTACGTCCTCGTCGCGGCCGGTGCCGCTTCGTCGAAGACGGTCGACCCGACGGTCGTTCTCGACGTCGGGGACCTCCTCGGGATCACCGATCACTTCGTGATCACGAGCGGGAGCAACGCGCGCCAGGTTCGCACGATTGCAGAGGAAGTCGAGCTGCATGTCAAAGCTCGGGGAGGCGGCTCGCCGCGGCACATCGAGGGCCTCGACGATGCGCGCTGGGTGCTGCTCGACTACGGCGAGTTCGTCGTTCACGTCTTCCTCGAAGAGGCCCGCCGCTACTATGACCTGGAGCGGCTCTGGGCCGACGCACCCCGGGTGGAGCAACCGCACTGGGCGGCGCGTCGCGTCGGGGTCGAGAGCTAGTGCCGTCACATCGGCAGGGTCGGGTCCGCCGTGCTCATGCCCGGTGGCGTTTCATGAAGCCAGCAGCTGCTGGTAGTCGGCGCGGCTCACGCTGAAATTCGTCGCGGTGGAGCCATTGCCGACCTCAGGCTCGATTTCCCCACCGTTGTACTTGAAAAGAACACGATGAACCGCCGGGAGGGAAGTGACCGAGTACACGATCTGCGCGAATTCGTAGGTCGCCTGACCCGGACCGAGCGACCCGAACGTCGAGTCGAGGAGCACGGTCAGCACACCCCCGCTCAGGCCGCCGGCGACGAGGTCAGCCAGGGGCGGGATCGCGCTCTGGATGCCCTGGTCGAGCTCGGTCGGCAACGGCCCGTCGTCGAGAGCGTCCAGCACCCGCTGAGGCGTCAGCGGAGCGCGTAGGTACCGAGTGACGCGAAACAGCTGGTCATCGGGATCGATGAGGTAGATGAACACGGGCACCGCATCGTGGAACTTTGGAAACGTGGCAAAAGGCGGGCTCGGTGAGCTGAGCGCCTGAGGTATCTCCGCAGCCGGGATCACCTGGGGAGAGCTGATCACCGGCAGCCCACAACCACCGGCTGCAGTCATGACGGCAGCTAGGCAAGCGAGAGCTACTCCGCGGCGATGCCTCATGCCGCGACCTCGTCCATGGCCGGGAGCTCCACGACAAAACGCGAGCCTCCGCCCGGGCGCCCTTCCACCCACACTCGGCCGCCATGTTGGTGGACGTGCTGAGCGACGATCGCCAGCCCTAGGCCCGTGCCGTCCCCGAGTCCGCGGCGCCGACCGGTCGAGCCGCGCGAGAAACGCTCGAAGATCCGGTCCCGCTCCTCCGGAGCGATGCCCGGCCCGGCGTCCTCGACGAGGAAACGCACCGAGGAGCCGTGCTCCTCGACGGCGAGCAGCGTCGCACTTCCCGCGTAGCGCTGCGCGTTCTCGAACAAGTTGGCGAGAATCCGCTCGAAACGGCGCTTGTCCACCAGAATGTGCCGCGACGCGACGCCAGGAGCGAACCGGATCGGCACGTCCGTTCCAGTAGCGCGTACCGCGTGCTCGACGAGATCGCCGACGGTCACCTCGTCCCGAGACAGATCGCCGGGCGTGGCGTCGAACCGGGAGATCTCGAGAAGGTCGTCGACGAGGCGCCGGAACCTCCGGACCTCAGCCCCGAGAAGGTCAAGTGCCTGGATCGCCCTCGGGGGCAGTTCGTCGCGGCGAGCCTCGAGGATCGAGAGTGAGGCGGCGAGCGTCGTGAGCGGCGAGCGGAGCTCGTGGTTGACGTCGGAGCTGAAGCGGGCTTCTCGTTCGATTCGTTCTTGGAGTTGGTCGACCATACGATTGAACGCCGAGGCGAGAACTGCGAGATCCGCGAAGTCGGCGCTCTCGAGGCGCGTGCCCAGGCGTCCGGATGCAATTGCCAGTGCCGCCTGAGCGGTCTCGTGCAGCGGCCGCAACGCGCGGCTCGCGGCCCAACGGCCCACGATCGCTCCCGCGATCGTGGTGACCAGAGCCGCGATGATGAGTGCCACGAGCAGCACGTGCAGGGTCTGGGCGAGGTCCGCCAGGCCGAACACTTCGAAGTAGTCGGCCTTCTCGGCGGGGATCGGCACGCCGACCACGAGCTCGGTGGTTCCGGGAGGGATCTCTTGGACCGTTGAACCTGCGAGCACTTCTGAGCGGAGAGTCGAGGGCAGTTGCTTGTATCCCAGGGTCGGAGACGATGGGTACCAGCGGCCGCCGTCGTCCTTGCTGTAAATGAACGAGGCCGTGTTGGGGCCGGAAGCGAGTGTCGTGATCAGGCCGTGGATATACGCGGTCGGGACCCGAAGCTCGCCCCGGAGAAGGACGGCGTTTGCGAACGCCTCGTCACGCAACGAGGAGAGCTGCTGGTTGACGATCGATCCGCGAACAACGAAGAAGGTGATCCCTGCGAGAGCGCCGGAAAGGACCAGTGCTCCGAGCGCGAAGGCCGTGGTGACTCTCGCGCGCAGCCCGAGGCGGCGTCTCGGAGGTCGGCGCACGGAAGGAGAAACGGTCGCGTGCAGGGCCGTGGGCTCCGCCGCTGCCGGATCACGCAATCCGGCGTCTTCCATGCTAAGGCGCGAGCTTGTATCCGAGGCCGCGCACCGTGAGCACGTGGCGCGGCTCGCTCGGATCGAGCTCGATCTTGGTGCGCAGCCGCCGAACGTGGACGTCGACGAGGCGGCCGTCGCCGAAGTAGTCGTAGCTCCAGACACGTTCGAGCAGCTGCTCTCGCGACAGAACCTTGCCAGCGTTGGCGGCAAGTTCGCAGAGCAGCAGGAACTCTGTGCGAGTGAGGTGGACCTCCTCGCCGTTGCGGCGCACGACTCCGGCTTCGGGGAGGATCTCGAGGTCACCGAACTCGAGTTGCAAGAGTCCCGGCTCACCAGAACGTGCCCGGCGCAAGAGCGCGCGGATGCGGGCGGCGAGCTCCTTCGGCTCGAACGGCTTGGTGACGTAGTCGTCCGCGCCGGCTTCGAGGCCGGCCACCACGTCGTGGGTATCGGTGCGGGCGGTGACGATGATGATCGGCACCGTGCTGGTTCTGCGAAGCTCGCGACAGCACTCGAAGCCGTCCATGCCCGGGAGCATGATGTCGACAACGAGCAAGTCAAACGGATTCGAGACGAGAGCTCGGGAATGAGACTCGATCGCCTCTTCCCCGGTACCAACCTCCTCGACCTCGTAACCCTCGTCCTCGAGGGAGAGACGCATCGAGGTGCGGATCCGTTCATCGTCTTCCACGAGCAGCACTCTGTGGGCCATGACACCATTGTCGCCCAACTTGGAGGCTCCGCGTTGCCGAGGCGAAAAGGCGTGGAACAGCACTCTCGTCACGCCACTCGGGTACCGTGGAGTGGTGAGCTTCGAGCTCGATGGTTTCGTGCGCTCGCTTGCGCCGGACGCTCTGGCGACCCGCCAGGCGTACCGGGGTGATGTCGAGGCGTTCGTGGCGTGGGCGGACCGGGCCGGAGTTTCGGACCCGGCCAAGGTTGACCGCCTCATGTTGCGACGCTATTTGGCGTACCTGGCGACCCGTCGGTACTCCCGCCGGACCATCGCCCGCAAGGCCGCCGCCCTCCGGCGCTATTTCGGTTGGCTGCGGCGTCACGAGTTCATCGGGGCCGATCCTTCGCGGCGCCTCTCGGCCCCTGGCGGTGAAGCGCGCCTGCCACGCATCCTGGCTCCCTCTGAGCTGGAGGCTCTTCTCGAGCCGGATCCGGGTGGTGCGAAGGCCGTCACGCCTCCCTCGATCGGGGCACGTGACGACGCGCTGCTGGAGCTCCTCTACGGCAGCGGGCTGCGGGTCGCCGAGCTCTGCGGGCTCGAGCTTGGTGACGTCGACTTGAAGAGCCGGTCGGTGACGGTCTGGGGCAAGGGCGGCAAGCAGCGCCGAGTTCCGATGAGCGGTCCTGCGGTCGAGGCGGTCGCGCGCTACGTGGCATCCGGCCGGCGGGCGCTCGTCAACGCCTCGACACCCACGGGCTCGCTGTTCGTCAACCGGCGCGGCCGGCAGATGACGACCCGGGACGTGCGTCGGGTTCTCGACCGGCGCTCACCGGTGCCGACACATCCGCACGCACTTCGCCACACCTATGCGACCCATCTTCTCGACGGTGGTGCGGATTTGCGGGTCGTCCAGGAGCTGCTCGGTCATGCCAGCTTGAGGACGACGGAGATCTACACCCACGTATCCACCGAGCGGCTGGTCGGCGCTTACCGAAGCGCTCACCCAAGAGCGTGATGAGCCAGACCGGAACCGACCGGCTGCAGTCCGTCGAGGAGCTGTGGGCCGAATTCAAGTCGACGGCCGATCGGTCCGCGCGCGACCGGCTGATTCTTCACTACTCGCCACTCGTGAAGTACGTCGCAGGGCGCGTCGCCGCCGCCATGCCAAATCACGTCGATTACGCGGACCTCGTGAGCTACGGCATCCTCGGGCTCATCGACGCCATCGAGAAGTTCGATCCTTCCAGGGCGATCAAGTTCGAGACCTACGGGGTCCCCCGGGTGCGCGGAGCGATCCTCGACGAGCTGCGCTCGATCGACTGGGTGCCGAGGTCGGTGCGCGCGAAGGCCCGAGCGGTCGATTCGGCGTTCGCCAAGCTCGAAGGTACGCTCGGCCGGTCACCGACGGATCGCGAGCTGGCCGACGAGCTGGAGATGACCACTGACGATCTCGACGACATCCTCCGCCAGACCTCGCGCGCTGGGCTGTTGCAGCTCGACGACGTCCTCTTTCGCCAGGGTGGTACCGGCGGCCAGACCCTCGGCGACACGCTCCAAGATCAAGGGGATGCTCCGGGCGCGACGATCGAGTTGGAGGAGACCCGTCGACAGCTCGCGAAGGCGATCCAGCGCTTGGGTGATCGCGAGCGCAAGGTGCTCACCTTGTACTACTACGAAGGCCTGAACCTGGCCGAGATCGGCGACATCCTCGGAGTGACCGAGAGCAGAGCCTGCCAGATCCACACCAAAGCCGTGCTCCATCTGAGACAGCGGCTACGTGACGAGCTGACCTGACGTCCGGAAGGTCGGTGAATCGGGTGGCGAAGCCACCCAGCCGACCCGCTACAATCGCAAGCGAGACCCAACCGGGCCTCCGTCAAACGCACATCCTGGCACGCCCGCGGTCGCCCTTCGGGGCGCGGTGCCGGGAGCAGCTCAACCGTCGGGAGGGAGAAACGCGTGGCTGTCGTCACGATGAAGCAACTGCTCGAGGCCGGAGTGCACTTCGGGCATCAGACTCGTCGTTGGAATCCGAAGATGAAGCGGTTCATCTTCGGTGAGCGCAACGGCATCTACATCATCGATCTCAACCAGACCTTGGAGCGGGTGGACACCGCCTACTCCTACGTGAGAGATCTCGTCGCCGGAGGGGGCGTGATCCTCTTCGTCGGCACGAAGAAGCAGACGCAGGACCCCGTCGCCGAATTCGCGACCGCGTGTGGCATGCCCTATGTCAACCAACGGTGGCTAGGTGGCATGCTGACCAACTTCCAGACGGTCGCCGGCCGCGTTCGCAAGCTCGTCGAGCTCGAGGCATCCCGCGCAGCGGGTGATTTCGCAGCGATGCCCAAGAAAGAAGCGCTCTCTCACGAGCGCGAGCTCGAGAAGCTCGATCGCAACCTCGGCGGGCTGCGCCGACTGGACCGGCCGCCTGACGCGATCTTCGTCATCGACACGAAGAAGGAGCACATCGCGGTCACCGAGGCCAACAAGCTGCACTTGCCGGTTGTGGCGGTGGTCGACACGAATTGTGATCCCGACGTCATCGACTACGTGATTCCAGGCAACGACGACGCCATTCGCGCCGGCCGGCTGATGTGCCGCGTCATCGCTGACGCCGTGGCCGAAGGCCGGTACATCGCCTCGCGCCGCGCCGCCGACGCGGTCAGCCACGCCCGTCGCGCCGGTCTAGAGGCCACCGCTCAGGCGTCTACTCTGGCCGTGACCGAGCGGAAGCCAGCCGCGATGCCGCTGATTCCGGCCGAGGCGACGCCGCCCTCTGAGGCGGAGGTGCAGCCTGCTGAAATCCTGCAGGGGCCGGCCGAGGTCGCACAGCCGGCTGAGGCCGTCCTCGAGCTGGATGCGGACACGGGAGAGAGCGCTGGCACGACAGCCATGAACGCGACCGACAGTCGTGACGCGGCCACACCGGAAAGTTCAGCGAGCGACACCAGCACACCCGCGACGCCGGCCGAGGTCGTGGCTGCCGAGCCGACCGTGCCGGCCGAGCCTGCCTCGGCAGCCGAGCCGACCGTACCGGCCGAGCCTGCCTCGGCAGCCGAGCCGACCGCAGCAGCCGAGCCGACCGAGTCGACCGAGCCCGCCGGGACCGCCGGGACCGGCACGGAGGATTGAACGAGATGGCAGACATCACCGCCAGGGAGGTGAAGGCCCTCCGGAAGAAGACCGGAGCAGGGATCATGGACTGCCGGCGCGCGCTCGAGGAGTGCGGTGGGGACCAAGCCGCGGCGGAGCAATGGCTCCGAGAGACGGGGAAGATCAGCGCCGCCAATCGCCAGGCCCGCGACCGAACCGAAGGAGCAGTTGCAGTCGTGGTCCTCGGCGGCGACAGGCCCGTAGGGGCAATCGCGATGCTCGAGTGCGAAACGGACTTCGTCGCGAAGTCGCCCGAGTTCGTCTCGCTCGTCGAGGAGCTCGCGGACGAGCTTGCCGCGAAGGGTGAGGACGCCCCCGCCGGGTATGCGGATCGGATCGAAGGACTCGGGCTCAAACTCAAGGAGAACATTGCGCTCGGCCGGACTGTCCGTTTTGAAGCCGCCGACTCCGCCATCATCGACAGCTACCTGCACGTGCAGAACGGTCGCGGCATCAACGCTGTCCTCGTGGAGCTCTCCGGAGCCGACGAGGCGCTTGCCCACAGCATCGCTCTCCACATCGCGTTCGCTCGCCCGGAATTCCTCCGGCGCGAGGATGTGCCTGAGGAGCAGGTCGAGAACTTTCGCCGAACGGCCGAAGCGATTGCGCGCAACGAGGGCAAACCGCAAGCGGCACTCGAAAAGATCGTCGAGGGCCGGCTCCAAGGCTGGTACAAAGAGCGCGTCCTGATGGACCAACCCTTCGTGAGAGACGAGAAGCTCACCATCTCGCAGTTGCTCGGGGGTGCGCAGCTGATTCGCTTCGCTCAGGCCGTCGTCGGCTCGTGAGCGGGTCGGCGCGACACTCGTGACCGATTTGGCGTACGGCCGGGCTGAGGGGGCGACGCCTCGCTGGCGCCGGGTCGTGTTGAAGCTCTCCGGCGAGGCGCTTGCCAGTTCGTCGTCTGAGGAGACCATCGACGCCTCCACGGTTGGGCGCCTGGCGAAGGAGATCGGTGCCGCCTGCGGCGAGCTGGATGTGCAGATCGCGATCGTTGTCGGCGGGGGCAACATCTGGCGCGGCACGACCGGCGCAGGCGAAGGCATGGACCGCGCGACCTCGGACATCATGGGGATGCTCGGGACCGTGATCAACGCCCTCGCCCTCCAGGACGCCCTCGAGCGAGTCGGCTGCCCGACCCGTGTGCTTTCGGCGATCCACATGGCCGAGGTCTGCGAGCCCTATATCCGGCGCCGCGCGATCCGGCATCTCGAGAAGGGCCGCGTCGTGATCTTCGCTGCCGGGATGGGCAACCCGTACTTCACGACGGACACCCCTGCGGCCTTGCGGGCAGCCGAGATCGAGGCCGACGCGATCTTGAAGGGAACGCACTCTGGCGTCGACGGCGTCTACAGCGCCGACCCCCGCCACGACGCGGAAGCTACGCGCTACGAGGAGATCGGGTTCATGGAGGTCATCTCCCGAGACCTGCGGGTCATGGATCTCACTGCCATCACGTTTTGCCGGGACAACAAGATCCCGATCCTCGTGTTCGACCTCATGAGGGAAGGCAACATTCGGGCCGCCCTCGTCGGCGAGCGGATAGGTACGCTGATCACGTGACTGACGACTCGTTGATCGCGGCCGCGCTCGCCGAGACCGGTGAGCGGATGCACAAGGTGGTCGAACATACCAAGGCCGATTTCGCAACGGTTCGTACCGGCAGGGCCTCCCCGGCGCTCGTCGAGAAGATCAAGGTGGACTACTACGGGAGCGAGGTCCCGCTTCAGCAGATAGCGGGCTTCAGCGTGCCTGAGCCTCGCGTGCTCGTGGTCAACCCCTATGACAAGGGCGCGATGAAGGCCGTGGAAAAGGCGCTGATCACGTCCGACCTCGGCATTAACCCGTCCAATGACGGTCAGGTGATCCGATTGGTCTTCCCGGAGCTCAACGAGGAACGGCGCAAGGAATTCGTGAAGGTCGTGAAGCATCGGGCCGAGGAAGGCCGAGTCGCAGTGCGCAACGTCCGTCGCGCGACGCGACACGACCTCGAAGCGCTGGAGCGAGACGGCGACATCTCCTCGGACGAGCTCGACCGCGCCGAGAAAGAGCTCGAGAAGCTGACCCACGAACAGATCGCGGAGATCGACAGGCTGCTGAGCCATAAGGAGCGGGAGCTGCTCGAGATCTGAGCAACAGCGGCGCGGCACTAGGGGGCCGAGCGCCGGGAGCTTTCGATGCCGCGGCACGAATCGTCGTGCCGGTGCACTCGGAAATCCCTGCGAGGGAGGAATTGTGGAGGAGCGACAGGAGCCCCGAGGGACCGGCGAGCCGGTCACCGAACGGGCCCGGATCGCCGGAGTCGAGGCTGGGGTCGCGGCTGGGCTGGTGTCCCCAGCCGAGGCAGCGGCGCGCTCTCGCTCCGAATCGGTTGAGCCCGCCTCCGGCGCGGCGAGCACGACAGAAGGCACGGAAGACCCCGCCGCATCGGCGCCCGCGGCTCCCATCATCTCCTACGAGCTCCCAGACTGGACCGACCCGCCAACCTTGCAGGTTCCCCGCGTGCTTCTCGACCTCGAGCACGAGGCCGCCGCGGAGCGAGGCGGCCCGCAAGCTCCACCGCCCGGAGGTCCCGTGTGGCGCGAGCGTCAGGAGGACTGGGCCGACACCGACGAGGCACTTGCCGACCTCGCCAGCACCGGTGTCAAGGTCACGGCATCGGAGGAGTCCTCCTCCGATGATCCCTTCGCTTACGACTTCCTCGATCTCGACGATGAGACGTCCTGGGTGGCCCGGCTCGAGATGCGTGAGGCCGCAGGCGAGATGACGCCGGCCGCGGACCTAGGTCCATCCGGCGCCGACTCCGTGCCGTCCCTGGCCGAGCCGGAGGTGCCGGATGCGACGGAGGCGAGCCTCGGCAGCGGAATCTCCTCGGTCGACGCAGACGGGGCGGTGGATGCACCCATTGCCCGGCGGCAGCGGCGGCACGCAGCGCCCCGGGCTCGGCCTCCACGGGTGCAGCGGTCTGCCACCGCGACCAAGGCTCAACCGCGAGAGGGCACGCGCAACCCCGTTGTCGCCACGGTCACGGGCGTAGCACTCGCTGCCATCCTGCTCCTGTGCTTCCGCGCTGGTTCTCCCGCGGTTCTGGCCCTCGTGGTCGTCGCCGTGACGGTGGCGGCGGCGGAGCTGTTCAACTCGCTGCGCATCGCCGGGTACTGCCCCGCGACCCTGCTGGCGCTGGTGGCCGTGCCGGGAGTGATCGTTGCCGCGTACTTCCGTGGCCCTTCCGCGATCGTGCTGGCCTCCGTGATCTTCATCGTGGTCGCGATGATCTGGTATCTCGTCGGGATCACGCGCCGGTCGCCCGTGCTCAACTTGTCGGTGACCGTGTTCGGTTTCGCGTGGACCGGGGTGCTCGGCGCGTTCGCCGGGCTTCTCGTTGACCCGAGGATCTTCCCGAATCGCCACGGGATCGCGTTCATGTTGGGTGCCATCATCGCCGCGGTCGGCTACGACATCGGCGGCTACGCGGTCGGCAGCCGTTTCGGTCGGCACAATCTCGTGCCGGTCGTGAGCCCGAACAAGACCTGGGAGGGGCTGATAGGCGGCTGCGTCGTCGCGGTGGCGGCGTCGGCAGGCATCACGAGCCAGATCCACCCCTGGCATCTCCGCACAGCGCTCGCTCTCGGCCTCATCGTCGCAGTCGTGGCTCCTTTTGGCGACCTGGTCGAGTCGATGATCAAACGCGACCTCGGCGTGAAGGACATGGGGTCGCTTCTGCCCGGCCACGGCGGGATGCTGGATCGAATCGACGCGCTCCTCTTCGTCCTTCCTGCGGCCTACTACTTCGTCCGTCTGGCCCACGTCGGATGACAGCGACAGTGGGCCGGCCCGGGATGTCCTCGGCCTCCTCGGTGGCACGTCGGGACGGTTCCCGTCGGAGGGTTGCAATCGTCGGTTCGACCGGGTCGATCGGCACCCAGGCCCTGGAGGTGCTCCGATCGGCCTCTGGCCGTTTCGTCGTGAGCGCGCTCGGGGCCGCTCGGTCGGTCGACCTGCTCGCGGCCCAAGCCGAGGAGTTCCGTCCAGAGGTCGTCGCGATCGCGGACGGTTCGCTGGAAATGAGGCTCGCCGAGTTGCTTCCTCCTGGCATCGAGCTCCGCGCCGGACCCGAGGCGCTCTCCTCGCTTGCCGAGACTTGTGACGTTGTCCTGAATGCGGTCGTCGGCTTTGCAGGACTTGGGGTGACGGTTGCCGCGCTCCGGCAAGGACGTCGGCTCGCGCTTGCGAACAAGGAGTCGCTGGTAGCCGGGGCGCCGGTGGTGCAGCGCGCCCGTGCCGCGGCCGGGGCCGAGCTTGTCCCCGTCGATTCCGAGCACGGCGCCATCCACCAGTGCCTTGCATGTGGCCAGCCGGAGGCCGTGTCCAGGGTGGTCCTGACGGCGAGCGGGGGACCGTTTCGGGGCATGAGCTCGGCCGACCTCGCGTCGGTGACGGTCGCGGACGCGCTCGCCCATCCAACCTGGCAGATGGGCCCGAAGATCACGATCGATTCCTCGACACTCATGAACAAGGGCCTCGAGGTCATCGAGGCCCATGAGTTATTCGACATCGGCTACGACCGCATCGAGGTCGTCGTGCACCCGCAGTCGATCGTGCACTCCATGGTGGAGTTCAGCGACGGCGCCACGATCGCCCAGCTCTCGGTGCCTGACATGCGTCTGCCGATCGGCTACGCACTCGGCTATCCCGAGCGGCTCACCCATCCTTACGGCTCGCTCGACTTCGCGACCCTCGGTCGTCTCGAGTTCGAGCTGCCCGACTTTGCGACCTTCCCGTGCCTCCGGCTCGCCTACGAGGCGGGGCGTGTCGGCGGCAGTGCGCCCGCGTGGCTCAACGCCGCGAACGAGGTAGCGGTGGCCGCTTTTCTCGACGGTCACCTCCCCTGGTCGGCAATCGCCGAGGTCGTCGCCGAGACGCTCGAGGTTCACGAGCCCACCGATCTGGCGCAGGTACAGGACGTGTTGGAGGCCGATGCACTCGCTCGCGCCCGAGCCGCGAGTGCCGTGGAACGGCGCTCGCGGGCCGCATGACGCCTCAAAAGACCGTCGAAGCGAGAGAATCGTTGTCGATGAGTGACGTTTCCGGCGCCCCGACGCCGCCCGAATCGCTCTCCCGGACCTCAGGCTTCGGGTCGCTGCTACGGCTGCTCGTGGTCGTGGCAGCCGGCGTCGCGCTTGCCGTCGCGCTCAACGGCTTGCCCGTGCTCATCGTCGTGCTCGCGCTGGTGGCCATGATCATGCTTCACGAGCTCGGCCACTTCGCGACCGCTAAGTGGAGCGGGATGAAAGTCACCGAGTACTTCTTGGGGTTCGGGCCGAAGCTGTGGTCGATCCGCAGGGGCGAGACCGAGTACGGCGTCAAGGCGATTCCGGCCGGCGGCTACGTCCGGATCGTCGGCATGACGATGCTCGAGGACGTCGATCCGTCCGACGAGGCCCGCAGCTACCGCCAAGCGTCCTTTCCCCGTCGAGTCCTTGTTGCATCCGCCGGTTCGGGGATGCACGTGATCATCGCGTTCGTGCTCTTGTTCTCGTTGTACGCGGTTTCGGGAGCGCCGACCGCGACGTCGCCGACGATCACGAGCCTGGCGCAGTTCTCAAAGGGCCTGAGCCCGGCACAGCGCGCGGGGCTCAGGCCGGGCGACACGATCGTCAGCGTCGACGGACACAAGTACACGGACCTGAACTCGTTTGCCGCCTTCGTGAACAAGCACCCCGGCGACACGCTTACCTTCGTGGTGGTTCGCCATGGCCACGATCTGACGATCCGGATCACTCCGGTGGACGGCCGTCACGTCGTGGAGGAGTTCGGCGGCCAGCGAATCCAGGCGGCGAATCCCTCGGGTCCACCGAAGGGGATCATCGGCGTCGAGCTCACCGGAGTGCGGAACGTGGCGGTCGGACCGCTGACTGCGATCGGCCGCGCCGGCACAGGGCTCGTCTCACTGTTCGGTCAGACCTTCACCGGGCTGGCCCAGGTGTTCTCCTTGCATGGCCTCGGCAGCTTCGCCCATCAGATAGCGGTGGCCGGCAACACCCAGAGCACCGGTTCTTCGGGAGCCTCGGGATCGGGATCAACACAGCCGGCGATCATCTCCATCCTCGGAGCCGTTCAGATTGGCGCTCAAGCTGCCAGGCAGGACGTCGGTGCTCTCCTCTACCTCTTGGCGGCGATCAACCTTTTCGTCGGCATCGTGAACCTGATCCCGATGCTGCCCCTCGATGGAGGGCACGTAGCAATCGCGGTCTACGAACGGATCCGTTCACGCAAGGGTCGCCCCTACCACGCAGACGTCGCCAAGCTCATGCCGGTCGCGTACGTCTTCCTGTTCTTCATCGTGATCGTGGGGCTCGGAGCCCTCTACATGAACATTGTCCACCCGGTTCAGCTCCCCGGGGGCTAGCGCCGGGCTGAGGATCGCGACGAGGTCGCCCGAGAGGTCCACGAAGCGGGTGCCGACCATCCTGGAGCGACCGAGGTCGTCAGCGCCGCGCCGCTAGGCTGGCGACCTATGGCCAGGACATCGGTGACAATGGCCGAACGGCGCAAGACCCGCCAGATCACGGTCGGCAAGGTACCGGTCGGCGGTGGCGCGCCGGTGTCGGTCCAGTCGATGACGGTGACCAAGACCGCGGACTTCGAAGGGACCCTTGCCCAGGTCTATGCGCTCGCCGCCGCCGGAGCGGACATCGTGCGTTGCACATGCAACGAGCAGGAGGCTGCCGAGGGTCTGGCCCACATCGTGCCGCGCTCGCCGGTGCCGATCGTGGCCGACGTGCACTTCCACTACGAGATGGCTCTCGCGGCTCTCGAGGCCGGCGTGCACGGGCTCCGCTTGAATCCCGGCAACCTGCGAAAGCCCGAGGAGATCAAGCTCGTCGCGTCAGAAGCCCGAGACCGCGGCGTCCCCATCCGCATCGGCGTCAACGCAGGCTCGCTGCATCCCGATTTGTACAAGAAATACGGCGGCGCAACGCCGGAGGCACTCGTCGAGTCAGCGCGGATGGAGCTCGCGTACTTCGAGGAGGTCGGTTTCGACGACGTGAAGATCTCGGTGAAGGCGTCCAACGTTCCCATCATGATCGAGGCGTACCGGTTGGCGTCGGAGACGTTCGATCACCCGCTCCACCTCGGCGTCACCGAGGCCGGGCCACCACCGGCTGGCTTGATCAAGGGAACGGCGGGGATCGCGACCCTGCTGGCCGAAGGGATCGGCGACACGATCAGGTACTCGCTCACCGCGGACCCGGTGCAGGAGGCACGCGCCGGTCGCCAGCTTCTCGAGGCGCTCGGGCTTCGAGAGCGCAAGGGCCTCGATCTCATCGCGTGCCCGTCCTGTGGCCGCGCCGAGATCGACGTGATCGAGATCGCTCGCAAGGTTCAAGAGGCCTTCGAGTCTCGCTCGCTGCCCCTGCAGGTGGCGGTGATGGGCTGTGTCGTGAACGGGCCGGGCGAGGCCCGCGAGGCCGATCTCGGGATTGCCGCTGGACGCCACAAGGGGCACCTGTTCATCAAAGGCAAGATCGTGCGAGTCGTGCCCGAGGACGAGATGGTCGAGGCCTTGGTCGCCGAAGCCGAGAAGCTCGTTGCCGAAGGCATCGAAGCCCGCCTGGCAGCCGCCGATGCCGGCGCGGAGGCCGAAGCAGAGGAAGATCGCAAGGCCCTGTTCGAGGCCAAGGGAGCGGACGTCAACCATGCCGCGGAGCGCATCCAGCTGATTCGCAGGACGATCGCACACGAGCAGGAGATCCCGCCGGCCGGCGACGCCTAGCCGTGTGTCGAAGCATTTCTTGAGGGCGCGAGACTCTTCCAGGTGACCGCCTTCGAGCTCCGGCCCATCGAGAGACATGAGATCGACTCCTACGCGGCTTGCCAGGCGTCGGCGTTCGGAGGCCGCTACACGCCCGACGAGCTCGAGAGCTTGGCGAAAGAGCTGCCGCTGGACCGGTCCCTTGCAGTCTTCGATGGTGGAGATCTCGTCGCGACGACCGCGTCGCACGCGGTGTCGATGACATTGCCAGGCCTCGTGCGGAGCGGTGTGGCGGCGATCACGGATGTGTCAGTGGTTCCCACGCACCGCCGCCGTGGCCTGCTCACCTCCATGATGAGGCGCCAACTCGACGACCTTCATTCCCGGAACGAGCCGATCGCGGTGCTCTATGCGAGCGAGGGAGGGATCTACGGGAGGTACGGCTACGGTCCCGCCACATACGGCGCGCGCTATGTCGTCGACAAGCGGCGTGCCCGGATGGCCTCCATTGCCCTTGAAAGCGGCACGGACTCCGAGGTGGCCAGCGCCTCCGGTTCGGTTCGGTTTGTCGAGCGGGGTCAGGCAGCTGAGGCGTTCCCGGTCGTGTTTGACGCCTACGTGCCGACTCGGGCCGGCGAGCTCGATCGCCTGCTTGCGGTATGGGCCGAGCTCCTGCCTGAGGGAGACGCGGGTGAGGACGCGAGACACCGTTTCTACGTGTGCTACGAGCGGGGCGGCAGCATCGACGGCTACGCGATTTACCGCGTCTCGGGGATCGACCCGGTTGACCGGTTTCGCCGCGCCGTGTTCCTGGAGGAGCTGTGCTCACTGTCCAATGCGGCCTACGCGTCGCTGTGGAGCTTCCTGCTCGGCATCGACCTGACCGAGGAGCTGAGAACCCGCGGCAGACCGGTCGACGAGCCGCTGCGGCATCTGCTCGAGGATCAGCGGCAACTTCGTACTGCGAATTGGGGGGATCGCACATGGGTGCGTCTCGTGGACGTCCAGAGTGCCCTCGCTCGCCGCCGCTACGAGGAGACCGGAACGCTCGTGATCGAGGTGGAGGACCCGTTCTGCCACTGGAACGAGGGTCGCTTCCGGCTTGCGGTCGACGGTGACGGAGCCGGGACGGTCGAGCGCGTCGAGGATGTCGCCGATCTTCTCGCCCCCGCAGCGGTGCTTGGGGCTCTGTATCTCGGCGGCGTCCCGTTCACCGCCATGGTCGAGGTCGGTCGCATCGCGGAGCTGACCGAGGGCTCAGCCCGACGCGCCGACCGGATGTTCGGAGGTCAGCGCTCACCCTTCTGCACCACGAACTTCTGAATAGGACGACTGCGGCTGCAAGCCTCGAATTCACCGGTACGGTGCTCAGATCCGTTCGAGGCGGACGACCTGGGCCTCCGGCGCCACGCCGCGGACAAGCTCCTCGAGGTGCGGATGGCAGGTCAAGAACAGCACCTGGTGGCGCTCTGCAGTGTCGGCGAGCGCCTCTGCGACCGCCGCCGCACGCCCGGGGTCGAAATTCACGAGCACGTCATCGAGGATGATGGGGAGGGACTCGGCGCGTTCGGCGAAGGTCTCTGCGAGGCCGAGACGCAAGCAGAGGTACAGCTGCTCGACGCTCCCACGGCTCAGGCTGCTGGCGTCGATCTCCGCTCCCGAGGAGGACACGACCCTGATGACATCGCGGCCACCCTCGTTACCCACCTTAGGCAGCAAGCAGGTGTAGCGACCCTCGGTCACCTTTGCGAAGCGTTCACCTGCACGGGCGAGCACGGCCGGCTGACGCTCTTGCTCGTGCCGCCGCAGCGTCCGCTCGAGCAGCAACCGGGCACATCCGAGCACCGCCCAGGACCTGAGAACCTCCTCAAGCTCTTGCTCGAGCGCGAGCCGCCGCTGCTCGAGCTCCGCGATGCGGGCTGACGCTGCGAGGTCCCGCAGCGCGTTCGACGCATCCTGGTGCGCGCGTACCAGCTGCTCCAGACGGTGGCGAGTGTCCGATCGGGCTCGATCCAGCGCCGTCTGCTCCTCGCTCCAGGCGAGCACTTCTCCAGCCTCGAGCTCGGCTCGCAAACGGCGCGCCTCGGGTCCGAGACCCAGCGAGCGCTCGAGCTCTGTGCTGGTCTCCTCGATCGCCCGCAGGAGGGAAGCCCTCGTCGCCCGCAGGTCGAGCACCTCCTCGAGCGAGGCGCACAAGTCATCGAGGGTGCCCGACGGGTCGGCCTCGAGCGATTCCGGGTTGGCGCCACGATCGTGCAGCCCGGCTCCGAGCATTGCGAGTCGACCTTCGAAACCGGCGATCTCCGTGGATCGTTGAACGATCCGGGCGTCCACACGTTCGAGCGCAGCGATGTCCTTCCAGGCTGCCTGTAGCGAAGCGAGGCTCTCGAGCACGGCGTCTGGGGACAGCGATGCTCCGAGCCCGTGGGCGACCTTCCATGCCGAGAACCTGGCTCGCTCGGCTTCGAGCTCCTCGAAAGCCCGCTCCAAGGACTCGTGCGACGACTTGCGACGGGCGAGGGCGGCGGTGGTCCGGCGGCGATCGTCCTCGAGCACCCGCTCACGGCTTCTAGCAGCGTCGATCCTCTCGGCGGCGGTCTCGACATCGGAATCACTCGGAGCTGTTGGCAGGCCGAGGGAGGTGGCCAGTTCGGCGACTCTCGCCGTGACTCGTTCGCGGGCGCTAGTCACTTCGCCCGGCTGGGCGGGTGCCGCGCCGAGTAGTCGTCTGCGCGTCGCGAGCGCGACGATCAAGAGCGCGCACCCGCCGGACGCAAGCGCGGCGAAGAGACCGCGGACAATCGGTCGGTCGGGGGCGAGCGCCGCGACGGCCGCGAGAACAACGACGACGAGCGCGAGGAGCACCATCGAGGTACTGGTCGTCCGCTCGAGCGCGCCGGAGTGAGTGCCGCCGCCATGCCCGCCCGCCCGCAGCTCCGCGGTCAGCCGGCGTTGCTCGGCGAGGTTCTTGCGCAGCTCACTCACCAGTCCGGCCCGCAACTCCGGGTCCGCATCGGCAGTTGGATCATCGGCAGACATGGGCGCCGAAGTTCCGTCCATCTCCCCCAGGCCCGCGATCTCGGGAGCGGCATCGGCTTCCTCCGCCAGGGCGCTGGCCGTGCTCCAGCGCGCCTCGCGCTCAGCGATCGCTTCTCGAAAGCGCCGCCCTTCGTCGACGAGCCCGATCCAGCCATCGCTGGCGCGAATGCGTTCAGGGTCCCAATCGGGGCCGAGCGATCCCAGTGCGGCTCGAAGGGACTGCTCGATGCCGCCACGTTGGTTGCGCAAGTCGGAGAGTTGGGCGACGCGCTCGAGATGCCCCGAGCATGCCGCGCGCAGTGCGTGGAGCTCCGAAGCCTGCTCCTCGAGCCACATCGCGGCCGGCGTAGGCTCCTTCCACGCCCGAAGACGCTGCTCGGCATCTCTCTTGCGCTCGAGAACGTCCCACAGGCGTACCAGCAGGTCCAGCTCTCGCATCCGACGATCGCTCCGGTCTGCGTCTTCGCGGGCATCTGCGACGTCGAGCTCCAATCGCGCCAGCTCGGCTCGGCCTGCTGGGTAGCCCGCGGCCTCGCGGCTCGCTTCGGCGAGGCCGCGTCGCACGTCCTCGAGCTCGGACATCAGCCGGTTGGCCCTCGCGTCACCTTGTCGCAGCCGGGCAAGCTCGAGGCGTTGCTTTTGAAGGTTGTCCATCGCGCGCGCCGCAGAACGACGCTGGCCGACGATGCTGGCAGAGAAGAGCAGCTCTCGCACCTCGTCCCGAGTCACGCCTTCGGCGCTCCCGAGGTCGGTCAGGTCGACAGCGAACACGGCCCGAAACAATGCTTCGTCGGCACCGCCCAACGCCCTTCTTAGGTCCTCTTCGGATGCCGAACCGGAATCGGATCGCCGGATGTTGAGCTCTTTCCTCGGCCCGGCGTAACGCTCGATCTGCCATTGCAGGTCGCTTCCCGACCCGTTGCCAGGCCCCTCGGCCAGCGTCAGCCGCCCTCCGTGACGGCCTCCTCGGAACGGCGGGCGGAAACGGGGATGGTCGCGGCGGCTCGGGAAGCCGAACAGCATCGCCGTGAGGAAGTCGAGCAGCGTCGACTTGCCAGCTTCGTTCGGTCCGCTCAGGACCACCAAGCCAGGAGAGAGGTTCTCGATCCCGAAATCGGCCAGCCCTCCGAAGCCGTCCACGTGGAACCCGCTGATTCGCACGGAACCTCGCCCTGCCTCAGCGCCTGTCGCCCTCGAGCTCGCCGAGGGCGAGCGCGAGAGCTCGATCGACGAGCTCGCCCGGCTCCGCACCCGGCGACCCCATCAGACGCTCGAGCGCCCGCTGGGTGCGGAGCGGACCCGGGAGGCCTTCGGAGAGCTCAGATGCGAGGTCGCTCATGGCATGTTCCTCGTTCGCGAGCCGCAGGTGAAGCTCGTCGGCGAGAGCAATGAGATCGGCGGCGAAGTCGGACCCGGCACGTGCCGAATCGAGGTCGAGGGCTGGACGCGACCGGTCGTCGATCGAGTCCCACCAGCAGAAGGGCTGCAGGTCGGCGAAGTCTTCACGGAGGGCGACGAGCAAGTCGTGCACCGTTCCTGGTCGGCGGAGATCCATGTGCAGCTCGCCCTGGCCCGCAAGCTGGCAGCGGAGCACGAGAGAGCGCCCGTCGGCCAAGGCCAGCCTGTCTCGCGCGGCACTTGCGAGTCGCGAGCGCAGATCGGCGAGGTCGGCAATCGAGGCCACGTCCTGCTCGAGGAGATCGAAGCGCACGACGTCACAGCCGACGGTCTCGACGTCCGCAATTCGCCCGCCGCGGACGTGCACCACCATCGCGCCCTTCAGCCCTCGCTCGCTCGGCTTCGGGCTCCGCGCCTGGAGATTGCCGGGATAGACGATCCACGGATCGTCGGAGTCCCTCTGGCCCGAAAGGATCATCCGGCTGTGAATGTGGCCGAGTGCCCAGTAGTCGAGGCCGACGCTCCGCAAGTCGTCGAGCGTGCAAGGGCTGTAGTCGTCATAACCGGAGGCCGCTCCTCGCACGTTGCAGTGCAGGACACCGACTTGCACTCCGGGCCCCGCGGCATGAGCGAACCGCAGCGCCAGATTCTCGCGTTCGCTGCGCTGGGCGAAGCTCACTCCTTGCACGGTCGCGACCGGGACACCGTCGACTTCGACGGGAACCGCCTGGACGGTTCCGGAGGCGAAGACCGTGACGCGTTCCGGCCAGGGACCCCCAAGAGCTGACCAGCCGGTCTCGACCGGGTCGTGGTTGCCGTGCACGACGAAACTGGAGATGCCCGCCGCCGACAGCCGTGCCAGGCCGTCGCGGAAGCGCAGCTGGGCTCGAAGCCCCCTCTCCGGCCCGTCATAGATGTCGCCGGCGATCAGGAGGAAAGCCGCTTTGCGCTGAAGACACAGATCCACGAGGGCGTCGAACGCGGCCAGCGAGGCTTCGCGAAGCTGTTCGGCTACGTAGGGCGCCGTGGAGCCGATCCCCTTGAACGGCGTATCGAGGTGCAGGTCCGCGGCGTGGACGAAACTGAAATCGGGGATCCGGAAGGACTCTTCCATTAGATGCGAGGCTACCTGGGGGGTGTGACACTTCCCGGGGATACCCCAGGGCCGGACCGAAGGATAGGAGCGAGATGACGGAGCGGACAGCAGCGAGATGACCCGGCGAACCGGAGGTGATGCGGTCGTAGTTGGGCTCGAGCGGGCTGGGGTCGACGTCGTCTTCGGCATCCCGAGCGTGCACAACCTCCCGATCTACGACGCCATCAGGCGTGACGGTCGGATCCGAGCAGTCACGGTTCGCCACGAGCAGGGGGCCATCGGAGCCGCGGACGGGTATGCACGGACGACCGGGCGGCTCGGAGTGTGCCTCACGTCCACGGGCCCGGGAGCGGCCAACGCGATGGGTGGCCAGCTCGAGGCCTACGTCTCGTCGTCGCCGGTCCTGCATCTGACGGGCCAGATCGACAGCCGGTTCCTCGGCCAGGGCCGAGGGTTCATTCACGAGACCCCCGACCAGACCGCCATGCTCGCGTCGCTGTCGAAGGCCACTCACCGCTCGGTGTCCGTCGACGGCCTCGGTCGTCTGGTCGTGGCTGCGGCCGCCGAGGCGATGGCGGGCCGGCGCGGGCCGGTGTCGGTGGAGATCCCGATCGACTTCCAGTACGTCTCGTCCGCGGACGAGCTGGACCTGGATCCACCCGCCGATGGGCCTGCGAGGGCCGTCGGGCTCGATCCGGCCGAGCTCGCCCGGGCGGCCGAGATCATCGCGACGTCCAGGCGACCCATCGTATGGGCAGGCGGTGGCGTGGTCGCTGCCGGTGCGGTTGACCTAGTCGCCCTCCTGGTGCGACGCCTCGGTGCCGGCCTGCTCACGAGCCCGAACGGCCGCGGAGTCCTTCCCGAGGACGATCCCCTGTGCATAGGCAACCTGTCCTGGGATCCTGACGTCCGAGCTCTGTGCCGAGAGGCGGATGTGCTCGTGGCCATCGGGACGCGTTTTCAGGGGCCGAACACCGAGAACTGGAAGATGGAGCTCCCTCGGCGGCTCGTGCAGCTTGACATCGACCCAGCCGTGCCGGGCCGCAACTATCCCGTCGAGGCCGCGATCGTTGGCGACGCGAAGACGTCGACTGCAGCATTGCTCGACGCGCTGGAGAGCACACCGGGACGGGACGTCCTGGCCGAGGCCGGATGGGCCGACCGGGTCATCGCGGCTACCGCATCGGGCCGGGCACGGCTTCGAGGCACACTCGGCTCGCAGGTCGGCCTCCTCGACGCGTTGGCGTCTTGTATCCGACCCGGCACCGTCGTCGTGAAGGACTCGACGATTCCCGCCTACACGTGGGGCAACCGGCTGCTGCCGGTGCGACGACCCCGCACTTCGATCATGCCGAACAGCTTCGCGATCGGCCTGGGGCTGCCCCAGGCTGTCGGCGCCGCCATCGGCTCGGAGGAGCCACCGGTCGTGCTGTTAGCCGGAGACGGAGGTTTCCTGCTCGCCGCGACCGAGCTCGCGACCGTCGCGCAAGAGCACCTTCCGATCGTGGTCTTGGTCTTCGTCGACGGAGGCTATGGCGTCCTCCGCAATATTCAGGAGCGCCAGTACGGGCAGGAACAAGGCCGTATCGGCGTGGATCTCGGGCGCCCCGACTTCTGTGGTCTGGCCGCGGCCTTCGGGATCCGGGCCGAGCACGTGGAGTCCATCGCGGAGTTCGCAGGCAGCGTGCGGAGCGCGCTCGCGAGCGAGCAGCCTTGCCTCGTCGAGGTGAATCTCGACGCGGTCGGACCGATGAGCGTGCCCTACACGGGCACGTCGAGGCCACCAACGTCGAACTAGCCTCAGTCGGGCAGGCGGAACTCCCGGTTTGCCACGACGTTGTCGGTGTCCATCTGAGCTTTCTGAAGCCGACCCGAGTAGTCCCAGTTCAGAGATTGCCAACGCGTGACCTGATCGAGGACCCACCGGCCTGACTGGCGGCTCCCGTTGCCGGACCGCCCGTTCCCACCGAAGGGAAGGTGTGCCTCGGCGCCCGAGGTCGAGTTGTTCACGCTCACCATGCCCGCGGAGATCGCGTTGCGGAACGCGAAGACGACCTCGGGTGTACGCGTGTAGATCGCAGCGGAGAGGCCGTAGCCCGACTGGTTCGCGAGCACCATCGCATCGTCGAACTTGCCGAAACGGGCCACTCCGACCATCGGGCCGAACGTCTCGGTCACGGCCAGCTCGTCGTCGGCTCTCACGCCTTCGACGATTGTCGGGTGGCAGAACACGCCGGCATCGGGGTCCCCGAGAAAGCCGACCCGCGGGTTCGCCGAGGTGATTCGTCCCGTCCCGGTCGAGCCGAGGAGGCGGTGGTGCGGGGCGACGAGGCGCTCCAGGTAGTCGTCGAGACGGTCCGCGAACCGCCAATCGAGCATCGGTCCGTAGAGCACATCGCCGAACGGGTCGCCGATGGCGGCCGTCTCGAGGCGTCCGGCCAGGCGTGCCAGGAACTCGTCGTGGATCGACTCGTGAACGATCGCGGTGCCGAGCGACGTGCAGCGCTGCCCGGCGGTCCCGAAGCCCGAGAACAGGGCGCCCTCGACTGCGAGCTCGAGGTCGGCGTCGGGCATCACGACCATGGGGTTCTTCCCCCCGAGCTCGAGGCAAGCCGACTGGATGTGCCGCCCGCACAGCTCGCCGATGCGCGCACCGACCTCCGAGGATCCCGTGAACCCGACTTTGTTGACGAGGCCCTCGTCGAGTGCCGCAGACAGGCCGCCGAACGTCGCGGGGCCATCCGCTAGCACGAGATTGAGTGCCCCCTCGGGAATCCCGCCCTGAACGAAGCACTCGTACAGTGCCGTTGCGATCGCGGCCGAGTATTCCGCAGGCTTCCAAACGACGGTGTTGCCGCACAGCAGCGCCGGGACGAGGTACCACGACGGAACAGCCACTGGGAAGTTCCCCGCTGTCACCACCGCCATCACCCCGACGGGCATGCGGAACGTGAACAGCGCCTTGTCGTGCATCTCCGAGGGGACCGTCTCGCCATACAGGCGTCGCCCCTCACCGAGGAAGAAGTCGCACGTGTCGATGATCTCCTGCACCTCGCCGAGCGATTCGGCATAGGGCTTGCCGACCTCGCGGCTGACGAGCCGAGCCAGCGCCTCCTTGTTCGACTCGACCAGACGTCCGATCTCGGCGATGACCCGGCCGCGGATCGGCGCAGGGACACGGGACCATCCCGGTTGTGCCTGACGGGCGGCACGCGCCGCTTCCACGAACGTTGCCTGATCGCCGAGCGCCACCTCGGCTACGACATCCGACAGGAGGGCCGGGTTGCTCGAGGTGAGCCGACCGCCGGAGTCGTCGCCCGTGGGCTTGCCCCCGATGATGGACGAGCAATGCCGGGCGCCCGGAATGGCGATCTGGTCGGGCTCCACGGTCACGCGAGAGCCAGTCGTTCGATGACTCGGTCGAGCGCGTCGCAGCCGAGATCGACCTCCTCGGCTGTCATCGACATCGCTGGGCGGAACCGAACCGATTGCTCCCCGCACGGCAGAGCGAGGACATGCTCCTCGTTGCGCAGCGTGGTCAGAACTGAATCCCGGAGCTCGCGTGTCTCCAGGTCGATCGCGGCGATGCAGCCGCGCCCGCGAGCGTTGGAGACGACCTGCGGTCGGCTCGCCTCAAGCTCCTCCAACCTTCCGAGGAGACTCCGGCCGACGGTGGCGGCGTTCAAGATCGCGCCGGTCTGCTCGACGAGCTGAAGGAGGCGCCGCGAGCGCACCATGTCGGTGAGATTACCGCCCCAAGTCGAATTGATCCGGCCCGGTGTGCGGAAGACGTTCTCGCTCACCTCGTGGACGCGGCGTCCGGCCATGATGCCGCCGAGCTGGACCTTCTTGCCGAACGCTACGACATCGGGCGCGAGCCCGAGCTGCTGGTAGCACCACGGCGTGCCGGTTGTCCCCGCGCCGGTCTGCACTTCGTCAAGGATGAAGAGCGCGTCGTGGCGGTGGCACAGCTGTTGGACCGCAATCAGGAACTCGGACCGGAGATGGCGATCGCCACCCTCGCACTGGATCGGCTCGGCGATGAAACAGGCGATGTCGTGCGGGTAGGCTGCGAACGCAGCTTCGGCCTCGGTTAGGGCCATGTGTTCGGCGACTTCCAACTCGGCTCGGTAGGCGTCGAGCGGAAAACGTACCGCGGGGGACGAGATCCTTGGCCAGTCGAACTTCGGGAAGCGGTCGATCTTGACGGCGTCCGTGTTGGTCAGCGAGAGGGTGTAGCCGCTCCGGCCGTGGAAGGCGTGCCGGAGGTGCAGGACTCGGGTACCGAGCCGAGGTGAGCGCCCCGCGGCGTCGTTGTGACGTGACTTCCAGTCGAACGCGCACTTCAGCGCATTCTCGACCGCGAGGGCGCCGCCCTCGACGAAGAACAAGTGAGGTAGCTCCGGGTCTCCGAGGACGCGGGCGAACGTCGTGACGAACTCGGCCAGATGGACCGTCGCCACGTCGGAGTTCGCGGGCTTGTTCGCAGCAGCCTCCAGCAGCTCTTCCCTCGTCGCAGGGTGGTCGGCGAGCCCGGGAGGGTTCATCCCCAGGGGAGACGACCCGAAGAAGGTGTAGAAGTCCAGATACTCGGTACTGTCCCTGGCATCCACGAGCCGAGATCCGTGGCTCTTCGCCAGATCGAGCACGATCGGAAAGCCGTCCACGAGCATGTGGCCGGCGAGCCGTCCGTGCACTTCATGAGGCGCGATGCGCCCCTCGCCGCCGGTTGCGACCATGACTCGAGCGTACCGCCACTACGCTTCGGCGAGACGCAGCCGCTGAGGAGAGTGGAGATGACCTTCGAGCTCAGCTCGTTGATCGAGGCCCGCCAAGGGGAGAATTTTCGCCTCCACAGCGAGTATCTCAATCCACAGCTCGTGAAAGTGCTGAAGACCCTCGGTTTCGACCGCTTCTATGTCAGAGGCGAGGGCTCCTACCTGTACGACCGGAACGGGGAGCGTTATCTCGACTTCCTTGCCGGATTCGGTGTCTTCGCGCTCGGCCGTGCCCACCCTGTGGTGAAGAAAGCCTTGCACGAAGCGCTCGACATGGATCTCCCGAACCTGGTCCAGCTGGATGCAGCGCTGCTGCCCGGATTGCTCGCCGAAGCGTTGGTGGCAAGGACCCACAGCGGGATGCAGAGATGTTTCTTCTCGAACTCGGGAGCGGAAGCTGTCGAGGCCGCCATCAAGTTCTCGAGGTACTCGACGAAACGGCCGCGCATCCTCTTCGCGGATCATGCGTTCCACGGCCTCAGCTACGGAGCGCTCTCGCTGAACGGTGGCAAGGAGTTCCGCGAGGGATTCGGCCCACTGCTGCCGGGCTGTCATGAAGTGCCTTTCGGTGAACTCGAGCCGCTCGAGCGTGAGCTCCGGCGTGAGGACGTCGCGGCTCTGATCATCGAGATCATCCAGGGAAAGGGCGTGCACCTCGCGTCGGAGGAGTATTGGGCGGCCGCCGCAGAGCTGTGCCAGCGCCACGGTACTCTGCTCGTCATCGACGAGGTCCAGACCGGCCTCGGCAGGACCGGCAAGCTCTGGGCTTACGAGCATTACGGCTTGCGGCCCGACATCATCACGGTGTCGAAAGCCCTTTCGGGCGGCTACATCCCCGTCGGGGCGATGATGTGCTCGGCGGAGGTCTTCGACCGCGTCTACTCGAAGATGGAGCGTGCCGTCGTCCACTCGTCGACCTTCGGGCGGAACCAGCTCGCCATGGTGGCGGCGCTCGCCACCTTGCAGACAATCGACGACGAGGACGTCGTCGATCGTGCTCGGGTCACCGGCGAGGCGTTCCTGAAGGGCTTCGCCCCGTTGCTCGAGAAATACGAGCTCTTTCAGGAAGTGCGAGGTAAGGGGCTGATGATCGGCCTGGTCTTCGGAGAGCCGACCTCGCTCCGCCTGAAGTCGCGCTGGAAGATGATGGAGGGTGCCCGCAAAGGGCTCTTTTCGCAGCTGATCGTCGGGCCCCTGTTCCACCGACACCGGATCTTGACTCAGGTCGCTGGCGACAACATGAACGTCGTCAAGCTCCTTCCGCCGCTCATCGCCGGTCAGGAGGAGGTGGACTACTTCGTGGGGGCGCTCGACGACGTGCTCGCTGACGCGCACCGCAACTCCGCGCTCCTGTTTGAATTCGGCAAGACGCTCGCGAAGAGCGCGCTCCGCCGGGAGCCGTCCTGAGCTCCCTGGACCCGAGCGGCGCCGAGGGGCAACCGCCGGCGGCGATCAAACCGGGCGACCGGGTGCTCGTCACCGGAGCAAGCGGCTTCATAGGCTCGGCTGTCACGCGAGCTTTGTTGGCGCGCCGAGCCGACGTCGTCGCGTTGCTGCAGCCCGGTGCATCGCACGTCAACCTCGATGGCCTCGCTGTGGACCGCGTGGTCGCAGATCTGCGTGACGCCTCGTCGGTGCTCGCCGCCGCCGAAGGTTGCCGCGTCGTGTTTCACGTTGCAGCCCTCTACCGTTTCTGGGCCCGCAACCCGAGGGACTTCTACGACGTCAATGTCGGTGGAAGCTTGAACGTGATCAACGCGGCGAAGGCGGCGGGCGTCGAGAGGGTTGTCTACACGAGCACCGTCGGCACGATCGGCCTGGACGGTACCGAGCTGGACGAGGCGGCGGACGAGACTGCTTGGGCACGGATCGACCATCTTTTCGGGCTCTACAAACAGTCCAAGTATGTGGCCGAACACGAGGTGCTGCGTGCCGGAGCCGAGGGACTGCCGGTCGTGCTCGTCCAACCGACACTGCCGCTCGGTCCGGGCGACCGGGCACCGACGCCGACCGGCAAGACGGTGCTCGACTTCTTGAACGGGCGCATACCGGGCTGGTTCGACACGGCGCTGAACGTCGTCGACGTCGACGATGTCGCTACCGGGCACGTGCTCGCGGCCGAGCGCGGGGCCCAGGGTCGAAGCTACGTGATCGGGGGCGAGAACCTCGAGCTCCGGCAGATTCTGGACATCCTTGCCGCGGCAACCGGCCTTCCCCGAGCCACGATCAAGGTTCCCCGCCGAGCCGCGCTCGCTGCTGCCCACGCGTCCGACTTCCTCGAAGGCCGCCTCCTGCGCCGGGAGCCGACCGTCCCGCTCGAGGGCGCGCGGATGGCCGCGACCCGCATGATCTTCACCGACGCTCGAGCAAGGAGAGAGCTCGGGTACCGCTCCCGGCCTGCCGTGGAGGCGATCCTCCGCTCGGCACGCTGGTACACGGACAACGGCTTCGTGTCACCGAAGAGACTGGCGCGGATCCGCTGGCGGGACGACGCGGAGCTCTCAGCGAACGATCACATTCCGAAAGGGAAGGCTGGGATCCCGCTCGATCGATCTCCAAAAAGCTCGGCTTGATGTTCCAACAGCTCCTGCGCGGTCCAAGCCGAGTCGCGCACGAGCGACGAAACGGGGTGGAACGGAGCCACGAGATGAACGGCACCACCCCAGACGATGAAGATCTGGCCGTTCACAGCCCCGGCCTCCTCGGATGCGAGCCAGGTGATGGCCGGGGCGACGTTCTCCGGAGCCCAGGCGTCGAAGGCACCCGGTTCGGGTTCGAGCGAACCGAGCGCGGAACTGGTCATGCGGGTGCGGGCACGAGGTGCGATGGCGTTCACGGTGACGCCGAAGCGCTCGTACTCGCGCGCGAGAACGAGCGTGAGCGTCGCGATGGCGCCTTTGGCAGCTGCGTAGTTGGCCTGGCCGACACTACCGAACAGGCCCGCCTCGCTCGTGGTGTTGATGACACGGCCCGCGATGGGCTGTCCGGCTTTGTGCCGTTCCCGCCAGTAAGCGCCCGCTGTGCGCGACATCGAGAAGTGACCCTTCAGATGGACGCGAACGACGTCGTCGAAGTCCTGCTCCGAGAGGTTGAAGGACATCTTGTCCCTGAGGATCCCGGCGTTGTTGACGAGGATGTCGAGTCTCCCGAAGCGTTCCAACGCCGCGCCGACCAAGTGCTCGGCACCGGCGTAACCGGCAACGTCGTCGCTGTTGGCGACCGCCAGACCGCCCCGCGCCATGATTTCGGCGGCAACCTCTTCCGCGGCACCCGATGTGTGCTCTGTTCCTGCAAGGTCCGCGCCGAGGTCGTTCACGACAACCGCGGCACCGTCGGCGGCGAGGCCGAGCGCCTCGGCCCGGCCGATGCCGCGGCCGCCTCCGGTAACGATGGCCACCTTGCCGTCGAGCAGACCCATATGACATCTCCTTCGAGGCCCCAGCAGTGCCTCCGGTCGGCAGCATGACCGCACGCGCCGAACCGGTCAAACCATCCCGTAACCCACGGCAGGCCGTGCCCGCCAGGCCCGCCAGGCCCGCCAGGCCCGCGGTGCCCGCCATGCTCATGGTGCCCACCGTGCTCGTCGTGCTCGCTCTTGCTCTCGCAGCCTGCAGCTCGAGCGAAAGCGGCCGGACGACCAGCTCCAGCTCGACGTCATCTACGACCTCGACCCTTCCGGCGACATCAACGACGACTACGACCACGACGCTGCCCGTTGCCGTGCCCGGGTCGTCGATCCTTCGAGCACGCGTGGCTGCGTTGCCACCCGGTGCCGGCCTCCTTCCGGCCGTCGCCCGCACCAGCCCGGCTTGGTTCAGCATGGTTCCTATCGCGTACAGGACCTTCGGGAGCGGTCCAGATCTTCTGCTCGTCCCGGGCCAAGACGCCTCCATGTCGTGGTGGGAGGAAACGTTGTTGGCCGACCTCGCCAAGCACTACCGCGTGACCGTGTTCGACCTCCCCGGCGCTGGTTACTCGGGTGCCCCGACCGCACCCCTGTCGCTCGCGTGGCTGGCCGACATGACCGCGGGACTTGTCCTCACCATCGGGCTGACGCATCCCGTGGTGCTCGGCTGGGGTCTGGGGGGCGAGATCGCGCTGTCGCTCGCCGAGCGCCATCCGAAGCTCGCGTCTTCGCTCGTGCTCGTCGACACCTCAGGCGGTGGTGCAGTTGCTCCCCAGCCAGGCAGAGGCGTCGCAGGGCTCCTTGCGCAGCCCGGAACTACGCCATTCGCGTTGTCGACGCTCCTTTTCCCGGCGACGGACGCGGGGCTGGTGAATCGAGTTCTCTGGCAGAACAACCTCTTTGCTGGCACCCCCGACTGGCTGACCGCGTCAGCCATCAAGGCAGAGGCGGCCCTTCAAGCAGCCACATGGGAGAACTCGCCGGTCACGGCCGGTCTACTTGGCGTGACGAGCCCGGTGCTCGTGGTCTCGGGGACCGACGACATCGTGTTCCCTCCGGAGAACGCCGACCTCCTCGCTGGCGAGCTACCTCATGTGACTCTCGACATGCTCCCGAGCGCGGGATATGGGGCAATCGCCCAAGACGAGCCCGCGTTCGTCGCCATGCTCGAGAAGTTCACGGGCTAGTGGTGCATCGAACTGTCCCTTGCATTGTCTCCTGAACCGATAGTTATACTCAGGATATGTCGGACTCGACGAGCTTCTTCAGCTTCCCGAACCCGGTGAACGACGTCGCGACCAGGATCACCGCTGCTGGCATCGTGCTGATCGCCGGTGCGGCGCTAGCTTTCCGCCAGCCTTGGCTCGTCGCGGTGCTCGCGTACGGCTTCCTCGCGCGAGTGATGGCTGGGCCCCGCCTCAGCCCACTCGCCCTCCTTGTCACACGGGTGATCGTGCCGAAGCTCCGGCTTCCTATGCGCCCCGTGGCCGGTCCTCCCAAGCGGTTCGCTCAGTCGATCGGTGCCGCGGTCACCTCGACAGGGACAGTCTGTTACTTCGGGCTCGGGCTCTCCGCCGTGACCTACGGTCTGCTGGGGCTGCTTGCGACGTTTGCGTTCCTCGAAGCGGCCTTCGGCCTATGCGTGGGTTGCAAGGTCTTCGGCCTCGGGATGAAGCTCAACCTCGTGCCGGAGGAAGTGTGCGCCGAATGCGAGAACATCTGGGCGCGCACATCGGCGAGTACCTGACGATCGGGTGCGACCGCGGTCTGCCACCGCCAGCCCGCGAGCCCCGTGTGGCTTTCGATTGCGGTCAGGGCTTGAAGGCGCAGCCGTTCCAATAGGCCACGGGGTGTTTGCGACGAAGTCCTTTGATCTCGACGAGGAGCTCGTCTGGCTCGGAGCCGCTAGAGCGGAAGCGCACGGGGAAGGTGCCGGAGTTGACGGGGCGGTAGGCCGCAGCGTTAGCTGGCACATCGGTTGAGGCATCCAGAACCGTCAACCCGCCTGAGCAGCACTTGTGATGGTGAGCGCTGACGTACAGCACGCCCCCGTTCTCCTCGACGTAGGACCGCACTTCGTCAGATGCGACGACCCGCACCCCGCAATCCTACGTCGGGAACGAGTTCGACGGGCGGCCTCACTCCGGCCGTCCCCTGTCGGGCGAGCCTCCGGCCGGCCACCAGCCGGCCAGAGCCTCCAGCCCGCCACCTGTCATCACTTGTTCGACTTCTGGCCGCATAGCTGCTGACACGTGGACCCAGGCCACTTGAGACGGACGTGGCCCACTACCGAATCACGAAACCGATCTCACCGAGCAAAGGCTCCTCGTTCACCTCCACGTGATCGACCCGGGCCCGTGGTGGGCCCACGCGGCACCACGCGATCATCTGCTCGACGGCAACGGCAGATCCCTCGAATGCGGCCTCCACGCTGCCGTCCGAGCGATTGCGTACCCAACCGGCGACCCCGACCGCCAACGCCTCAGACCGGCAGCCGTCGCGAAACCAGACGTTCTGAACATGGCCGGTCACGACCACATGGCGGCGCTGGCGGTTCACAGCGGCGACGCTAACTCGGCGCACAAGCGTGGCCCGGTCCGGCCCCGCTCGTCCCAGTCCCATCGGCTCGTCCGGCCCCGCTCGTTCCAGGCCCATCTGCTCGTCCGGCCCCGCTCGTCCCAGTCCCGTCTGCTCGTCCCGGTCCGGCCCTTGGCCGCCGCCCGTTGCGGGCGCACCGCCCGGCGGGGACTACCTACCCGCCTGCCGGCCGTCTCCCGATACGCTCGCTTGGAATGTCAACGCTGACAGCCCGCCTCGGTTCCGGGCGTCAGGCCATGGGTCTTGGTGTCTCGGTTCTCGCGGCCATCGGCTGGGGTTTCGGCGCGATCTTCGCAAAGCTCACGTCCGCGCCCGGGCTCGTACTGACCTTCTATCGGCTATGGCTCGGTGCTTCGATCCTCTTAGTAGTCGTGTACGCCTCCGGCCGCCGATTGACCTGGGGCACAATGCGGGGCTCATGGCTCGGAGGCGTTTTTCTGGGTGGGGACATGGCGATGTTCTTCAGCGCCGTCAAGCTCACCAGCGTCGTCGACGCGACCGTGATCAGCGCTGTTCAGCCCGCGCTCGTGCTCATCGCTGCGCGACCTCTGTTTGGCGAACGGATGGGCCGTTGGGATGTCTTCTGGATCATGCTTGCCATCGCGGGCGTCGCGTCCGCTGTCGTCGGCCCTGGGGTGACGAGCCACCACCAGCTGGTCGGGGATTTCCTCGCGGTTGGTGCCCTGATGTCCTGGTCCGCCTACTGGCTGGTGTCCAAGCACGCCCGGGCAATGCAGAACGCGTTGGAGTACACGGCCGGCGTCACGATCGTGGCTGCGATGACCCTGACGCCGATCGTGTTGCTGTCGGGGCAGTCCCTCGGCCGGGTGGAGGCGAGCGACTGGCTATGGATCTCCCTGCTTGCGATCGTGCCCGGTACCGCACATCTGCTGATGAACTGGGCGCACCGCTACGTCGATGCTTCTGTCTCCTCGGTGATCGGATCGAGCAACCCGATCGTCGCGGCTGCGGCTGCGGTGATCATCCTGGGACAACCGCTGACAGCGATCCAAGTATGCGGTGGTCTCGTGGGGATCGGAGCCATCGCGGTCGTGGCGACTCGACACCGCCAGCCGGCGGAGTCTCCGCTGGAGTGACAAGCAGCGCGGACAGACCAGCGACCGTGCTCAGGTCACTGCGCGTCGGGTAGGTACGCCGAGTCCCATCGTCCGAGAAGGGTCGCCGCTCCTCGCGTCAGCTCCTCGACCACGGCGCCCGCCGATCGCTCGTCGCGGACGAGGCCGACGCCTTGGCCGGCGTCGATCTCGGCGACGTCGTACTCGTCAGCCCTGCGTGCTTCAACAAGGCGACGTCTCGCTTCCGGGTCGCGGGCGACCTCGTCCTCCCTTCCCGCCCACTCCGCCGAGAAACGGTTCGCGAGTACCCGCTCCCCATACTCGGTTGGCCAGGGATAGCCGAGAGCCACGTCGAAGACCCGCGTATAGGTCGTGTCGTTCTCGCCTGCTGCGATGACGCGGGCTCGCGCCGCCCGTGACAGCAGCGATTCAGAGCACGCCAGAAACGGAGTCCCGAGCCAAGCGCCTGCCGCACCCGCAGCCAGGATCGCAGCCAGCCCCCGGGGGGACCCGATGCCACCTGCAGCCAGGACCGGCGCGGTGACATTGTCCAGGACGCCCTGGAGCAAGGGGAGCGTGGCGACCCCGTTTCGTCCGTGGCCTCCTCCCTCGCTGCCGCGGGCCACGATCACGTCGATCCCGGCGTCGACCGCCTGCTGAGCCATCGCGACGTCGTAGACCTGCGTCGTCGCAGCGATCCCGGCGTCGTGCAGCCGGCTGATCCACTTGCCCGGCGCGCCGAAGCTCACCGACACGAGCACCGGAGCCGTGTCAATGGCGGCATCGAGGATCGCCGGCTCGCGATCGATGGCCCACGAGAGCAAGCCGATACCGAAGCGAACGCCCCGACGTCGAGGAATCTCCGCCTCACGAACAAGCATCTCGACCGAGCCGGCGCTGCCGACCCCGATCATCCCCAGCCCACCTGCAGCGGACACGGCGCTTGCAAGAGCGCCTCCGGCCGCGCCGCCCATCGGGGCATTCACGATCGGAGTTTCGAGTCCGAATGCCTTCGACCACGGAGTTTCCAGCCGACCTTGTGTCATTCAGACGCACCTTCTTGTTGCCTTTGGGTCACGTTCTACACCTTGCTTGCTGAGCCGTCATGGTTGCCGAGGTTCCCGAACCTGAGCCTGGACAGGCCGGTCACTCGAGCGGGGCCGACGCTCGAGCTTGACCGGCGAGCACGCGAAGACTTTCGGACAGCTCCACTCTCGGAGCCACGGGCTCATGGAGGTCACGGCCGGCCGCTGGTAGTCCGGCAAGATCGCGGCTCAGGCGAATGCGGGCGGCCTCGATCGAATCCGGGGAGTCGACGCGCCTCCCGCCAGGCACGACGGGGACGAGCAGGGGCTCGAACCCGATGGGGCCAGCCTCGTCACGGATGGCGAGGACGTCCGGTCCGATCGGGAAGTGGCGCCAGACCCGTTTCGCATTGGGCAGGCTTGACCTGCCGGGAGACAGCTTGAGGACAGGCCGATCTCCGTACTCGACCAGCTTGTAGGCGCTGTCGAGCGAGGGCGCATCCGCGGACACTCCCATGCGTGTGCCGATGCCAGCGGCATCGACCTCCGAGGTAACGTGAGCCGAATTCCGCCCGCGGGCGAGGCGCCGATGGGAAGCAACCGCCGCTCGCAGAGGAGCCCGAAAGGGGTGAGGCGTACGATGCGAAAGCGAGCGCCAGTACTCGTAGCGTTGGGGATGGCCATCCTTGTTCTGACGGCCTTTGGCTGCTCGTCGCCCGCCGCTCAGGTCGGTTCGTCGTCCACATCGAGCCCCGGTGTGTCATCGGTGACGACCTCACCGTCGACCACGTCGACCACGTCGACCACCGCGACGCACGCTCGCACCTGCTCGCTTGCGCTGACGCGAGACCCTTACGACGGGTTCCACATCGGGGTACCCGGCGGCTGGGACGTCTTCACCCTCGATGACGAGATCGTCGTTTCGAGGGATCCGACCGATACCGAGGAGGTTGTTGTCCGCCCCGCCTTGATGACCCTCGGACTTACGCCTGCGGCCTTTTTCACGGCCTCCTTGTCCGCCGTGAAGCGACAGGTCACTTCGTCGGGGGGATCGATGACTGTGACCACGACCGCTTCTCTCGGCGTGCCGACGGCATCGCTGACCCTGCGTGCCAGTCAGGTCTTAATGGATGGTCAAGCCCAGGTCGAGATCCTTCCCGATCAGACGGCACATGGCTCATCTCTGCTTGTGTTCATGGCGTCGTGGGCACCGGTCGCCCGCTTCGCAGCCGATCGCACGCTGCTTGCTGACATAGGAACATGCTATGGGACCCAGCCGGCCACGCTGTATCGCGTGATCAAAGATCAGGTGTTCACGTATGCGATTCCGCCTGGATGGAGCGTGACGAGCGAGGGACAAGACACGATCGATATTGCCGACGGGAGCGACGCATCAGCGAGCTACACCTTGACATTGGTTCCCCCCGGGAGTGGCGTCGATTCCGCGCAGACACTGTTGAATTGGGCGTTCCGAAAGCTCGGTATTCAGATCAGCCAGGTGCTGACCTCCGTGCATCTTCCGGATCAAACTACGTCCACAGGTGCGATCGAAGGGCAGCTATACGACGAGTTCACAGGCAAGCTGAGCGACGGGCGCGCGATCCACGGTCTCGTCCAGCTCGTAAGCGTCACTGGAGCTGGCATCACGTCGGGCGTCATCCGCCTTGGCGTCTCGACGGCGGCACTGTGGAATTCCGTGAACGGTGCGTTGGTCCACATCATGAGCAGCATCCAGCACGACTTCGCGCAGGACCTCCAACAATGGGAGAGCCTGAGTCAGCAGTGGCAAGCGTTCGATCAGCAGGTCCAGGGATTCGACGATGCACTTAGCGGCGTCGACCTCGTCCACGATCCGACGACGGGAGCCACCTTCGAGGCGCCATACGACGCTTACAGCGAGACCGGACGCGACGGACCGGGCTACTACGACCCGGCGGGCAACAAGCTGGAGATTCAGACGCCGTAGTAGCGGGTCGTCGACAGGCCGGCAGGCAGGATATGCGGCCAGGACTCCAGTGGTGCGTGCGTGGCTTCCCGCGGTGGGACACCATGGGATAGTGCGGCAGTGACCCGCTGGGGTCCCGGATCACGGCGGTGGTCTGCGTCACGTAAGGCCTGCGCGCGCGCCAACCGCCAGGGTGGGGCACCAAGCCCTCGGACAAGCGAGGCTGGCCCCCTTCGGGCCTATCCACGAGCGCCTCGAGCGACTCCCGGAGCCTGACGATCGCCGCCTTGCCGAACCGCTCTGTCCATCGCTCTTCGACGCTCCCGAGGATCCGACGTTACTTGTCCTGAGCTTCTTGGCCCTTCGGAGTGAGGCGAACCAACCTTGTCCGGGTGGCTGTCGGATCGGGTTCGACCACCGGGCAGCCATGCCACTCGAGGAACCGCACCGACACACTGATCGCCTCCTTTGAAACGCCGATCAGGTGGGGGAGATCCCGGCCCCGGACTCCCTCCTCAGTGAGGACCCGCAGCGCGTTGGCGCTGATCGCCAGCGAGAGGCGCGACTCGCGCTCGAAGTCGATGGTGAACGCGAGCAGCACTCGCGAGAGCAGAGCGGAAAGATCGAGAGGGGCAACATCGCCTCGCTCGCGACCCGCGCGCCCGTGCCACTCATGATCTAGTTTCGACGCGCTGGCGACCGGTAGATAGTCCGGCAGCTCGACGTTGAATTGGTTGACCAACTCGCGGAGCGACTTGCGGACCTTGTCGAGCTCGTCCTTGCCGAATCGTGCCTGCCACGCTCCTCGATGATGCCCGCAAGCGGTCGCCACACCTGCTGCGCCGTGCGACCCTTGCGGGTTGCGTGAACCACCCAGTCGCGGCGCGGCAGCTCTCGTCGGCTGTCAGCCGGATCCGGATGGATGACGACGTACCCCCACCTTTGCAGGCCGCCCAAGTTCGTCATGCGCGCCTGGTCCTGCAGGTCGCGAAGGGGCGTCCCCTTCTCGCCGACGAACCGCATGAAGTTCGACCACATCACGAATGACACCAGCCAGGGACCACGGCCTGCGTGGCCGGCCTGTCTCGAGACCGTCGTCACGTGCTGCATCTGCCGCTCGAACTCGTTGTCGAGCTCTATCGTGAACGCCACCAACACCTGGGACAGCAGGGTCGACAAGGGCAGTCGGGCGGTCACCGAGCCGATAGTAGGTGCCGACGACGACCGTGAGTCCGAGTCCTAACTCGAGGAGCCCCCGTAAAGCCTGACTGCCACTGGGTACAGCACTGCCCGGTGAGCTCCGGTCAGCCGTACATCAGCGAGCCCGGCGTCGTGAGCAACTGACCCGTCTCGAGCCAGGTCTTGAGCCCAGAGAGGATCATCGGCCAGCCGCCGAAGAGCTCGGCGTTGGCGCCCTCGCGTAGCTCGTCGTGTGTCACGGTCAGACGGCAGGAGTTTCCGATGGGCTCGATTTCCCAGGTGACCCTCGAGACGCCTTCGCTCTTCACGTCGTTACTCCAGAGTGCAACCATGGTGTGGACGAGCCGTCGCGGAGGGTCAACCTCGAGGACCTCGCCCTCGCCGAGGAGTCGGTCGGCCTTCGGGGCGCCCATCTCCAGCCGCGAGCCGAGCATCCAGTCCGAGTTGACTCTGACTCCAAAGTTGTACTTGCTCCTGATCTCAGGGTCGGTGATCGCCTCCCAGAGGCGTTCCGGGGTAGTGCGGATGTAGATCTCGAAGACCTTCTCCATTGAGCTCCAGTCTGTGCTTGAGGTCGCCGAGCGCTGCCGCCCGTTCTGTGTACTTGTTGATCCACCGACGGTAAAGGTCTCCAAAGAGACGCATCCCCCAGGTCACTGCTTTGTCACTGCTCTCTCGACCGCTGGAACCTACAACAAGGGATGACGGCTCGACCGATGACGGCCAACAAGGAGCTAGTTGTCGAAAGCCGCCTCGTTCGTCTTGGCAGGGTTCGCTGGAGGCGGACGAGAGAGACAAGACGTCGAGAGAGCTGCCGGCATCCTGGCCGGCACCCTGTGCCGGAAGCGCCGGCTGCGCAGACATCGGTCAGATTCCGAAGAACGGCAGTATCTGCGTCGGCAGCACGCGCCGCGCGGGAAGGACCACGATGTACGGTCCGCTACGTCGGATCTCGTAGCGGATGTGGTGGAGAACGCACCACTCGACAAGATCGGGCGGGAGGAGGCACGGTTGTCCACCGAGGGTGCACCCCGGGTCGAGTTCACCGGTCCCTGCCTCCATGCCCGCCTCGCGATCACCGGCGGCGCTCACGAAGATCCACGCGGGCGCAGGACTCGCCGCTATGGCTGCGTAATACGGCCGATAACGGATAAAGCCGGGCCCAACAGGACTCACGGTGACTCTGCCCTGGGCGAAAAACGCCACGTCGT
>Ga0209415_10001819_pt1 | contig 40260 bp, 55 predicted proteins | sample PeaSoiSIISIP2007_FD_187696 | JGI IMG/M metagenome (GOLD analysis project Ga0209415, IMG submission 187696) | Peat soil microbial communities from Weissenstadt, Germany - SII-SIP-2007 (SPAdes) (version 2) | ecosystem: Environmental > Terrestrial > Soil > Wetlands > Peat | place: Germany...
CAAGGACTTACGAAGCCCTTAGACTGCACGCTTTACACGCATGAAGTCGATCAGTCGTTAGAACGCGCCTTATCAACTATAGCGCGGCGCCTGTTTTTAGACAGTTCGGCGAACGATTTTGGACGCGGACATCTGTCCTCCTGACGCACCCGCCGACCGTCCTTCTGGCCTAATTTCACGATGTAAAAGAGCGTGTATTGAAGGGGTCTTTAACACCCCCTCAATCACCTCATCACGGCCACACCACCGCCAGCGCGGCTGCCACGGTGGTCGCGGCATTGATCGCAGCAATCAGAGCCGTGCATTTAGCGCGCGCCGTTGCGATAAAATTGAGATAGGGCGTCCAAACTGCAACGACCTGAGCAGGCGTGTGCCAGAGATTTGTGGTGGTGACATTGCCCTGCGCATCGGTCACCGAAGTGGACAGCTGCCATCCTGCCAGAGCCCAAACCGCCCCCCCATCCGCAACGTCCACCTGAAACGGCGTCGGCCAGGTCGGAGCACTGGCGCCTGTCGTCCCAGCTTGCATGCAAATATAATAAGAGCCGTTGACCAAAATCACTTGATAGAGCGTCGTGGCCGTCTTGGCTGTCCACGCGCCTGCGCCATTCATAGCCTGTTGGGCCGCAAGATAGGCATTTTGCAAATTAATCTGGTCGGTCGATGTCAGTGTGTAGGTGTTGGTCGAGCCGAGTGCGGTCGAGGAAAAACCGGTGGCGATTGCCGTGGCACAGGCAGATTTGATGGTGTCGATCTGCCCGGCCTGTACCTGGGCAAGAGAAGGTTCCGGCTGCGCCTGCGGCACGATAGCCGATCCACTCCAGCCGTCGCCAATCCGGGCTGTATCGCTGGCAACCCAAAGCTGACCCGTGAGCGGTTCTGACGGGATCGTGCCGTCAAACTCCACGATGTTGATGACTTGATTGGCTGTGGCGGCCGAAGAGACATCAATAACAGCGGTTCTGATCATGGTCATGGTCAATCCTCAATCAATAAAATTCGTCGATGATGATTTCGCCGCCAGTTCCAGTGCCGCCAGAATATCCGGAGGTGCCACCGGGAGTTCCGGCCGTCCCGGCGCCGATCGCATATGTGTAGCTGGCGGAAAGAGATGTGATTAGCTGCTCGACGTACCCTCCAGCCTGACCACCATAGCCGCCTTGTGTGCCAGATGATGTTGTGCCTCCCCCTGCACCACCCGAGCCGTAGCCCTGTCCATTTGACCCTGGGGCATTGCCATTCCCGCGACCGCCATTGCCAAATGGACCACTGCCACCCTCTCCACCCGGCAGCGGTGTGGCAGTTGGCACGATCGTCTGCGCCCACCCCGGTTGACCCGCTAAATTTATGTCACCCGTCCCGCCCGTCGTGGTGCCCATGCCGCCGCCGTAGGCGATAATATTGACTGAGCCACCGACAAAAGTTGTATTGCCAGCCGTGGCCGGCGCCGCTCCCCCTTGACCGCCTTCCCCCCCTTGACCGCCTGCGGCCGCTTTGGCAAGGATCGCCTTGCAGCCCGTCGGCGGGTAATAAGTGCCGCTGCCACTAGGCAGGATGGTGCGGGTACGTTTCGACGCAACACTCAGGCCAGATGCAGTCTGATAGTCGATGCACACCCACACACCGGGCGAAAGCTGGATGAATTGCGCCGTGTCGCCCGCCTGTGTCGTGATGTTGGCTTTGCCGGGCAGCTGCAACGACGCGACGTTATAAGTCAGCGTCAAAGACGCGGCGAAATAGACCGTATAGATCACCCCCGAAGGCGCCGAGGTCCCCAGGCTGGTGATCGGTGTTGTGCCGGTGATTGTGATCGTTGTTGACGCCGCAGTACCGAGGTCCGTAGTGGCTGCCGATGCCAACGAAACCGGCGCCATTCCACCAAGCACTTGCCATACAGCGGTTGCCGCTGTGCCGGTGGCGGTGCAGATCCAATATTGGAAATGCACCGTGTCCCATACGATGTCACCCGCCGAAGCTCCGGCCACAGCCGCGACACCGGGAACATGGCCGTTTGGGTTGCCGGCATAGCCCTGAACGGTTTGACCAACCGGCACATTGACAGCCGATATTTTCAAAGACTCGTTGGCCCCTGAATTCTGCACGGTCAGAGTGACGTTTGATCCCGCAACCAGCTTTGCGGCCAGCTTCCCCGCCGTCGTATCCGAGGCATCCACAAGGACGCCGCCAACCGCTCCCTGCGCTGTTACTGCGCTGGCGGCGGCGTTGGTGGCGCTGGCCAGCGCGTTGCTCGCCTGGGTGGTGGCAATCCCCGCTTGGGTTCCGGCCGTGGCAGCGCTGAGAGCGGCGGCTGACTGGGATGCCTGCGCGCTGGCGTCATAGTCTCCCCACGCAGAGCCATTGTACTGGCGGAATTTTCCTTCCGCTGTGTTCTCGTACATGATGCCGCTGGTAAGCGTTATGCTTTGCGCCGTCGCAAATGCAGCCGCTGCCGTATCCGATGCAAAGGCGCCGAGAAACACCCCTCTGAACGAGGCCAAAAGAGCTGCCACTGCCGCTGCGTTGCCGTTGGATGTGGTTGCCCCCGTCGTCGCTATAACGGCCTGCGCTGTTGCGGTATTCGCGCCGGCCGTGGCGATCCCAGCTTCCGTCGTCGCTGTCGTCGCGGCAGCTTGTGCAGCAACGACGGATGTTGAGACGATCGAGAGGCCGGCCGCCGAAGCGGCCCAGGACACCCCATTCCAGATATATTCAACGGCCTGGTCGCTGATCCAGACGTGGTTACCAGGGTTTGGAATGTAAAACACCCAGCCGCTGAATTGCCACTGCGCGATCAAATTGACCGAGGAGGCCCATGCGCCGGTGGCGCCTGCCGGAATCAACCACATCTGTCCAGCTGTTGGGGTTGCCGGGGGCACCGTCACGGTGGCGCTGATGATCGCCGGAGCGCCCTTGACGGTATTGTTGATGAGCGTATCCAACATCATCATGGCGCGCTTGAAAAGCAGGCCGGTCCCGATGTCGCCGGACTGCGGATATGGCAGCGAATAGAGCGACGTGAAATCACGACTAACCGCATAAACCGCCGCCGTTTTAGTCATCCCGGCATAGGGTGTGGACAAGGTCAGGTGTGTGTCGTCAACGACCCCGGACACCTGATAGGTCACCTCGTCGGCAGGGAACAGCCAGAGGTCACCGTCTTTCACGTTGGTCAACCATGCCGTTCCATCGCCGATCGCGATGTTGGTGCCGTTCACGATCGAGGCGGTGCCCGTTTTATATTGCATCTCGGCGCCCTTCCGGCTTTGGGTTGGCAGCTTTGATCGCCGAGATGTCGGCCAGCATCTGAAGTAGTTTCTCTGGGCGTCCGGCCGCCGCCTCGGCATGCGCTTCCATCTGCACATGTACCGGCCAAGCGGCCAGAATGGCGGCCCTCCGCGCCTCGGAGATATGGTCGATGGACCCAGGCAGGCTCACGCGCATGTGATCGTCTCCAAATAGTCGAGATACGGCCACGTACTGACGATGACGGTGAACGTTCCGGCCGACGATCCCGACAGGACGAATTCGCCGTCCGTCACGGTGTGCGGGATCTTATTGACGGTGACCGTGGTTGGGTTCGGAAGGCCGGTTATGGTCGCTTCGCCGCCGACCGCGATGGCGATCTTGTCGAATTTGCCGAATGACGGCCTGTCCTTGGGGGCGCCATTTAAAATGTACTGGGTGTAGATATCGGCAATACCGGCAGTCAGCGTTTGACCCGGCTGTGCCTTCAAAAACTTAAAGTCTTCCTCGGGGCCGCCACCGGCCTGAGTAATACGGCCAGTCTCATCGTATTGATAGAAATGCAGCATCGTCATTTCTTTAGATCCTGGGCATATAACAACCCACCGATGGAGGTTGTTATCGTAAATGTGTGGTAAGCGGCGGTGGGGACAACAACGATACTTCCGCCAGAAGATGGAAATGAGCCTGCGGACACCCACCAGGGGCTTGAATCCATGGACAATATGAAGTTGTCCGTGCCGGTTAGAACCTGAGAGCCTTCGCTCGAGGTGAGGCCAATCCCGAGTGAAGTCGGCGTGAACGTCAGCAGAAGCGGCTGGCCGGAGCAAGTCAGGCCAAGGGTGATCGAGCCAGACCCGACCACATATCCAAGGATCGACACCGCGTTGTCGCCGATCTTTGCCGTCCCTACGGCCAGGTCGGCAATCTCAGCGGTATCGATCGCCGCGTTTCCGATTTGGGCATTTTGGACGATGAGGTTGGCGATCTCGACCGCCCCAGCGTCCATGTAGACCCGGCCGCCCTGCGTGATGAATGGCACCACTTTCGAGCCATTGTCCTGGCTGACAATTTCGAACTGATCTGCCAGGACCTGGAATTCGCTGCTTACGCCGCCAGTTCCGTTCGGAGCGCTCAGAAGGCCGATACCGCAGACGTTCCCGTTGTTGTCGATCTTGAGCGTCCACTCGCCTTCGACACCATTTACCGTCGTCGATATTTCCTGAATCGTCGTCGTGGCGCCGTTCAACTGGGTCGTTAGCTGTTGGAGGACAGTCGCAGTTGCCTGATTTGTCGTCGCGACCTGGGTCGTTAGCTGTGTGACGCTAGTCTGTGCCGCATCGGCAGTAGCCGCCGCGACGGTGATCGTGGACGATAGATCATCCGTCAATTTGTCGTTATTGATGATCTTGTCGGCGAGGTCTTGCCCGACCAGCTTCGCGGTGACGATTTCAAACTCACCGCTGTATTCAAGCTGATATTCGCCAAAACTGTCATAGCTGGCCAGGACCACATAATAGGTGTTGCCGGGCACAGCCGGGATCGCGACACCCGTGTCGGGGCCGTCGTAAACCTTGGTCGTATCCGATGGGGTGAACCCCGTCTCTTGCGACATCCACACTTCGGTGCCGGCGAAGTCCAAAGCCGTCGAATTGGTCCACCAGACAAAGACGTTCTTAAACGCCGACGATGTGTTGATCGCGGTCGGAGGTGGCGGCGGTGGATTTGACACCGTCAGCGAAGCCGGCGCCGACGTGCGGTTCATGTTGTCTCTCCACACGACATCGATGCGGAAAGCGCGGCGAGGTCCACCGTCCTGGATGTTCTTGCCATAGGTATAGGTGTAAGTCGGATGGATGGTGGTTTCCGTCCGCAATTCATTGTTCGACGTGTCGTAGATCGTGACTTCGTAGTCCCTAAACCACGCGTCGACCCACCCGCTATTCGCGCCATCCTCGGCGCCAAGGGCTTCCTGGCTGCCGTAAGCAGAATTCATCCGCCAAGTGAAGGTGGCTGAATGGCCGGTAAATTCCGTGTCATTGCCCTGACCATTCAGTTCAAGACCGGTCACTGCCGCCAGGGCGATGTTTTCGACGCTGACGGTTTGAGACGCGGCAACCGGGTCGGACGTGAGCCCAAGGCCGATGGCGCACACCGAAATGTCATAGGTGCCGTCGACCATGGCGGAGATCGCCGCCGTGGTCTCGCCGCCCGTGGTCACCGTGGCGGGGATGCCGCCATTGACCGAATAGGACATCTGATAGTCATCGGTCCATTCGTCGGGGCTGGCGGTCCACGCAACGTCGAGGGTGACAACCATGCCAAGCGCCGAGGTGGTAACGACCTGGCTCACCGCCAAATTGCTTGGCGGGGCTATTTTATAGCCATTGCCGGTCGGCGTCAGGCTGTAGGCGACCGCTTCGTCGAGCGTCTGCGCGCCGCCGCCGAAGACATTGAAGCTCGGCATCTTCAAAAAGATCGGCGTCCCGACGTACTCTTGCGGTAAGTCGTATTTGAAAAGCGCGTCGTCGAGGCGGCAGAACAGCGAACCCGCGTTGTGCGCCGATGCGGTGGTCCCGTACAGACCGCGATCGAGATAGGTCAAGGTGTAGCCGTTCGATCCGACCAGCATCGCCGTCGCGAAGGCGAGGATTTCCCCGTCAACCCAGCACAACGTCCGACCGGCGTCGGCGTCGGCCGGGGTGGCGTTGCCGAGTTGGCCACCGCTCTCCGCCAGATTGACCATGAGGGCGTTCGTCGTGTCGGCGCCGGCTCCCGTCCACGCCGGCAGCGCGACCGTCAGGACACCTTGCCGCGCCGCCGCGTCAATCGTTCCGATGTTCGTGTATCCGTTCCCTCCATCGACGGAAAGCCAGACATCAGCGCCGCCCCAATTCTTGTCGACAACGCCGTGCATGCCTCCCGACGCACCCACCCAGATTTGCGCTCCCGTGCCCGTCAGGGCGGCGGACGGCTCAAAAATGACGGGATGATTGATCGGGTCGGCAGCGGCCGACCGGTTCACGGAATAGGCGTTTTTGCTTTGCTTGGGATATTCGGTGGCCGTGCAAACGCCGGCCGGCAACTCCTCCGCAGTAAAAGTGAGGATGCCGGAATCACCCTCTTCCACCTTGCGGATTCGAACGGCCTCTTTATCAAGGTGCTGCGCCTCGCTGGTTAGCGTGACGATATCCATCGGCTCAAGTAGGCAATATTCCCACGACAGCCGAAAAGCGTAGGTATTGCGGACATAAAGCGCCCGCTGAAGGATCAGCTGACCAGAGAGCGCGGCTACCGCTGAATCGCAAATCTCATGCGCAGTGATGCCGGAATCAATGCGCAGTCCGTAAAGCTCAATTGCGTTTTGGTCGCGGGATTCGACCGGGGTCGCCGCATAGGCGTTAGACCGATCGCAGATTTCCAATCTCTCGACGTTGTAAGCGTCGGTCGGATCGGATCGACTGATTTGAATCGGGTCTTCGTCCCCGTCGACAACAAAATCTGTCTCGTCCAGGTCGTAGATCGGCGTGACATTCGGATTGAAGGCCGATCCATTGCCACTGAGCGGCTCATCGGCATAGGGAACAAACTTAAGCGTCTTTCCCGAAAGGACCGGCGCCGTGTTGATCAGTTGCAGCCAGCGGCCGAGGATCGTCGTGCCCGGCTCCTGGGATGTCAGGCAGGGCGAGAAGCAAAGGCCCGCCGCCGTGCAATAGGCCTGAACCGATGACGATCCGGACGCGCCGAAAAGGGAGCCCAGATCCAGATCCGCGATGGGGAACCCGATTCCATCCTGATCGGCCGTGAGAAACTCGTAAATGGTCTGGGCCGGATCGGCGTCAATGCCATTTGCCCCGGACCCCGCAAGGCCCGCATAAACCTCAAAATTATGGTTCGACAGGCTGGCGCTGTTTCCGAGGTCATAGGCATCCGAGCAGACATACGCGGTGCCCCCGTAGGAAAGAGCCTTCGAGCCGTTGTAGCCTTGCAGCCAACCCCAGGGAGACTGCGGAGTGTTCCCATTATAAAGGGTCAGGTTCAGATCGGCCGGGGAGAAATAGACGGACTGATCTTTCCAAATCACGCCGATTTGCGAGATCGGCCCTTCGCAGAGCGCCAGCATGAGCGCGGCGGTATAGGTATAGGTCGTACTCGATGACGATGGGGCGCTTCCGCCCTTGCCGCCGCCACTGTTCGATGTCGTCGTGACATGGGATATCGTCTGGAAATTATCGTAGTCGATCAGATTTGGGGCGAGCTTAGCACGACCCCGGACCCAGGGGATCGGCAACGTCGATGCCGAGGTCTGGATCTGGAGATCCGTATAGTCCGGCTTTGTCGTGGTGGGGGAGGTCGAGGACGATGATCCAAAAAGACCGCTCATTGGTCACTCCACAGACTGAAGAAGCGCACCGGTCGGGGGGCACCGCCTTTCTGCCGAAAATCCGCGCAAATGCTGGTGTCTTCCTCGTAAACGCCTCGGCGGATGTAGCTGTGAATGACCCATGGCCACCGCGTGACGATGCCGCCGTGGGCGAAGGTCTTGGCGAATTTCCAAAGCGCAAAATCGCCCGGCTCCGGCGGCCCGTCGATTTCATGGGCATATTTGAGCACGATGTTGAGATAGACCTCCTCATCGTGATGGAGGTGCCATTGGGTCGGATAGGCGCCGAAATCCGTATCTTCCGGCATCAATCCGCAGGCGGCGTAGACGGCGACGGGAAACATCGCGCAATCGACGCCGGCACCTTTCACTTTTTGGTGATGCTCATAGGGCGTGCGCAGCCATGTCCGGGCTTCGGCAACGACCTCTTGGCGCTGGGTGTCGATCGTCATCAATATGCCGTCTCCGGCGTTGGCACGAAGGGGAAACCCCGGAAATTCGCGTCATTCGAATAGCCCTGACACGCCGCCAAAGTGTGAGCGCAGCCCCTGTAAGCAGTGAACGCATCGCCCTCGGCGACGGGGAATTCGAGCGGGTAAGACAGGACGAGAGACCCTCCCGTTGAGCTTTTGATGTTGGCGGTAACGTCAGCATTGGCGCCGCTTTCAAAGCGGATGGTGCCCTGGTCAAAGACACCGGCCGTCGCTTCTGGCCAAAGGACGTTGGAATAGTCGCCACCATCAGCGCCCCCATCGACGGCCATCGTCGATTTGGAGAGGCCGCAGCCGACATCACAAAATGTGTGCAGGCAAGACGGTTGGTAGATGTTTCTCGGGAAGTCCTGGGCAAGAAAAACCAAGTTTGATTTTACTTTCACCTCGGCGCTGCGGGCGCCAACCTTATCGATGGTGCTGATGCGACCGTAAAAGAGAATCACCGAGCCGATCGCCGGAGTGCCCCAGGCCGAAAGAAACGCCCTGTCACGCTGGACGTAGCAGCCGTCGAAGGCGCCCGTTCGCAACGCCACCAGGAACGGAACACCATCAACGGTGTCGGCATCCCGCGCGGCGATCGTGATCGCCTGTTCGTCGACATCGAGGGCCGCCGAGATCGTATATTTAAGACCGGAAACGAGCACCGAATGAGCAATGTAGACGGTCCCGTCCACATTCACATTCACATCCGCCGAGGTGTACCGAAGAACCGTGCCACCAACCAAGTTGAACGTGAAGCAGTCCGCCATGAGAAAGGTCGAGTTGTTCTCCAAGAAATAGACGAAATCGGATGACGCTGGTTTCATGGCCGTTTCACGCTTTTGAACTTGAGGGATTTCATAAGCCACATGTTTTTCATGTGCTGTTCGAACTCGACCTGGTCGTCGACGAACCGGCAGAGGAAGGAGAATGTGAAGTCGGCCGCGATGACACCACCACCAGGTGCCCCCGCAAAGACCAACGAGTTGTGGCCGGTGGAACTGTCGGCGACCGTCCATCCGGACTGAGCGACGCCACCGATGGAGATCTTGGAGACGGACTCGACATAGCCGATCGGCTCAGTCCAGCCACCAAGGGCGCGCAGAAAGGTGAACGTCGTCGTCGTACCATCGGCAACGCCAAGCGTTTGACCTGTCGCCGAGCAATCGGAGGGATCGGTGTAGCGAAAGGTGCCGAGCCGGCCTTGCTGTTGCAGATAGAACCCCATCAAGATCTTGAGATCTGAGGTGACAGAGGCGCTGTCCGGCAGGTAATCCGGATAGGAAAGTTCAAACTCGTAGGTTGGATAGGATTGTCCGGTAATCCGCACCTCGTCGCCGGAGAGGTGAGTTGATACGGCGGTCGAATGCGTTGGCCGCTTGAATGTCGACCAGCCGATGCCGGCCAGCGTTGGAAAAAGGGGAATGCTCATCCGAACACCCCATTTCGCGCCGCATTTTTGATGAATTTGTAAAACGTGCCGGAGTGATCGCGGAGCATTGAACTGACATCAGCTTGCGACAAACGCCCGTTGCCGCCGCTGATATTGACAGTCGGCGAATGGGTGAGGGTGACGTTGCTCGACGACGAGCTCCCTCCGACCGTCGAGGAGATATTGGTGCCGCTCGTCATGGCGCGAACGCCTTGGGCGAGCGAGGCGGGAAGCACCATCTCGTTTTTATGCAGCAAGAACGGCGCATTATCGTAAGGGACTGACCCCATACCGCCCTCGGCCGAGAAGGCGGCGACAGCAGCGAAAGCTCCGGCAGCGGCGATCGGCGCCATGATCCAGCCGACATAGGGGATTTGAGCGACATCGTCATAAACAGCCGCCGCCGTTGATCCGGCATGTCCCATGATGCTGGTGCTTTGGGTCGCCTTCTCAGTCGCAGCCGCAGCCTCGCCAGACGCCGCCATCCCCACATCTGCCGTCTCGGTCGCGGTCAACTGCGCCAGCTTTGAGGCGATCCACTTCGTCGCCATTTGCTGGGCGGCGTCGACAAACGACATGACGATGTTCTGAGCGATCCGCTGCTCTGCCTGTTGCAGCGTTTGGGTGCCCATGATCATGCCGGAGATCGACGTACTGAAAGCCCGGCTGATCGGAGCAAGAGCGCCTTCCCACGCCTTCGTATTGGCGTCGGCGGCCTTCTTCGACTCGGTCGCCGCCTGGCGATCGAGGTTGGCCATTTCCTGATTGTGACTGGCCTTGAGCTTGCGGATCTCGTTGTAAACCCGGTCGTAATCCTTGGTGGTGGCATTGAGCGTGGTCAGCTCGTTATCGAGACGCGTCAGATCTTCCTGATAGGCGGCTTCGGTAAAACCTTTCAGGATCTGAACTTTTTCCTGCGCGGTGATCACGCCTTCGGCGACGCCATCCTCAAGGAGCTGTTTGTTGGTCGCCAGTTCGATGCGGCTGATTTCGGCGTCCGTCGCGGCATCTTGCTTAGCGATTTCGCGCTTTTCCGCCGCCGTCCGTTTGGCTTCCGCCAGCATTTCCCGATTAAGGGCGATTTGCTTTTGAGCAACCTCCTTGTCGATGGCGACGGCATCCTTCGACCCGGTTTCGACAAGCTGGCGCTTGGCCTGCCAAAAAGCGATATCGGCGCGCAACTGATCGGCACGGCTGGCGGCTTGTGCCGCATCCTGCTGTGCCAGCTCCGCCCGCCAGGTCTCCATCTGAGACGGCCCTGTTTTGGCGGTTAACGCCTCTTTCTGGCGTTCCGCCTCGGCGATCTTCAACTGGATCTCGGCCTTGGTCGCATCAAGGGTGGCCGAAGCATAAGCCTTTTTGAGCAACGTCAGATCGTCGTCGATCGCCTTGGTCTGTGCCGCCACGCCGTTATATTGACTGAGCGCCTGCGCCTGCTTTACCAGGTCAACGGAGGAATTCGCACCGCTCGATGCGCCACCGCCGGTCGCCGCCGGCGCCGTCTCCGATGACTTCGGCTCGGCCGCCTTGAGCATCTCCTGCTGGCTTTTGTCGAGATTGGCTTTTGCGGTCTGAAGCTCCTTGGTAAGGGCTTCAACCCGAGGATCGAGGCCGATCTTGGCCAGCGGGCCATTCTTCTCGGCTGCCAGCCGATCGGCGATCCGATTGTACTCGGCGAGCGCCTTGTTGTAGTTGTCGAGCGGCGTGGGGTCGATATGATGAGCCATCAGCTCAAGCAAGCCGGCGAGGCTGTCACGCGCGGTCTGGATGGCCGTGACGTGGCCGAACGACTGCATCAGGCGGTCCCAGGCATTGCCCAGGTCGTTGCTCGCCGTCTGAATCGCCGTGAGGCCGGGCGGCAGTTCGGCGAGACGCGCCTTCCAGGCGGACAGCAACACATTCTGCGCGCCGATGACATCGCCTTGCCGCTGCATCGTCTCAATCTGGCGAAGCTGGCCTTCTTTCAGAATGCCGTACTGCTGATCCAGTTGCTCGGCGCCTTTGGTCGGGTCGGCAAAGGAAGACGCCAGCGTTTTCGCGGCGGCCGGAGCGTCCACGCCCATGACGCGGGCGGATTTGTCGATGGTCGCCGTCAATTCGGCGAAGAGTTGACCGCCGATCTGCCGAGTTCGGGCAAAGTCATTGACGATTTCCGTCGCCGCTTCCCGGTTGACGCCGGGCAGGCGGGCCACTTCATCGACAACCGCTTTGAGGTCCGCGCCGTTTGTCCGGGCACGATTGCCGACAGCGGCAAAACTCGTTTGCAGTGTGATGAGGGAGCGATCGGCGCGTTCCGCCGAGGCCGCCATTTCGATCATGGTGACCGAGGTGGCGGCCAGACCGATGCCGACCAGGCCGATCGGCGAGGCCAGGGCGCCGATGATGCCAGTGAGATTTCCCGAGCGTTCGGCCAGGACCATCATTGAGCCTGGAATGCGGCTGAAATTGCCGCTCATCGCCTCGTGGCCAAGGACAATGAATTCCCGCGTGACGCCGGCAGTCCCGTGGCCCAACCTGCCGTGCGCGGCGGTTGCCGCGTCGGCCTGGTTGGCGATCTGCCCCATCATGCGCGCCGCTTGCGCCGACGAAATCTCGTTGGCCTCAAGGGCATCGGTGGTCGCCTGGAAGGCATGCTGCGCCCGGCTCAGAACGCCAGCCGCCTTATCATATTGGGCGATCGTCTGGGCCGTCGCCGCATTGAGCGGAGCCAGCCCCGAGGTGGTCCCTTGAACGGTGGTTGAAAGGCTCTTTAACGCCGCGTTGGCTTTGGACACCATCGCGTCCAGGCCGTCATCCCGGCCGACGATGGTGATCTGGACGCTGTCATCGCTCATTGCTGTCCCACCCCATCGATCCGGCCGCCCGTTGCCTGGTAATGCTCGAACCATTCAGCCGGATTCATGGCACCCTCAGCCCAACGCTCCTCCACCGTTTTCGGCCGCTCATATTCCAGATACATGGCGACCAGCTCATGGGTGGGGGGATGCGAAAGCCAGTAGTCGAAAAGCTCCCCGACTTCAGGCAGCGTCATCTCATCGATCTGCGGATAGCTGTACCCGCAGGTCGTTGCTAGGCGACCGTAGATGTCGCCGTATTCGATGCCGCCGCCTGCGCTTCCCCCGCTGGTACGAGCCCCGAAAATTCGAAGATGGCATTCACCGCGACCAGCACTTCACCGATGCCGTTCACTTCGGCTTCGAGGATCGCTTCGGCGGTCATCTCCGGATTGTCTCTCGACAAGGCGGTGGCAATCACCTCGACATAGCGGTCATAGGCGGCTTCTTCGCGGATCGCGGGGTTTTCGGACTCCCGCTTGGCATTGGCCGCGACACCACCAATGCCAAGGGCGCGGAGTTGCCGCAGGGTGAGTCGCCGAACGGAGTATTCCTGTCCGGCGAGCGCAATTTTGATGGTTTCGCTCATCATGACACCGTCGGATAAGAGACTTTGTAAACCTGATTGGCGGCGTTTCCGAAGAAGCCGAAATCGATCTCAGGCATGACGAAGTCCGACAACTTATGAGCCGTGGCGAGCTTGTTCGAAACGGCGGCAAAGAAGCGGTTGTAGTAAAGCTTGCCTTGGAAAAGCACGCCGTAATCGATCTGGTAGGTCGGCGTGAAGCCGATCGGCTGGTTCATCACGATCTTGGTTTGACCTGTCGTGGTGGTGTAGGCGTAGTTGGCGTAGATGAGCGCCGTCGCCCCCAAAGCGGTCTGCGCCGTCTGATCGGCGGTCGAAAAGGTATACGCGCCGGCCGCTGTAACGGTGTACTGGCCCACGGTGAGAGATGCCTGCGCCGTGCCCGCCGCTTGGCGCAACAGCGGCAGACCGGCATTGACGCCGGCCGCATAGGTCAGACCAAGATCCGTGTCAAATTTTGACGCGTTGGCGACGGTCAGGGTGTTGGTGGCGATAATGCCCAGCTCATTCTGGGCCATGGCCAAGCCGCCCGCCGTCATATTCATGCCATGAAAAACAGCGTTTAAGGCAATGCCCGACACCTGCGCGGACTTAATCTTGCCTGTGGCTTTGATCGTGCCGCGCGCGATCGCGAGCGCATACTGCAAGGAGCCATACAACTCCTTCATTTCCGCCGTTTCGTCGTAGCTGAACTCATTGCAGTAACCGACATTGATCGTCGGCTGGTTGGCAATATCGGTACGCGTCACAAAGAGCGTTCCCGGACCAAAAAGTGAGTCTGACATGAAATACTCCCGTGATTAGACGACGCTGGCCAGGGCTGCCTTGATTGAGGCGACAGCCAAATAAATGACGTTGTAGACATCGGTGTTGCGGCTATAGGCCGAGTCTTGGACATGCTGGCTAAACCAGGCATCCAGGGCCGCAACCGGGGCTGGCGTCACGATGGCGTCCGAGCCGCCGATCGGCGCTTCGGTTGCCGCCGCCGTTTCGGCTTCTGGCTGCGTCTGGACCGCCGATGTTTCGGCGACGGTCGTTTGAAGAGCTGCTCCGACGATATCTTGGATGGCGCCAGCGAGTTGATTGGCATCGGTCATAGTGACTCCTTCATGGCACAAGAATTTTGACGGGGATAATGGCGGCGGCGATCTGTGAATTTGCCCCCGCGAACACTTCGACCGTGCCCTCAATCCAGCAATGCTCAACCAATCCGCCAAGAGTTTGCGCAGGCATGCCGGGCAGAGGGTTTAACGCGTTTTCAACGGCATCGATCTTGCCATTCAGGATCGTGTCGGCGCTGATGCTGGCGTCCGGACTGGCGACATGAATGAACAATTGGGCGCCGAGCGTATGTCTGGACGGCTGCCCGCGTGCCGGCACAATCGGTTGGTCATGAGCGACCATGAAAAGCGCGTCAAAATCGGCGGCATTCATGTTTTGGGGAAGCACCAGTTTCCGCGACACCGTGGTGAAGCTTGCCGGCTTCAGCTTCGTCAAAAGGCTGAACAGGGCGATATAGTAGGTTTCCCGGATCATGCCGCACCCCCGCCGCTCTTTGAGATCGCCACGCTGACCGCAGCATGAAGCCGCTCCCGAATGCCGGCGGCCTCTTCGGCCAAGGTCGATCGCAGATAGGACCGGGCCGGCTGATCCACATGCCGCGCGTGAGCCCGAACCGTAACGGTGCGAGGATCGATTGGACGGCCGAATGCCTGGGTGATCCGGCGAAGATGCTCGCGGATCTGTTCGACGCCCGTGAAGCCGTACTCCCAAAACGCCGCATATTTCGCGTCGGCCAGATTGACGCCGACCGCCGCCGCGATGGAGGACTGCCTGCTGTCGAGGCCGAGCATGTGGACGGCGTCACGCAAACGATGCGTCCGTTGCCCCAGCACTTGGCCGGAAAGCTTGTCTTCCTTGACGATGCGAACCAGATTGAGCGCTTCGGTCGTGACCGCGCGCTCCAGCGCTTGCCGCACCTGGTCAGGGATCTCCCGGAGTTGGATGAGCACCTGGTCAAGCCCGGCGCTCTCGATTCGCACCTCGCTCATAGCGGCGCCACCCTTCGATAGTTCGACAGGATTGAGGCGGCCCGGGGCGGCATGTCTTTGAGGGTGTAAGAGGTGGTTTCTCCCCCAATCGCCTGGGAAGAGAGGCCGATGCGGTCACGCTCGCGGTAGGCTTGCGCGACAATCTCAATCACAGCCTGCGCGACATCCGGCGGCGTGGTGGCAAACCCGGCCGTATACTGAAGCTGGATATTTCCGCAACCGCGCTCAAAGCGGTAGCCATTCAGCATCAGCCGCGCGGCCGTGAAATAATATCCGGTGCTCTGGACGGCATCTCCCAGTGGGACGGACACTCCGGAAATGGTAACGGAGCTGACACTGAGGACGGGCAAGCTGCCGAACGTCATCTTGATGTTGCCATTGCCATCCCGAGCTTCGATGTAAGGCTGCACGGCGAACTGACGATTGCACCACGACTGAGCGAAGGTGGAGGCGGCGCTGATCAATCGCGCCAGCAACGCCTCGTCGGCATTGCCCGCAGAAAGCTTCAGCCAGCCTTCAACGTCCGCAAGTGTAGTGAGATCGCCAGTCGCCATGATCTGTTACTCGGATGGAAAGGTGGTGTCGCCGGTCGGTTCGGGTGCATCCGACGTAAGGGTGTCGGGTGCGGCGATGGTGAAGCCTTGAGCAAGGAGGCCCGCCACCACATGGGGCTCGACATCGACCTGGGCATTGACGATCGGGCATGCGTTGCCGGCGTCGTCGACCACTGAAGTGATGCCGGAGGGAACATTGAGCTTCATGGCTTATCCCTCCGTCTTTTCCGAGGGCTTCTTTCCCTTGCCGGCCGCCATATCGGCCAGTTGCGCGCGGAGGGTCTCGTTTTCCTGGGCGAGAACGCTTTCCTGAAGCTGCTGTTTGAGCTTCGCGTTCTCCTCTTCCAGCCCCTCCATGCGTTTGGCCGTCAGGGCGGCCGTGGCGGCGGTGTCGGCGGCGTCCTCAAGCATCAGTCCGTGAGATTGCAGAGCGGCCACATGGGCGTCATCGATCTCGAACACGCCCTTTTTGTTGGGCACGTAAAGCTTGCCATCGTGATGCACGGAGGTGTGCCCGGTTAGCGAACGCATGTTTTTGGTCATCTTTAACTCCCGTTAAATCGCGCGACAGGGAGGGGCTTTCGCCCCGCCCGATTAGCCGTTTCCGATATTGGTGAGCACCACGGTGGACGCCGGGAAGAAGTGCTGAAGCACACCTCGGCAATAGACGCCGTATTCGTAACGACGACGGACGCGCGGCCACAGAGTGGCATACCAGGGCTCTGGCGAGATGAACCGCTTGACCTTGGGCGTGTCATTCAGCGGATAGGGCAAGACCTCGGTGTCGAAGATGACGGTGCCGGGCGGCAAATCCGGATGGATGACGAAGGGGACGTATTTGGCGGGCTCGCCGGCCTTGGCGGCGTAGTTGTTGCCGCATTTGTTCAGATAGCCGACAACGAGATCGCCGCCGATCACCGAGCCTTGGTTGGCCTGGATCATGAAACGCTGCGCGCCGTTTCCGCCGGGCGATTGCAGCACCTTCTTGGTGACGTTGGTTTGCTCTTGGCTCGACATGATGATGCGCGTCGGTCCGGTGCGCAGATTGTCCCACATCCACTTGCACACGAGGTCAAACTCGACGACACCGCCAACACCGTCGGCGGTCAGTGGGGTGCCGACGCCGGCCGTCCCCGTCGCTTGCGCCAACGTGTAGGTGTTGTAGCCGGACTTGGCGTTAATCGAGATCAGGCCATCGCATTCCAAGGCATTCTTGGAAAAGTCGGTGGCCGCCGCGCCAAGAGAGGCCGCCGTCTGAGTACCTGCCGCCAATGCGGTGATCGCCAGCGAATTGATGGTGGTGATGGCGCCCAACAATTCCGAACCGGCAGTTCCCCAGAACCACGCATAGGCGACCGCGCCGGAAACGACCGGGACGGAGGCGGTGATCGAGTTTGTGGCGCCGGCGCCAGTGGCGATGGTGGTATTGCCCGAGCGCGGGCCAGTGCCACCGCCATAAGTATCGACCGAACCGTCCATGTTGGTGCGCGAAACCAGGCCAGGAACGCCGAGAGCAATCGTTCCATTGCGCCAGCCGCTGGTAGTCAATGCCGCGCAAATAACGGAATAAGTCGTGGTCGCCGGCAACGTGCCGCCCGTGGTGGCCGTCGCCAAGGTCGGAGCAGACGGGGCGGATAGCGAATAGGTGCCGAGGCCGCCGAGGCAGACCCGCTCCAGGCTGATGCGCGACGTAAAGAGCAGATTGGCTTGGGCGCGAGCCAGCAAGTCCATGTAATCCGACGCCACTTGCCGCGCCTCGTCGGTGACATAGTCATCGTGGCCGAACGATTTGAAACTGGCATAATAATCGGCCGTTGCCGTCGCGATGGGGGCACCGCGGTTGCCTTCGGACAGGCCCGCCGACAATCCGTTGGTGTTAAGGCCGGTGATCGCTTTCCAATTCGACTGGATGCCGCCGCTGGTGTCGGTATCGAAACTCAACGAGTTCAAAATCGGCGTTACCACCGGAACAAGGCTCAGCGCCGGTTTGACGAGCGAATAATTTTGAATGCCGGTGGTGGCGCCGGTCGGGGCGAACCACGCTTTGATCATGTCCTCGGCGCTGGCGCCCGGCGTTTTGAGCATATCCAGCGTATCGTTGGTGACTCCGGAAGGGTTCATCGGTGGCTCCTCAGTTGAATTTCATGGAATGGCGCACAAGGGCTGTGGTCTTTTCAGCGCCATCCGGCATCGCTTCGATGGCCCTCAGCGCCGCCGCCTCTTCCGAGGCGCGCGAGCCTTGACCTCCGAGATCGTTCGCTTTGTCGACAACGACGTTGGTCCGGCCTGGACCTCCCGGCGCAGGCTCCCCCTCCAACTCCCGAATGCGTTTTTGCATCACGTCATTTTCGGCGATCGCGTCGGTAAGGCGGGAGCGCATGGAGGTAAGCTCGCCCGCGATCTTGACCATGCTGGGCAGGCCGCCGCCTTCGTGTTCGGGGCAATGCGCGCCAAGCGAGGCGGCGTGGTCATGGATCGCCTGAATGCGAGACTGATCCGTCTTGTTGTTGCGCGCGCCGGCTTTGGCCATGTCCTCCACCTTCGCCGCACTTTCCATGACAGCGGCGGCGGCAGGCGGAAGGGCATCGAGTGACGCTTGCAACGCGGCCATCGCCTCAGTGGATTCTTCCGTCATCATGTCTCCGAGGATGACGACGCCGTCCTTTACCCAGACCACAAGCCGGTCGGGGATTTTCGAGCCGTCCTGCTCGGCGGCCGCCTCGCCGATGACGGTGCTCGTCAACCAGCGAAGGGATTGAATCAGGGTGGTCAGACTGACAACCTGGTCAAAACCCTTTTGCATGATGTCTTTCTTGGTCGACCCCTCCCAACCAACAGGGAGGTCGCTCGTTGCGCCAAGCTCCTTGGCGCGCCTCTCGATCCAAGCTTTGGCGGCGGTTTTGTCGGAGGCGTGACCGAATGCCTTAAGCACGACCGCGATGTCTTCCGGCTTCGCGATCGGGAATGCGCCATCGGGCATCGCCTCGCCCCTCGCGACGGCGGCCTGACGCTCAGCGGCATCAAAATCCCGCTTCTGCATGCCGTCCGGACCACCCTCGGGGAAAAGGCTCTTCAGCATGTCGGCCGGCTGGGCAATCAGGATTTCGCGGTAATCCAGGGGAGTCTCGGCGTCGATCAGAAGCGCGCCGACAAAGCGCATGGCGGCGCCTTCGGGCTCGACCGTCGATACCGTCACCTCGGCGCCGTCAGCCTTGACCATCGAGAAGGTGCCGGTGGGATTACAGGGATAATCGACCAGGCTCAATTCGTTGACCTTGCCGGCCGTGTAGCGGATGTAGGAGCCATCTTGCCAACGGCGCCCGTATTTGCCGCCTTGACTGATGCCCGTGAGAACGCCGGCCTCGACCTTGGCCATCGAGTCGTCATCGACGATCTCAAGCTCGAACTCGAACGCCTTTTCCACGTCCAGGCAATCGAGCCGGGTGACCTTGCCGGCCGCCTTCAGCGTGTGCATTTCGCGGACATTGCCGAGGCTGGCGCCGCCGGTGGCCTTCCGCATGCTGTCCGACCAGTCGAGGAAGGCCGGCTTGGAAGACTCATAGTCCATGACCATACCCGAGCGGTCGGGCGTCTCGTCCAGGCGGGCGATGACGATCCGGCGAACGGAATCGACTTTGCGAAGAGGAATGAACAACATGGATCGTGACCGCCCTTGATGCCCGAAGGTCGAGAGATGCGGCGAGACGCCGCGTGAGACCCGACATTAGGGGAGGGCGGAGACGACAATCACCCGGACAGGCGTCCGTGTGATTTGTTCAGGGGGGAGGTGCTCAAGGTGACATGCCGCGCGCCGGGCCGCAAGTCGTGCGTGATGGCCCTAAAGCGCACAAGCCGATTTAAAGCCCTCTGAGGGCAAGTTCTCCAAATCGGCTATCGGCGTGGCGTAGAATTTATTAAACATCAATTTAAACGCCCTGAGGCGGTAAAGCGGCCCATCGCGGGAGCGGGGCGAAGGTCATATATCGAACGAGTATGCCGGGAGGCCGTCTCGCCACCCATTCCCCGCAAAGAATCACCGGGTGGACGGCTGGCAGAAAGGTTTCACTGCCGCGCGGGCTTCTTGTCATTTTGGTTGCTCCTTATAAGCCGATTGCGCGATAATCAATTCGTACCTCGCTCCCACGTCGCTCCGTACACAAAAGGGGTTCCGTGCGTAGGCCCAGCCAGGGTTAACCCCTCCTGCTCCACCGAGGTTCAATCTTTCTTCCAGCCACTCAGCACCCACGCTTCATCTTTGCCGTGCCGGTTTAGCGACAGGACGACGATGTGGCCGTCATGCACGATATCGACGCGGCGGCCGCCGACCGGGCCGCGCGGGTTTTGTTGCTGGCCCCTGGCGATTATCTCCGGGATTTTCAGAGCCACCGCCTGACCGTCGTGCCCCTCGGCGTTCCGTTTGGCAATGATGTGGTTGATGCCGAAACCGCCCTTGAAGTCCTTTGCCGGATCGCCAGGGGTTCCCCAGACGAAGCTTACCGGGCCAAGGCCGGGAGCCCGCATGGCCGCCGGCACGTCTCTTTGCTCGCCGATGACGGTATGCATGGCCGTTTGCCCACGAAGAATCTCGACAGCCGCGTCGTAACCCCCGGCAGACCATTTACCGTTGGTGTCCCTCGGCTGATCCGGATCAAACGCCTTTTCCATCCGGTCAAAAGGGCCGGTTGCGCGAGGCCCCTCCTCGCTATCATCAACCTCCGGCACCACGTCGCAGCCGCAACGGGGATGGAAGGGCGGCGCATAACCGACGTTCCAGCTATCATCCAGGTCGATCGGCCCTTCGCGCACTGCATCCGCGCAAGCCGCGCAATGCTGCTCGTTGATGCCCAAGATCACCCGTTTCTTCATCTTGATCCCGAAGCGGTCACGCGCGGTGATCCACGATGCCAAGTTGCCGCGAATCGATGCGCCGGCCAGTTCGGTGCGAGCGATCATGTCGGCGCGAACCGGGCCAAAACCACCCATGGCCTCAACCTCATCAGCGAGCCGCGCGGTGCTCCAACCCTCCTCCTGCGCTTTCGCGATCAGGCCGCGCAACAAGCCCCTCGTGGTCTCGTCGATGTTCGAGACCAGTTTGGCGGATCGGCTGGTTGCGTACTCGACCGCGCTCGGGTGGGCCAGATTGGTAATCTCGACCGCTTCTTGCGGCCCCATGACGATTCCGGCTGTGGCGCCGTCCTTTCCGGTCTCGGCAACCAGGGCCGCGACACCCTCTTCAATTCCGGTCTGGCCGGCATCGAGCAGGATCTTGGCCGTCTCTTCCACCAGCACATGACGCTCCGTCGCGGTGGCCGAGGCGTCGATCGCGCCGGCCGCCAGTGTATCGGCATCGGCCGGACGGCCTTCCGCCACATCGTCGGAAGATAAATAGAGGGTGACGCGGCTGGCTTGCTCCTTGAGATGGGCGGTCCACAAATCCTTCAGACGTTGATCTGGATCGTCGCCGGCCGCCTTTTGCATCTTCCCTTTAGCGGGAGGCGGATTGCCCTCATTTTGCGGAGCGGCACCATTAGGGAGGGGTGGATTTGAAGGCGGGGCTGGCGGATTTAAAGCGTCCTTTAGTGTAACCACGCCGGTCGCCGTATAGATCAGCGGTTCATTGCCGTACTCGACCGGATCTTCGCCACGTGCGGCGCGAACCTGGTTGATTGTCGCCGATGCGTTCCGGAGGTTCAGATCTTCGATCTTCGATTGCTCGGACGGATCAACCGCCGTGTCCTCCTGCCAGGAAAATTCCAGATCCGGGCGTTTAAACACCTGCGCGATGACGCGCGTCATGACGTTTTTCACCCAGGATTGGAGAGGGGCGAGACCTTCTTCGGTCGCCTGCTGAGCGGCGCTTTCAGCCGTCGAGCGGTTCATCATCTTGACGGCCCACTGACTGCTCACGGAAAAAGCGTAGCAGACGAAGCGGGCGAGGAATTCATCAAAGTCATCCTTCAGCGCCGCTTCTTTCGTCTGGATGAAGGCTTTGGCGATCGTCTCCGGAACAAAACGGATCTTGCGCCGTTGGGCGGTGTTGTTTTCCAGAAGCGTATCGAAATAGTCCTGAAACTCGGATATCTGGTTGATGTTCCAGTCGCCAGGGACGCCTGCCAAGGCATCCGGAACGGTGCCCTCGGTATAATACTGAAGCTTATGCCATTCGCGGCGGAGCGCGATGTTGATCATGATGACGATCTGCTCTACGGGCGGCAGGCCATAAATCTTGTTGGTCCGGTAGTTGCGCGGCAGATAAAGCAGTTCGTCAGCCGTGTAATCGATGGCCGGCAGGCCATGAAGAACTTGCTGGTAGGCAGGATCGGGGAACACTGGGCGGCGACCCCATGGATCGATGATGCATTTGATGGTGGCGCCGTCGATCAGATCCAAGCTGTAAAGGCTGCCGTTTCTGGCGCGACGCGGATAAATCGTCGCCGCATCAATCACCAGCATCTCTTCGACAAGCGCCTTGAGCCAGGTCTCCCAATCATGTTCCCGATCGGGATATTCGAGCGCCGTCTTGATCATTATGATGTCCGGATCATCGGCCTTTGCGCTCGATCCTTCCTTTGGTCGAACATCGAACTTCCGCCAGCCAAGCTGATCCTTACGGGTTTCGATCACCAGTCGCACGATGCCGCAATTGTCGGCCAGCGCGCGGAGCTGCTGGAAATCAATTCCCTCGCCCTGGCGCGGCTTATTGTCAAGATTGACGCCGCTACGGTAATCCGTGCGACGCCCGGCAACCGCCTCCGGCGCCATCGGCGGGAGCGGCTCATGTGGTCCGAACCAATTGGCGCCAGCCGGCACCTGACCGGTAAAGGCGTAGCGGCCGGCGACGGCGAGACGTTCGATTAAACCAGGCATAAAGACCTCTTAAACGGCTGAGCCGGTCGCCGGGTCACGCCAGGTGGCGCCGTCATGAAAGATGATCTTGCCCAGCGTCGTGTCGAGGTACTGGAGCCCCCTTCGAACGGCGGTCGGGCGATTGGCCGTTATCCCAACGGTGCCGCCGGGGGGCATCGCAAGCCAACCGTTGGCGGTGGCCACCATGGCGTCATGGTCGGGAACATCGACCGGCGTTGTGGCGGCCGTGGTCGTGGTGCGGCCATGAGTCGTGATGCTGGTCGAGCCGGTGAGTGGCGGATAAATTCTTGTCGTCATCATGCCTCCTGCGCCGTGGTGGCGGCTGAATTGAGCGCCTGAACCTGGCGCCGGTAGTGTTCGATGATGGAATCGTTGCGGGTGAGGACGGTTGCGTAATAGGCCATCATGTTGGCGATCGCGGCGTCGCCATGCCTTTTCTTCTTGCCGCCCTTGCCGGCATCCTCGCCGCGTCCGTGGATTTGCGGAGCGCGGTCGATCTGCGGCACGCCCCGGACTAGCTTGATCGCCCGATGGTCGTTGTAGACATCGATGTCGCGGGGCATCGCGATCAGATCGTCTTCAAACCCGGCCTTGAACTTCGGGGTGACTTCCCGATACCAGGCTTCATTGATCTTCACTTCCATGATGTTGCCGAGGCCGTACCGGGTTGCCGTCTCCTGGGCGAGCGGGGCGCCGTTGCCGGTGGCATCCATGGCGCCGGTCTGGAAGTTCGGAAGGCGATCGATGAGATACCAAAGGATCTGCCGCTGCTGCGCGTAAGGGGTGTTGCGCAGTTCGATGATGAAGGGCGGGCGCCTGGTCATGTCCTGCTGGATCTGAATCGGCCAGGTCACCGTGAGATCGCCCGACATGGCGAAATCGAGCCCGAAATAGCTCTTGAGTTCCTTGTCGAGTTGATCGAGCAGCGGCGCCAGCTCGTTACGGCAGAACTCCAGCGCTTCAGCTTCTCTGGTGCGATCGTTGAGCTTGATGAAGTCCGCCGAGCATTCCCAGCGCACCACGGGGATGCCGGGTTTCTGGGCGCGCTCGATGAGCAGCGACGGGAGATAGGTGCCTGAGCCGTTGGCGGGGATGACGAACAGTTCTTCGTCGGCGGCGTCGCCATAGAAGGCGATGATCTCTTCGCGCCATGCCGCTTCGGCTTCTGGCGACCAGGTCGCTCCGGTGACAAGGCAGATGCGCTGATAAAGCCCATCCTTGAGCGCCTGGTCGAAATCGAGCGTGATCAATTTGTACGGCTTGCGGCCCTTTTTAACATCCTCGACCAATTCGTTGAACGGATTGGTGTCGCCGTCGTGGGTGCTGATCACCAGCACCTTGCCACCCCACATCAAGAGGGCCAGCGCCGCTTTCATCAAGCCGGGCAAGTCGTCATGGAAGGCCGCCTCGTCGATGATCACATAGCCCTGACGACCGCGCAGGGACCGTGGCCGCGACGACAACGCCACGATCTCGAAGCCGGAGGCGAAGACGATCCGGAACGCCTGGATGTTATTTTCGCCGTCCTTCGTCTGATCCTTGAAGACGTACTCTTCGACCTCTCCGGCCACCTGGTTGAACGCCTTCGCCCACATGGCGCAGGTGTCGATGAACTCCCGAGCCATGTCGAGGTTGTAGCCTATATATAAAGTGTCCATGCCGCCGGCTGTGCGGGCCGATGCGGAGGTGAGAGCTGCGTCGGCGGCGACCGCCCAGGTATAGCCGGTGCGCCGGGATTTCTCGACGACGGTAACGCGCGATATCGCGGTCGTCGAAAGCAGCGTTTGCTGATAGGTCAAAAGAACGTCGGGAAGGCTGCCCCCGCGAAGCTGGTCCGGAATGGTGAAGCGCGCCTCGGCGCGCAACTTGGCCCATTCTTCGCGGTTGATCGGGCCGCTCATGAGCTTCCGGCCTTCACGCCGAGGATCTGGCTCTTGATCGCGGCAACGGTATCGGCGCTGAGACCACGTTCCTTGGCGACGGCACCCATGGCGGTGTCGAGTTTCTTCCCCATCTCCGTTTGAGCGATCTTGCGCTGTTCTTCGCGCAACCTGGTCACCACATCGACATCGGTTTTCGAAGCGGCCGCCAGGTCTCGAAGGGTCCGACCCAGGAACATCACCTGTTCCGGATCGAAGGTGACCGCCGTCGTCTCGCCGTCGTCGCCGGTCTGGTCGCCGATCGCCGACACCAGGTCGGTTACGATCGAATGCATCAACTCGATATTGAGCCGCGCCTGACGCCCCTCCGGAGCATCGCCCATCCTTCGCACAAGGGCCTCGGCGACCGCCCGGCTCCGCTGCAACCGTTCGGCCAGCTTATCCAGGCCCTGGACATGGCGCTGTAACCCGGACCATGAGGGAAGCTCGCCAGGGGGAACATCAAGGGCGCGCAGATGCCCAAGGATCTCGTCGATCGTATAGCCTCGCTCACGCAATGCGCCGATCTCTTCCCGGATCTCAGACGGCAGGCGATCGATTTTGGACGGGCGCGTCATCGATCAACGGCTCCAGCGCGAACGTTCGACACCAGCGACATCAACACGGCCATAGGCGGCATCCTCTCCACGTTCCGTGATCTTCACGACGCGCAGGCTGGCGTTCAGCCAATCTTCCGTGGTGCAGCCGTAGCTTTTGAGATGGTCGAGATCTTGACGGATGGAATCGCGCGTATCGGCACTGAAACCGCCCTTCGTCGCTGTTCTGAAAATGACACTTTCGTTCGCCTCGCCACCCACCTCGACAAGAAGGCGAAGGATGAACAGCCGACGTGACGCGGCCCAATCTTCGGCAAAAGTGCTCATGATGCGGGCTTCATGTGAAAGGTGACCAGGCGATCGACAGCGGCGGCGACAGCCTTGTTGTTCTCCGTATTGGCGTCGACCGCGCCTCCGAGGCGGGCCATCTCGACACGGAGCGCGGTGATGTCTTCCTTGGTTGGAAGCCCCTTCATGCGCTCCTCGATCTTGGCGAAGCGGATCTCGCCAGATCGGAATCGATCGGAGACCTGATCGTGTTCCTTGCCGTGCTCTTTGAGATAGGTGTCGAAACCGGTTTCAAGGGCCAACACGGTGGAGCGTGCGGCAAACCGTTTGGAGAGCCACCAGTTTGAGGCGGCGCTCAAGACCGCCACCACCACAGCGCCGCCAAAAGCCAATACAGCGACCAGGTGATCGGCATTCGCCAGATCGAGATTCATCGCCCCCCCTTATCGATTTGAGATGCGCAGAACGTGCAGAATTGAGTGCCTTCCACCGCCTCACGCCGCGCGTCGGGAATGCGCTCGCCGCAGCTTCGGCAGAAATAAGCACTCGCGGCGGCGGGCTTGGGGCGGCCACGGAAGGCGTCCAGAACCGCCTCCCGTTCCCCCTCTTCGCGTGCCTGTGCTTCGTCACAAATATCGGTCACTACGCACCCGGCTGGCCAAGTTGCCGCATCTGCTGGTGGGTCTGCTCGATCACCCGGACCAAGGCGACAAGATCGGCAGTGGTCGGTTGATATCCGGCCCCCACTTTGTCGATCGCCGTGATGATCGCCGGGGCGCTCGATAGGGCGGCAATGCCCCCCGCCACACCCAACGCCTCGGCATCGACGTTGGTGGTCCCATGCTGGGCGCCAACCTCCCGGACGATCGCCGACACTGAGTTGCCGGCCGCCGAGATTATGGCGGCGGTCGCCTGCGCTCCGGCGCTCCCTCCCGAGGCCAGCGCTTGCGCTTGAGCCATGATCGCCGCCGTGGCGATTTCCTCCGAGGCCGAGATCTCGGCCACTGCTTTTGCCGAGAGGCCGGGCGACTGGGCGACAGCCAGTGCCGCCGCCTGCGCGGCCTGGTAGGAGGTGAGTTCGACATAGGCCGTCTGGGCATCCGTCCATGGGGTGGAGGGGGTGCCGGAGGTGCCGGCGCAGGCCGCCAAAGCAAGACCAAGGGCCACGCTGACGGCAATCACGAAATATTGCCTAAGATTTTTCAATTTAACCTCACTGAACCAAGGCGGTGGTGGCCGAATCGATAGCCGTCGTCGCCGAATTGATCGCGCTGCTGGCCGTGCCCAGAGCTGTCGCAGCCTGACCAGCCGCCGTCACAGGTTGAGGCGGAGCCGTGGAACTGGCGACGGTGCTGGTGATGGTCTGCGCCACGGCGGCGAGCGCATCGATCGTCGCCTGGGCCACCGGCACATGGCCAGTCAGCTTGCCGACCGCCGTGTTGAGATCGGAAATAGCGGAATTGAGGTTGTCCGACATGTCCGGGTCGAGTTTCGACAACAGATACTCAAGGTCGCTTGGCTTGGTGCCGAGATCGGCGGCGACCGCTGCCCCGAACGGAGTGGTGGTGACAATGCGCAACACCAAGACGCCGACACCGATGGCGGCGAAGATGATATCCAGATAGTTGTTGATCACGTCCGGAGCGACGTGCCAACCGACCATGCCACCCAACATGACGACGGCCGAAAAAATGACGGTGCGATAGCCCTTCATAAAGGCCTCCTAAAGAACGCGGTAAAAGGTGTGATGAAGATGCGCGGCGACCTGATTTGCCGGTGTGGCCCAGGTCGGCCAAAGTCCCACGGTTCTGGGATTGAGGTAGTGGGTGGCGCCGTTCGTGTGATCGGCCAAATTTCCCGCAACCGCCGTGTCGGCAATGAACATCGCCTCGGGCCAAAGTGGCGTATTTGGCAGATTCGCTAACTCTGGCCGGTTAGGATCATTTTCGTTCCAGCACGAGAACTGCCACGGCTTAAGAACGACTTCCCGAACATTGGCGCCCCACCAATAAGGAGCGCCGACGCGGGCTTGATGTTCCTGGGCGATCTTGACGCGGGTCATGAAGACATTGGCGACCATTTGGCGACCAAGCGTATCCTCGCCGCGAGCCTCTCCCAACAAAGTCACTGCCATGACCTGCGCATCGGTCAGGCTAGCAAGCCAATCAGCGAAGTTATCGGCAGTGGAGGGGATGGCTGCGGAGGGATAAGGCACGGTGCGTCACCTGAATAATATTCGGTGACGCTGAGGGTGACAGTTGTCACCCTGGCTGTACTAGACGGACCATGGACCGAGTGACTATATCGAAGTAAGACCCTAATCAAACATGACTAGTTGACGGATGTCTACAGGGCGCTTGGAACGAGGTTCGCACCCGCCGTCTCTTCGTACTCTTCGCACATGCCGTTCCGTGGTCCCAAGTTTTTGAGCCACTTCTCTGGTGGTCCCGTCTTCCTTCAGGATTTGCTGCTTTAGTGATTCCCCGTCAAGCACCATCCTGGGCGGAATATCGTAATAATTGCCGCCGAAAAGTTCGGCCAGAACGTTGGCGGCGGCCATCCCGACAACGGCAACCAGCGGGCTATTCGGCTGGGGTTCCTCCGGAATATATCGCTTCGATCCACCCCATTCCAATATCAGCCGGACGGCGGCGCCCCCATGCCCACGACGGACCAATTCGCCGAGATGGCCGGATAACGGAGGAACTTTGGTGCTCATGCCGCCACCCTGGCGATCCATGCCTTCAGCGCCTCGATAACGATAAGGAGGAGGTGTGGAAGAAAAAGGCCTTCAATATCGATGATTTCGTCCATCAGGACTCCTCCTTCCGTGCCTTGTTCTGCGCCAGGAGAATCCGATCGAGCTTGGACTTTTCGTTCGCCCGCTCGCGCTTGAGGGTGTCGATCTCGGTTTTCAGGCGCTCGGCATCCTTGCGCAGTTCGGCGGCGGCCAAGACTTCCCCTTCTTCCCTATTGGCCCATCCGCTCAGATAATCGAAGGGATCAATGGTCGCGCCACACTCACGGCAGATGACCTCCCGGTTGTGCGTATCGACCGTAACAGCGAAATGCTTGCAGCATGGACGCTGAACCGAAGGCGTGCGTCGAACCGACCGCACTTTGGAAAAATCGATCACCGTCACGGTGGCTGCCGGTTCTCCGGTGCTATCCTGCGCGGACTTCTGAATGGGGAAGTTCACGACTTCAGGGGTGTGAAGATCTTCGCTCACTTCGATTGCTCCCTGGCGATCCAGGCCTTCAGCCCTTCGATAACGACGCGGCATTGGTTGGGCTTCAGAAATTCCGGATCGGTCGCGGCATCGGCGCCCAGATTGGCCATGCGGGCGCAGAAGGCGCGCAAGCCGGCCTTGCTCGGATTGTCCAAAACCTCGCGCTGTTTCAGGTCACCCCACAACGCATAGATCAGACGCACTTCGGGCCGGCTGCTGGGGCGGAAGCCCGATCCGGTGTTGGCGCCGTTGAGATGGGCGAGCACCTGGCGCAACTGGGCATCGGTGCAGTCCTTGGAGGATCGCTTGCCGCCGGCTTGGGCGGCCAACACGTCGCGATAGGTGTCATCATCCATGCCGGCATGGGTTTTGGCGGCATGGATGGCTTTAATGAGGGCAGCGCGGGAGGCTGGTGCGGTCATCGCGGCAACTCCTCGTACAGCCGGTAAAGACGGTTTGCCCGGCGCTGGCACCAGCCAGCCTTAGCGGAGAGCCTGCTATATTCTGCTTCGACGCGCCGATATTCCGCCCTCGCCACCTCGATTTTCTTGAGCGCCCGATCCATTTTTTGAACGCTCGCCTGCGGATCGAACTCCTTATGGGCGGCGTCGAATGCCTTGGCCGCCGGCCCGATCTGGCCGAGAAAAGTGACAACGGCATCCTGTGCCTTGAGCGCCCTGGCGCTGGCGACCATCCACTGCGCCCAGACAAGATCGCTCTCCAGCCACAAGCCATGCGACTGAGCGAGAGACAGCAGTTCGTCCCGATTCAGATCGTCGAGGGTGACGGGCTTACGGTCAGTCATGATGAGCCTCGATCATAATCTGTTTCCCATCTGTATCGAGACGTGGCGTCAACGCGCCGCATTTCCCAAGGTACTGCAAGCCCGTCTTGTAATCCGTGTAGACGCCCATACCGGAGCGGTGATCAGCGTCACGATCACTGTCGTCAGTCGGCCAACAACGGAGGGCCGCCACCAAAATGAGCATAAAGCACATGCCGGAAAGAAAATCGTTCACACCACCCTCCGCTCACTCGAACAACGGCAAAGCCGCTTTCTGGGGTTCGGTGCCGACCACCATCTGTCGCAAACGCTTATCCGGCCAAGCCCTCATCCATGGCAGTGGCGCGGACAACTCGCCGCCGATCCGCCATTCGAAATAACCGAGAGCGCCGGTCGCGGGGATCGGATCGACCTGATAGGCATCAGCCAACACCAAGCCGCGCGGCCCGAAGAACCAGCGGCTCGGGAACGATTTCACAACGGCTTTCACGGTGACGCCACCGATGACGGCGCCCCGGACAAGGTCATCGGGACGCGGGCACTCAACACCGAGGTGCGCCATGAAGTCGGCCGCGTCCTCGTATTCGTCGCGTGTCATCCCTTTGGCGGCATGAACGGCGATGAGCCGGGGTTGCATGGAACCCTTCGTAACGGCGAAAGTGGAGCGGTTCTCCACGTCCTTGAAACCCGCGACGATTGCCCAGGCCCACGGCTGTCGGATGCTCAAAGCAACGGTGGGAAGGTTCATGGCAACACCTTCTCTTCGTAAAACCGTTCCGCCTCGCGGACATTCTTCAGCCACGACACCCGATCCTTGCTACGCCAGGTGGCCCAGATCGCGTCACGGAGCGGCTTCGGAAGGCCAAACCAATGAGACCTGCACATCAACTGGCCCGTCTTGGTGGGTTCCTGGCAGGTTGGGTGGCAGCAAAGCCTCATGACGATCTCCGCTCGCTCGCGTTGTTGACCGCCGCCGCGATCGCCGTCCATTCCATGCCGGCCGCGATCGCGTGATTGATCATCAGCCTGACCGCTTCGGCCGGTTCAATCTGTTCGGGATGGGTCGCCAACTCGGCCAGCACCACGCGGCCGGCGGCCAGACGCAGATTCTTGACGTGACGCCGGACCTGGTCGCCCCGATCGGTGCGGCCGAGTGTGTTGGCCAGCGCCGTGGCGGCGACATCCAATTCCAAGATCCGTTGTGCAAGCGGTGTCAGCATGACATCACCTCATCCATTGGCCTGGCATCATCAGGGCGGGGCGGCCAGCCCCCTACCGACGCACCGGCGCTATAGCGCCGGGCGTTTCGCCTATTCGGGAACGTCGTCATCGGCCTCCACGTCCGCGAGACCGCTGAGGCTTGGCCAAATCTCGTTGATCTGATCCGCGAGGGGTGCGTAGGTTTTGTGCTTCATGGCGGCTTCGATCGCGGCAAGGAAGAGCAGTTCGGCGGCGCTATCTTGCCTCTTCCCCAGCAGCACAGCCCCTTCTTCGGCCATGGTGGTTAGGCGGTTGACCACAGCCTTTTCGACGCCGGCCATTTCCGGAGACAGGGCATTCATGACGGATCTCCCTTCGCGACATAGAGAAAGTTCAGCAGGGCGTCGAACCACGGCTCCTGGTCCAAATCCCCACTGTCCGAATTGAACCACGTTCCATTTTTGGTTTGCCCGAAGAACCGGCCATTGAAGCTGCTGTAGAGGACATTCGCGGTTTCTCCGGCGAAAATGCCTTGAAACGAAACAAAGTCCGATCCCGCCTTATATTTGTCGGTATTGAGCGACCAGCCGGCAGCCACGCAGGAAGCTTGGAGTTCCTTGATCGTTTTGCCGCGTTCAAAGGTTTTCATTCCACACCTCCTTCGCTCTCCGTTGCATATTTTTCACCACAAAACGGACAAAACGTCGGCATTACCCGAGGCGGTTTTTTTCCGCGTGGGGCAATCTTTTCGATCTCGATGGTAGGGAAGTCGGAAAGTCCATCCGTGAGAGTAAACGTGAGAATCAGCCTGCCATTGCGCGGGGCCAGCAGTTCATTGATGCGGGTGATGCAATCGCACATCATTGCACCTCGCTGGATTGCCGTGGCGCCTCGGCCGCCGCCAGATCGATGGTGATGCTCTGCCAGCCGGAATCGGGGGTGGTGCGTGTCTTGAAATAGAACTGCGTTTTGGTGCCGGTCACGCGGATCGACGCGGTGATCGCCTCCATGGCCCGGAGCCAGCGTTCGTCGTCGATCTCGACATTGCGCAGTTTGAGGACGGCATTGCGGTCGATGCGCCCCGCTTGGTCGACCTGGAAGGCTTCATTGATCAGCATGCGGATCGCGCCGCTGGCATCGGCGGCCCATTCGTTGATGCATTCGTCGATCAGCTCCTTGGCCGTCTGCAATTCCGGCCCGAAGGTCAGTGCCTCGGCGATCCGCACCTCGAACCGCAGGAGCCCGTCATAGCTGGTGAAGGTGACGTTGCCCTTCTTGCCGCCACGACGGGTCGCCCCGTATTTCTCGGCCAGCAACGATAGGAAGGTCGCGGCATCGTCGAGGGTGTGGCCTTTGAAGCGATCGATCTGTGCGGAAAGCTCCTTGGCGAAATCGATGATCTTGCGGACCATCTGGTCTTCCAGAAGCCGCTCGGGCTTGACCAATTCCAGAGGCATCAAGCCGCCGTCCGCAGACTGCATGTACAGCTTGCCGTGAACGTCGATGCAGCCGTCCAGGCCCGATGGCCGGGTGATGGCTTCAATGTGGTCTTGAATAGTCATTTCAGGGCCTTTCAATGGGGTTTGATGGGTCTACAAACGGCGGTGGCGATGGCGTCCGTGGCCGGCGAAGAGTCGTCGCCGCGACGTAAAGCCACGCGATGAAGAGGATCTCCAGCATCACGTCACCTCTTTGGGCAGCGTCACGCCAAAGGCGGCGGCGACCGGGGCGAGCAGATGGATGGTAGCGGCAGGATCGGAGGCCGCCATGGTCAACCCCGCCGTCCGGAACACGGCGGCGGTGTCGAGCACGAGGCGCACGGCGAGCGTTTCGCTCGGGCTGGGTGGATTAGCGGCAGCGAGGATGTCAGCCCTCAGCTTGCGGATATCCGCCGCCAAGATGCTGCTGTTTGCCATGCGGGTCTTGACGATGTCACGGGCGTACATGACGGTCGTATGGTCGCGATGAAAGGCCGCGCCGATTTCAGGAAGGCTGTGGACCGAAAGGGTCGCAGCCAGATACATGGCGATTTGGCGAGGCGCGCTGGCCACCCCTTGGCGCCGGCTAACCATCTCGGTCACCGTCACTTGGTAATGGGCGGCAACACACTGTTTGATCAGTGCCATGGTGACAGGATGGCGGGCTTCCGTCATGGCGCCCTCCCTTCGCGCAAGGCGATGACGGCGGCAGCCAACACCAGCATCTGCCTGGTGACTGATCCTTCGACGCGATCGCCGGCCAACGTGTCCAGGGCGATCTCCTCGGCTTTTTCGAGATCAACCGTCACGGTGGTGGCGAGGTTGGGGTGGCTGGGTTGATCAGCCTTCCACGTCAGCATCTCACCGTCCGGCGTTGCGACGATGGCGCGGCGCCCGCCCATCCAAACCACCGAAACGATGCCGGATTTCTCAACGGTGCCGTCGGTAAAAGTCACCGGTTGGCCGAGTTCCAACGGGCCGGTCATGCCACACCGCCTTGAAGGTCAGCCCTCGGCCCAGCCTTCGGCCAATCGACCACCACCACGTTTTCGGGGAGGAGGTCGGGCGCCATGGCGACCGGCGAAATCAGCGATTGCTCCAGCGCCGCCGCATCAAGAACCAGCGTCAGCAGCAGATCGGTGATTCGCGCTACAGCGGTGGGCTCCATCACTACGCCGGTGGTGGCGTATTTCAGAAGGTGCTGGCGCAGGGCCGCGATGTTTTCACTGAGCATCTTTGCCTCCTTCAACACGGGAGTGTGGGCAGCCGTTGCGGCACCCTTTGAAAAACGCGATCCGAGTGGGGTTGTGTGGCGCCCACGGCGATCGCTGATGGCTGTTGCAGACATCAGCCGCCAATTCGCCGACAATCGGGCAATCCACCGTGGCGCTCATGAACGCGCCGCGAACAGCCTGTTCAACGGCCGTTAAACCGCCGCCATACTTGGCATTGAGGACTTGACTGACTAGGGCGCCGGAGTAGCCGATCTTCTTGGCTACGGTATTTTGGCTTTGCCGGTCGCAGGCGCGGGCCAGCGCCTCCAACCAATCCGGCAGGGACTCGCCCCATGCGGCGATAGCGCGGTCGACGGCGCTCATGCGTCCACCTCGGGATGCCAGACGATTTGCCCCAAATTGGGGTCAAACACGGTTTGCATGCGCTGAACCATGGGCGGTTTGGGGCCGGTGTTTTTGGCGCGATTGAAGCGGTAACGGGTGGCAATTGACGAGGCCTTGCTGCCGCCCTTTCCCTTGGTGACGATGAGTAGATATCCGGCCAACGCCAAATTCCCGCAGTAATCCTTTGCATCCTTCTCGGCCACGGGAACCGCTTCGGTCGAAGCGGCGATCGCCAAGTCGCGCCAACTGAAATCGGCGGACAGAATCTTCATGGTTCGCCACATCTGCTCGCGCGCAAGACCTTGAGTGACCGGTTTTCCATCGCGAGTGACACGAGGCGCCTCAACGCCAACATCACGCTCCAGCCGCCAGTCGGGCGGGATACTGAATTGCGGGACGAGGTATCCGCCTTTTTCGAGGGATTGGACGTAGGTCTTGATCGTGTCTCGATGGATGTCAGTTTCGCGCGCAAGATCGGCGACGGTGAAACCATGGCGATGGGCGCGGATCGCCTGCCAAATGGCCTGACGCCCGGTCGGTTTTTTGCTGACTGCCAGCAAATGCACAGGTTTGCGCGACATCACGACCTCCGGGGCGGCGGATTGCCGGTGAAGAAGTCGGAACCGAATTCCGCGACGCCGATCTTGGAAATCCCGGCCGTCTCGGCTTTCTCGCGAACCCGATCGAGGTTGACGCAAATGCGCCGTGCAGATCCTCCGGAGGCCGCGTGCAGCGAGGCCAGCAGATCATCGGTGACATCGATGCCCCGGCAATAAAGTTTGGCCAGATGCCGGGCGTCCCCGATCGATGCCGGTTGAGCCTGGACCCAATCGAGCATGCGGCCATGGACCCGCTCCCACTTCTTGAGCTTCTGCGGGAGCTGCTCTTCGCCAACCAGCAAGATGGTGCCTTGGCTGCTCTCATAGATGTCGCGGACCACCTCGATCATGTTCTTCGAGACCAGAATATCGGCCTCGTCGATGATCAGCGGGCGCCGTGAAAGCGACAGTTCCTGGCCAATCTGATCGACCATGTCGGGAATAGTGGCCGCCGACTGGATGCCCATCTCTTGTAGGATCGAGGTGACCAGCTTTTTCCGGGTCCAAACGCTTTTGACTTGGATGTGATAGGCGCGATGGCGGTTGGCGACATAGATGCAGGCGTGCGTTTTGCCATAACCGGAATAGCCCGTGAAAGACGCCAGACCAGGCAGGCCGGGCGTGCGATTCATCACGCGCTCCATCAGCTCCGTGAGCAGAAGAACATTGCGCAGCGGCGCAATGCTGGAATTGACAGGAACATCTACTGCGTTCATTTTCTTATCACCTCTAAAGCCACTCTTAATCGGACCTCCGCCCTGCCAGGCGGGGGTCTTTTTTCGGTTACGCGGTTAGCCACTCGTCGCCGAAATCGTCGTACATGCTCTTCGCCGCCCGGTATTCAGGGAGCGCCTGATATCGGGCCAGCCACGCCGCGTCTTCGTCCGAAACATCAGCCCCTTCCACCAGTCGCCCCTCGACATCGAGGGCGCGGCGAAAGCGCGCCTTCTTTACGTCCGCATGCACCACGGGGATGGTGACCACTTCCGCGGTTACGGCGGGGGTGGTCTCGGCGATCGGCGCCGGGAGCGCCGTCCATTCCGCCTCCATGGCGTCGAGCCGCGACTGCTCGCCCGCACTGATGGGGGCCGATTCGGGGGCGCGCTGGTGCTGAATGATCGTCGCCGAAGGAAGCTCCGCCAGGGCGACATCCCGGTGGGCGTCAAGGCGCTTCAACTTGCCTTCGACGCGCTTTTCCCTGGCCCGCTCGACGAATGCCACCGGCATGTAATCGCGATGGTTGGCATTCCACCTGGCCTCGCAGACAAAGCGGCCATCGAGCAGCCTGACCCACACCTTGTTGGCGTCGTGAATGTCGAAGCCGACCGCCACCTCTTGCCCATGCAAGGGGGTTAATTCATCGGAGAAATAGTCGTTATTGAAGAGCTTCACGACACCGCGCTGAACGATTCGCCGTTCAACCGGACGGAACAGATCGCGGGCTTCGTCCTCGGAGATCGGGTCGGAAACCCAGCCCCCATCAACAGCCATCGCCCATTTCTCATTCGGGCTCATATGTCGGCGCTTGCAGGTTTTTGCGTCGACAATCGTTGGCAATGATGAATGGGGGCGGTCGTTGTAGACCTCCATTGTATCAGCCAAGTAACCCATCAGATCCTGCCAGGCCGGAAGCAGCTTGGACGTTCCAACGTCCTTGATGTCTTTGCGGGTGATCTGGAAGACCTTGCGGCGCGCCTCATCATCCATGCGCTGGCCGCAATAGGTGGGGAAGTGCCGAGCCAGTTCATGCAGGACCGAACTATTGAACCGCTCGACGACGCCGCGCGCCTGGGAGGACCAAGGTGCCGAATGAAATTTCGTGATGTTCAACCGGGCGGCAAGGCCGACCAGTTCATCGTCCCATGTCGTGTTTTTGGCGCCCGCGCCGTTGTCGTAATAGAGAATGTCACAGCAAGTCGTCGTCGTGATGGCGTGGCGCACGGCGTCGGCGACCGACCATGTGTTCTCGGCCAGCGCTATCGACCAGCCGACCCACCGCCGCGTGAAAACATCCAAAAACACGGTGATTTCCGGTCGGAAGGGGCGGCCATGGAAGGGGTGGGCAACCTCGGCCTTGAAGGTGTGGCCGTCGCCGATGAATACGGCGCCCGGCCACAGCTTGTCGACATCACGGGCGATGTACGCCTTGTATTGTTGAAGGGCTTTTGGTCCCATCCGGCCGGAGTTTTTCGTGATCGCGTCAATGCGCTTCAAGAAGCGCCGGACCTGGTCGTAACTGGGCTTATCAACATCAGCCGGCCAGCGGGCCAGGCATTCGGCCATGCCCGGTTTGCTGGGGCGGCAGAAACGATCCATATAGGTCGATGCCCATGAGGGAATTAGCGCCTCGGACACCCCTTTCGGGGCCAGCGCCACGACGTTTCCGGCAGCGTTTGAACGGGCTTTTAACCAGTTATAAACGGTAGCGCGGACCAAGGTCCGACCACCGTTTGACCGGGCGTTGGCGATGGGAACGAGCTTTTGGAGTTCCGGGGGAAGTTCACCGGCTCCGGCAGCGGCGACCAATGCGTCAACGGCCTTTCCTTGACTGAGGCCGCTGGTGATGACCAGGTGATCAATGTGACCGATCAACGCCGCGCGCGCGTCCATTCGGTTGCGTTGGTGATTTTTAAGGTCGCCAACATCCGGCAAGTCGAGCGATAGCTGGGCGGGAAGCTGCACCGGGGCGGCCTTCACCAGAGTGCGGGCCGCCGCCTTCTGGACCAAGGCCGGAAGGGCGGGAAGGCGATATTCCCACGCCTGGGAACTGCCGATTTGCCGGCCTTCCCAGCCATCCATAGTGGCGCGTTTGTTGATGCCTTGCGGCGATTCCGGCCATTTGCGCATGCCGAGCGCCTTGGTATCGCTCTTGCTGAGGCGTAGGGCGGCAAGGTCTTCGGCTGTCATCCATTCACGCATGGGTTTTACCTCCCTTGCGCAAGGGAGTGATGGGAGTCAGGCTCTCCTTTAGCAACCCCATGGAGATGAGGAATGTCTCTTTCTCGTTATGCGCTAGAGTGCCGAAAGCTGATTGAAGAACTAATCCAATCGCTGACAAAAGAAGACGCCGAGAATCTGCGACAAAGTCTTGGCGGCGTAACTCAAGCCGCCTGGCAAGCTTGGACAACGGAGAACTCGGCTGCAATTTCCCGCTATGCAGCGGCCTCCCCTTCTGAACGCAAGAAGCGCAAGGAGTGGGCTGAACCCGGCCTGCATAAACAGCTTGTATTGGCGGCAATTCAACATCTACAGCGTGGAGAAGCGCTCTTGTTGGAGATCTCGCACAACCAGTTGGAGCCGGGCATTGGTTATCGCTCAATGGCTGCGGCGGCAGGGGATGCCTATCAAGGCCTCTTGAAACGTCAATTTCAGGATTGGCCATTTGATGGGCCGCGCCCATTTCCGGACGAATGATTTTTCGCTCACGCACGACGCGCCTCCCGCCGAAATGGCTCCATCTCTTCGGCCATCAGTTCGGTTTCTTCGTCATCGACGCGGCCTCGGATCACGCGCAACTGAGCGATGCGGATCAGCCGGGCTTCCCGACGCTCAACCACCCGGCAACCGGCAGCCTCAGCTAAGCCTTGGAGCAGGATGGTGTTGCCGAGGGCGGCGCAGAATGCGGGGATCAGTTCACCGGGGAAGCGGTGCGGACGGCTGGCGCCGGTCCAGCAGTCGATCATCGGTTTGGTGATCGGCTGACCGGCGCGGGCGGAGACGGCCTCGGCGATCTGTTCGCGATCCATCCGGCTTTCCCGGATGGCATCATTCAGGAGACGCCGGATGTCTCGCGACATGTTCTGGGCGCCAGGTTCATCGATCACGGCGGCCGGAACCGGCATCAATTCGGTGCCGGCACCATCCAACAGGGCAAGGAAATCCGATTGGCGGGGGTCGTGTTGACGACGCCGGCCCTTGGGGGCTTTGTTCTGCATCTCAACCTCTTGATTGTCGTTGATTGCCCCCAAAAAGAGGCCGAGCGGGATTTGTGCACTTCCACGCCCGGCCTTGAGTTCTTGGGGGATGAGAGAAAACACCGGAAAACCGGCGGTGATCCGCCCGGCCGTCACCGAAAGGCTGCGGGGGGTGACGGTCGGGCGGCATTCCCTTATGGTTGTGGTTGTCAAGACACACGCACCATGAAGGGAAACCAGATGGACGACGTTCTCCAAGCAAACAGCGTGCTTTTGCGGCGTTTGGAAGTTAGTGGAATAACGCCCGAATTGGCTGGCCGAAAAGGTAACGTCAACTACGTAGCGGTTTTTGAAATTGCCCGAGATGACAACAAGTACGAGATGAAATTCTCGGTCTCGACCACAGAGGGATTCACCCAAGCGGCCATGCTTGCGTGCGACAAGTTGGTTGCACACGCCAATTGGTTGGGAAAAAGGGCTGAACAGGCGAAGTTTGGGCCTCATATTCTGAGCCTCTAATTTCGCCGCAGGCAGGAATTGGCGACCACATTCCGTGCGTGGTCGTCCAACTCCAACTCAAGAAACCTCAGAGTGGCTTGAAACCGCTCCAAGGTTTGGCCGCGTTCAATGGCATACTCGATAAGATCTCCAAGAAGGCGGCGGAATAAGGAAGGGATATCGGGACGCGGCGGTGACTCCGCGCGGATTTTGGTGATTTCTTCCAAACACTTGCTGCAGATTGTGGCTCCTGTCGTGGAGGTCACGACGTATGCGACGTTCTTTTTGCTTTCTCCGCAAAAAGAGCATTCCACAGCACCATTGATGTGCGTGTTCATGCCGCAACTCCTTCTTCGACATTGCGGAGACCCGCACGCCGGGTATGATGGTTTTTAGATTTTGGATGCCGATATGTGAGGTCGGGATCGTAGCGCTGGGGCCAAAGTTGGCGGGGTGAGACCCCCAGAAACTCGGCGATGACCATCTCGGCGGCCCAGTAAGGGCGGATGAGGGCGACGGAACAGGAGCGTTTATCCAGGCCGTTGTCCTCGGAGAGTTGTTCAAGGGTTTTGCCGCGCATACGGATTGCGGCCTTGATCTCCTCTCTGTGCCAACCTTTGAGGCCTTTCGGCATTCTTTCTTCCTTGGTTAACCCGGTCCTGGCAGACCGGGTTTTTCGGGGGTGGTAAGTGCGTGTTCACGAAGGTGATGAAGATGAACATAACGCCCTTTTGGTCGTTACTGCAAGCTGGAAAAGTTGCTAAAAATTCGTTTCAGCGACGTTTCAGCGACACTAAACGCTGTTTTGGTATTTTTTTCTTTAAAGTCAACGTCCTATTGGCCGTTGAAACGAACTTTGCGGCGGTAGGTCGCCGTTTCAGCGATGACTGATCTCGCTGAAACGATCGGCGACCGTATTCGGCGCGTTCGAGGTGAGCTTTCGCAGGATGCATTTGCTGCCAAGCTCGATGTTGCCAAGGACACAGTGGGGAAATACGAAAGAAATCAGAACGTCCCCGGCGGCGACGTTCTCGCGCGTATCCGTGAGAAATTTGGCGTCGACATCAACTGGTTGTTGACCGGCCAAGGAACCGAGGTCCGCATTCTTGTGGGGGAGTCTACTGTTAGAGAGAGATTGTTACCTCAAAATGGCTTTGGTGTGCCGCCAGTCCATCCTGATGAGGAATTTGGAGCGACCATTGCTGATGGAGTTTCAAGGGTTTATCGCGAGGAAAATGCCAGGATATCACCCGCGGATTTGTGGCGTATCAGTGCGCGGATCTTTTCCGATGCTATGGCGTTTGAGTCAGCTGACCAGCGCCCGGGGTTTGTGGCGGGCGCCCTTGCGGCGTTGCGGCGCGACCTACGCAAGCCGATCGATCAGACGGGTACAGGTAAACGCTTGGCCTAAGACTGGTTGAGGCGTGTGCGCCGCGAGTTTCCCTCGCGGTTGATAACTTAGACAATCTGGATAGGGGTCATAGGACGTTTGCCCTGGTGTCAGACACCTTTGACGACGATCGGCGCTCCGTCCAAAAACGAGCGCCGATTTTGGTTCGGGAGGGTGATTCCGTCCAAAAGCCGGTCGAAGCCGGAGGCGACGACGGAGACGGCCAAATTTTGGCGGGGTTCTGGGGTTCTGCGTACCCACGAGCACCCGGCATTACCCGGATCTACCCGCCCCCCGTTCGTCCAAAACCTCCCACCTCTCCATACAAGCGCCGCTCGGGCTAAATTTAAGGAAGACTCC
>Ga0209415_10001820_pt1 | contig 40230 bp, 40 predicted proteins | sample PeaSoiSIISIP2007_FD_187696 | JGI IMG/M metagenome (GOLD analysis project Ga0209415, IMG submission 187696) | Peat soil microbial communities from Weissenstadt, Germany - SII-SIP-2007 (SPAdes) (version 2) | ecosystem: Environmental > Terrestrial > Soil > Wetlands > Peat | place: Germany...
AGAGCGCGACCCTGCCGCTTGTCGGACGCCGCATTCCGATCATCGCCGACGAATATGCCGATCCGGAAAAAGGCTCAGGCGCGGTGAAGATCACGCCAGCGCATGACTTCAACGACTTCGAAGTCGGCAAGCGACATCACCTTCCGCTCATCAATGTATTCGATGACGAAGCGCACCTGACACTCAAGAACAACGAGGCATTTTTGCAGGACGCCCATCCGGAACCCGTTTTATTGGAGATATTGGAAGGCAAAAGTCGCGAGGTGGGGCGAAAACAAATTGTCGAGCAGCTTGAGTCGCGCGGGCTCATCGAGAAGATCGAGCCGACGGCGCACGTTGTGCCGCACGGCGATCGTTCCGGCGCCGTGCTCGAGCCGTTCCTCACCGATCAATGGTATGTCGACGCCAAGACGTTGGCCGCGCCGGCAATGGCGGCGGTGCGCGAGGGCAAGACCGTCTTCGTGCCGACGCAATGGGAAGCGACCTTCTTCAACTGGATGGAGAACATCCAACCCTGGTGCATCTCCCGGCAAATCTGGTGGGGTCATCAGATTCCAGCTTGGTACGGGCCGGACGGGAAGGTCTTCGTCGCCGAGAACGAGGACGACGCCGTCGCCGATGCGCTGGCGCACTATACCGATATCGAGGAGATCACCGCGGAGGATGGGCACGACATTGCCGCCGATCCGGCGCGGCGAACGCGCTTCGCTAACGAGTATCTGCACCGCGACGAGGACGTGCTCGATACCTGGTTTTCCTCGGCGCTGTGGCCGTTCTCCACGCTCGGCTGGCCGGACGAGACGCCGGAATTGCAGCGCTATTACCCGACCAGCGTTCTCGTGACCGGCTTCGACATCATCTTCTTCTGGGTGGCGCGTATGATGATGGTGGGGCTGCACTTCATGCACAAAGTGCCGTTCCCCACCGTCTACATCCACGCGCTGGTGCGCGATGCCAGCGGCGCCAAAATGTCGAAGTCGAAGGGTAACGTCATCGATCCGCTCGAAGTCATCGACGAATACGGCGCCGACGCCTTGCGCTTCACGCTTGCTGCCATGGCCGCGCAGGGCCGCGACATCAAGCTCTCGGCGCAGCGCGTCGAAGGCTACCGCAATTTCGCGACCAAGCTTTGGAACGCGGCGCGCTTCGCCGAGATGAACGCGTGTTTCATAGTATCGGACTTTAACCCTGCGTCAGTGAAAGAGCTGATCAATCAATGGATCATCTCGCAACTTGGCGACACGCTGGGCAAAATCGAACTGGCGCTCAGCGATTATCGCTTCAATGACGCGGCCAATCTGGTTTATCATTTTGTGTGGGACTTCTACTGCGATTGGTATTTGGAGCTTACCAAGCCAATCTTTGTCGTACCTCAGCCAAGCGATGCGGCAAAACGTGAGACGCGGGCAACCGTTGCCTATGTTCGTGATCAAATATTGAAGGTTCTGCACCCATTTATGCCTTTTATCACCGAAGAGCTTTGGGGAGTTTCCGAGAGAAATCGTAAGGAGCCGATGCTTGCTCTTGCTCTGTGGCCAACTCGGCACCTTCATTTCGCGCGTGCGCATGAGGAAGTGGGCTGGCTCATTGAGCTTGTCACGGCCGTGCGCTCGGTGCGTACGGAGATGAATGTTCCCGGTTCATCGCTTATCCCGATCGAATTCATAAATCCATCGGATACGACAAAGCGAAGAGCAAAGCTTTGGGACTCTGCGTTAAATAGGTTCGCGAGGCTTTTGGGTAGCACATTTCCTACCGAGTTGAAGCCCGGGTCAATTCAAATCGTGGTCGGCGGCGAAATTGCCGCGCTGCCCCTCGCAGGCATCATCGATCTCGCCGCGGAGCGGGCCCGGCTCGCCAAGGAAATGGCCAAGGCCGACGCCGACATCGCGCGCGTCGACGCAAAGCTCGGCAATCCGAATTTCGTCGCGCGGGCACCGGAAGAGATCATCGAAGAAGAAAAAGAAAAGCGCGAAGAGGCGCAAGCCCGCAAGGCCAAGCTCGCCGAGGCGCTGGAGCGCCTCAAGGGCGCGGCGTAATCATTGTATTCCGAACCGACACTGCCGTTGATCCTGCTCGCGCCGAGCATTAGCTTTGACTGTAAACAAGACGTCGTCGCCGAGGAGGAATCGTTGTGCCTGATTTGAATAACCGGCCGGGAGGGCCGAACCTGATCGTCACCGCAAAGACCGCGCACAAAGTGCACTTTCTCGATGCCGCGACGCTCACGCTTTGCAAAACCATCGACATGCCCGGCTCGACGCATGAGCTTGTGATCTCGGCTGACGGGCGGACCGCTTACGGCACGGTGTATGGCGACGGAATTTTTACCAAGCGGATCAACCCCGACCGGCGCATCGTCGTCATCGATCTGCCGTCGAAGGCGCTGACGCGCGTCATCGATCTCGGCGAGACTTACGCGCCACACGGCATCATGATGGATGAATTCGGCGCGGTCTGGTGCTCGGGAGAGCTGGGTAACGCGGTGCTGGTGATCGATCCGGCAACCGATAAGGTACAGCGGATCGACGTCGGCGGCACCGCGCACTGGGTTGCGATCAGCAATGCCGCCGGCAAGGCGTTCGCCTCGGTCAAAGGCGACTATGTCGTCGCAATCGATGTTGTCCGTCGCGCCGTCATCGACCGGATCAAGGTGCCGAATCTCACCGAGGGAATAGCCATCTCGCCGGACGGCGCCACGCTCTATGTCTGTGCGCAGACGGCGGCCGAATTCTACGTGATCGATGCGCGCACCCACGCGCTGCGGCAAACCGTTCCGATCGACGAAAGCAATGCGATAAATCCGCAAATGCGGCGTGTGCGCGTGTCACCGGACAACCGTTACATCCTCGTCTCGTCCAACAAAGGCAATTGCGCCGCGATCTATGCTGTGGTCGGATTAAAGCCGCTCGCATCGTTCCCGACCAAGAAAAGTCCGATGGGATTCGGCTTTGCGCCCGACGGCGCTCATGGCTATCTGTGCTGCCACGACGACGCGGTGGTGTTTGAATTCGACCTGTCGAGCGGTCTTGTCACGCGTACGTTTCCGACCGCGATCGGATGCGAATTCATCGTCGCTTATCACTGAAGGCAAACGTGCGGATTTTTCTTGCCGGCGCGAGCGGAGCGATCGGGCGTCGGCTGACGCCCCTGCTACTGGCCGCCGGGCACACCGTAAGCGGAACGACGCGCTCGGCCGGCAAGGCCGAAGAGCTTCATGCTCGCGGGGTCGAAGCCGTCGTCGTCGATGTCTTCGATGCCGCCGCCTTGCGCGATGCCGTGGTCCGCGCGCGGCCCGAGGTCGTCATTCATCAGCTGACCGACCTGCCGCAAGTGTTCGATCGCGCGCGCTTGGCGGCCGCGCTTGTCGGCAACGCCCGTCTGCGGATCGAGGGGACGGCCAACCTGGTCGCCGCAGCGATTGCCGGCGGCGCCCGCCGCTTGATCGCGCAAAGCATCGCTTTTGCGTATGTCGCGGGCCCCGAGCCGCATCGCGAAAGCGATCCGCTCGCGTCCGCCGCGGGAGAGAGTCCCGACGCGATCAGTGTCCGCGGGGTGCGAGCGCTGGAAAATGCCGTCGTCAATGCCCGCGGCATGGTCGGCATCGTGCTGCGCTACGGGTGGCTTTACGGCCCCGGCACCTGGAACACGCCGAGTGCTCGGGCGCCGCTCCATATCGACGCGGCAGCCCATGCAGCGCTGCTCGCCGTCACCCGTGGCGCGCCGGGCATCTACAACATTGCCGAGGACGATGGCGCCGTTACCATCGAAAAGGCCCGCAAGGAGCTCGGCTTCGATCCAGGCTTCAGATTGGCGAGCTGAACCGCCTGCTCAGGAAACGCGATCCCTCCAGTCCATAGCGCCACGGTTTGTCGACGGCCTTGGTAATGCCGATGCGCGGGCCGGCCACAATCTCAACTGCAGCCGTTCGCGCAAACAGCTCGAAAGGCGGCGCGTCGAGCGCCAAGCCATTGTGCGCGCCGGCGATGCCTAGCGCCTCGCAGAGCCGGCCGGGGCCGGCGCAAAGGAGGCGTTGGTCGGCCAAGCGCCTGCGCCGGCGCATGGCCGCCAAGCCGGTTTCCGGCTCGATGGCGCGAATAAGCACGGCGCTGGCCGAGCCTTCCGGTTCGCAGACGAAATTCAGGCACCAGTGGATGCCGTAGGATCGATAGACATAGGCGTAACCAGGCGGCCCGAACATCACCGCATTGCGGGAGGTTGGTCCGCGAAAACTGTGCGCTGCGGGATCGGTGTGGTGGTAGGCCTCGACCTCGACGATACGGCCGCCGACGCCCTTGAAAAGCAATGTCGTGCCGATGAGGTCTCGGGCGACCTCATGCACGCTTCGGCGGAAGAAGGCCTGGCTCAGGCTTTTTGCCATGCGCTCATCGTCGCAGGCCCGACGCCAGTTGGTAACTCGCGCGTTAACCAAACAGGCTTCGCACGCCGAATCTGTGGCTCCAATGCAACAGCCTTGGAACATTTGACCGCTTGCCCCCCGAGCGATCCAAAGCGCCGCTTTTTGGCCATAGGATTTTTTGACATCGATAGGCGCGACGGCCGGGACGGTCGAGACAAACCGTTGCGGTGCTTTCGATTTCAGGGCGCCTTGCTTTGGAACGAATGGGAGGGGGCGAGGGGGCCATGTTAGCCCGTTAGAGTTCGATGGATGCGAAGACCAACCTGAAATTGAGGCTGCCGAGCCGCCACGCCACCGAAGGCGCAGAACGTGCGCCGCACCGCGCTTTCTATTACGCCATGGGCCTGACGCGGGAGCAGATTCATCAGCCCTTCGTCGGCGTTGCGACCTGCTGGAACGAAGCCGCTCCTTGCAATATCGCGCTCATGCGGCAGGCCCAAGCGGTGAAGATGGGGGTCGCATCGGTCGGCGCCACGCCGCGCGAGTTCTGCACCATCACCGTGACCGACGGCATCGCCATGGGCCATGCCGGAATGAAATCATCCTTGCCCTCCCGCGAGGTCATCGCCGATTCCATCGAATTGACCGTGCGCGGCCACTCCTATGATGCGCTGGTCGGCGTCGCCGGCTGCGACAAGTCGCAGCCCGGCATGATGATGGCCATGTGCCGCCTCAATGTGCCGTCGATCTTCATCTATGGCGGTTCGATCCTGCCCGGCACGTTCAAGGGCAAGCCGGTCACCATTCAGGACGTCTATGAGGCAGTCGGCAGGCATTCGGTCGGCGCCATGTCCGACGGCGATCTCGATGTGCTCGAGCAGAACGCCTGTCCGTCGGCCGGCGCCTGCGGCGCCCAATTCACCGCCAATACAATGGCGACGGTCTCGGAGGCGATCGGCCTGGCACTGCCCTATTCGGCGGGAGCGCCGGCGCCCTACGAGATCCGTGACAAATTCTGCATGCTGGCGGGCGAGATGATCATGGATTTGATTGTCAAGAACATCCGCCCGCGCGATATCGTCACCCGTAAGGCATTGGAAAACGGCGCGGCCGTTGTCGCCGCCACCGGCGGCTCGACCAACGCCGCGCTGCATCTGCCGGCCATCGCCAACGAATGCGGCGTCAAGTTCGATCTCTTCGACGTGGCCGAAGTCTTCAAAAAGACGCCTTATATCGCGGATTTGAAACCATCCGGCCGCTATGTCGCCAAAGACATGTTCGAAGCTGGCGGCGTTCCGCTCTTGCTGAAGACGCTCCTCGACCATGGCTTCCTCCATGGCGAGTGCCTGACGGTCACCGGCCGGACCCTGGCCGAGAATCTCAAATCGGTGAAGTGGAACAAAGATCAGGACGTGGTTCGTCCGGCCGACAAACCGATTTCTCCGACCGGCGGCGTCATCGGCCTCAAAGGCAACCTCGCGCCGGACGGCGCGATCGTTAAGGTCGCCGGTATGGAGCGCACGCATTTCACCGGGCCAGCGCGCTGCTTCGACGGCGAGGAGGCATGTTTCGAAGCCGTGAAGAATAAGAAGTACAAGGAAGGCGACGTGCTGGTGATCCGTTACGAAGGGCCCAAGGGCGGGCCGGGCATGCGCGAGATGCTGTCGACGACCGCTGCGCTTTACGGGCAGGGCATGGGCGGCAAGGTCGCGTTGATCACCGATGGCCGTTTCTCCGGCGCGACCCGCGGCTTCTGCGTCGCCCACATCGGACCGGAAGCCGCGTTGGGTGGACCGATCGCGCTGCTGCGCGACGGCGACATTATCGAGCTCGACGCCGAGAAGGCGTCGCTGAACGTCAAGCTGACGAAAAGCGAACTCGAGAAGCGCGCCCGCGAATGGAAGCCGCGGTCGGGCGAGTACACCTCGGGCTATTTGTGGAAATACGCCCAACAGGTTGGGCCGGCGCGTCAGGGCGCCGTCACCCACCCGGGCGGGTCGGTCGAGACATCGTGTTATGCGGACATCTAAGCGAATAAAGTCTGCCGCATTTAGCGGCCTCGTCGTCACCGCCATTTGCGGGCTTGGCTTCGCCATTTTGGCCGGCCCGGCTTTCGCCTTCGACGGTTCGAGCACCCCGAACACGGCTTTGCTCGCGCCGGGCGACGGGTTGCGCGGACCGGGCGGCGCGACCGACGGGGGCGAGAAAGCCAGAGCGCTGACCGCGCTAGAATATGCGGCCGATCAGGGACACCTCGCGGCACAATGGAAGGTCGGCCGCATGTATGCGGTCGGCGATGGCGTTCCGCAGAGCGACCAGCGCGCGTTCGACTATTTCAGCCAGATCGCCAACACGCATCCGGATGAGCCGCCGGGCACCGCGCAGGCGCGCATTGTGGCCAACGCGTTCGTGGCTTTGGGGCACTATTATCTCAAAGGTATTCCCAATTCGCAGGTCGTGCCGGATGCGGCGCGTGCGCGCGAAATGTTCGCCTATGCAGCGTCCTTCTTCGGCGACGCCGACGCGCAATATCAGCTTGGCCGGCTTTATCTCGACGGCGCGCCAAGCGATCCGCACCAGGCGGCGCGCTGGTTCCAACTCGCCGCGACGAAAGGCGATTGCCGCGCCGAGGCGGTGCTGGGCGACATGCTGTTCCAGGGGCAAAAGGTGCCGCGGCAAGCCGCGCGCGGCCTGATGTGGCTCACGCTGAGCCGCGATTGCGCCGGAACCGAGGAAAGCTGGATCAAGTCACTCTACGACAGCGCTTTCCATCGCGCGAGCGACGACGAGCGCGCCATGGCGCTGGTCTATCTGGAAAGCTTGCTCAGGGAGCGCCGGGAATAAGCGGAGCGATCGCTGCGCTTGGCTTGCTTCAGAGTTTATAAGCCGAACGAAAACCGCCCCAGTGCTTGCCGAATACCCGGATGGGCGCGTCGATCTCGCGCATCATGATGGTGATGCCATTTCCCATATCGCGCGGATAAACCTGAATGATGTAGGGGCGCACGCTACGTCCGGCGGCGAGTCCGGCGCGGTCGTCGAAAATCCGCCGGTTGCGTGAGTTCGCGGTATTCCACGCCTGTTCGCCGGGCCGCTGCGGGTAGGAATACTTGCGGTTATGAACCGGAAGGTAGCCGTTCCGGTCGACGGCCGCGCAAAAGATCATCCGCGGATCGCTCGCCAACAACGTCTCCTGGATCGGCGGCAACACATCCTCGAATACGGAGAGAAACCGCGTCCGATGTTGCATCGGGTCGGTACCCTCGATGGGGACGTAATCGTTGTCGAACAGGTCTTCCTGCGTCAGCTTTCCCTGGGCAACCAGCGCTTCGAACAAGCGGGAGATTTCGTTGGCGACGTCGACCGCCCGCGAAATGATTTCGCGGTTCTCCTCGCGAATCGCCGCGAGCTTGCGTTCCAGCGTCGTGCGAGCGGTAGAGCCCATCTCCAGGAATTCGAGATGCAGGCCGAGTGATGACTTGTTGGCCACGCGCACGCGGGTCGTGCCTATGTCGTCGATCTTGGCCTCCAATGGGGCTTCTGAGGCGATCAACGGCATTTCATCGACGCGAACCAGCGCGCCGCCTTCCGAGAGGTCGGCGGTCTGGCCGCGAATGACTCCGGCATCGGTTCGCAATTCGACGCCGATCTCGCAGGGCAGGCGGTCATGCCGCCTGCGGTCTCCCGCTTCACTTTGGCGCAGGAATATCGTCACCCGCATCTTGAGCTTCTCGGCAAGCGCGATGACGCCCTTGCCGTGTTGTTCGACGGATTTCCCATAAGACGTTGCGCCGGCTGCGGCATCGTGAATTTCGGATGCGCCTTCGGACACGGCGCCGGTAAACCGCAGGGTCTCGTTGGCATTGCGGGCCACGGCCGTTGTCGCGCTGTTTTGTTGCTCGATCGCGGTGGCGACGTTACCGAACAATGGCCGCAGGACATTGATCACCTCGGTGATCCGCTGCACCGCCTCGAAACAAGCCGCCGCATCGTGTTGCAGCGCATCGACCTTCTGGGAAATCTCTTCCGTTGCTTTCTGCGTCTCTTGCGACAGCTTTTTCACTTCCGAGGCGACGACCGCGAAGCCGCGGCCGGCCTCCCCAGCGCGCGCGGCCTCGATGGTCGCGTTCAACGCCAGCAAATTCGTTTGCCGTGCGACCGTCGAAATCAGGCTCAACACATGGCCTATCTGCGTCGATGACTGCTTGAGACCTTCGACACCGCGCCCGGCCAGGGCGGCCGATTCATTCGCCTGGTTGGTGAGATCGTCCGCTTTGCGCACCTGGTAGCCGATGTCATCCGAGGAGCGCGCAAGTTCCTCGATCGCTGCGGCGAGTTGGGTCAAGTCGCGGCTCGCGGTGCCGGCTTGGGCGACCAAACTTTCCGTCTTCCGCGTGATCGTGTCGGTGGCGGCGGCGGAATCCTCCGCTTCGCGGCAAACGACTTCGCAAGCCTTGTGCACTGCGCCGATCATGGCGCCGAGATCGGACTCAAGGAGATTGATGGTCTCGCGGATGCTGCTGATCTGGATCGTCTGATCTGCTGCCGGGGGAATTTGCGATGGCTCCGCCTCGTGGCCCGCCGTCTGTTCGGCGCGTTCGGGCCGCTTTTTTGTAAGGAGCCATTGCATTCGGAGCCAGAGGTTCGGGTGGCCCCGGCAATTTGGGTCAGGTGTAGTGAATGATTGGTTAAGCCGGGCCTTCCGTGTGGACAGCCGAGCGCATTGCCGCCTTACCGAAGCTTACGGCCGGTTTGCCGCATCGATCGCCAGATCGAGCCAAACCGGCACATGGTCGGACGGCTTTTCCCAGGTACGCACGTGGCGATCTATGCCGACGCCGGTGAGGTGGTCGGCGGCTTGCGGTGACAGCAAGAGGTGATCAATGCGAATGCCGTTGTTCTTTTGCCAGGCGCCGGCCTGATAGTCCCAGAATGTATAGAGGCCTGCCTCATCGCTTGCCGCGCGCACGGCATCGGTCAGTCCGAGGTTGGTCAGCGCGCGAAACTCCGAGCGCGTTCGCGGCAGAAAGAGGGCATCGCCGACCCAGGCTTGCGGATTGCGCGCGTCGGCGGCGGTGGGAATGACGTTGAAATCGCCGCCGAGGACGAGTGGTTCGCCGAGCGAAAGCCGCTCGCGGGCGTAGGCAAACAGCCGCTTCATCCAGCCCATCTTGTAGGAGTATTTCTCGGTCTCCGGCGGATTGCCGTTGGGCAGATATATGGTCGCGATCCGCAACGCGCCGTGCGCGGTCGATACGACCGCCTCGATGAAGCGCGCGTGATCGTCGGTGTGGTCCCCGGGCAACCCGTTGCTCACCTCGTCGAACGGGAATTTCGAGAGCAGCGCCACGCCGTTGAAAGTTTTCTGCCCGTGGACGGCGAGATTGTAGCCGAGCGCCTCGAACGGTTCGCGCGGAAAGGCGTCATCGACGCACTTCGTCTCCTGCAAGCAGACAATGTCGGGTTTGCGCTCGGCCAGCCAGGTGAGCGCCGAATCGAGGCGCTGCTTGATCGAATTGACGTTCCAGGTAGCGATGCGCACGGGCCAAAGCCCTATTTGGAAATCAGGCGCTATAGCGCGAAGCTCGTCCCGCAGCCGCAGGACGCGGTGGCCTTCGGGTTGTTGACCTTGAAGGCCGAGCCGATCAGATCGTCGACGAAGTCGATCTCGGCACCGGCCATGTAATCGAGCGAGACCGGATCGATCAGCACCGTGGCGCCGGCGCGTTCGATCACGATGTCGTCGTCTGCCTTGGCGCGCTCGGTGCCGAATTTATATTGAAAGCCGGAGCAGCCGCCGCCTTCGACGCTGACGCGCAGCATGGTGCCTGTCGGCTCCCGGCTGAGGATTTCGCCGATCTTGCGTGCTGCGCGCTCGCTGACCGTGACGTTGGCCACCATGATTTTCTCCAACCGGGCATCGCACCGATTGCCACGGCGTTACGACGATAGTTAAGTGCGGCAGATGCTAAGGTCAATCCAGCTAGTGTCCCGAGAATCGGGCAGACCGATGGCCATTGGTTCCGCAGCTTTTCGCGCGCCCTATGCGTGCGACCCGGAGCAAAGCCGCGGGCGGCTGCATTCGGAGCCCCCCAGCAAGGGTCGCAGCCCTTTTCGCCGCGACTGCGACCGTATTATCCACTCGACGGCGTTTCGCCGGCTGAAGCATAAGACCCAGGTATTCGTGTTCGACGAGGGCGACCATTACCGCACGCGATTGACCCATACGCTCGAAGTCGCGCAGGTGGCGCGCGCGCTCGCCCGGGCGCTCGGCCTCGACGAGGATCTCGCCGAAGCGCTGGCACTCGCCCACGATCTCGGTCACCCGCCGTTCGGGCATGCCGGCGAGCGTGCGCTCGACGAGTGCCTGAGCATCTTCGGCGGCTTCGATCACAACGCGCAAACGCTGCGGGTGGTGACGACGCTCGAGCGACGCTACCCGGGCTTCGACGGGCTCAACCTCACCTGGGAAACGCTGGAGGGTCTGGTCAAGCACAATGGGCGGCTCACCGACAAGGACGGAAAGCCGCTTGGCCGCTACCGCGCGCACGGCATTCCCGAGACCATCCGGCAATATGTCCGGCAGCAGGATCTCCAATTGTGGAGCTTTCCGGGCGTGGAGGCGCAGGTCGCGGCCTTCGCTGACGATATCGCCTATGACGCTCACGACATCGACGACGGCTTGCGCGCCGAGTTGTTCAGTATCGGCGACATTGCCGCGGTCGCGCTTCCGGGCAAGATCATCGCCGACATCCGCGCTGTCTTTCCCCGGCTCGATTCCGCGCGTCTCGTGCACGAATTCGTACGCCGGCTGATCGGATTGCTGATCGAGGACGTGATCGCCGAGACCGGGCGCCGGCTTGCAGCTCTAGGACCAAGCTCGGCTGACGATGTACGCCGGGCGTCCGCCGCTGTGGTCGCCTTTTCGCCGGCGATCGTCGAGGCCGAGCGCCTCATCAAAGGTTTTCTTGAGACTAGGATGTATCGGCACGCGCGGATTCAGCGGGTCATGAGCGACGCGGCCGGCGTGGTTCGCGACCTCTTTTCCCGCTACAGCGCCCGTCCGGACGACTTGCCGGCAGAGTGGAAGGAAGGACTCGCCGGGGCCGGCGAAGCGGCGCGTGCCCGGCGCATCGCCGATTTCATCGCCGGTATGACCGACCGTTACGCGCTTGCCGAGCATGCGCGGCTTTTTGACTCGACCCCGGAATTGCGTTAGGCGCGCGGCGACAAAATGTCGAACCCGCCCCGACCAATCAACGTCTTTGCCGACACCCTCCAGCGCGTGCGCGCGGCGGCGCGCGGCATCCTTCCTGAAGGGACGGATTTGTCGTGCGTTCAAGTCGAACCGCCGCGCGACGCCGGCCACGGCGACATCGCGACCAACGCGGCCATGGTGCTGGCCAAAGACGTTCGCCAAAATCCGCGCGAACTTGCGCAAGCTATTGCCGCGCAGTTACGCACGGACTCAACTGTCGCCAGCGCGGAAATCGCCGGTCCGGGATTCATCAACCTCACGCTCAAGCCGGAAGTCTGGGCACAGGAGCTTCGGCAAGCGGTCATGGCAGGCGGCGATTATGGCCGCAGCGACATCGGCGGCGGTACGCAGGTCAACGTGGAATATGTGTCCGCCAACCCCACCGGGCCCATGCATGTCGGCCACGGTCGCGGCGCTGTGTTCGGCGACGCGCTCGCCAGGCTGCTTGCCTTTACCGGCTTTGAGGTGACGCGCGAGTACTACGTCAACGATGCCGGGGCACAGGTCGATCAGTTCGCGCGCTCGGCGTATTTGCGTTATCGCGAAGCGCTAGGGGAACACATCGGCGCGATTCCGGAAGGGCTTTATCCGGGCGAATACCTCAAGCCCGTCGGCGAACTCATCGCCAAGACCTTCGGCGATAAGCTCAAGAGCAGCCAGGAGGTAGAAAGACTTTCCGTCGTTCGCGCAATCGCGCTTGAAGAAATGATGGTTTCGATTCGCGATGATCTCGCGGCCCTCGGAGTGAGCCAAGATCGTTTTTTCTACGAGCGGACGCTGATTTTTCAGGAAGAGCTCGGGGCCAACTCGATCGATTTTGTCGGCCAGACAATCGATTGGCTGCGCGACCGCGGCTTCGTCTATGAGGGCCGCTTGCCGCCGCCGAAAGGGGCGCCGATCGAGGACTGGGAAGATCGCGAGCAGACTTTGTTCCGCTCGACGGCCTTCGGCGACGACGTCGACCGTCCACTGAAAAAATCCGACGGCTCGTATACCTATTTCGCGTCCGACATCGCCTATCACCGCAGTAAGATCGAGCGCGGCTTTCGTACGCTCATAGACGTCTGGGGCGCGGATCACGGCGGCTACATCAAGCGCATGCAGGCGGCCGTCGCGGCGCTCAGCGACCGCAAGGCCGAACTCGATGTCAAGCTCGTCCAGCTTGTGAAGCTCCTGCGCGCCGGCGAGCCAGTGAAAATGTCGAAGCGGGCAGGGGAGTTCGTGACTTTGCGTGAAGTCGTGGACGAGGTCGGGCGCGACGCCGTCCGCTTCATGATGCTATTCCGCAAGAACGATGCCGCGCTCGACTTCGATCTCGCGAAAGTCGTCGAGCAGTCACGCGACAATCCGGTGTTTTATGTCCAGTACGGACACGCTCGCGGCCAATCGGTGTTCCGCAACGCGCGCGAGGTCTTCCCCGATCTTCCGGCCGATCATCGGAAGTTACTGGAAATTGCGAATCTGCAACTGCTTGCGGATCCCGCGGAACTCGCGTTGATGCGCCGGATCGCGCTCTACCCGCGGGTCGTGGAAGCGGCCGCCGCGGCGCATGAGCCGCACCGGATCGCCTTTTATTTGTTCGATTTAGCCAGCGAATTTCATGCGTTATGGACGCACGGCACCGCAACGCCACATTTACGCTTCATTATCCAGAATGATCGAGAGCTGACCTTGGCTCGCCTCGTGCTTGTACAAGGCGTCGTGACGGTGCTGGCATCGGGGCTCGCGTTACTTGGCGTCGGGGCGCCCCATGAGATGCGATAGTTCCCCTTCGGGACGTTGGGACATTGCAAAAGCAGTCGCAGAGAATCGCCGTTCGCTATAGTTCGCTATAGATTGAACGCCACAATCGGAGCTTAAGCCCGATGGCCGATGATGATTTTCGCTCTTACCGCAGCCGCGATCCGCTGCCGCGGGATGAAGCCGGTCAGTTCGCCAACGACGAAAGCGATCCGCTCGCCGAATTGGCGCGCTTGATCGGTCAGAGCGATCCTAACGCCGCAGGCCGCCGCGCCCAATCCCACACTTCGCCGCGATCCGATAATGACGAAGCGCCTTCCGGCGTCGATTGGGCGGCCGATGAGGATTATGCGCAGGAGCAAGAGCAGGATCGTGCCGACGACCGTTACGCTCCGCCCCCTTCGGCGCCTCCGCCCGCCACATCCTACGTGCCGCGCGAGCGCGTCTACGACGACGAACCGGCGCAGGGCGGCAGATATTTTTCCGGACCCGCGGCGCAGTTCAACGGCTTCCGCGAAGAGCCCCCCGCCGGCTATCGCGAAGAACAAATGCCGGTCTTGCGCGCTCGCGACTTGCCCGCTTATGCGACGGCGGAGCCTGGGGAGAGCTATGAGGCCGAGGAGCCGGAGCTCGAAGGCAGCGAAGCCTACGGGACGGATGAATATTACGACCGGGCGCCAAGGCCCCGGCGGCGCGGCGGTCTGATCGTCATCATGGCGGTGCTTGGCTTGGCGGTGGTCGGTACCGCAGGCGCGTTCGGGTATCGCGCAATGTTCGGCGGTTCTGTCCTGCCGACGCTTCCTCCCATCATCAAAGCGGGCAACGGCCCGATCAGGATCGTGCCGAATTACGGCGAGTCCCAAGCGAGCAATTCGAACCAGGCCGGCGCCGCAGGCGCGGCTTCGAGCGAAAACCTCGTTTCGCGCGAAGAACAGCCGGTCAATATCGAGCCGGCGAAACCGGCTCCTCGGGTGGTTTCGACGATTCCGATGAACTCGGGGCAGACCTTAAGCCCGCCGACCGCAGCCGCGGCTGCACCATCCGGAGCGTTTGCAACCGCGCCGAATGCTGCGCCGGCGGCGTCGCCCTGGCCGCCACCTCCGCCGATGACGACGACGCTTCCGGCACCGGCGTCCGCCGCCGGACAGGCTCAGGCTCCGACCGAGCCCAAGCGAATTCACACGGTGACCATCCGGCCCGATCAGGCCGCTCCCGCGGAGGCGGCCAGTCCGCCGGCCAGCTCGCAGCCTGTTCCGCGCAATGCCGCGCGTCCGGTGCCGCCGGCACCCAAGCCGGCCGCCGCGACGAGCCCGCCGCCTTCCGGGCGCAACGCGCCGCTCTCGATCGTGCCCGGCAGCCCGGTTGAAACCGCTGCCCAGGCGCCGGCGCGCAGCCGTGCTGCTGCGGCGCCCGTGTCGGTCGCCAGCGCCGGGCCGGTGACCGGAGTTGCCGCCGCCCCCGCCCCGGCGTCCACTGGCGGCTATGCCGTGCAGGTCACCTCCCAGCGCAGCGAAGCTGAGGCGCAGGCCTCTTTCCGCGAACTACGGGCCAAATTCCCCAATCAGCTCAATGGGCGCGAGCCGATCATTCGGCGGGCCGATTTGCGCGCCAAGGGCACCTATTATCGTGCCTTAGTGGGCCCGTTTGCCTCGATGGAGGAGGCCGCCGGAATGTGCAGCGGCCTCAAAGCCGCCGGCGGCAATTGCATCGTCCAGAAGAACTGACGGTCGCGCGCTTGACGCTCGCGATACCCGCGGGCTAAGCGGCCGCGATGCGCGCCTTTATTACCGGCCTTGCCGGACCCGCTTTGACCAACGACGAGCGCGCATTCCTCCGTGAGGCGGAGCCATGGGGTCTTATCCTTTTTCAGCGCAATGTGACGGGCCCTGAGCCGTTACGCGAGCTGGTCGAGGAGGTGCGGTCAACGCTTGGGCGCGCTGCCCCGGTGCTGATCGACCAGGAAGGCGGCCGCGTGCAACGCCTGGGTCCGCCACACTGGCCGTCCTATCCGCCGGGGGCCGCTTATGGCGCGCTTTACGACCGCGACCGGCAAGCGGGCCTCGCCGCGGCACAACTCGGTGCCCGGCTGATCGCGGCCGATCTGGCGGCGCTCGGCATCGACGTCGACTGCATGCCGATCGCGGACGTCCCGGTTGCAGGTTCCGATCCGGTGGTCGGGGACCGCGCCTACGGCACAGAGCCGGCCAAAGTGGCCGCTATCGCCGAAGCCATTGCGCGGGGCCTGGGCGAGGAGGGGGTGCTGCCGGTCGTCAAGCATATTCCCGGCCACGGCCGTGCCGCAGCCGATAGTCATAAAAGGCTGCCGGTGGTCAGCACCGACCGGGCAACGTTGGAAGCCACGGATTTTGCTGCTTTTCGGCCCCTTGCGGGCTTGCCGCTGGCCATGACCGCGCATGTTGTGTTTACCGCCGTCGATCCCATCGCGCCGGCCACGATTTCGGGAACTATAGTGCGTGACGTGATTCGTGATTCGATTGGTTTCAAAGGCCTCTTGATGAGCGACGACATTTCCATGGGAGCGCTCTCCGGCTCGATCGCCGAACGGAGCCGCGCCGTCATCGCCGCCGGCTGCGACGTCGTGCTTCACTGCAACGGCGCGATGCCTGAGATGCGCGCCGTTGCCGCCGAAGCGCCAAAGCTCGCCGGCGAGGCGGCGCGCCGGTCGGCGGCTGCTCTGGCGTTGCGGAAACCGGCGGCGCCGATCGATCTTGCCGAAGGGCGCGCCGAGTTCCTAAGACGCATGGCCGGCGCCTGGCAGCCGGCGCAGGGGTTTGCATGATCGCCGGGGATTTGCAGTTCACGACCGAACTTCCGGAACGGGCCACCGACGAGCCCGCGCTGGTGATCGACGTCGAGGGTTTCGAGGGACCGCTCGATCTCCTGCTCACGCTCGCGCGCCAGCAAAAAGTCGATCTCGCCAAAATCTCGATCCTCGCGCTCGCCGATCAGTATCTCGCTTTCATCGAGGAGGCGCGCAAGCTGCGGCTTGAGCTCGCCGCCGATTATCTCGTCATGGCGGCGTGGCTCGCTTATCTGAAATCGCGCCTGTTGCTGCCCGAGCAGCACGAAGCCGACGGCATCAGCGCCGAAGACATGGCGACGGCGCTGGCGCAGCGCTTGCGCCGCCTCGAGGCCATCCGGCAGGTTGCCGAGCAATTGCTCAACCGGCCAAAACTCGGCCGGGAGGTGTTTCAGCGCGGCCTGCCGGAGCCGATCGCGGAGATCAAAAAGCCGGAATGGTCGGCGTCGCTCTACGATTTGCTTTCCGCTTATGCGGTGCGGCGCCAGACCCAGGCGCGATCGTTCGTCCGCATGCCCAAGCGCACGGTATGGTCGCTCGCCGAGGCGCGGGCGGCGGTCGAGAAGCTGATCGGCGGCGCCGCCGACTGGTGCGTGCTCGACGAATATCTCATCGCCTATATGGTCGAGCCGTCTTTGGCGGCGACGGTGCGCGCCTCGAGTTTTGCCGCCACCCTTGAATTGGTGCGGGAAGGCCGGATGGAAATGCACCAGCACGCGGCTTTCGCTCCGCTCTACGTCCGCAAGCGGCGGGATCAGGAAGCAGACGGGACTGCGGTGCAGCCGGGCAATGGATGAGGTGGAGGCTGGAAATGAGGTCGAGCGTGGCAAAGATGCGGGTAATCGTCGGCAACAAGAAGGATGAGGAAGTGCGCGCCGAGGAGCTGCGCATCCTCGAAGCATTGTTGTTCGCCGCCGACGAGCCGCTCGACGAAAAGGTCCTGGCCGCGCGGCTGCCGGCCGGCATCGACGCGCAGGCGCTGCTTTTGCAACTGCAAAAGGAATACGCCGCGCGCGGCGTCAATCTCGTGCGTGTCGGCGGCAAATGGTCGCTGCGCACGGCGAGCGATCTCGCCTGGCTGTTGACGCGGGAAACCGTGGTCACCAAGAAGCTGTCGCGTGCCGCCATCGAGACATTGGCGATCGTCGCCTATCACCAGCCGGTGACCCGCGCGGAAATCGAGGAAATCCGCGGCGTGACCACGTCGAAGGGGACGCTCGACGTGCTGCTTGAAACCGGGTGGATCCGGTTGCGTGGGCGGCGCAAGGCGCCCGGCCGGCCGGTGACCTACGGCACCACCGAGGCGTTCATGTCGCATTTCGGCCTCGACGTGCTCGCCGACCTCCCCGGCCTCGACGAGCTCAAAGGCGCGGGGCTCATGGATAAATCGCTGCCGGCGGGCTTCACCGTGCCGGTTCCTTCCGACGATCCTGCGCTGCGGGACGACGAAGACCCCCTGGAACCGGGCGATCTCGATCTGGGATTGGCGCCGCCGGCCGGGCGAAGCGAAGAATAAGGCAGTTTACTACCTCGGCATGAAGACCGTCCGCGGCTTCGCGGCGCTTGCCGTTGTGCTTGTTTTTGCCCCCTTCGACGCCTAGTTTCGGCTAAAATCGCAACTGGCGCGGGCGCGGCTGCGCACGGAGGATTTCATGGGCTCATTGAGCATCTGGCACTGGCTGATCGTCGGCGCCGTCCTGTTGCTGGTATTCGGCGGGCGCGGCAAAATATCGGAGATGATGGGCGACGTCGCCAAGGGCATCAAAGCCTTCAAGAAGGGCATGACCGAAGAGGAAGCCGGCGCGAAGCCCGACGCCCCGATCAAATCCATCGACCATCAGGCGGCAGCCGAGGCCAAAAGGCGCGCCGACGCCGAAAGCAAGGTCGGGGGCACGCTCTCCTAGGCACCCCGGCGGCTAATCCTGGCGGGACATTCGGCCGGCGGCTGATGCGGAATGGGCGGTTGAGCCGGCCGGGGAGTTTCCATGTTCGATATCTCTTGGACCGAGTTCCTGCTCATCGGCGTCGTCGCGCTGATCGTGATCGGGCCGAAGGAGCTGCCCGCGGTGCTGCGCACGCTCGGGCAGTGGACGCGCAAGGTGCGCAGCATGGCCGCCGATTTCCAGGGCCAGTTTCAGGAGGCGATGCGCGAAGCGGAAATGGCCGACCTCAAGAAGCAGGTCGACGATATCGCCCACGACATCAAAAGCTATGACCCGCTGAAGGATGTGCGCGCCGACGTCGAGGCTGCGGGAAAAGACATTCAGGCGTCGCTGGAAAAGCCGGCGCTAACGACAGCGGCCGAACAGGACGTCGTGGCCGCGGCGACCGGTCCTGTCGCGCCGGAAGCCGCGCAGGACGCAGCGCTCGAACTTCCCGCTCCTGAGCCGAGTGTCGCGGCTCCCGAAGGGGAAGTCGTCGCCGCCGCGATCGGGCCCGCAGCGCCGCAAGCGGCCGAAGGCGCCGCCGAGCCGGAAACGACGGGGCGCAGCGCATGACCCGCGACGAAGAGGAGGAGAAACGGATCGAGGCGACCAAGGCGCCGCTGATGGATCACCTGATCGAGCTGCGCGGGCGGTTGATCAAGGCGATCGCCGCCTTCGCGCTGGCGGCGGTGGTCTGCTTTTTCTTCGCCAAGCAGATCTACAACGTCCTGACCTGGCCCTATGTCTGGGTGGCGGGGCCAGAAAATTCCAGGTTCATCTATACCGGACTGCTCGAATATTTCATCGTCCAGCTCAAGCTCGCGATGTTCGGCGCGGCGTTCATCTCGTTTCCGGTGATTGCGTCGCAAATCTACATGTTCGTGGCGCCGGGGCTCTACCGCAACGAACGGCAGGCGTTCCTGCCCTATCTCGTCGCCACGCCGATCTTCTTCCTATTGGGCTCGATGGTCGTCTATTTCGTGGTCTGGCCGATGCTGGCGCGCTTTTCGCTCAGCATGCAGCAAATGGGCGGCCCCGGTCAGGCGACAATCGAGTTGCTGCCGAAGGTCGAGGACTATCTATCGCTGATGATGAAGCTCGTGCTTGCTTTCGGCATCGCCTTCCAGCTGCCGGTGATCCTGACGCTTCTCGGCCGCGTCGGCATCATCACTTCCGACCAGCTCAAATCGAAGCGCCGCTATTTCATCGTCATCGCCTTTGTGATCGCGGCGATCCTGACGCCGCCCGACGTGCTGAGCCAGATGTCGCTTGCGCTGCCGCTGGTCGCCCTCTACGAGGGCTCGGTCTGGTCGGTGCGCTGGGTGGAGAAGCGGGCGGCGGCCGAGCGCGCGGCCCAAGCCGCCGCGGCGGCATCGAAGCCCGCGGAGTGATTGGCGCTCATGCAGAGCGATAGGCGCTTATAATGTTGTCGACGCGAGTTTTTGATTCGTCATGGCCGGGCTTGTCCCGGCCATCCACGTCTTTGTCGGCGTAAGTTTAAGTCGTGGATGCCCGGCACAAGGCCGGGCATGACGGCCCGGATACGAACAATGCACGACATCCGCTCCATCCGCGAAAATGCCGACGCCTTCGATCGCGCACTGGCGCGGCGCAACCTCAGCGACGAGGACCGAAAGCGTTTTTCATCCCAGAACCTGCTGTCTATCGATGAACGCCGACGTGCAATCCTACGGGTACTGGAACGGGAGCAGGCCCAGAGCAATACGGTGTCTCGGGAGATTGGCCAAGCAAAAGCAAATAAGGACGAGGCGGCTGTGCGGAGGCTGATGGAAGGCGCCGCGGAGTCGAAGTCTTCGATCTCAAGGATGCAGGACGAAGAACGAGCTATCGAGAGGGAGCTTTTCAATATTCTGGCACAGATTCCGAACTTGCCGTTGGACGACGTTCCCCAAGGAACAGATGCAAATGACAATGTCGAGCATCACCGTTTTGGGGCTAGGCGCGATTACTCATTCAAGCCGAAGGAGCATTTCATTCTTGGGGAAGCGCTCAACCAAATGGACTTCGAGGCGGCGTCAAAAATATCTGGCGCGCGTTTTGTCGTGCTGAAAAGTGGACTAGCGCGGCTGGAGCGCGCCCTTGGGCAATTCATGCTCGATGTGCACACGAGCGAGCCGCACAACTACACCGAAGTCGCGCCGCCGCTGTTGGTGCGCGACGAAGCAATGTTCGGCACGGCTCAGCTTCCGAAGTTTGAGCTTGATCAATTCGAAAGTAGACTCCGCGTTTTTTCGACACGGGAATTTGAGTGGAAGCCCTCGCCGGGGAAGAACCCACTTGAGATTGTCGACTTTAAGGATGAGAGGCTTCGTCAAGAATTTCTGCAAGCGCAAGAACGTTACAAAACGGGGTTCACAATAAGCAATCTTGGCGTAGCTGACCCAGCTGGAAGCGATCAATTGCTCAGCGTTGATCAGCGAGTTTGGCTCATCCCCACCGCCGAAGTGCCGCTAACCAATTTGGTCCGCGAATCCATCGTCGATGAAGCACAACTGCCCATGCGGGTGACAGCCTGCACGCCGTGCTTCCGCGCCGAAGCGGGCGCTGCGGGCAAAGACACGCGCGGCATGATCCGCCAGCACCAATTCACCAAGGTCGAGCTTGTCTCCATCACCACGCCCGAGCAGTCGAAAGACGAGCACGAGCGCATGCTGTCCTGCGCCGAGGAAGTTCTAAGACGCCTCGATCTGCATTATCGCGTGATGACCTTGTGCGCCGGCGACATGGGCTTTGCCACACAAAAGACCTACGACATCGAGGTGTGGCTGCCGGGACAGGGGATGTATCGCGAAATCTCCTCCTGCTCCAACTGCGGCGAGTTCCAGGCGCGACGCATGAATGCGCGCTATCGCGGCAAGGCGGACCGCAACGTGCGCCATGTCCACACGCTCAACGGCTCCGGCGTCGCCGTCGGCCGTGCGCTGATCGCGGTCATGGAGACCTACCAGCAGAACGACGGCTCGATCGCCGTGCCGGAGGCGCTGGGGCCCTATATGGGTGGCATCACGAAAATCGAGAAATGACGGGCCGATGCGCATCCTGATCACCAACGACGATGGCATCCACGCCGAAGGGTTGGACGTGTGCGAGAAAATCGCGCGCGCTCTGTCTGACGACGTTTGGATCATCGCGCCGGAATACGACCAATCGGGCGTCGCCCATTCGCTGTCGCTCAACGACCCACTGCGGCTGCGCCAGGTCGCGGAGCGCCGCTTCGCGGTGCGCGGTACGCCGACTGATTGCGTCATCATGGGCGCGCGCCACGTGCTCAACGGCAAGGGACCCGATCTCGTCCTCTCCGGCGTCAATCGGGGCCGTAACGCCGGCGAGGACGTGATCTATTCCGGGACCGTCGCCGGCGCCGTCGAGGGCACCGTGATCGGCGTGCCTTCGCTCGCCTTGTCGCAGGCCTACGGTTCGCGCAGCGGACGCGCGCCCCATTGGGAGACGAGCCTGCACTACGCGCCCGACATTATTCGCCGCATCGTCGCCGAAGGCATACCGCGCGACGTGCTGATCAACGTCAATTTCCCCGATTGCGCGCCGGCAGAGGTCAAGCGCATCGCCGTCACCGCTCAGGGACGCCGCGGCGGCCAGGAGCGGTTGCAAATCGACCAGCGCAAGGACGGCCGCGGCAACCCCTATTATTGGATCGCCTATGTGCGCCACGGCTTCGTGAAGGCGGAAGAGGGCACCGATCTTGCCGCGCTTGACGAGCGCTGCATCACCGTCACGCCGCTGAAGCTCGACATGACTGACGAGCCTTATATGACGCAGCTCGCCGCTCTTTTCGACTGAAGCTAACGATGCGCTAGCGTCCCGGCGCGGCGGCCTCGATCGCCCGCGCGAGCGCGTCAACCTGGAACGGCTTCTGCAGCGTCGGCGTCTGACGGTATGGCTCCGGCACGCCGCGCTGACCGTAACCCGTGGCGAACACGAACGGCAATCCGCGCGCCACCAGGATCTCGACCACCGGCGAGATCGGTTGCCCGTTGAGATTGACATCGAGGATGGCGAGGTCGAACTCGCCGTCCTTCGCCAGCGCGATCGCTTCGTCGATCCGGCCAGCTTCGCCGGCGAGCGTGTGGCCGAGATCCGCCAGCATGTCCTGGAGCAGCATGCGGATCATCAGCTCGTCCTCGACCACGAGGACGCGCTTGCCCGCGACGGAAACTTCAGCAGCCGTCATTTGCAATCCCGTGCCATCCACGATCGCTGGAGAGCATACGTCCCCGAACCGCGCCGCCGCAAGTTTCGCCCGGACGGGGGCGAAATGAACCGAATCCGCGTGCGGCGTTGTCAACGCCGAACAGGCGGGATCGGTTCCGCGGCTTGTTCGCAGTCCCGGTTCAAGGCCCGGCGGTGAAGTGCTAGAAGGAACAAAGCGGGTGGGTGAGGGCGAAACGCCATGGCCGCGATTCACACAGACGACGTGGAGCGTATGGAGTTTCAGCTGTCGCTGCGCCGGCGTGGCATCAGTGACCAGGCGGTGCTGCGCGCCATGGACGAAGTTCCGCGGGAGCACTTTGTCACGTCCGAGTTCACCGATAGCGCCTATGCCGACCAGGCGCTGCCGATCGCCTGCGGGCAGACGATCAGCCAGCCTTACGTGGTCGCGTATATGACCGAACAGCTCGAAGTCGAGGCTGGGCACCGCGTTCTCGAAGTCGGCACCGGCTCGGGCTACCAGGCGGCCATCCTCTCGCGGCTGGCGCGCGACGTGGTCAGCATCGAACGCTACCGGACGCTGGCCGACACCGCGCGCGAACGGCTCAAGACTTTGGGCTACGCCAACGTGACTGTGATCGCCGGCGATGGCTTCGCCGGAGCGCCGGAGCAGGCGCCGTTCGACCGCATCATCGTAACCGCTGCCGCCGAGGAGGTCCCGGACGCGCTGGTCGAACAGCTGGCCGAAGGCGGCAAAATGGTGCTGCCGCTCGGCCCGCGTCACGGCACGCAACACATCGTCAAACTGGCGAAAACGGCGGGGGGGCTGACGCGCGAAAACCTGATCGCGGTGAGATTCGTGCCGCTTCTGCCCGGCCAAGCACGAGAATTGTAACCATATTACGATACTTGCATCATTCGTAGACTGTTACCCCGGTACTTAAACGCCTGTTTACCTCAACGATGTTTATTCACTTGTAGGTATAGTTGCGTGCGAGCGAGTCATCATGTGCGCGTCGCGTGGTTCGGCCGTCTGGCCGCAAGTGGTTGCCATAGCGTTAATGGGGTTGGGCGCCGCCGGTTGCACCAGCGATTCCGGGCGCTTTTCCGACTTTAACTCCGACAATTCGTCCCGTAGCGAGGTGACCGGCTCGATCGGCACCAACCACGTCGATAGTAAGCCGCTTCCGCACCTCGCCAGTAACGATGGGACCTCCGGCGGCGGCCGGGGCATGGGCTCCTATCAGCCGGGCAACGGCGATGTCACCGGCTCGCTGCCCGCGGCACCGCCGCCGCCGACCTGGACCTGGGAGGGCGGCACGCCGATCACGGTCGGGGTCGGCGAAACCCTGGAAATGATTTCACACCGCTATGGCGTGCCTGTGGCCGCCATCATGGAGGCCAATAGCATCAGCAATCCGGCGCTGGTGCATCCGGGCCAGCATCTGGTGATCCCGCGTCGCCGCGGCCCCGCCGCCGCGGCACTTTCAGCCCCACAGACGCGGATCGCCTCGACTGCGCCGACAATTCCTTCAGCCGCTCCGGTCGGCCCGCCGCAAACCGCGCTGGCGTCTGCCGCGGGCACTCATGTCGTGGCGCAGGGCGAAACGCTTCACAGCATCGCGCGGCTTTACGGCAAGCCCGTGCTGGCGCTCGCCAAAGCCAACAATATCCCCCCCGACACGATGGTGAAGGTCGGCGACCGCCTGATCATTCCGGACATGCATTCAGCTTCGGCGGCCGCACCGGCATCGCCAGCCGCGCCGCGCGGTGAAGGCACCGTCGGATCGCTCGCCACCGCGGACTCGCCGCACAGCGCGCGGCTCGCCGCTCCGGTTGCGCCCGAAGGCCAGGAAAGCGCCGTCAAGGCCGCGGAGCCCGCCGGCGGTCTGCCGTCCTTCCGTTGGCCGGTCCGCGGGCGCGTCATTGCCGGCTTCGGGCCGAAGCCGAACGGCTTGCAGAACGACGGCATCAATCTCGCGGTGCCCGAAGGCACGCCGGTCAAGGCGGCGGAAGATGGCGTGGTCGCTTACGCCGGCAACGAGCTCAAGGGCTATGGCAACCTCGTTTTGGTTCGTCACGGCAACGGCTTCGTCACCGCTTATGCGAATACCAGTGAAATCTTGGTCAAGCGCGGCGATCCGGTCAAACGCGGGCAGGTGATTGCCAAGTCCGGCCAGACCGGAAGCGTGACCTCGCCGCAATTGCACTTTGAAATCCGCAAGGGCGCTACGCCGGTCGATCCGGCGCAGTATCTCAGCGGCGCATAATCGCCATTCTAGCCGGCCATTTTCACGCCGAGCCGTCCCGCTAGGTCCTGCACGTATTGCCAGGCGACGCGGCCGGAACGCGCGCCGCGTGTCGTCGCCCATTCCAGCGCTTCGCGCCGCAGGTCGGCGCCGGCGCGCGGAATGCGGTAGCGGGCGACATAGCCCTCGACCATGGCGAGGTATTCGTCCTGGCTGCAGCGGTGAAAACCGAGCCACAAGCCGAACCGATCCGACAGCGAGACTTTCTCTTCGACCGCCTCGCCGGGATTAATCGCGGTCGCGCGTTCGTTCTCGACCATATCGCGCGCCATCAAATGACGCCGGTTCGACGTGGCGTAGAAGATCACGTTCTCCGGCCGCCCTTCGATGCCGCCTTCGAGCATGGTTTTGAGCGACTTGTAGGACGTGTCTTCGGCGTCGAAGGACAGGTCGTCGCAGAACACAATGAAGCGCTGACGCTTGTCGCGCAGCAAGGACATCAGTTCCGGCAGCGACTCGATGTCCTCGCGATGGATTTCGATGAGCTTGAGCCCCGCGGCCCGGTGCGCGGCCGCCACCGCCGCGTGCGCCGCCTTGACCAGCGATGATTTTCCCATGCCGCGCGCGCCCCACAGCAGCGCGTTGTTCGCCGGCAAGCCGCGCGCAAAGCGTTCGGTATTCTCCACCAGAAGATCGCGCACCCGGTCGATGCCCTTTAGCAGCGACATCTCGACACGGTTGACGCGGGCGACGGTGGCGAGCCGCCGTTCCTCGGGATGCCAGACGAAGGCTTCGGCGGCGGAAAAATCGAGCCCGGGCGGCGACGGCGGAGCGACGCGCTCGAGCGCTTCCGCGATCCGATGCAGCACGCCCTCGACGCCGGCGTCGCGGGTGAGCTCGACTTTCGAGCCGTCGCCGGTGCGCTTTTTCGCTGCTTTGTTGCGGATGCGTTGAGGCGTTTTGGCCATGATTACACCGGTTACGCCTACCCCTTAGCGGGGCTCCGGAACCCCCGCAAGCGTGCCGCCAAGGTGCTGCCAAGGCGCGCCACAAACATTGCAATTAGGCCAACGGCAGCTATAGTCCGCGCCGATTTCCCGCGCAAAATCGGCCCTCATCGCTGCGGCCGGCGCGTCCTCAGCGGACCCGGAGGAACAATGCTGATTACCCCCGCATTCGCGCAAGGCTTGCCGTTTGGCCTCGGCGGCGCCGACAGCGGCGGCATGATCACCTCGCTGCTGCCGCTGATTTTGATTGTCGTGATTATGTATTTCCTGGTCTTGCGCCCGCAGCAACAGCGGGTGAAGCAGCATCAGGCGATGGTCAAAGCGCTGCGCCGCGGCGATACCGTTGTCACCAATGGCGGTCTCCTCGGTAAGGTCACCAAGGTCGTCGACGATGATCAGATCGAGGTCGAAATCTCCGACGGCGTCCGCGTGCGCCAGATGCGCTCGATGGTGTCCGAGGTGCGGGCCAAGGGCGAGCCGGTGAAGGACGAGAGCGCGAGCTGATCCCGACGGAACGCGATCGTAATAAGGATTATCGCATCCAATGTTGTTTTTCACGCGGTGGAAAGCGGCGGGGATTCTGCTCACGGCGCTCATCGTGTGCCTGTTTGCCCTGCCGAACTTTTTCTCCGAGAGCGCGGTGCGCGCCTGGCCGAGCTGGGCGCAGCGGCACATTGTGCTGGGCCTCGATCTGCAAGGTGGTTCGAGCCTGCTGCTCGAGGTCGACACCAATGCCGTGCGCAAGGAGCGGCTCCAGGGTGTAGCCGACGATGTGCTGCGAGTTCTGCGCCAGGCGCGTATTCCCTTCACCGGACGAGCCATTCGCGGCAACAGCGTCGAAGTACGCATCACGCGCGACAGCGACGTGGATAACGCTGTCGGCAAGCTGCGCGAGCTGTCGCAGCCGCTATCCGGCATACTCGGCTCCTCGGGCCAGCGCAGCGTCGACATCACGGAGAACAGCGGCCTGATCACGCTGACCCCGTCGGACGCGGCGATCGTCGAACGCATCCGCCAGGCCGTCGATCAGTCGATTCAGATCATCGAGCGCCGCGTTAACGAGCTCGGCCTGGTCGAGCCAACCATCCAGCGCGAGGGTGCCAGCCGCATTCTCGTGCAGGTGCCCGGCCTGCAGGATCCTTCGCGGCTCAAGGAGATCCTCGGCAAGACGGCGAAGCTCGACTTCCGCATGGTCGACCAATCGGAGACGGCGGAGCAGGCGGCGGCCTCCCACGTGCCGCAGGACTCGGAAATTCTCGACGGCGAAGGCGGGCAAAAATATCTCATCGAAAAACGCGTACTCGTGTCCGGCGCCGATCTCGTCGACGCCCAGCCGGGCTTCGACCAGCGCTCCAACGAGCCAATCGTCAGTTTCCGCTTCAATTCGAGCGGCGCGCGCAAATTCGCCGAAGCCACTCAGCAGAATGTCGGCAAGCCCTTCGCCATCGTGCTCGACAACAAGGTGATCTCGGCGCCGGTCATCCGCGAACCGATTCTTGGCGGCTCCGGGCAGATTTCGGGCAATTTCACCGTGCAGCAGGCCAACGATCTCGCCATCCTTTTACGCGCCGGCGCATTGCCGGCGCCGCTGACCGTGATCGAGGAGCGTACCGTCGGGCCGGGACTGGGCCAGGATTCGATCAATGCCGGCGAGCACGCCGCCTATGTGGGGGCGGCGCTGGTCGTCTTCTTCATGCTGGTGACCTACGGCCTGTTCGGGTTGTTCGCCAACATCGCAGTTGCGGTGAACGTCGCCATGATCTTCGGCGTGCTGTCGATGCTCAGCGCTACGCTGACGCTGCCCGGCATCGCCGGTATCGTGCTCACCGTCGGCATCGCGGTGGATTCGAACGTGCTGATCTACGAGCGCATTCGCGAGGAAGTGCGCGCCGGCCGGACCGCAATCAGCGCCATCGATGCCGGCTTCACCCGTGCGCTCGCAACCATTCTCGATTCCAACATCACTACGTTCATCGCCGCGGCGGTCCTGTTCTATATCGGGACGGGACCGGTGCGCGGCTTCGCCGTGACGCTCGGCATCGGAATCCTCACCAGCCTGTTTACCGCCTTTACGCTGACCAGACTGATCGTGGCTTATTGGGTGCGCTTGTGGCGGCCGCGTACCGTGCCGATCTGAGCATGAACCTCATCTGAAAGAAGAATCGTGCGCCTCCTTCGCATCGTTCCCGATGACACCCGATTCGACTTCATGCGCTTTCGGCGCATCAGCTTTCCCATATCCGCGATGCTGTCGATCGCGGCGATCCTGCTCTACTTCTTTCACGGATTGAATTTCGGCATCGACTTCGTCGGCGGTACGCTGATGGAGGTGCAGACCAAAGCCGGGCCGGCCGACCTCGCCAAGATGCGCGGCACCATCGCGGGGCTGCAGCTGGGCGATTTTCAGCTGCAGCAGTTCGGCGCGCCGAACGACGTGTTGATCCGCATTTCCGAGCAACCCGGCGGCGACGCGGCGCAGCAGCAGGCGGTGCAGAAGGTCCGCGACGCGCTCGGCACCGAAGTCGACTATCGCCGCGTGGAAGTGGTCGGACCGAGCGTTTCGACCGAGCTTTTGTCGTACGGCACCATCGGGCTGGTGCTCGCGATCGGCGCCATCCTGATTTATCTGTGGTTCCGCTTCGAATGGCAGTTCGCGCTCGGCGCCATGATCGCCAACGTGCACGATCTGGTGCTTACGGTCGGATTCATGTCGCTGACGCGCATCGATTTCGATCTCACCAGCATCGCGGCTTTGCTCACCATCCTCGGCTATTCGCTCAACGATACTGTGGTGATCTACGACCGCATCCGCGAGATGCTGCGCCGCTATAAACGCATGCCGATGCCCGAGCTGCTCAACGCATCGATCAATGCTACTTTGTCGCGCTCGATTGTCACGCATCTGACGGTATCGCTGTCGCTGCTCGCGCTGCTGCTGTTCGGCGGCCAGGCAATCCGCAGCTTTACCGCGACAATGATGTTCGGCGTTGTGCTGGTCGGCACCTATACCTCCGTGTTCATCGCCTCGCCGATCCTGATCTATCTCGGCGTCGGCCGTACCCGGCAGGGCGAGCCGGAGGAGACCGAGGTCGAGGCGCCGCCGACGGCTCCGCCGGCGCCGCAGACGCCGCCGCCGTCGAGGCCCTCACCGCCGCGTCAGCGGGCGCGGTCGCGCCGCTAGTGGCCGACCCGCATCTCCCGCAGCAAGCGCTGATCGACGCCCATGGCGACGGCGGTTTCCGTTTCGCCGGCATGTCGCATCGCGGCTCGCTTCTGTGCTTGCCCGACGGCATCCGGGCCTGGCCGGTGGCGACCACAGCCGCGCTCACGGATGCCGCGCTGGCGCTCGTCTTTGCCCAGGCTCGCGACCTCGATTTTTTCATTCTCGGTACCGGGGCGGAGCCTTGGGCCGCGCCGGAAACGTTGCGCGCGCAGTTCCGGGACAGACACATTTCGCTCGACACCATGACGACCGCTCCGGCGGTCCGTACCTACAACGTGATGCTGATCGAGAGCCGGCGCGTCGGCGCCGGGCTGATCGCGGTGTAAACTCAGCCATATGCAGGATGCGTTCGCCCATTGCGCCGAACTTGTCCGGGCGGCCGACCGCGACCGCTTCATCGCCTCGCTGTTTGCGCCCGCGGAAAAGCGCGGCGCGCTGCATGCCCTCTATGCCTTCAATGCGGAAGTGGCGCGCGTGCGCGAAGTCGCCCACGCGGCGCTGCCGGGTGAAATCCGCCTACAATGGTGGAGCGATGTCATCGGTGGTGAAAGGGCGGAAGAAGCGCGTGCCAATCCCGTTGCGGCGGCGCTGCTGGCGACGATCGACGGCTATCGGCTGCCTTCGACGAAGTTGCTCGAGCTAATCGAGGCGCACCGCTTCGATCTTTACGACGATCCGATGGCCACTCTTGCCGACCTTGAAACCTACGCGAGAAAGACGTCCGCGGCCCTTATCGCGCTTGCCGTGCAAATTCTCGCCGGCGAGGAAGCAGATGCAGTCGCCGAACCGGCGGGCGTCGCTTACGCCCTTGCCGGCCTGTTGCGTGCTTTTCCGCTGCACCTTGCCCGGCATCAACTCTACGTACCGCAAGAGCTCCTCGAGAGCCACGAGGTCCACTTGCACGACTTGTTTGCCGGCCGTTCCTCGCCCGGTCTTGGGGCGGCGCTTGCTGAATTGCGGAGGGTTGCGCGCCATTATCTGGCTACAGCCGGCGAGCGCATGAGCACGCTGCCGCCGCCGGCGATACCGGCGTTGCTTCCCGTCGCGCTGGTCCGCGCTTTGCTCGACCGATTGCAACGCAGCCGGCCATTGACGCACGTCGAGCTGGCGCCGTGGCGCCGGCAATGGCTCATTTGGCGCGCGGCGCGAAATCCGGCGCGCATTGCCCGTTGATGATCTTCACTCCGCGGCGTGCGGCACGGCCGTCCCGATCCAGGTATCAAGATCGGCGAGCGCCCGCGCGCACAGCGCCTGCTTCTGGGCGCCGCGCGCCGTGCGGGCCCCAAGCGGCGGGAACAGCCCGAAATTGACGTTCATCGGCTGAAACGAGCGTGCGCCGGAATCGATCGTCTCGATATGGCCGCCGGTGATGTGACCGATCAACGCTCCGTGCGCGGTGGTCGGTGGCGGCAGATTGAGCTTCTCGCCGAGTCGCTCCGCGGCGGCGAAGCGGCCGGCAAGAAGACCGATCGCCGCCGATTCCACGTAACCCTCGCAGCCGGTGATCTGACCGGCAAAGCGCAGCCGCGGCATCGCCTTGAGCCGCAGCGTTTCGTTGAGGAGCTTCGGGGAATTGAGGAAGGTATTGCGATGCAGTCCGCCGAGCCGGGCGAATTCGGCGTTGGCGAGGCCGGGAATGGTGCGGAAGATGCTTATCTGTTCGCCATGTTTCAGCTTGGTCTGGAAGCCGACCATGTTGAACAGGGTGCCGAGCTTGTTGTCCTGGCGTAATTGCACCACGGCGTAGGGCTTTTCGGCCGGCCGATGCGCGTCGGTCAGCCCGAATGGCTTCATCGGTCCGTGGCGCAGGGTTTCGCGGCCGCGCTCGGCCATCACTTCGATGGGCAGGCAGCCGTCGAAATAGGGCGTCGTCGATTCGAAATCGTGGAATGCGACTTTGTCGCCGGCGAGCAGCGCATCGACGAAGGCGTCATATTGCGCCTGCGTCAGCGGGCAGTTGATGTAGTCGGCGCCGGAACCGCCGGGCCCCGCTTTGTCGTAGCGCGACTGGAACCAGGCGATATCGAAGTCGATGGTGTCGCGGTGGATGATCGGCGCGATGGCGTCGAAGAAGGCGAGCGAAGCTTCGCCGGTCAGCGCGCGGATCGCGTCCGCGAGCGCAGGCGAGGTGAGGGGGCCGGTGGCGATAATAACGTTGTCCCACTCGGGAGGCGGCATGAGAATTTCCTCGCGGCGAATGTCGATCAGCGGTTCGTCCTCGATCGCTGCGGTGATGGCGGCGGCAAAACCCTCGCGATCGACGGCGAGCGCACCGCCTGCCGGCAGTTTGTGGGCGTCGGCCGTTCGCATGACCAGCGAGCCAAGCCGGCGCATCTCGGCATGCAGGAGGCCGATCGCGCTTCCCGTGGCATCGTCTGAGCGGAAGGAGTTCGAACAAACGAGCTCGGCGAATTGCCCGGATTTATGCACGGCCGTGGAACGGACGGGCCGCATTTCGTGCAGCACCACCGGCACGCCGCGCCGCGCGATCTGCCAAGCGCCCTCGGAACCCGAAAGCCCGCCGCCGACAATATGGACCGGCTCGATTTGGATCGGCCGTTGAGCGCGCTTCATAAGCGCAAAGTTAGGCGCATCGCTGCAACGGCACAATGCAGCTCAACGGCCTTGAAATCGGCCCGGAAAGCAGGGAGTTGGCGGCGAATAGGCGCTCTGCTATAGCCGATGCATTGCCGACTGACGCTGATCCAAGGCTCGAGGCTACCGCCATGTCCGTTGACGCCGAAACGGTCCGCCGGGTTGCGCACCTCGCGCGCGTCGCGGTCGCCGAAAGCGAAGTGGAGCATCTTCGGGGCGAGCTCAATGCCATGCTCGCTTTCGTCGAACAGCTGGCGGAAGTCGACGTCACGGGCGTCGAGCCGATGACGTCGGTAACGCCGATGGCGATGAAGATGCGCAACGACGAAGTGACCGATGGCAACATCGCCGACGACATCCTGGCCAATGCGCCGGCGCGTGAGGATCACTTCTTCGTCGTGCCCAAAGTGGTGGAATGATGTGTATCGCCTGTGAGCAAGACGGGATGTGGATTGCGTATTTGCAGAGGAAAGGCCTCATCACGCCCGATGGTTATATGGTGGAGGAGCCGCCGTTCTTAGCCGGTGCAATTGAGCCTTCTCCGGCGCAACCGGAGAAGAAAAAAGAAGAGAACGCGCGCGATCCCGCCCAGATGGATCTCTTCTCCCGCAACGACCCAACGGCCGGATGATCACCGCGCTGACGCTGGCGCAAGCGCGCGATGCGCTGCGCAAGAAGGAATTTTCCGCACTCGAACTCGCCGATGCGCATCTAGCCGCCATTGAGAAGGCGCGCGCGCTCAATGCCTTCGTGTTGGAGACGCCGGATCGTGCCCGCGCCATGGCGCGCGCGGCAGACGCGCGGCTGGCGAAAGGCGAAGGCGGCCCGCTCGAGGGCTTGCCGCTGGGCATCAAGGATCTGTTCTGTACCGAGGGCATCCGCACAACGGCGTGCTCGCACATCCTGGGCGATTTTGTTCCCAAATACGAATCGAGCGTCACGGCCAATTTGTGGCGCGATGGTGCCGTGCTGCTCGGCAAGCTCAACAACGACGAATTTGCCATGGGCTCGTCGAACGAGACATCGCATTTCGGTCCGGTCGTGTCGCCGTGGCGGCCGCGCGGTGCGGATACGAAGCTCGTGCCCGGCGGCTCGTCGGGCGGCTCGGCGGCGGCAGTGGCAGCGAAACTCTGCGTCGGTGCCACCGGCACCGATACGGGCGGCTCGATCCGCCAGCCGGCGGCGTTTTGCGGCATCGTCGGAATGAAGCCGACCTACGGCCGCTGTTCACGCTGGGGCATCGTGGCGTTTGCGTCTTCGCTCGATCAGGCCGGCCCTTTCGCGCGCAGCGTACGCGACTGCGCGATTCTACTGCGATCCATGGCCGGCGGTGATCCGAAAGACACGACCTGCGCCGATCTGCCCGTGCCAGACTACGAGCAGTCCGTCGGAGCGTCGGTGAAGGGCATGCGCATCGGCATTCCGAAGGAATATCGGATGCCGGGCATGGCGCCGGAGATCGAGACGCTGTGGCAGCGCGGCGCGCAATGGCTGAAAGATGCCGGCGCCGAGACCGTCGAAATCTCCTTGCCTTTCACCAGATACGCGCTGCCGGCCTATTACATCGTCGCGCCGGCGGAGGCCTCGTCAAATCTCGCCCGCTATGACGGGGTGCGCTATGGGTTGCGCGTTCCCGGCGGCGATGTGATCGAGATGTATGAAAGCACGCGCGCAGCCGGCTTCGGCAAGGAAGTACGCCGGCGCATCATGATCGGCACCTATGTGCTCTCCGCCGGCTATTACGACGCTTATTACCTGCGCGCGCAAAAGGTGCGCACGCTGATCAAGCGCGACTTCGAATCCTGCTTCGCCGAAGGTATCGACGCCGTGCTGACGCCGACCACGCCGTCGGCCGCCTTTGCCATCGGCGAAAAGGGCCGTGTCGATCCGATCGAGATGTATCTCAACGACATTTTCACGGTGACGGTGAATATGGCCGGCCTGCCCGGCATTTCCGTCCCGAGCGGGCTTGACGCTCGCAGTCTGCCGCTTGGCTTGCAGCTCATCGGGCGGCCCTTCAGGGAGGAGACGTTGTTCGCGCTGGGTGCGGTCATCGAGCGGGCGGCGGGACAATTCGCGCCCGAGCGGTGGTGGTAGAAAAATCAACATAACGCGGCGGTGCGGTTCCGGCCCGGGTTCCCTGGACAGCACGGGCCTGAAATGGCATCAACGCGCGCCTGGAAACCATGGCCGCTGCGCGATCGGCGATATCGGTGATGAAAACCTTCCTGCTGCGCGTTTTCACCTGGTGGAACGGCCAGACTTTCGGAACGCAAGTTTGGACGGCGCTTTACGGCGAGTTCGTCGGCGACGACGAATTCGGCAATCGTTATTACCGCACCAGGAACGGCAAGATCGATCCAACGCTCGGCATCGAGCGGCGCTGGGTGATCTACAACGGGGTTGTGGAATCCTCGACCGTGCCGCCCAGCTGGCATGGCTGGCTACATCACGTTGTCGATGTGCCGCCGACGCAGGACAAGACCAAGCCTCACCCCTGGGAAAAGCCGCACCGGCCGAACCTGACCGGTACGCCCGGGGCCTATCGGCCGAGCGGCTCGACCTTGGCGCAGGGACGCCGCCCGAAGGCTACCGGCGATTACAAGGCTTGGACGCCCGACAACCCGTAATCCCTTGGTTTCGCCGCATTGGGCGTGTTAACGGGGCCGCACGCGATGACGCCTAACCCGCCCGCGGGCTCCATGCTTCGTATCGCCACTCTATTGGCCGTCCTCGGCGGAACGCTTGTGGCGGGATCGGCGCAGGCGCAGTTGGGGTCGATTTTCGGCGATTCGCCTCCGCGCCCGCCGACCGACGTTCCGAACCAGTCAGTTCCCGTACAACCGCCACCGGTGCAATATCCCGGGCAAGCGCCGCTTCGGGCGTCTCCGGCCGGACCCCCGCCGTCGGGCATCCAGACGCAGCCGCTGCCTCCGCCTCCCGGGGCTGCGATGGCGCCGCCGCCAGCCGCACCGAATCAGCTGAACGCACCGCAATCGCCTCCGGCGGCGCAACGCGCGCGCGTCGGATCGCCGACAACGGGGCCGCTGCCGCTACCGGCCAATCCTCCGCCGCCGCAACCGGCGGATACCGCGCCGCAGCCCGACGATACCGTCATCACCGAGATGCCGACCCAAAAGATCGAAAATTCACGCGCGGTATTTTCCGGTCTCGACAAAATCACGGGCCGCATCATCTCCTTCGACGCTGCGATCGGCGAAACGGTGCAATTCGGCGCGCTGCAGGTTATGGCGCGGGTGTGCTACACGCGTCCCCCGACCGAAGCGACCAATACGGACGCTTTCGTCCAGGTCGATGAAGTCACACTCCAGGGCGAGGTCAAGCGTATCTTCTCCGGCTGGATGTTTGCCGCGAGCCCCGGCCTGCATGCGGTCGAGCATCCGATTTACGACGTTTGGCTGACCGATTGTGGGTCGCCGATCAAAGTCGCCGAGCCCGCGGTATCACCGACGCCGGCCGCCGCCGCGCCGGGTTCCCGGCCGCCGGCGCCGTCCCGCCCGCGACAAACGCCTCCGGCGCGACGGCAGGTTGCGCCGCCGGTCACGCCTGCGCCGGCGCCGGCAGCTCCTCCACCGCCGCATTGAGACCGATCAGCCCGCCCCGAGGCGTGCCAGCGCCACGCTGCCGGCAACCGGACGATCGAGCGCAAGAGCGCCAAAATTGCCGTCGCCGACCAGCGCGGCATCGAGCAGCTTATGATAGGCCGGCCGCGAAACCTCGACGGCGCCGAACATCCGCAAATGTTCGGTGACGAATTGGGTGTCGAGCAGGCGGTAATGGCCGGCCTTGAGCCGGGCCACGAGATGTACGAGAGCGACCTTGGAGGCGTCCCGGGCGCGATGAAACATGCTTTCGCCGAAGAAAGCGCGTCCAAGGCTGACGCCGTAGAGTCCGCCGACCAGCTCGTCTTCTTCGTATACCTCGACCGTATGGCAATCGCCGCGCTCGTAGAGCTTGCGATAAAGATTGCGGATGCGGGTGTTGATCCAGGTGCGGGTGCGCCCGGGCATTGGTTGCGAGCAGCCATCGACCACCGCGTCAAAGTCCTGGTCGACGACCACCGTGAAGCGGTTGGAACGTACCGTCCGCGCCAGCCGGCCAGGCACGTGGAAGCTGTCGAGCGGGATGATCCCGCGACGCTCCGGTTCGATCCAATAGAGGGCAGGGTCCTCGGCGCTTTCCGCCATGGGAAAGATGCCGCAGGCATAAGCCTTCAGCAGCACTTCCGGGGTGATCTCGACGAGCGCCGATTCGCGGCTTGCCATCCCTATCGTTTAACCGCCGGCGGTCCGCACTTTCAAGGGCGGCGGGCCGGACTTAACCAGCCGTAAACCAAAATTTCGGTAAGATTTTCGCCAGCTTGAACGTATTTGCTCCGCGGCGCGTTATGCCGGCATGTAACGACCTGAAACTGCCGCCATGGAAACGATCGTCAGCGCGATCCAGCCGATCCGCGTCCTCCTCGTCGAGGATGAATTTCTCATCAGCGAATGGGTCGCGGAAACGCTGTCGGACTACGGCTTCGCCGTATGTACGGCAACCAATGCGGCGGATGCGTTGCGGCAAATTATGTCGGCCCCAGTGGACGTGCTGTTCACCGATATCAACCTGCCGGGCGGCATGGATGGCGCGGCATTGGCACGCCGCGCCCGCGAACTGTTGCCCGACCTGCCGGTGGTTTACGCCTCCGGACGCGTGAGCATGCTCGACTCCAAACAGCGGGTGCCGGGATCGCTTTTCGTAGCCAAGCCCTACGCTCCGGAGCTCATCGCGCAGCTTCTCGCCGACACCGTCAGAGCGACGACCGAGCGAGTGCCGGCCTGAAGCGCTATTGCTCGGCCGCGCCGCGCGCCAGAAATTCTTCCAGCCAGTGAATGTGATAATCGCCGTCGATGATTGCCGCTTCGCGCGCCAGCGCCCGGAACAAGGGCAGGGTGGTCTCGATGCCGTCGACCACGAATTCATCGAGCGCGCGGTTCAAGCGCATGAGGCATTCGCCGCGCGTTTTGCCATGGACGATGAGCTTGCCGACCAGCGAATCGTAAAATGGCGGAATCGTGTAGCCATGATAAACGGCCGAGTCGATCCGCACGCCGAGCCCGCCGGGCGGATGGTAATGCACGATCTTGCCAGGCGAAGGCCGGAACGATACCGGATTTTCGGCATTGATGCGGCACTCGATGGCATGGCCGTTGAACTTCACGTCGCTCTGCTCCAGCGCAAGATCGTTGTCGCCGGCAACGCGGATTTGTTCGACCACGAGGTCGATGTCGGTGATCATCTCGGTTACCGGATGCTCTACCTGAATGCGGGTGTTCATCTCGATGAAGTTGAATTTGCCGTCCTCGTAGAGGAACTCGACGGTGCCGACGCCGAGATATTTGATCTCGCGCATGGCACGCGCGACGGTCTCGCAGATCTGGTCGCGGGCGGCGGTATTCAGGGCGGGCGAAGGGCTCTCTTCCCAGACTTTCTGGTGGCGGCGTTGCAACGAGCAATCGCGCTCGCCGAGATGAATGGCGCGGCCTTTGCCGTCGCCGAGCACCTGGATTTCGATGTGCCGCGGCCGTTCGAGATATTTTTCGAGATAAAGGGTGTCGTCGCCGAAGGCCGCCTTGGCTTCGGTGCGCGCGATGGCAAGCGCGGAAGCAAGTTCGCTCTGCGCGCGAACCACCTTCATACCCCGGCCGCCGCCGCCGGCTGCGGCCTTGAGCATGACCGGGTAGCCCATCTCGCGCGCCAATCGTTCGGCTTCCTGGTCGGAGCCGAGGCCGCCGTCGGAACCGAGGACGGTCGGGATGCCGAGGTCCTTGACCGCGCGTTTGGCTGCGATCTTGTCGCCCATCAAGCGGATGTGTTCGGGGCGGGGACCGATGAACTGCACGTTGTGCGAGGCGAGGATTTCCGCGAAGCGGGCGTTCTCGGAGAGGAAACCATATCCCGGGTGCACGGCGTCGGCGCTGGTGATCTCGCAGGCGGCCAGCAGTGCCGGAATGTTGAGGTAACTGTCCTTGGCGGGCGGCGGACCGATGCAGACGCTCTCGTCGGCGAGTCGCACATGCATGGCATCCTCGTCGGCCGTGGAATGCACCGCGACCGTCCGAATGCCGAGCTCCTTGCACGCCCGCAACACGCGTAGCGCGATCTCACCCCGGTTAGCGATCAGGATTTTATCGAACATTGCGGCGGCTCGGCGCGCGGCACTTCATTCGATGATCATCAGCGGCTCGCCATACTCGACCGGCTGAGCATTCTCGACCAGGATCTGGTTGACCGTGCCGGAGCGCGGCGCGGGGATTTGATTCATCGTCTTCATCGCCTCGATGATAATCAGCGTGTCGCCGGCCTTCACCTGGGCGCCGACCTCGACGAACGGCCGGGCGCCGGGCGCGGGGCCGAGATAAGCGATACCCACCATTGGGGAGGCGACGAGGCCCGGATGCTGTGCGGGCTCGACCGGGACGGCCGCCGGCGCCGCGAGCGCTGCGGGCACGGGGGCGAGCGGCCCCTCTGCCGGTTGCGCGCGTCCGCCGGACGCATCCGCAATGCGCGCGACGCGGATCGAAACACCGTCGCGTTGAATTTCGATTTCAGAAAGGCCCGTTTCGTCCAGCAGCTTGGCTAGTTCGCGGATCGCGTCGGGATCGATCGCGGGCGTCTTCGGTGGGTTCCCAGGCTGGCGCGCCACGATCAAACCTTCGTGCGATCTTTGGCGCCGATCATGGCGGCGAGATCGCTGATCGCGCGCGCATAGCCATCGACGCCCAACCCGCAGATGACAGTTCGCGCGGCTTGCGAGACATAAGATTGGCGGCGGAAGGGCTCCCGCGCACGGATGTTGCTGATATGAACCTCGATGACCGGAACCTCCAGCGCGAGGAGGGCGTCAAGGATCGCGATGGAGGTGTGCGAGTATCCGGCCGGGTTGATGATAACTCCGGCCGCGTGCTTGGCACGCGCCTCCTGGATCCAATCGATGATCTCACCTTCGTGGTTGGACTGGCGGAAATCCACCGTAAGCCCATGCCGTTTCGCCGTTGCGCGGCATAGCCTCTCGACGTCGGCAAGCGTGGCGTGTCCGTAGATTTCCGGCTCGCGCGTGCCGAGAAGATTGAGATTGGGTCCATTCAGGACGTAGACGGTCTTCGACATTTCGCGAGTTACACCCGGCCATTGTCGCCGCCGGCAAACGCCCGCCGCGCCGCGTCCGTTTATAGGGAAGGCACCCGCAAAGGGGAAGCCTTGCGGGGCCCGCCGGCGCCGCTATTGGCGCATCGGCGCCCAACAACGCATTGGTTAATGCGGCGCGTGGCGGGCCTTAGTTGCGCGCGGCTTTGATCTTTTCACGCAGCGCGTCGATGCCGACCGCTCCCACAACGACCTCGTCACCGACCACATAGCTCGGCGTGCCATTTACGCCGATGGCGTCGGCGAGCTTCATGTCCTCGTCGATCGTCTTCTTCACTTCGTCGCTATTCATGTCCTTCTCGATGCGGGCCATGTCGAATCCGACTTCTTTGGCGGCCGCAAGCGCGTGCGCCTTGTCGGCGGGGCCGCGGCCGCCGAGCAGCTTCTGGTGAAACTCGATGTATTTCTTTCCAGTTACATCCTGCATACGCGCGGCGACGGCGACATGCGCGGCTTCGACCGATCCCTCGCCGAGCACCGGGAACTCTTTGAGGACGAATTTGAGATTGGGATCCGTCTTCACGAGATCGAGCATGTCGGGCAGAGCGCGTTTGCAGAAGCCGCAATTGTAGTCGAAGAATTCGACCATTGTGACGTTACCTTGCGGATTGCCGAGCACGACCTGGTGCGGCGAGCTGAACAACGCCGCCTTGTTCTCGGCGACCGCGGTGCGGTGCTTGGCGGCTTCAGCCGCCTGCTGGCGTTTATCCAGCTCGGTCATTACGTCCTGCATCACCTCGGGGTGCGCGAGCAGGTAGTCTTTGATGATGTTGCCGATCTCCTCACGCTGATCGGCGGAGAAGGTCTGTGCTTGCGCCGGTGTCGCGGCAGGCGAGGCGAGAAACAACGTCGCTGCAATCAAAATTGCCGCGCGCGGGATCGATGTCATCGGGATGATCCTTTTTTGCATTTAATTGCCGATTCGAAGGGGGCTTTGCTTTCCTTTGTTGAAAGCGACGATATCGTCGGCTTTGACCCAGCCGGGAGACCCGACCGGAAACCGCGTCTTGGCACGCGCCGCGAGTTCGCGCGCAGTCTTGTTGTCGCCGCGTGAAAATGCAGCTTGCGCCGAGGCGAGATCGGCATCGGCCAAATCGCCGCTGTGGCCGTAGGCCATGGCCAGCTGGTCATAGGCATCTCCGGATTCGGGCTCTTTGATCAGGGCCTCGCGCAACAGCGGAATGGCTTCTTTGGTCATTTGTGGGTTGTTATTGGCGATGAGTGCTTGCGCCAGCAGGATTTGAATGAGGGCCGGACTGGGCGCCAGCTGAACGGCGCGGCGCAAAGGCGCGATCGCCTCCGCGGCGTGTCCGCTCTCGAGCAGGGCCTGGCCCTTGAGTTCGTAGAAATAGGGATAATTGGGCATCGACTCGATCATGCTGTCGATTTGCGTGACGGCGGAGCGAAGGTCGCCGAAGCGGTAGGTGGCAATGGCTCGGGCGTAACGCGCCGGCATGCTGGTATCGGATGAAGGATAACGCCGCAGCACGACATCGGCCCGTTCGGTAAAGCCGTACAGCTTGGCGCGCATCATATCGTGCCGAAATTGCAGCTCGGGCGCGTCTTTCTTGTCCCAGTAAGGAGTCTTGACCAATTCGGTGAGCGCCGCCATGCGCTCCGCGGGCATCGGGTGGTTCTGCACATACGGATCGATA